>Ga0206130_10002289_pt1 | contig 26730 bp, 21 predicted proteins | sample Helgoland_Spring_9_FD_148637 | JGI IMG/M metagenome (GOLD analysis project Ga0206130, IMG submission 148637) | Pelagic subsurface seawater microbial communities from Kabeltonne, Helgoland, North Sea - Helgoland_Spring_Bloom_20160512_1 | ecosystem: Environmental > Aquatic > Marine > Epipelagic ...
TTCCGCCAAAACCTTCGTAATAGCTGCCGTCAATGTCGTCTTACCGTGGTCAACGTGACCAATAGTACCAACGTTACAGTGCGGCTTATTACGCTCAAACTTTTCCTTGGCCATCTTAGTTCTCTCTCTCGTTAACTGTTAACCTGCGAGCTTTTCACGGATCTCTGTAGAGACCTGATTCGGCACCTCAGCATAATGATCAAAATGCATTGTATATTGTGCACGGCCCTGTGACATCGAGCGAAGCTCGTTCACGTAACCGAACATATTGGCAAGAGGAACCATCGCCGTTACCACCCGCGCGTTTCCGCGCTGATCCATATCCTGGACCTGGCCACGACGTGAGTTCAAATCGCCAATGATATCGCCCATGTACTCGTCAGGTGTTACACACTCGACCTTCATCACCGGCTCAAGTAGTACCGGCTTCGCTGCAGCAATACCTTCACGGAAAGCTGCACGTGATGCGATTTCAAATGCCATAACCGAGCTATCAACGTCGTGCGAAGCGCCATCATAAAGGGTCGCTTTAAAGTCGATGCATGGGAAACCACAAATCACACCAGTGTCAGACGCGCTACGCAGGCCTTTTTCAACACCAGGAATAAATTCACGTGGCACGTTACCACCAACAACAGTGCTTTCGAACTCAATGCCCGACCCTGGTGGTAGTGGCTCAAACTTAATTTTAACACGCGCATACTGACCAGAACCACCCGACTGCTTCTTATGGGTGTAATCACAATCATAATCACGACTAATTGTTTCACGATAAGCAACCTGAGGTGCACCAACGTTAGCTTCAACCTTGAATTCACGCTTCATGCGATCAACAAGAATGTCGAGGTGCAATTCACCCATACCAGCAATAACTGTCTGGCCGGACTCTTCGTCACTGGAAACCCGGAATGAAGGATCTTCTGCTGCAAGACGCTGAAGCGCCAAGCCCATCTTTTCCTGGTCAGCCTTCGTCTTAGGCTCAACAGCAACTTCGATAACTGGTTCAGGGAATTCCATACGCTCAAGAATTACAGGATGTGCGCCATCACAAAGTGTATCACCCGTTGTTGTGTCCTTAAGACCGACAAAAGCAACAATATCACCCGCCATTGCAACATCGATCTGCTCACGTGAGTTCGCATGCATTTCCAACATACGACCGATACGCTCACGCTTACCCTTAACTGTGTTCTGAACAAAATCACCCTGGGCAATCGAACCAGAATAAATACGCACGAATGTCAAAGATCCAACATGCTGATCATTCATAATCTTAAATGCGAGTGCTGAGAATGGTACAACATCAGAACTCTCGCGAACCATTGCAATTTCTGGGTCATTAACGTCGACACCCTTAATCGCAGGTACTTCAAGAGGAGACGGCAAGAAATCTACAACTGCGTCCAACATCGGCTGAACACCTTTGTTCTTAAACGCAGAACCGCAGATTACTGGAACGAATACGTTACCAATACAGCCCTTACGGATACATGCCTTAAGTGTAGCTTCGTCAGGCTCTGTACCTTCGAGATATGCTTCCATCGCATCGTCGTCCATTTCGACAACAGTCTCGAGAAGCTTCTCACGGTATTCAGCAGCTTTATCAGCTAAATCAACAGGAATGTCGGTATATTCGAATTCAGCACCAAGGCTTTCGTCTTTCCAGACGATTGCCCGCATCTTTACGATGTCGATAACACCAACAAATTCAGTCTCTGAACCAATTGGAAGCTGAAGAACCGCAGGAATTGCGCCCAAACGATCAACGATCATGTCTACACAACGGTAGAAGTCTGCACCGGTACGGTCCATCTTGTTGATAAAGCACATACGAGGCACACCATACTTATCAGCTTGGCGCCAAACGGTCTCAGATTGCGGCTCAACACCAGCAACCGAGTCAAACACAGCAACAGCACCATCAAGCACACGAAGCGAACGCTCAACTTCAATCGTGAAGTCAACGTGGCCAGGCGTATCGATAATGTTAATACGGTGATCGTTCCAGAAAGCCGTCGTCGCAGCAGAAGTAATCGTGATACCCCGCTCCTGCTCTTGCTCCATCCAGTCCATCGTTGCGTTGCCGTCGTGGACTTCGCCGATCTTATAAGATTTACCAGTATAAAACAGGACGCGCTCAGTCGTCGTTGTTTTACCAGCATCGATGTGTGCCATGATGCCGATGTTGCGATATCGCTCAAGAGGTGTGACGCGCTTTGCCATAATTCGATCTATCCTGAACTAACTTACCAGCGGTAATGAGAGAAGGCTTTGTTAGCCTCTGCCATCCGGTGTGTGTCTTCACGTTTCTTAACAGCTGCGCCACGGTTATTGGCGGCATCAAGAAGTTCTGATGATAGGCGCTCAACCATTGTATTCTCTGAACGCTTACGTGACATCTCTACAAGCCAGCGAATGGCAAGAGCTTGACGACGCTCAGCACGAACCTCAACAGGCACCTGGTACGTTGCACCACCAACACGGCGGGAACGGACCTCAACCATTGGCTTAACGTTTGCAAGGGCCTCATGGAATGTCTGTACAGGGTCCTGACCACCTTTTGACAGTATTAAGTCAAAGGCACCATAAACAATACGTTCAGCGGCAGATTTCTTGCCATCTTTCATCAGCGCATTCATGAACTTAGTTACAACCAAGTCTTTAAACTTAGCATCAGGAAGGACTTGGCGCTTTTCGGCGGCGTGGCGACGGGACATATACTGTCTCCCTTATTTCGGACGCTTAGCGCCGTATTTCGAACGGCGCTGTTTACGATCGCTAACACCTTGGGTGTCAAGCGTACCGCGAATAATGTGATAACGAACGCCCGGCAAATCCTTCACACGTCCGCCGCGGATCATCACGACTGAGTGTTCTTGAAGATTGTGGCCTTCACCTGGAATGTAGCTCGTAACTTCAAAACCGTTCGTTAAGCGCACACGAGCAACTTTACGAAGGGCTGAGTTCGGCTTCTTTGGTGTTGTCGTATAAACACGAGTGCAAACACCACGCTTTTGAGGGCAAGCCTCAAGAGCAGGAACTTTAGTACGCTTAAAAGGCGCTTTACGCGGCTTTCGAATTAACTGGTTGATCGTCGGCATACGCTCAATCCAACTCCTCAAGAACTCTTGCCCTTAATTGGGCTCTGCAACATACGTTGAGCCGCAGTCGTGCACACCCTACTGGGCATACCGACAATGGCTCAAACAATCACCTCGAACAGAGTTCGCGCACGAGGGCTGTCACTAAATTTCTTTCTCGCTCAAGTGAACAACTGCGTCTAGCCAGCAAATGGCTACCACCAGCTCCTTGAGTGGGCGGACTATATGGGCGCCCCCTACCCGCGTCAACCGGAAAGTTATGAAAAAATATATCGAAAAATCAGTCTCTTAGACATAATGTAGTATAAGCGTTGCATTTAAGCACCAGATTTAGCTTCCATCAATGCTGCAATGCAAAATAGTGTGTAGAGATATGCATATTAACCACACATTTGTGACGTTTTTATTCATCTGAGGGAGGTGATTCTATTTATAATCACCCGCAATTACCTAGTCAGCCACAATATTACGGTTAAATCCGAATCAAAAGGGGCGCATACCATCGGTATACGCCCCTATTTGTTCGCGTTTTTGCGTTAACGTTTACTCAGATTCGGCAGTCGGCGCTTCGATAAGCTCAGCTGGCTCCTCTGGAGGTAACGTCTTGGCAATCACTGCATCACGTTTCGCAGCAATCTCTCGCATGCCGTTCATGAACGATCCCGTCCCAGCAGGGATTGGACGACCGACGATAACGTTCTCCTTGAGACCGATGAGATCATCGACCTTGCCGGAAACCGCTGCCTCAGTAAGCACACGTGTTGTCTCTTGGAACGAAGCCGCAGAGATGAACGACTGTGTTTGCAAGCTGGCTTTCGTAATACCTTGAAGCACAGGCTCGAACTTAGCCGGGGTATCACCCGCCTTCGCAACCTTGGCGTTGATCTTCTCGAACTCAATACGATCGACAAGCTCACCAACCAGCAACGTGGTATCACCACCATGTGTGACTTCAACTTTCTGCAGCATCTGGCGAACAATCACCTCGATGTGCTTATCGTTGATTTTCACGCCCTGCAGACGGTAAACGTCCTGGATCTCGTTAATCAGGTATTCGGCCAAAGCCTCAACACCCAATACGCGAAGGATATCATGCGGCACAGGATTACCATCCATCAGCGCATCACCGATTTGAACGTAATCGCCTTCCTGCACTGACAAGTGACGACCCTTAGGCACCAGGTATTCAGTGGCTTCATCACCATCTTCAACCGGCTGCACAATCACGCGACGCTTGTTCTTATAGTCTTTACCGAATTCAACACGACCTTCGCTTTCGGCGATAATCGCGTGATCCTTCGGACGACGTGCTTCGAACAGTTCAGCAACCCGTGGCAGACCACCTGTGATATCACGCGTCTTGGCGCTTTCACGTGGAATACGAGCAACAACGTCACCTGCGTGGATTTCCTGACCGTTCTCAACCGAGAGGATGGCATCAACTGAAAGGAAGTAACGCGCTTCATGACCAGTATCCAAGTTCACAACTTCACCCTTCTTGTCACGCAAAGTAATGCGTGGGCGAAGATCTGTTCCCTTTGGCTGTGATTTCCAGTCTGTCACAACTTTATAAGAGATGCCCGTTGCATCATCGGTCCGTTCGGTCAGCGAGATGCCTTCCGTCAGGTCGACGTACGTCGCAACACCTTCTTTTTCAGTAATGACTGGCAGTGTGTATGGATCCCACTCGGCGAGTTTATCGCCACGTGCAACCTTGTCACCGTCTTTGACCATCAACTGTGCACCATATGGAATACGGTGCTTTGCGCGTGAACGCCCTTTGCCATCAATCAAGAGCAGTTCTGCATTACGGCTCATCATGATCTGAATGCCACGAGAGTTCTTAACCGTCGTGCAATTGACCAGCTTCACTTTCGAGTCAGCCACTGATTCGATGTACGAACGTTCAGTACCACGCTGCACAGCACCACCAATGTGGAATGTACGCATCGTCAACTGTGTGCCCGGTTCACCGATAGACTGCGCAGCCATAACACCAACTGCTTCGCCCATGTTCACTGGCGTTCCACGTGCAAGGTCACGACCGTAACACGCTGCACATACACCTTCATCAAGTTCACAAGTCAGAACCGAGCGAATACGAATGCTTTCGACTTCCGCTTCTTCGATCACTGCACAATGAGGCTCTTCGATGATCATGTTCCGCTTGATGATGAGCTCACCCGAGATTGGATGAATAACATCTTCAGCAGTCGTACGACCCAAAGTCCGCTCGGACAATGGAGAGACAACATCGCCACCTTCAACAACTGGATGAACGGTGATGTACTGTTCCGTACCACAATCAGCCTTGAGGATGATGCAGTCTTGGGCAACGTCAACCAAACGACGTGTCAGATAACCTGAGTTCGCCGTCTTAAGAGCGGTATCAGCCAGCCCCTTACGAGCACCGTGTGTTGAGTTAAAGTACTCAAGCACTGTCAGACCTTCTTTAAAGTTCGAGATGATCGGTGTTTCAATAATCTCACCAGAAGGCTTGGCCATCAGACCGCGCATACCTGCAAGCTGCTTCATCTGAGCTGCAGAACCACGCGCACCGGAGTGTGCCATCATATAGACTGAGTTGATCGGCTTACCGACTTCAATCTTTTGAATTTCCTTCATCATCTCGTCAGCAACACGGTCAGTACAATGCGACCAAGCATCAACGACTTTGTTGTACTTCTCACCTTGGGTGATCAGACCGTCTTGATACTGTTGCTCGTATTCTTTGACCTTATCTTCGGTTTCAGTGACCAGACCTTCTTTTGAGTCAGGAATAATCAGATCGTCTTTACCGAACGAGATACCCGCACGACACGCGTGCTTGAAACCAAGACCCATCAAACGGTCAGCAAAGAGAACTGTCTCTTTTTGACCACAGTGACGATAGACCTCATCAAGAACGTTGGTGATTTCACGCTTGGTCAACAGCTGGTTGATCAGCGAGAACGGGATCTTTTTGTTTCTTGGCAAGATTTCAGAAAGTAACATCCGTCCTGGTGTCGTAGCAACCCGAAGAACAGTTGGCTCACCTTCTTCATCAACAGTGTGATAACGCGCCTGAATGTTTGCGTGCATCGACACTTCATCGGCATCCATTGCATGTTGAATTTCATCAACACTGGAGAATACCATGCCTTCGCCCTTCTCGTTTTCACGATCCAGGCTCATATAATAAAGACCAAGCACAATGTCCTGCGAAGGAACGATAATTGGCTTACCGTTCGCAGGGCTCAAGATGTTGTTCGTCGACATCATGAGAACACGTGCTTCGAGTTGTGCTTCCAAAGACAATGGAACGTGCACAGCCATTTGATCACCGTCGAAGTCAGCGTTAAACGCTGCACAGACCAATGGGTGAAGCTGGATCGCTTTACCTTCGATCAGTACAGGCTCGAATGCCTGAATACCAAGACGGTGCAATGTTGGTGCACGGTTTAGAAGAACCGGGTGCTCGCGGATAACCTCTTCGAGGATATCCCAGACTTCCGGACGTTCTTTTTCGACCATCTTCTTCGCAGCTTTAATCGTCGTAGCGCGACCATAAAGCTCAAGCTTTGCATAGATGAATGGCTTAAAGAGTTCGAGTGCCATTTTCTTTGGCAAACCACATTGCTGCAGTTTAAGTTCAGGACCCACAACGATCACTGAACGGCCAGAGTAATCAACTCGCTTACCAAGCAAGTTCTGACGGAAACGACCCTGCTTACCTTTAAGCATATCGGAAAGTGACTTCAGCGGACGCTTGTTTGCACCCGTGATGGCACGACCACGACGACCGTTATCGAACAATGCATCAACAGATTCTTGCAACATCCGCTTTTCGTTACGGATGATGATGTCTGGTGCGCGAAGTTCAATAAGACGCTTAAGGCGGTTGTTCCGGTTGATCACACGACGATAAAGATCGTTTAGATCTGACGTCGCAAAACGACCACCATCCAACGGCACCAATGGGCGCAGCTCAGGCGGGATAACAGGAATATGTGTCAGGATCATCCACTCAGGACGTGCGCCCGAATCGATGAATGCTTCCATCAACTTCAAACGCTTCACGTACTTTTTACGCTTGGCTTCTGAACCTGTTTCCTTGAGGTCGATCTTGACAGTCTCGAGTTCTTCTTCGAGATCAATCGCCGTCAGCATTTCGCGCATTGCTTCAGCGCCAATACCAACAGTGAATTCGCTCTCGCCGTACTCGTCCATCGCGTTCTGATACTGCTCTTCTGTCAGCAGCTCATTGATCTTAAGCGGTGTCGTACCCGGCTCGATCACAACGTAGTTCTCAAAGTATAGAACCCGCTCGAGATCTTTCAGTGTCATGTCCAAAAGTAGACCGATACGTGAAGGCAGTGATTTCAAGAACCAGATGTGTGCGACAGGTGACGCCAATTCAATGTGGCCCATCCGTTCACGACGCACTTTCTGCAATGTGACTTCAACGCCACACTTTTCGCAGATAATGCCTTTGTATTTCATCCGCTTGTACTTACCGCACAGGCATTCGTAGTCCTTTACCGGGCCAAAGATACGGGCACAGAAAAGGCCGTCCCGCTCTGGCTTGAAGGTACGATAGTTGATGGTCTCTGGCTTTTTGATCTCACCAAAAGACCAGCTGAGGATGCGCTCAGGCGATGCGATCGAGATGCGAATCTGATCAAACCGCTGCGTCCCTTGCTGTTGGCCGAAGATTTTTGAAAGCTCATTCATAGCGTATTTCCTTTATTCGGGACGTTTCAGTTAGCGGAGTTCAACGTTGAGGCCGAGTGCATGAAGTTCCTTCACAAGAACGTTGAAGGATTCAGGTATCCCGGCTTCAAACGTATCGTCGCCTCGTACGATGGCCTCATAGACCTTCGTACGACCGGAAACGTCGTCCGATTTAACGGTAAGCATTTCTTGAAGTGTGTATGCAGCGCCATATGCTTCGAGCGCCCACACTTCCATCTCACCAAATCGCTGACCACCAAACTGCGCCTTACCACCCAGCGGCTGCTGTGTAACAAGCGAGTATGGTCCAATTGACCGCGCGTGGATTTTGTCGTCCACCAAGTGGTGCAATTTCAGCATGTAAATGTAACCAACAGTCACAGGACGGTGGAACTGTTCGCCGGTACGACCGTCAAACAATGTCACCTGACCAGAAGCATCGAGACCTGCCAGTTCCAACATCTTAACAATGTCCGGCTCGCGAGCACCGTCGAACACTGGCGTCGCAATCGGCACACCAGGGCGAAGGTTATGAGCGAGTTCCAGAATTTGATCATCATCAAGCGGCTGGATGTCTTCTTTGAAGTGCTTATCACCATAGATATCTTTGAGCTTGGTGCGAACGACCTTAGAAGACTTTCCTTGGTCCAGGAGCTCACCGATCTGCTGACCAAGACCACGACAAGCCCAACCCAAATGGGTTTCCAAAATCTGCCCCACGTTCATCCGTGACGGCACACCAAGCGGGTTCAACACGATGTCGACCGGCGTTCCATCTTCGGTATGTGGCATATCTTCGGATGGGATAATCCGTGAGATCACACCCTTGTTGCCGTGACGACCAGCCATCTTGTCGCCTGGCTGAAGCTTACGCTTCACAGCAACAAAGACTTTGACCATTTTCATCACGCCAGGGCTAAGATCGTCACCGCGTTGCAGTTTCTCAACCTTATCGTCAAAGCGCGCTTGAAGCAGAGCAATGTCTGATTCAAACTTGGCTTTCAGCGCTTCAACGTCGCTCATCACTTTGTCATTAGCGACCACGATTTGAGCCATCTGGCCAACCGTGTATTCCGCCAATACTTCCTCAGAAATAACGGTACCTTCATTAAGACCTTTAGGTCCGCTGACGACTTTCTTCTTGAGGATCAGTGAATTCAAACGAGATGAGAATGAGCGCTCAAGGATTGCCCGCTCGTCATCACGGTCTTTTGCAAGACGTTCGATCTCGGACTGCTCAATCGCCATCGCACGTTCGTCTTTGTCGACACCGCGACGTGAGAACACACGTACTTCAACAACCGTTCCAGAAACACCTGGTGGTAATTTAAGTGATGTATCACGCACGTCAGAAGCTTTTTCACCAAAGATCGCACGGAGAAGTTTTTCTTCCGGCGTCATTGGGCTCTCACCCTTTGGTGTGACCTTACCAACAAGAATGTCGCCTGGGTCAACTTCTGCGCCGATATAAACGATACCAGCTTCGTCCAGGTTCTTCAGGGCTTCTTCACCTACGTTTGGAATATCGCGGGTAATTTCTTCCTGACCAAGCTTGGTGTCACGTGCCATGACTTCGAATTCTTCGATATGGATCGAGGTGAACACATCGTCACGGACGATACGCTCAGAGATCAGAATCGAATCTTCGTAGTTGTAGCCATTCCAAGGCATAAACGCGACGAGCACGTTACGGCCAAGGGCCAGGTCACCAATCTCGGTTGATGGACCATCAGCAATTGTGTCACCAGCAACAACCTCATCACCAACCTTCACAAGCGGACGCTGGTGCAAGCAGGTATTCTGATTGGAACGCTGGAACTTAAGCAAGTTGTAGATATCGACACCCGTCTCAGACGTATCTGTTTCTTCGGTCGCATTCACAACGATACGTGCGCCATCGATCTGATCGACAACACCGGAACGGCGTGCCGTGATCGTTGCACCTGAGTCACGTGCCACAGCTGCTTCCATGCCGGTACCAACGAATGGCGCCTCAGCACGAATAACAGGTACAGCCTGACGCATCATGTTCGATCCCATCAATGCGCGGTTCGCATCATCGTTCTCGAGGAACGGGATCAAAGCTGTTGCAACAGATACCAGCTGCTTAGGAGACACATCGATGTAATCGATAGTTTCCGGTTTCGTCAGCAAGAAGTCACCACCCTTACGGCAACTGACCAGCTCTTCTACAAACAAGCCATTGTCATCAACAACAGCGTTGGCCTGGGCAATCGTGAAGCGCCCTTCCTGCATCGCTGACATGTAGACAACATCACTGGCAACCTTACCGTCTTTAACTTCGCGGTATGGTGTTTCAATGAAACCGTATTTGTTCACGCGCGCAAATGTTGCGAGTGAGTTGATCAAACCGATGTTCGGACCTTCTGGGGTCTCAATCGGGCAGATACGACCATAGTGCGTCGGGTGAACGTCACGAACTTCAAAGCCCGCACGTTCACGCGTCAAGCCGCCCGGCCCAAGCGCTGAAAGACGGCGCTTGTGGGTGACTTCAGACAGCGGGTTGGTTTGATCCATGAATTGGCTCAACTGAGATGAACCAAAGAATTCACGAACCGCAGCCGCTGCAGGCTTGGCGTTGATCAGGTCATGAGGCATGACTGTGTCGATCTCGACTGAGCTCATACGCTCACGGATCGCACGTTCCATACGAAGCAGACCAACACGGTACTGGTTCTCCATCAATTCACCAACCGAGCGAACGCGACGGTTACCAAGGTGATCGATATCGTCGATCTCGCCTTTGCCGTCTTTCAGCTCAACCAGTGTTTTGACGACCTGAAGGATGTCTTCTTTGCGGAGAACACGAACCGAGTCTTCAGTTTCGAAACCAAGACGTGCGTTCATCTTCACACGACCAACGGATGATAGGTCATAGCGCTCGGAGTCAAAGAACAGACCATAGAACAACGCTTCGGCTGTTTCCAACGTAGGTGGCTCGCCCGGACGCATGACACGATAGATATCGATCAATGCTTCTTCACGGCTGGTGTTCTTATCAACTGCCAGTGTGTTGCGGATGTATGGACCAACGTTGACGTGATCGATTGCCAATGTGTTGATCTCATCAACACCGGCTTCTGTCAGCATCTCAAGTGTCTCTTCGACGATCTCGTCACCGGCTTCAACGTAAACTTCACCCGTTTCAACGTTGATGATGTCGTTTGCGACGTAGCGACCAATGAGTTCTTCGTCAGCAACTAGCTGCTCTTCCATGCCTTTTTCGGCCAGTTGACGCAGCAGACGTGGAGTCATCTTTGTGCCAGCTTCAACAGCGACACGACCTGTCTTTCCGTTGATCAGATCAGATGTGAGCTTGACGCCACGAAGCATCTCGGCATTGAACGGTGTAATCCAACCGCGCTTCACGCGCTTGAACTCAACAACGTCATAGAAGTATGCGAGAACTTCTTCAGGTGTCAGACCCTCGATCTCAGATGCTGAAATCGGCACGCCGTCTTCTGCAGCTTTGATGCGCTTCTGCGCTGACTCTTCATTATCAAGTGCCAGCAACAATGTCGTTACAGGCAACTTACGGCGGCGATCGATACGTACGTAGGCAAGATCCTTGGCATCGAACTCGAAGTCGAGCCATGAACCACGGTAAGGAATGACACGTGCAGCAAACAGATACTTGCCGGACGAGTGTGTCTTACCTTTGTCATGATCAAAGAATACACCAGGAGAACGGTGCATCTGAGAAACGATAACCCGTTCGGTTCCGTTCACAACGAACGTACCCTTACCGGTCATTAGAGGCATATCACCCATATAGACTTCTTGCTCTTTCACATCACGGATTGAGCGGGCGCCTGTTTCTTCGTCGATATCCCAAACTACAAGACGGAGCGTCACTTTCAAGGGCGCTGCGTAGGTCATGCCACGCTGTTGGCATTCCTCAACGTCATATTTAGGGGCTTCGAATTCGTACGCAACAAACTCAAGCGTACCGCGCTCAGAGAAGTCCTTAATCGGGAATACCGACTTGAAGACTTCCTGGATACCAGTGTCTGTACGCTCATTGCGCGGAATATCCCGCTGCAAGAATTGTTCATAAGATGTGCGCTGGACCTCAATGAGGTTTGGCATTTCAACGGCTGCCTCTAGGCGACCGAAATTCTTCCGCACACGTTTACGTCCCGTAAAGCTACTCGCCATTACGTCCCTCGATTATCTTCTGCGTTCCAATCCCAATACGCTTGGCGCATGGTCCGGAAACCGGTTCAAAGTGGGAGAGATCTAACGGCATGCCGCACCGACAATCTCGACCCGCGAATTAAGTGCTTTTACTTTCCCGGCCGCGGCAAGGCCTATGCGGGTAAAAGCGCTTTAGCAGTGTCATGCCCCGAAGGACGGTTCTCTTTTCCGCTGAAAATCCAGCGAGGAACTTAAAGTCCCTGAAACAAAGTTCTAAACCAATATCTCGGCTACACTTAAATACAGCGGATAGCAAAGAACGGGGACGCGATGACCGAAGTCACCGCACCCACCGGTAGAATTACTTGAGCTCGACTGTAGCGCCGGCTTCTTCAAGCTTCTTCTTAAGCTCTTCAGCTTCGTCTTTCTTTACACCTTCTTTAACAGGCTTAGGTGCACCTTCGACGAGGTCTTTTGCTTCTTTGAGGCCAAGACCAGTGATTGTACGTACTTCTTTAATCACGTTGATCTTCTTGTCGCCAGCAGCGGCAAGAATAACATCAAATTCGTCTTTTTCTTCTGCAGCGTCAGCAGCAGGAGCAGCAGCAGCGGCAGCAACAGGTGCTGCAGCAGAAACGCCCCATTTTTCTTCGAGAAGCTTTGAAAGCTCCGCAGCTTCAAGAACGGTCAATGCAGACAGTTCATCAGCAATTTTTTCAAGGTCAGCCATTGTATAAACTCCTTAGGCTCGAACTATTGACAATCGTATACGGCCTCACGCCGCTCCACTTTGGCTGTGCGCGCTGATAACACGAGCAACACTTCCTGCAGGTGCTTGAAGCACACCTGCAATTCTTGTTGCTGGTGTATTCAGCATACCCACGATCTGGCCACGAAGCTCATCGAGTGACGGCAATGTAGCGAGTTGATTGATGTCATCGACACCAAGACGAACGTCACCCATTGCGCCACCAAGCACGACTAACTTGTCGTGCTTCTTCGCAAACTCAACGGCAACCTTCGCAGGTCCTACGGGATCATCGGAATATGCGATGGCCGTTGGACCGGTGAAGAGGTCACCGATTTGATCATAGGGCGTGCCTTCCAAAGCGAGACGAGTGAGCCGATTTTTAGTTACTTTAAAACTAGCACCCGCACCCCGCATTTGCGAACGAAGCTCATTGATATCCTTAACGTTGAGCCCGGAATAATGGGCTACAACAACGATACCAGCGTTTTCGAACGTTCCATGAAGGGACGAGATCAGTTCTTGTTTTTCCGATCGGTCCACGGATCGTCTCCAGTCAAAATGGTTCAAAATAAACCACAGTTGCGCTTTAGCTTTAACTTAAAGCCCTCCAGAGGAGCGCTTGTCGGTTAAAACCGGCTCGCCCTGTCCAGTACAACAGTCCAAGCCAACCCCTGAGATTTCTCTCAAAAAATTGACATCGACACTGCCTATGTAGGCGGAAAATCCATTAAGCACGCCGATAAATCGATGTGCGCCCACGGTCTCGGACAGGTCAGAGCGGCCTCAAATAAATCTAAAGCCGCCCCTATACGACCGGACGCATAAACGTTCCAGCCGAATTCTTCAAGACCTGATTGCGTTAAAGTGCACTCAGGTCCAATTTAAGGCCTGGTCCCATCGTCGATGTGACACAGACTTTCTTCATGTATGTGCCTTTGGCACCTGTTGGCTTTGCTTGCTGAATAGCACCAACAAAAGCAGCGATATTCTCGTGCAATTGCTCGGCTGAGAAGCTTGCCTTACCAACACCAGCGTGAATGATACCCATCTTTTCGACGCGGAATTCGATCTGACCTGCTTTTGCAGCCTGGATCGCTTCAGTGACGTTCGGTGTAACTGTACCGAGCTTAGGGTTAGGCATCATGCCTTTTGGGCCAAGGACTTTACCAAGACGACCAACAACACCCATCATGTCAGGTGTCGCGATGCATCGGTCAAAATCCATTTCGCCGGCTTGAATTTTATCAGCTAAATCTTCAGCACCAACAATGTCAGCACCAGCAGCAACAGCTTCTTCAGCTTTAGCATCGCGTGCAAAAACAGCAACGCGAAGTGACTTACCTGTGCCATGTGGCAATGAAACCGTACCGCGAACCATTTGATCAGCGTGACGTGGATCAACACCCAAGTTCAATGCGACTTCAATTGTCTCATCAAATTTTGTCTTGGCATTCTCTTTGAGAATATCAACAGCAGCTTCGATCGTGTAGAACGAATCGCGATCTATGTTCCCGAGCGCAGTTGTATAACGCTTACCTTTACGAGCCATTATTTGCCCTCCACATCGATACCCATGGAACGCGCCGAGCCAGCAATCATCATTACGGCGGCGTCGATATCATGAGCGTTAAGGTCAACCATTTTAAGTTCAGCGATCTCACGAACCTGTTTCATCGTGACTTTGCCGACTTTGGTCTTGTTTGGAACACCGGAACCCTTATTCACCTTGGCTGCCTTCTTAAGGAAGTAGCTTGCAGGTGGGGTCTTGGTGATGAACGAGAATGTACGATCGCCATATGCCGTAATGACAACGGGGATCGGCATACCTGGTTCCATGTTCTGGGTCTGCGCATTAAACGCTTTGCAGAATTCCATGATGTTGAGGCCAGCCTGACCAAGGGCTGGGCCGATTGGAGGGGAAGGGTTAGCTTGCCCTGCCGGAACTTGTAGCTTAACGTAGCCAGCGATTTTTTTTGCCATTTTTCTCTCAGTTTTCAGTGGGGCAAAGCCCCGTTTCCGAGTGCGTGGTCCGGCCTTGGCGGGCCTCCCACGCGTGTTACCTGATTAGAGCTTTTCGACTTGTGAGTACTCAAGCTCAACAGGTGTTGCACGACCAAAGATGCTCACAGCAACTTTGACACGTGCCCGTTCCTCGTCGACGTCTTCGACGTGGCCATTAAATGAGTTAAACGGACCATCACAGACCCGTACTTGCTCGCCAATCTCGAATGTGATCGACGGCTTCGGACGCTCAACGCCCTCTTTAACCTGATGGATGATACGCTCAGCTTCAGAATCGCGAATTGGCGATGGACGACCTTGGCCACCCAAGAAATCCGTAACTTTTGGCGTATTTTTAACCAGGTGCCAGGTTTCGTCGGAAAGCTCCATACGAACCAGAACATAACCTGGGAAGAATTTGCGTTCTGAGTTGTGCTTTGCACCACGGCGCATTTCCACAACTTCCTCGGTCGGTACAAGAACTTCTTCGATTAAGTCCTCATAACCAGCCTGGCGCACTTGCTCCTCAATGGACTGTGCGACTTTCTTCTCAGAGCCAGAGTAAACGTGAATGACATACCAACGCATCGCCATAGGATCAGCCTCCGAGCCCGAATAAGAATTTAACGCCCAATTGCATGACTTGATCGACCAGCAAAAAGAAGATCGCAGCAATAACACAGAAAACAAAAACCATTGCCGTCGATATGCTCGTCTCGCGACGGGTAGGCCACGTCACTTTTGACGCTTCCTGTCTGATTTCGCGAACGAATTGGGCCGGATTAATTTTCGCCATCGGTATCACTTGCCTATCAATTTATAAAAGGGCGAACCCTTTAAATCGTATTCCAGGGCGTATCCCTAGAGATGTACTCACAAACTGTCCAGCGCAACCTTACAAATTTTATCGCGGCGCATGGCAGGGGCAGAGAGACTCGAACTCACGACCTACGGTTTTGGAGACCGTCGCTCTACCAACTGAGCTATACCCCTAAACGCCCGAAGACCCCGCCTTTTGAGCGGGGCTTTCGTTCGATATTACTCGATGATTTTCGCGACAACGCCAGCACCAACGGTGCGGCCGCCTTCGCGGATAGCAAAACGTAGACCTTCGTCCATAGCGATCGGTGCAATCAACGTCACGTTCATAGAGATGTTGTCGCCCGGCATCACCATTTCCGTGCCTTCAGCCAACTCAACCGTGCCCGTTACATCCGTTGTGCGGAAGTAAAATTGTGGACGGTAGTTCGCAAAGAACGGTGTATGACGACCGCCTTCATCTTTGTTCAAGATGTAAGCTTCGCATGAAAACTTCGTGTGTGGTGTGATTGAACCCGGCTTCGCCAAAACTTGGCCACGCTCAACTTCGTCACGCTTCGTACCACGAAGCAGAACGCCGATGTTGTCGCCTGCAAGACCTTGGTCAAGAAGCTTACGGAACATCTCAACACCCGTACATATCGTCTTTTGTGTTGCCTTAACGCCGATGATCTCAATCTCGTCACCTGTGTTAACAATGCCACTCTCAACACGACCCGTAACAACGGTGCCACGACCAGAAATCGAGAACACATCCTCAATAGGCATCAAGAACGGCTGATCAACTGGACGCTCTGGCTGTGGTATGTACTCATCAACAGCCTTCATCAATTCCATGATGGAGTTCGCGCCGATCTCTTCGTCACGACCCTCAAGAGCTGCCAATGCAGAACCCTTGATGATCGGAATATCGTCGCCTGGGAAATCGTAAGATGAAAGAAGCTCACGAATTTCCATCTCAACCAGTTCCAACAACTCTTCGTCGTCAACCTGGTCAACTTTGTTCATGTAAACAACAAGCGCTGGAACACCAACCTGGCGCGCAAGAAGAATGTGCTCACGTGTCTGTGGCATCGGACCGTCAGCTGCGTTCACAACCAAAATTCCGCCATCCATCTGCGCAGCACCCGTGATCATGTTCTTCACATAGTCAGCGTGTCCTGGGCAATCAACGTGCGCGTAGTGACGAGCTTCTGTCTCGTACTCAACGTGCGCTGTTGAAATCGTGATACCACGGGCACGCTCTTCAGGCGCCTTGTCAATCATGTCAAAAGCCATAGCTTCACCGCCACTAGCTTCCGCCAAAACCTTCGTAATAGCTGCCGTCAATGTCGTCTTACCGTGGTCAACGTGACCAATAGTACCAACGTTACAGTGCGGCTTATTACGCTCAAACTTTTCCTTGGCCATCTTAGTTCTCTCTTTTCCTCGTGGTGCCCGTCCCGTTTGGGACCATGCGACAAATTAAACTCTATCTCAGCCAGCGCTCAATCTACCCCGGCGTTGGAGCGGGTGAAGGGAATCGAACCCTCATATTCAGCTTGGAAGGCTGCTGCTCTACCATTGAGCTACACCCGCCTACACCGCGTCACTGTATTCGATCCATTATCCGGCAAAACCGGGTAATGGTGGAGGAGGTTGGATTCGAACCAACGTAGGCGTAGCCAACGGGTTTACAGCCCGTCCCCTTTAGCCACTCGGGCACTCCTCCCCAAATACAGTACGAACCACCGCAGGGAGGCGGCTCGGGCGGACGGAATATGAAGAATTGTGCACTATTGTCAACGCCTAAACGTGGATTTTACGCTGCAAATTATTCTAATAAACCTCAGCACATATCTAGTCGCGCTTTCCTTCATCGCAACTCATTCGAATTTCCAATACATCAAGGTTTAGATTTGCACTCAAAAATACGCCGATGCCAATGTCACTATCGTTGATTTGAAATTCCAATAAATATGGCAGAAGAGGCAATTGGGGCATCTATACATTAACATGCTTGCTCTTCCCAATAGGCAATCTTAAAACCGTCATCCCCGCGAAAGCGGGGACATAGACAATAATGAACCGACAGGGGCCCCACTTTCGCGGGGATGACGTAAAATAACGAATTAAACCTGATGCAGCGTATATAGATAAAATAGATAGCCCTCTTAAAGCTTGCGGATGATGTGTGGATCAGACATTAAATGACCCATGGATAAGAGAAAACGCCCACCAAGGTCGGCTCGTAGCCGAATCAATACACCTCGTCCTTCAGCGACAACAGATCGTGGCGGCAAGCCTTTACCGGCTCCGAAGCCAGCTGGCGCCCCATCCAATCGGGCTCAGGGCCTGTGGCTATTCGGTTTACATGCAGTGAACGCTGGATTGGGAAATCCGTCACGGCGGCGACATCGTGTGATCGGCACGAAACAAGCGCTAGAGAATCTGAAAGAAGCACTTGGTGAAGGCGTATTCCCTACCCCGTCTCCTGAAGTCGTTGATCGTTCTGAGGTTGATGCGGTCTGCGGACCTGACAGCGTGCACCAGGGGTTGGCTATGCTCGTTGATCCGCTGGATGGACATCACATTGAAGACTTAATTGCTGATCATGAGGGTGAGACAGATACCATCGTTGTCCTCGATCAAGCCACGGACCCGCGCAATATTGGCGCTGTCATGCGGTCAGCACGTGCCTTTGGCGCGCGCGCGGTCATTGTACAGGATCGCAATGCCCCGCCTGAAACTGGCACCATGGCAAAAGCAGCATCCGGTGCCCTTGAGCATGTGCATTTGGTGCGTGTGACCAATTTAGCCCGCGCGATTTGGGCACTTAAGGATGCGAATTATTGGTGTATGGGCTTTGATGGGCATGCCGACACGAACATTGCGGATGTTGATCCATCTCCGAAGCGCGCCATTGTCTTGGGATCTGAGGGGGCTGGTCTCCGGCGCCTGACCCGCGAAACCTGCGATCAATTGGTCAAAATTCCGATCAATGAGGATGCTGAGAGCCTGAACTTGTCGAACGCCTGTGCTGTCTCCCTCTATGAGGTTACACGTAAGCGTTAATAATCTGTACGCCCCTTTTTAAGGGCTCCACGCACGTCAGTCCTTCATCATTGATCCATCGGTGGCCGCGATAAAGCTCCATCCTTATATGCTCAGCGGTGAACAGGTTCAAGATCACAAATGCCGTCATCAACATATACGGGATGAACAAGAAGACTGAGTACGGATGCGTTTCCATGACGGGGCGCACCACTTCGGCGGCCCAACCTTCGAGGGTCATGAGTTGTAACAACGTCAGCATCGAGCGGCCGATCGTCCCAAACAACTCAGGATAATCGGCACCATACAAGTGCGTCACGATCACAGCCGAGATATATGAGACAACGATCAATAGCGCTAAGATCGAGCCGATTTGCGGTAAGGAGCGGATCATCGCAGCGACCACGTGTCGCATCCGTGGCACCAATGATATAACGTGCAGGACACGCCAAATCCGCAAGGCGTGAATGGTTGAGAACGCACTTCCCGACGGCAAGAACGAAATCGAGATAATCACGATATCGAAAACGTTCCAGGATTCCTTGAAGAAGCTTCGACCGCGCGCAATCCATCGCGTACCAACTTCAACAACAAATATAACAGGGATGATCGTATTGATCAGGTCGCCTTACTTCGCCATGATTTCTGGCGATGTATCCATCCCCAAAGTGGCAGCATTCAAAACCAGGACAAACACGTTGAACCGCTGCACGTATGCATGGTCAACGAAGTTTCCCATTGCGTTTCGGATGCCAGTCATCAAAAAACGAACTTTAACTTTTAAATGGTCTTGTGGTGAACCTAAAATTAGAGTGACTTCGTAATCAATTAATGCGGGGATTACAACTGAGAACAGGAAAGTACACAAAATGATACTTTTTCTATCGAGGTAGTTGTTTCACGGATAAATTTAATTTTTTCCAGATTTATGCATAAAAAAAATCAAAATTAACTTAAATTTGATTAATTATATACGTAAACAGGGCATCGTCGACGAATCGGCCAAGCCGTCGTTAAATTTGCCTTCAATAAAGTTGATTTTGATCTCAACCGGAATCAAAACATAATGCTGCATATTCGTGCAACTTTGCAGAAACGTAGAAACTAAAGATACCTCTGAGCCGGTTTTTCACCTCAAAATCGATTTTTTTGACAATTTATGCATTTATTTTGCATATTTTTAACAAAGCGATTTGACATCGTATCCGGATAAAATGTAAATCACTTCTGCGCCGGCATAGCTCAGTTGGTAGAGCACCTGATTTGTAATCAGGGGGTCACGAGTTCGAATCTTGTTGCCGGCACCATTTTTCGTTATAGCAATCAAGCACTTGTAGTTTCATCCTGCAGTTGCCTTATCTTTATATTCACTCTAACTGACACAGGGCTGACACGGCGTAATGAACTAACACGGTATGATTATTCATAATCCGACCTGTAGATTCGAGTAACTATACAAGCCCTGTAGCTTAGTCGCTTCTGTTTTCACGTCTATAACCTCAACATTCGCTAACCCAGCCCTCTTCAAACTGTGGCCTATCTCCGGCAGAGTAATCGCTGTTCCACAAAGTATAGCTAGCTGCTCGACATCTACCTCAGCTAGGCGCTTACGGGCATCGCACAAGACGCGCAGGCCGTGATTGTTGGATAGGAGGTTGGCAAGGGTGGCGGCCATTAAGACATGTCGATCCTGCGACGAATCTCCGCAATATGAGAAGGACTAACTCCACAGCACCCTCCAATTAGTGTTGCCCCTTTATCAGCCCAACTAAGCGCATGGTCGGCATAGTCGGCTTGTCCGAAGTCACCTCTTGTCGCTAGTGCATCAACGCCCCCACCAGCATTTAAATCTGAGGCGGACACATAGCCGTTAGCCATCCCACCGAATGGAATATGCAGCTTTGAGAGAACGGCCATAGACTGTCCAATGGCTTCGGGTGTTGAACAATTTACGAGAATGCCTACTGCGTTAGCTGCAGCAGCTTCATCTACGCCAGCTTTCAGGGTCTCACCCGAACGGAGGAGTGTGCCATCGTTATCATTCACCGTGAACGATACCCAAATTGGCTTATTGGTCTTGGCAACGACCTCACAGATGTACCGGGCCTCTGCAACCGACGACAAAGTCTCCGCGATAAATAAATCAACTGCAGCCTCTTGCTGTTCCACAATGCGCTTATAGCTCTCGATAGCCTGATCTTTTGGTGGAACCAGTTCTGCATGGTAGCTCGCTACAAGGGGCGGCAGGCACCCAGCTATGAGAACGGGTTTTTCTGTTATCTCCCGCGCTCGCAATGCAGCTTGAACGGCAGCCTTCTGGAGGGGTTCGAAGAGTGAGATGTCCGCGTCTCTCGCCAATCGTTCTGGTGTTGCCGCATAGGCATTCAAGTTAATTAAATCAGCACCGGCTCTAATAAATTCACAATGAAGATCGATAACCATCTGCAGGTTATCAATCATGGCCTGTGCAGAAAAGAGAGGAGATGCTGGCTTCCCACTGCGGAGGAAAAGCTCTTGGCCCATCCCTCCGTCCAGCAAAGTTATATGCCCCTTCAAAGCCTCACACACCTTGTTGCCACGATCTGCACGCTACCACTCCTCTATTGTCATATCTCCGCGTATTGAGCGTCACTATACAGCTTACAATCTAACGTTAATTCAGCTCCAGTCATATTAGTAATAATATCCTGAATATTCAGATAGTAAATCCAAACCCACCCGTCGTTACTTTTTGGCTTTTTTTAACTTGCAACTAGCCTACCTGCCCATGACAAGATCGGTCATTAAGGCTTTGGACTTCAAGCCAAAGGGTCGTATACCCTGACAAAACTGGATCTTATCTCAAATTAAGTGGCTACATGTTCCGTTTTATATGACGGAGGATACTTTCGCTTTAAGTTTCTCTTTTATGTTATATAAAGTGAAGAATTCTTACAAATACCGTTAAGTCGGGTATCTGCTAGTAGATTAGTTTTGTATCTGAATTTTGCATTTAAGGGATCGGATTATTAAAAAAAGATACCAGACAAATAAACTGCTCGTTGGCAAAAATTCTTTTGTGGCTGGTATAAATCAACCTTGGCAGCAGGATAATCAAGCCTGGTGGGATTGGTACGTAACACTTGCTGAAAATACAAATCAGCACGTTGACGATATTCTTATCGAACTACCTCCAATGCCACACTCTGAAATTCCATCGGATGAAGAGATAAAAGACGAGCTCATTGCACCTTACAGTTTAACGGAAGACCACTGCCTAGTTTTTCAAAGGGATGGGTTTATTAAACTACCAAACGTATTGTCAGGTGGTGCTGTGGCTCGCTTGCGCTACGAACTTATGCAACTTCTTAACAAAACTTTTGATATCAGCTCCAATGACAACAGTAATAACCGTTTCTTAAGTCTTGAAATGATGTGGTTGGAAAATGCTCTTATTAAAAGCTATGTGCTCAGCCCCCGTATTGCTAAGATCGCTGCAGATCTACTTGGTGTAAAAAGCGTACGCCTTTACCATGATAACGTCCTAGCAAAAAAGCCAGGTTGTGGGCGCACCCCATGGCATTGTGATGATCATCATTTTCCATTGGCGACGAATGACGTTGTGACGGCTTGGATCCCAGCTCAACCTATACCCATTGCAATGGGTCCTCTTGCATTTGCGAAGCCATTAAGTGTTTTTGAACAAGTTAAAGATGTCGTTTTTAACAAATCTGACACAAGCTATGACAAACAAATTATGAAGATATTTCAGTCAAACAATATAGCAATAGAAGACGGGCCATTCGCAATGGGTGAGGTTAGCTTTCATCATAACAAGAGCTTCCATACTGCTGCTGCTAACAGGACCACACGGACCCGTGTTGTTCTAGCTAATACATTTTTTGTAGATGGTGCACGTGTGGTTAAACAGCCGACGATGGTATCGGGTGATTGGCAAAAATTCATTCCTGATACTGGCCCAGGAGAGATTGCTGCGAGCGAACTCAATCCCGTTTGCTGGCCAGCAAACACTAAAAAAAAGGTATAATCACATAGTCAATTTAGCAGATACATTTGAACGCAGTTGCGATCATTGGAGTGAATCGAGTAGGTTAGAGATGGAAGACTTTTACGCACTGGCCTCCATCGACTACCATCACTTGGCTGAAGCATTCGATTGGAAGACTTGGTTCGAGACTAGACAAACAAAAGTCGGCGCGCACTGTTTGCAACTTTTGGACGTGGCCTGTGGGTCAGGCAAGTTTCCAGCCGCACTTGCATCTCATGCAGGCGTAGGAAAGGCATCTATCAGACCTGTTGATTACGCGCTTCTTGATCCATCTAGGTTTTCAATATCTGAAGCACGACAAGTATTGGCACAACCCTTCAAAGCTGGCGCTGAATATGAGATGCGATTACAAGATCTTAATTGTCAGCCTGGCTATTTCGACATTGTATGGGCGATACATGCCCTTTATGCAATCCCCCACAACGAATTGGAAACAGCACTCAAACGCATGGTACATGCAATGAGACACGGCAACGACGTTAACGAAGACACCAACGGTATTGGTTTCATTGCACATGCAAGCGAGAGCTCACACTACTTGCAGTTCTTCCAACGCTATCTTACAGGTTTTAAAAAAGGAGTTGGCGCACCATACATAAATTCAGAGCAAATCATTTCTCTGCTCACCAAAATGGGAATGTCACTTGAAATTAAAAAAATTAACTACACCAACGGAGCGCCAGAAAATAAAGAGCTGCAAGTCGAAAGATACTTACAGCGGTGTTTGTTTGATGACACCTTAGGCCTCAAAGAAATGCTGACTAATCCTGTTACCGGCCCATATCTTGAGACTTGTCGTAGGAATGGAATGTGGCAGTTTTCGCAAAGCGTAACCATGATCTTTGTGAACAACTCGACAAATTTATCAACCAGCTGATCTAGGCCACCTTGGACAAAATAGTATGAACGAACCTATGAATATTGTTTCGGCTTGGACGCGTCAGATCAAAAAAGGTCAACAGCCAAGCAGTGTTGATCTACAAGATCACCTCGCCGTTGTACATGATAAAAATGCAGGATTCACAGAGGCAGTTGCATGGAACTGTCGTGATGCTAATGGTAAAAATAGTTATGAGTTACTTGCTGATATTATTGACCAAAAGCTTCATTCTAATGTTTTAGAATTCGCATGTGGTAGCGGGGTTCTTTTAGATTTATGCAACCAGCAATGCGATAGTAAAATGGTGTTCTCAGGCATTGATACTAGTGATGCTGAATTAGAACTTGCACGTAAACGCCTTGCGCATACTGATATCAAGCTTCATCAGAGTAAGGCTCAAAACCTAGACTTTATTACTGATAAGTCAGTTGACGTAATCCTTTGTCACTGGGCTTTGACTTTGATGGATCCAGTGTTTCCAGTGCTTACCACAGCAAGGCGTATACTCAAGGAAAGCGGCGTTTTTGCTGCTATTATTGATGGTGATTCAGAAACTGCCCCTGGCTATCTTGAAATCCATAATATCATTTATCAACAAGTGCAGCGCAAGTATCCAGACTATGGAGTTATTGAACTTGGTGACAAACGCGTAAGAACTGCTCAGGGGTTAAAAAAAATAATGTCAAAAGCCTTTGTTGACTCCATAATAAGTATAAAACCTTTACTTTTTAGACTTAATGGAACGCCTGAAATACTGGCACGTGAGGCGGCCAGCTTTTTCTATGCTTCATTTGTACTTTCAGTGTCCGAACACCGCCATATGATTTATGAACTTGAAAATCATTTTTCTGCCAACATGCAAAATGGTGATAGCTACTTTTTTATGCCAGCAAATCTCCTTGTTGTAAGGCCAGCATGAGCCCGCTTATTATCTGCTCTGGATAATGCTCCTAAAAATGGTTATTTTCTCTCTAGTTGGGAACTGTTGCCTCTGCATCGTCCGCGACGACGATTGCGGCAAGCAGAACATTACGAGGCACAGCTTAGAGGTTGTTATGGGCGCCGTCACAGATTACGCCGGTCTTGCTCGGTTTCCCGTTATTCCTTTTAGTATTTTATTTTGTATCACGCTGGATAGTTCGTGGGTTCGCCGTGAAGAGTTGAAATTCTAATATTTCCCCGGAAACTCAACTGACGCTACATTCTCAGCAAGTGTTCGTGCCTTTGGGTTTTAGGAACGCATTATTTTTGCTAAAAAATCTACTAATTCCATTTTTGAAATTTTGAACTTGTCCATGAACATAATTTGAGATAGCAGACACAGGCGATACATCCAAAACATTCAGTTTCAGCAATTTCGCTGATCAATTTGACGATCACATAGAAAAATCCATTCGTGGATACTCCGATCTACGCAACGATGTGGTTGGCATGTCCAAATACTTCATAGAGGAAGGGACACAGGTATTAGACATAGGGTGCAGTGAGGGCTGTCTAACGTCAGCGCCTATGGAACAAATTAGTGAGATTGCATAAGAGAGGGTTTCTGGTTCATTAAAAATGAAATCGCAGAAGGTGAGAAACAGTAACGGGCAATATGTCTTGCAATGGATTTCTTTTTACCCTGCAATCAACGCCAAGTGAATAACGTGGCACCACGTGAAAACTTATCACCACTGTATCTGAGAGACACCCAAACCAAAACTCTCAAAACTAAGATGCAAAAATAATGCATAAAATAATGAAGAGAATTTTAGCTTACGCAACTATTATGATAATTTTATCCTCTGCCGCTTTGGCAGATCAAGTCACACTCAGCTTTCCAGATGTGTCTGAGCTTCCTGTCCATAGCGTTGAACAAGCCAAGGCAAAAGCAAATATAATCGCTTTAATTGGTGGAAATGGTCTAAAAAACAGTCAAGGAAACAGCAAAAATTTTCTTGTTACTCAAAGAGATGATTTTATTGCAGCAGGCTTGAACTTTTATCTGTTCCCAAATCGGTCCGAGGATGAGAAGGCTAGCTACAATTTACGAGGAAGCGAGGAGCGAGCAGAAAGAATTCTTAATCTTACTAAGGAAATCAACAAACGCAATAAACTACCAATTTATCTAGTTGGTTTTAGTCGAGGTTCAGTCGACGCAGCGAAATTTTCAAAATTGTTTCCGGATCACATAAAAGGTATCGTTTTGGCTTCTGGGGTTTACACAAATTCCTCAAAGAAGGCAGAGTTTTATTCAATGGAGAGGATTTTAGGTTCAACTGTAAACGTTGGTGTTTTAGTTGCACATCATGAAAAAGATTTTTGCAAGGTGACGCCGTTTTCTTACGCAAAAGATTTTTTTGAAGAGCTTGAAGCTCCTCGAAAGGCATTTTTATTTTATAAGGATGGGGGTGCTTCAGGCAGAGAATGTGGACCACTCAACCACCATGGCTTCGAAGATATTCAGGACCGAGTAGCAAACGATATCGCTCAATGGATTGCTGCGGATTCGGCTAAGTAAGATATCGTCGCAACGAACTATCACGTGCCACTTTTGTTTGGCGAGGGTGGCTGTCATGACTGCATCTTAACGGGAACATGTGCTTATTTAAACTGTCCATCCCACCAACTCAGTATTGATATTCGTCAAAACCAATAAGCCCTATAGCTTAATCGCTTCCATCTGCACATCGATCACTTCGACGGTAGCGAGCCAAAGCATCCTCGAAGAGCGTCGCCGGACCTCCTCTTTGATGAGACGTATCAGCGTTACATCCAACGGTGTTTGACGTCAGCGCCTATGGAACAGATTAGCGTGATTGCATAAGAGAGGGTTTCTGTTTCATTGGCGCTGACGTCAAACACTTACTGAAGACTATACCCTGCGTTTGTTGCCGAGTGCCTCGGCGATGAAGTTTCTGAACAAATGCACTGCACCGACGCAAGGTCTGCTGGTGATTGGTAATCCTGATTTGAACGATCCACGTACGGACCTGACGGGTGCACCAACGATTTCAATGACTTAACTCAAAGAGAGTTATGGCTCTAGCAATCAAATAGAAATCAACAGATTTAAATTGATGCATGGTTGTAAGCCAAATTGTCTTCTGACACGTAAAACTTAGAGGTTGTTATGGGCGCCGTCACAAATTGCGCCGGTCTTGCTCGCTTTGCAGCCGCAGAACCTAACTGATTTGGTCTCAGTAGCAGTGTAGGTTTTCGGTGTGATACCAGTCCCCGCGTG
>Ga0206130_10002296_pt1 | contig 26662 bp, 23 predicted proteins | sample Helgoland_Spring_9_FD_148637 | JGI IMG/M metagenome (GOLD analysis project Ga0206130, IMG submission 148637) | Pelagic subsurface seawater microbial communities from Kabeltonne, Helgoland, North Sea - Helgoland_Spring_Bloom_20160512_1 | ecosystem: Environmental > Aquatic > Marine > Epipelagic ...
ACTGACGAGGCGGCGGTTGAAAAGAGGTGTCTTCCGTTCCCTCATCGACCTTCAAGCTGCAATCAACCGTTTCATCACCGAGTACAATGACAACCACGCCAAACCATTCAAATGGACAGCAGATCCAGACAAAATCATCGCAGCAAGAAATCGGGGGGTCCAAACGTTGGAATCAATCCAATAGGTAATGTCACCCACCGGTCTCTGGTTTGGTTGATCCGCCGTAAAATTACGATCCAGCAGGTTTGGCGCAATGTTGAACTTGTGATTGCGGATCATCACATAGCCCCTCTTCATTCTGCGCTTTTCTGGCAAGATTGGTACTTGGGGAATTTTCAGATGGGCGACACCAATGCTTGTCCGACTTCATAGTCAGGCGACACCGACACCAAGGTAAGGGCGGCCATTCAGGCGAGGGATTAACCTGCGTGGATCTTGGAAGACCGCCACGCAACCACTGAACAGACTGTGTGGAAATGGCGCAAACGCAACGGGTTCAGGATCGCAGCCAAACACCCTCACTGTCGTCAGCCCCCCCCTTCGTCAGACCACCCTGACACCAACGCGAGGGGCCGTGGCGGTTTCACTGCGCAACACGTGACGGGTGTCGCCAGATGATCGATTCGCGATGGTGCGCGAGCTTCTCAATCCGACTGTGTATCATTCGGGTTCAGATCATTGTCTGCGTCGGCATGGTCTGGGACCTCATCGTGACCGTAAAGCCAAGGATGACACACTTAAGCACAGTGGTTTGAAAGCATTTGAGCCCGGCTATATCCACATTGACGTGAAATACCCGCCACACATCGCCAATGAAACCTCGCGGGGATATCTCTTTGTGGCAATCAACTGGGCCACCCAATGGGTCTTTATTACCATGTATCGCAACAAGACAGCCGCCAATACCTGGCACTGCCTAGGCGATCTGAAACGGGCATGTCAAATCCGTATCAGAACAATTTAAACCGATAATGGCAAGGCGTTCACTGACAGCCTTTTCGGGGTGCGCTGGCGCAACGCAACACGACAGCACAAGTTTGATACGCTTTGCTTAACTACCGGTATTGAACCCCGGCTGGCCCCACCAAGATCGCCGCAAACCAACGGCATGGTCGAACGGTTCGACGGCCACATCGAGGGAGCGCTGCAAAGCCAGCATTTTCGATCTGGCGAAGATCTGGGGACGACGTTGCACCGCTATGTATGGCTTTACAATCACCCTCTTGCACAATCCGCCTGAGGCAAAAAAACGCCCTTGCAAGCCATGAAACAATGGCACAAACGCAAACCGGAATTGTTAAACAAACAACCATACTACCGCACGGGAAGTGACAACTAGCACAAGAAAGCTCTTGGGCAGTAGAGGCTATTGATCGAACAACATCACTGGGCCGGCACGACGAGTAAAGCCGGTTCCACACAAGTAAAAACGCTTCTGTACAAGCCAAGGCGCCGCAGCAGCGCCTAAGGACGAACCGTTCAAACGTCAGGATAGCGAAAGCCAAATCCGTCCCAAAATATGCAGCCGCTATCCCGTTCTTGGCCTCCCAAATGTTTTACGTCAGGCGGCAACCGACTAGACTAGGGGAAATCTGCGCTCGGTTTGATGTGCGCAACACAGCCGTCGCAATCGGAAATCTCAGCCAAACAACTCATGCGCCAGTTCCAGCGCTTCGATCAACCGGTCCACCTCATCTGTCGTATTATAAACAGCAAATGACGCACGACAGGTCGCGCTTAAACCCAAATGATCCATCAACGGGCCAGCACAATGCTGCCCTGCCCGCACAGCCACCCCTTTTTTGTCCAAAATAGTCGATATATCATGCGCATGTGCAGCCCCAGATAAGGTAAACGAAAAAATCGCCCCCTTGTCGGCTGTATTGCCCTGCGTCTGCAGCCAATTGAGCCCGTCCAAACGCTCCCGCGCGTAATCGCGCAAGTCAGCCTCATGTCGGGCAATATTTGCCATGCCCAGCGACATCATATATTCTAATGCAACGCCAAGACCAATCATCTGTACAATGCCAGGCGTACCCGCCTCGAACTTCATTGGTGCCTCATTATAGATCACCTGATCACGATGCACCTCGCGGATCATATCCCCGCCCCCAATAAATGGGTGCATCTCTTCCATGCGGTCTCTGTGAATAAACAGGGCTCCAGATCCGGAGGGACCATAGAGTTTATGTCCCGTCACCGCGTAGAAATCACAACCTATATCGGTCACATCAACTGGCATGTGCACCGCAGCCTGCGACCCGTCAACCAAAACAGCAACGCCATGTCCACGCGCCGCGGCACAGATTGTTTTCACGTCGACGACGCTGCCTAATACGTTTGACATCTGGGTGATCGCCACAAGCTTGGTGCGCGGCGTGATAGCATCTATCACCGCCTGAGGATCCAAGCCGCCTTCGGCATCAGTCTCAACCCACTTCAATACAACGCCCTGGCGTTCACGCAAAAAATGCCACGGCACGATGTTGGCATGATGTTCCATGATACTGAGCAAAATTTCATCACCCGGCTGCAGTCGAGGCATTGCCCAGCCATAAGCAACGGTATTGATGCCCTCGGTGGTACCAGAATTCATCACAATCTGACGCTCATCTGCGACACCGAGAAACCGTGCAATGATACCCCGCACATTCTCGTATTTATCGGTAGCCAGATTAGACAAATAATGCAGTCCACGATGGACATTGGCATATTCTTGCGAATAGGCGGTGGTAATTGCGTCAATCACCACCTGTGGCTTTTGGGCAGAAGCCCCATTATCAAGATAAACCAAAGGCTTACCATTAACTTTTCGCGATAAAATCGGAAAATCACTGCGAACGCGGGAATGATCAAACATAAGACGATAACCCCAAAATGTCCGGGCCCATTGCACTCAACAGCGCCACCAGACCCAAAACCACAGCCAAACCAACCACCACCATCACAATCAAAGCCGTAAAAATGCTATTAAAACCGTGAAAAATATTAATAAAATTGACCAATATCCAACATCCCACCAAAGAGGCCGCAAATGCTAGAAGTGCAGAAAATGTTGGCGATATCAGCATAAGCACGCTTAAACCCACCTGAACCAGTAATCGCAGACCTTGCAACCACACAAGACTGACCAACACGGTTTCAAAACTGCCACCGCCCCCGAAACCGCGCCCGATGAAAAAAACTGCGTAGACCGTGAGCACAAAGCCTGTCCCGGTTAAGGTCGCAAACAGCAGTGGAGACGTAAAAATCGCGGGCAGAGACTGTACAGGAGGCGCAAGGATATTGGTCAACCCGAACAACAGCGCATTCAGCGTAATGATCAGTCCCATAGCGTGCCACAATACTTCTCTCGACAGCTGTAAAGATTGCAGCCAATCGATCACTGATTGTGGTGCGGTGACCGTCTCAACCGCCAGTTTGGTCAATCCACTGTTCACGGTTCCTGCTCTCCTTCTGTGCAGCTCAGGCAAGACAGCCAAAACCACATAAATACCCCTAACCAGATCAAACCTACCATTTGAAGCGCTGGCCCCTTGCCGATAAACCCGCCGACCAGCCCGTTCAATAACATTAACGGGCTGGAGGCCAATAAAGACCAAAACAATGCGAGCCTAGCGGCAAAGGCACTGCCTTTTCTGCCCAACAATAACCCGCCTATGTGGGTAAGGCCGGACAGACAATAAAGTAACAGTGGCGCCAGGATAATCCACGCCAATAAAGCGGCCCCCAACAACATGTTCAAATCTTGCTTCTCAAGATGGGCTTGACGCGCAAGGACAGGCCATTGCGACATGAAAACTACGGTACAGCCCGCCATAACAAAGGCAAGAGCCCTGTCTTCGCGCTTGCCCATAGACAGCAGCCGTCGCATGACCCTGCGCGGTTGCCGGTACGTAGCAACAATGTCCGATACCACTCCCATTTAAGACCGCCGCTGGGCCAACCAAACCTCAAGACACTCGCCAACCGCACTGGACAAGCTGTCGCTTTCAATCTCATGCAGCGCCTCGGCGAGGAAGGCCAGCGTCAGCAAATCGGTTGCGACATCAACTGGAATACCGCGCGCCCGCAGATAAAACAACGCATCTTCATCAATTGCACCCGAGGTTGAGCCATGCGAACAAACCACGTCATCTGCATAGATTTCCAGTTCGGGTTTGGCCAAAAACTGACTGTCCCCATCCAAAAGCAACGACTGACTGATCTGGTAGCCATCAGTCTTTTGAGCATCTTTCTTGACCAGTATCTTGCCCTGAAACACACCAACAGCGCCATTGCGCAACACTTTCTTAAAAACCTGACGACTTTCACAACGCAGCGCGTCGTGGGTGATGAACACCGTATCGTCGTGGTGAAAATCACCATCACCGATCGCCGCACCAGCCACATGGGCCACGGCGTCATCACCGGTCAGTTCAATCACGCACTCGTTGCGTGTCAGCAAGCCGTTTGCCCCCAACGTAAAAGATTTGAATACGCTTTCTGTGCCCAAGCGGGTGAACAAATGCGTCACCAACTGGCAGCCTAGATCTGGGCCCTGCGCCCGCACGTGATGAAACTGGCCGCGATCGGCAATGTCGACCTCGAGCACATGATTGAACCGCGCCGCCGCCGCACCGCTTTCAAGCAGTTCAAACGTTGCGCCCTCACCCACTTTAACCACATGGTGCAGCGTCACATCTGAATTCGCGTCCATGTGACGGTAAATCACGCTCACCGGCCTACTTGGAGTGGATTTGACATCGATCAGAACGCCGTCACGAGCTTGCGCTGTGTTGAATGAGGCCAAAGGCCGCGCAACCGGAGTTTGTCCCGCCATCTCGAGGATGCCATAAATCGGTTTTGCCCAGTGGATATCAAACTCGGCAGTTGCGGCCAGACGCTCTAGTGTGATCCCTTCAAGGCGCAAATCATCTGAGGCTTGCGGGTCAAAAACTCCATCGACAAAAACAATTTTCAACGCGTCCAAATGATCAAACACACCGTCTTCGTCATGCTGTTCCGGCACTGCAGTTGGGGCTGTCGCGGCCGTCAGGGTGTCAGGTCTGGTATAGCGCCAATATTCATCCCGACGCCCCGGCAAACCCTGCGATTGAAGCCGCGCCAAAGCGGCAGCGCGGGCCTCTGCTGTCCATCCACCGTATGGCAGGCTGATACTGTCCAGACGGGTTTTCGCCGCCTCAACGTTCCGTTGAGTATCCGCCATCAGGCCACCTCAGCCAGAATATCAGCGTAACCGTTCTGTTCGACCTCAAGCGCCAATTCCGGTCCACCGGTTTTGATAATACGGCCATCGGCCATGATGTGCACCAGATCGGGCTTGATGTGGTCCAGCAGGCGTTGGTAATGCGTAATCACTAAGAACGCACGGCCTTCATCCCGCAGGGCATTTACACCTTCGGCTACCAGTTTCATTGCATCCACATCAAGCCCAGAGTCGGTCTCATCGAGAATACACATCTTCGGCTCAAGCATCGCCATCTGTAAAATTTCGTTGCGCTTTTTCTCTCCACCAGAGAAACCGACATTAACCGGACGCTTCAGCATATCCGCATCTATTTTAAGTGTCTTGGCTCTTGCCCGGACCACTTTTAAAAACTCAGTCGCACTCATTTCGTCTTCGCCGCGCGCCTTGCGTTGCGCGTTAACGGCCGTGCGCATGAACACCATATTGCCCACACCGGGAATTTCAATCGGGTATTGAAACGCTAGAAAAAGGCCTTCTGCCGCCCGCTCTTCAGGCTCCATCTCGAGGATATCTTTCCCGTCCAGCGCCACCGATCCGCCAGTGACCTCATAGCCATCCTTGCCAGATAACACATACGACAACGTTGATTTCCCCGACCCGTTCGGTCCCATAATCGCGTGTACTTTCCCGGCCTCAACAGTCAAATTGACCCCCTTGAGGATCTGTTTGTCTTCGTCGGCCAAAGACGCCTTTAAGTCTTTAATTTCTAACATTTTTATTCCTATCTCGTCTTTTACTGCGGTGCGCTTTCCGCGGTAGTTTTTTGCCCCCGGCAGGGGTGTGTTGCGTGCGTGGTACGGGCAGAGTATTTACCCGACAGACCCCTCAAGCGAGATCGCAACCAATTGTTGGGCCTCCATTGCAAATTCCATCGGCAGCGCCTGCAGCACATCTTTGCAAAAGCCGTTCACCACAAGAGCCACAGCCTCTTCTTCATCCATGCCGCGCTGGCGACAGTAAAACAGCTGCTCATCATCAACCTTTGAAGTGGTCGCCTCATGCTCGACCCGCGAAGAGTTGTTTTTAACCTCTATATAAGGCACGGTGTGTGCCCCACAATTTCCACCAATCAACAGGCTATCACACTGAGTATAATTGCGACTGTCTTTGGCTTTTTGATGCATACTCACCAAACCGCGATAGGTGTTTTGCGCCTTGCCGGCACTGATGCCTTTGGACACAATCCGCGATTTGGTATTTTTGCCGAGATGCACCATCTTGGTCCCAGTGTCGGCTTGCTGCATGTTGTTGGCAATCGCAATAGAATAAAACTCGCCTTGGCTTTCATTCCCGCGCAGTATGCAGGACGGGTATTTCCACGTCACTGCTGAGCCAGTTTCCACCTGCGTCCACATCACCTTGGCGCGGTCTCCACGACAATCAGCGCGCTTGGTAACAAAATTATAAATCCCACCCTTGCCGTTTTCATCGCCCGGATACCAGTTTTGAACCGTGGAGTATTTGACCTCAGCATCCTCTTCGATGATAATTTCAACCACCGCGGCATGCAATTGTGCGACGTCGCGCTGTGGCGCAGTACAACCCTCAAGGTAGCTGACATAACTGCCTTTAGCGGCAATAATTAGCGTACGCTCAAATTGACCAGTGTTCTCGGCATTAATACGAAAATAGGTCGACAGCTCCATCGGGCAGCGCACCCCTGGCGGGATATAGACAAACGAGCCGTCTGAAAATACTGCAGAATTCAGCGTCGCATAATAATTGTCCGAGACCGGCACAACCGTGCCAAGATACTTGCGAACCAATTCAGGATGCTCTTTGATGGCCTCTGAGATCGAGCAAAAGATCACCCCAGCCTTTCTAAGCTCGGCCTGAAATGTAGTGCCGACCGAAACGGAATCAAACACTGCATCCACCGCCACTTTGCGGTTTCCCACCGCCTCTGCCTCGGCCCCTTCTACTCCCGCCAGAAGCATCTGTTCTTTCAGCGGAATACCCAGTTTGGCATAGGTCTCCAAAAGCTTTGGATCGACTTCGTCCAAGGATTTGGGCTTCTGCTCCATCGATTTGGGCCGCGCATAGTAATACTGGTCCTGAAAATCAATCTCGGGATAGCTTACCATCGCCCATTTCGGCTCGCTTAATTTCTTCCAGCGGGCGAAAGCTTCCAACCGCCACTCGGTCATCCATTCGGGCTCTTCGTTTTTGTCCGAGATGAGCCGCACAATGTCCTCATTGAGACCTTTTGGCGCGTACTCCATCTCGATCTCGGTTTCCCAACCGTATTTATACGCCCCGCCAACATCGCGCACCGCATCGACTGTCTCTTGATCAACACCGTCCTTTACGATGACCTCGTCCAAAGCTGTCATATCAGATTTCCTTTTGCGATTTGCTATCAGGCCGCGCGCGCGCGGAATTTGTTATATTTTTCAAGCCAGACATCTGCAAATTCCAGAACCTCTGCCTCGGTCGTGTTTGGCCCCAAGCTGAGACGGATGGCACAAGCTGCCAAATCCTCCCCATAGCCCATGGCTCGCAAAACTCGGCTGGCTTTGACCTTGCCGCTCGAGCATGCCGACCCTGCCGAAACAGCAAAGCCAGAAAGATCCATTTGCATCACTTGCGTTTCCCCTTTCCAGCCCGGCACTGCCAAACAGCTGGTGTTTGGCAATCGCTCAACGTCTCTTCCAATCAAGATAATCTCTTTTGAGCCCGTCTCAAGGGTAGTTTCTAGAATGTTTCTAATTTCTGCAACACGCTGCCAGACCCCAGCCGCGAGATCTTGCGCCGCGCCTTCTGCCGCTGCGCCAAATCCAGCGATCGCCACCACATTTTCAGTACCCGCCCGACGACCCATTTCTTGGCCACCACCTTTGATCTGTGCCGCAAGATCACACCCTCGACGCAACACAACAGCCCCAATGCCCTTTGGACCACCGATTTTATGCGCCGAAATCAGCGCCATATCGGCTCCAAGCCAATTGAACGCTACCGGCAATTTACCAAACGCCTGACTGGCATCGGTTACCGCCAATCCCTTTGGCAGGCTCTGCACGATTCCGGTTTCGGAATTGGCCATTTGCAGCACCGACTTCTCTGGCTCAGTGAGCGCAACCCCACCGTCAGGGCGCACCAACTGTTCTGGCTGTATCCACGCCGCCACCGCGTCATGTTCAATATCAGCCCCGCGCAAACCACGCCCGGCACAGGCCAGCGCCGCCGCTTCGGTCGCACCAGAAGTAAACACAATATCAGCCCCAACTGCGCCAAAAGCCATAGCGATCTGCCCTCTGGCTTTTTCGACAATTGCTTTGGCCGCTCGGCCCTCTGCATGCACACTTGAAGGGTTGCCAACCTGATCCATCACCGCAATCATTGCCGCACGGGCCTCGGCACGCAGTGGCGCTGTGGCGTTATAATCGAGATAGCTGCGCCTCATCCGTCGTCTACCACCGAAAGCAAGCTTGGAACGGCCGGACAAGGCATTAATTCATTTTGGATCACATCCGACAGGCGTGTCTGGTGCAAAAACACGTATACGTGCGCACTGAGACCTTCCCACAGGCGATTGGTCAGCGATTGCGCCCGTGATCCCGACAGCGCCCCCGATGCACCAGCCCCTTTGTGCATCGCATCCACCGTCTCGTCCACGGCTGCGAGAATATCAACCACACGGATTTCACTGGCCAGTTTGCCAAGCCGGTAACCACCGCCGGGTCCCCGAACCGATTCGACCAGACCGCTGCGCCGCAATTTCACAAAAAGCTGTTCCAAATAGGGCAGCGATACATCCTGCCGCCTAGAGATATCACCAAGCGTCACAAGACGATCTGCAGGCTGCAGGGCTATGTCTGCCAAGGCGACCATAGCATAACGCCCTTTGGTACTAAGTTTCATGCGTTACCTTTCGCGAAATGATTGACGTTACCGGCCACACCCCGTATCACAACTTCTCAAAAGCCGCTTCGGCTTAATTAGAATCATTCTAAGATGACAGAGCGGTTTCGTCAAGACAACCGCCAAGCCCGACAGGAGCACCGACGCTATATGCCCGAGGTCATTTTTCCCGGACCGGAAGGTCGCCTAGAAGGCCGGTACCATCCGCAAAAAGAAAAAGATGCGCCGATTGCCATCGTACTGCACCCTCACCCACAATTTGGGGGGACGATGAATAACAAAGTGGTGTATAATCTGCACTATGCCTTTTATAATATGGGCTTCACCGTGTTGCGGTTTAACTTTCGGGGAGTAGGCCGATCACAAGGCGAATATGATCAAGGGGTTGGCGAGCTGTCAGATGCCGCCTCGGCGTTAGACTATTTGCAGTCGATGAACACCAATTCCAAACACTGCTGGGTCGCTGGCTTTAGTTTTGGTGCATGGATCGGCATGCAACTGCTGATGAGACGGCCGGAAATTACGGGCTTTATCTCTGTGGCGCCACCAGCGAATATGTACGACTTTTCATTCCTGGCACCCTGCCCGGCTTCGGGGTTGGTGATCAACGGGAAAGACGACCGCGTCGCACCTCCGCCAGATACCGAAGCCATGGTCGCCAAACTGCATGAGCAAAAAGGCATTACCATCACACACACCCAGATGGACGGTGCTGGGCATTTCTTTGAGCACCACATGGACGACATGATCGGCAACGTCACCGACTACGTCAAACGGCGGCTGACAGAAAATACACGCTGATGCCACGCTTGCAGCCGTTACATGACAAATGCACCTGCGCGGCCGCAACCCCGCAGGTTGCGCTGTCCGCGCATTACAATGCCTGCCGATAGCATTGACAAGCAGGTCGCGTTTCTAACAGAAATTGACCGCCTTAAATCGGTTGATAGAGCAACCACGCTCGCCGATGGCACGCGGCGCGAAAACAGCGCTGAACACAGTTGGCATGTGGCGCTTTACGCACTTGTCCTGGCCGACCAGGCCCGCCCAGATGTAGACATATCACGCGTGATCAAGATGCTTTTGATCCATGATCTGGTCGAAATTGATGTCGGAGATGTGCCAATCTTTGGGCAATACGACGCGGACAAGCTCGCCACCGAGGAGGCCACAGCGGCCCGTCGTATTTTTGGCCTACTGCCGACCGATCAAGCGAGCAACCTCCTTGATCTATGGAAAGAATTTGAGGCAGCAGCGACCCCGGATGCGCAATTCGCCAAGTCGATGGATCGCTTTCAACCCCCCAACCAGAACCTTGCCTCTGGCGGTGGCAGTTGGAAAGAATACGGCGTCGATCTTAAGCGGATCGAGGCCAAGGTGGGGGCTAAAATAGCCATCGGCGCCCCCGGGCTCTGGGCCTGGTTAAAGCCAAAAATAAAGCGTTTTCTGGCAGAAAACTAGTCCCTACACCTCCTTTTATGCGACGCATCAAATAGCAATGACCTCAGCCTTTGGCCGCCTTCTTTCGGGCTTTTTCAGCCACCACTTGCTCGACCAGATCCCGGGCAATTGCAAATGCGCCTTTAATTTTATCACTATCTTTCGCCCAATTGCGCCGCACAACAATTTTGTTGCCCTTGACCTTGGCAAGACCGCGCTGGTCCCGCACAAATTCGGCCAACCCCTGTGGAGAGGCAAATTTATCATTGTGAAATTGCAGCGTCGCCCCCTTCGGACCGCCATCCAATTTCGCAATACCCGCCCGTTTACACATAGCCTTGATCCGTACCACCAAAAGCAATGTATTGACCTCCTTCGGCAACGGGCCAAAACGGTCGATCAACTCGGCTGCAAATCCCTCAAGTTCGACTTTTTTACTAAGCCCCGACAACCGGCGATACAGCCCCAACCGCACGTCCAAATCCGGAACAAATGCCTCAGGGATCAAGACCGGAACGCCAAGATTGATCTGCGGTGCCCACTGATCATCGGCCTCTGACAGGCCTTCCATTTCGCCAGCCTTGATTTTGGCAATCGCCTCTTCCAGCATCGATTGATACAGCTCATAGCCGACATCACGCATCTGGCCGGATTGCTCTTCGCCCAAAAGATTGCCCGCACCGCGAATATCAAGATCCTGCGAGGCCAGCGTAAAGCCAGCCCCCAACGTATCGAGACTGCCCAATACCCGCAGGCGTTTTTCAGCTGTTGCCGTCAATTTCATCCGCGGCTTGGTTGTCAGGTAGGCATAGGCACGGGTCTTTGAACGTCCAACACGCCCACGAATCTGATACAATTGTGCCAGACCAAACATATCCGCGCGATGAATGATCATTGTATTGGCAGTGGGGATATCCAAACCCGACTCGACAATCGTTGTTGCCAGAAGAATATCATATTTGCCGTCGTAGAACGCATTCATGCGGTCATCCAATTGCCCGGGCGCCATCTGGCCATTGGCCACCACATAGCTCAGCTCCGGCAATTGTTCTTTCAAAAAGTCTTCAATTTCAGGCAAATCGGCAATGCGCGGTACGACATAAAACGACTGTCCCCCGCGGTAATGCTCGCGCAGCAGTGCCTGTCGGATGCTCACCGCATCAAATTCGCTGACGTAGGTGCGAATTGCCAGCCTGTCGACCGGCGGCGTACCGATGATCGACAGATCGCGCACCCCAGACAGCGATAATTGCAAGGTACGCGGGATAGGCGTTGCCGTCAGTGTCATCACGTGGATATCAGTGCGCATCTGCTTTAGCCGCTCTTTGTGCGCGACCCCGAAATGCTGTTCTTCATCGATGATCAGAAGACCAAGGTTCTGAAAGCGAATTGATTTCGCTAGCAAGGCATGGGTGCCAATAACAATATCGACCGTGCCATTTGTAATCCCATCGCGGGTGGCCTGCGCCTCTTTGGCCGGCACGAACCGCGACAGCTGTCGCACTTGGATCGGAAAACCGCGAAAGCGTTCCGCAAAGCTTTTGGCATGTTGACGCGACAGCAAAGTGGTCGGTGCCACCACCGCCACCTGAACCCCTGACATGGCCGCAACAAACGCAGCGCGCATCGCAACCTCGGTTTTGCCAAATCCCACATCGCCACAAATCAGCCTATCCATCGGCTGGCCACTGGTCAGATCGCCCACCACATCGCCAATTGCGCGCAGTTGATCATCAGTTTCTTGATAGGGAAAGCGGGCGCTGAACGCATCCCACATGCCCGGTGGCGGGTCTAGTACCGGTGCTTTGCGCAACGCGCGTTCGGCCGCCACCCGAATCAACCGGTCAGCCATGTCACGAATACGGTCCTTCAAGCGGGCTTTTTTGGCCTGCCACGCACCGCCACCTAACCGATCAAGCAAGCCCTCATCATGCCCATATTTCGACAGTAATTCGATATTGACGACAGGCAGATAGAGCCGCGCGTTATCGGCATATTCCAACATCAGACATTCAAGCGCAGCGCCCGCCGCCGTAATCACCTCAAGGCCATGAAAGCGCCCGATACCATGGTCAACGTGCACCACCAGATCGCCACTGGTCAAAGACTGGGTCTCGGTAAGAAAATTTTCGGCCTTACGGCGTTTTTTGGCCCGCTGGATTAACCGATCACCCAGCACGTCCTGCTCAGAAATCACCGTCATACCTGGTGTTTCAAAGCCGTGCTCCAGCGGCCATACCGCAAGATAAAGCCCCGCTTTTCCAATCCGAGTTCCGCTGGTAATAAAGATTGTTTCAGCCAGACCTTCGTCTTCGATCAATCCACTAAGCCGTGTGCAGGCGCCTTCGGAATAGGCCGCAATCACCACCGGGCCAAGTTGCAGCTTAACCTTAAGGTGATCCGCTAAAGCCTTAAAAAGTCCAATATTCTCTTGCTGTCTTTCTGGTGAAAAATTTCGGCCTATGCGCCCCCCTGCATCAATCACTCCCGGACCCGAGGCTTGCGCCAAGGGATGAAACTGCACCACTTTGTGGCCTTGCACGGCCGCGTCCCATGCCGCCTCATCAAGATACAAAAGGTTCGGCGGCGCCGGCTTATAGACTGTATCCAGACGGCTTTTGTGAGACATCGCCAGATGGCGAGTTTCATATTGATCCTGGACCATTTCCCAGCGCGCGATTCGCGCTGGTGTTATCTGGTCATCCAGCGTGACTGTCGCGCTCGGCAAATAGTCAAACAGCGTCTCAAGCTTTTCATGAAACAAACCAAGCCAATGCTCTACACCCTGGTGTTTGCGCCCGGCACTTACCGCTTCGTACAGCGGATCATCGCTGCGCCCGACGCCAAACTCTATGCGGTAATTTTGCCGAAAGCGGGTGATGGCCGCGGCATCCAGAATAACTTCAGAGACCGGGGAAAATTCGACTGCATTCAATTTCTCAGTGGTGCGCTGCGTAGCGGGATCAAAGCGCCGCGCGCCATCTAAAACATCCCCAAAAAGATCCAGCCGAACCGGCCCCAACTCACCAGGAGGATACACATCAATGATTCCCCCACGCACCGCGTAGTCACCCGGCTCCATCACGGTTGGGGCCTGAGTGAACCCCATGCGCACCAAAAACGCTTTCAGTTCAGTCTCATTGATCCGTTGTCCGACGTCAGCGGTAAAGACCGCCTCACGCAATACCCTGCGCGCCGGCAGCCGCTGAGAGGCGGCATTCAACGTGGTCAAAACAACAAATTGCGTCGGCATTACATGAACCAAACCGGCCAATGTCGCCATCCGCACCGCAGAAATATCAGCGTTGGGAGAAATCCTGTCATAGGGCAAACAATCCCAACCGGGAAAGCTGAGCACCGGCATCTCGGGGGCGAAAAACTGCAGTGAGGCCTTCATGATCGCCATGCGTTTATCATCACGCGCGATATGCACAACCGGGGCGTTGCTGCGGGCAATCTCGTTGAGAACCAGACGCGCATCATAGCCTTCCGGCGCGCCTCCAGTGGTGATTGTTGCGGAGGTGTTCAAACCATACTTGTTTTTCGCGCCAGGTGTGGTTTTCACGCCAGGTGTGGTTTTTCTGTCAGAAGACCCTGCTTCCATATCAATTTATGCCCCCGAGTAATGCGTGTGAAATATTGTGGTACATGCCCCAGGTGGCGGTGACAAAGATAGAGGCGACAGCCAGCAATTGCGTCGTCATACGGTGACGGCGAAATCGGCGATACAAGCCATCAGAGATGCCATCGCACGCCCGCACCAATGCGGCGGTGCGCAGATTCATTGTGGCAATTATACTGATGGGGAAAGCCAACAGAAACACCGCTTGAGCCAATTCGATCTGATAGCTAAAGCCAAGCAGGCCAAGCGAGCTGAGCCCCGCACACCCCAGCCCGATCACTGTCAGCCCGGACCGCGACCGCATATCAAAGAAACGCTGGGCATTGATCTGCATCAGCGCCTCAAGGTCGTGCTCGGCCCGCCCACCGTGTCGTTTGGCATTTTGTATCATATCATAAGGAATTCCGATCACTCGATGGCTGGCACTGGACCACATGACCGCCAGTACCATCCAGAACCACAGGTTCGAAAATGATCTGATATCAATCACCTCAAACGCAGCCATATGACCGTCCACTCTGCCCTGATGGGCCTTTCACCGATACAAACCGCTGCTTCACGCTGCTCGCTCCAACCTCACTCTTGTCCTAAGGCGCTTTCCATGCCACCCCTACAGCATGTGTTCAAGGACTTACTGAAATGAAATCAATGATTGCCAGCTTTCCCACTGCCCGCGCCCGCCGCCTACGCCGCACCGACGCCATCCGCGCCTTGGCGCGCGAAAACCACCTCAGCGTCAACGACCTTATCTGGCCGGTTTTTATATGCGATGGTGACAATATAGAAGATCCAGTCGCCTCGATGCCGGGCGTTATGCGGCGCAGTATCGACAAGTTGGTCGAAGCCGCCCACCATGCCGCCGACCTAGGCATCCCCGCGATCTGTCTGTTCCCATATACCGATCCGGCGTTAAAAACCGCCGATTGCGCCGAGGCATGGAACCCGCAAAACCTGTCAAACCGCGCCACCCGCGCCCTTAAAGCGGCCGTGCCTGAAATTGCGGTTATGACCGACGTGGCGCTGGACCCCTATAATATCGATGGCCATGACGGATTTCTTGTCGATGGCGTGGTCGTCAATGACGCAACGGTCGAGGCGCTGGTGAAACAGGCGCTCTCTCAGGCCGAGGCGGGCGCAGACATCATCGGCCCGTCCGACATGATGGATGGTCGCATTGGCGCGATCCGCGGCGCGCTCGAAGCACAGGGGCATAAGGATGTGCTCTTACTGTCTTATGCCGCCAAATACGCCAGCGCCTTTTATGGACCATTTCGAGATGCCTTGGGCGCGTCCGGGGCTCTGAAAGGTGATAAATCAACTTATCAACTGGATCCGGCAAACGCAGATGCGGCCCTGCAGTTGGTCGCGCGAGATCTTAGCGAGGGCGCGGATATGGTGATCGTCAAGCCCGGGCTGCCGTATCTCGACATCTGCCGTGGCATCAAGGATCGCTTTGGTGTCCCGACCTTTGCTTATCAGGTATCAGGTGAATACGCGATGATACAAGCCGCTGCGGCAAATGGCTGGATTAACCGCGAAAAAGTAATGATGGAAAGCCTGATGGCCTTTAAACGCGCGGGCTGCGATGGCATTCTAAGTTATTTTGCTGTCGAGGCGGCCCAAAAGATCGCAAAAGCGTGACGATATTGCACTAGAAACACGAAATCATGGTGACATTTTGCCCGACAGGCGGTATGCCTAAGTTATAAATTTGGACAAACCAAACACACTTATACAAACACAGGTAAAACGCATGACACAAATTAACCGTCGGAACTTCAACCTAAGCGTTTTGAGCGGCGCAGCCTTAGTCGCGGGCTGTGGAAATGGCATTGGCTCTGGCAATCCGGAAGCCATTGACAATCAGGTGCAAGCCACCTTGGAAGACATGTTTCAGAACTATCCCGACACGCAGGATTTGGCCGCAAAATCAAATGGTATGCTGGTGATGCCACTGGTCACAAAAGCCGGGTTCCTTTTAGGGGGCAGTTTTGGCCGCGGAGCGTTGGTGATCAATAATACCGTAGTCGATTACTATTCGGCCACCTCTGGCAATTTCGGATTGCAAATTGGCGGGCAACAATTCGCTCATGTTCTATTTTTCATGACCGAAGATGCCTTGGCGGGCTTTAGGCGCAGCCCCGGATGGGTTGGTGGTGCTGATGTCGAATATGCCACACCGGAGCGCGGCAAGTCGGTAAGGGCACAGACACTCACCTCGCTGGCGCCAGTGATTGGTGTCGTCTTTGCGCAGTCCGGGCTAAGACTTGGGGCCACGTTAGAGGGTACAAAATACAGTCGAATTATTCCATAAAACCGCGTGTTTGGTCCGCCAGATCATGGTTTTTGGGACCCAGATACTTTAAAAATCAGCCCCGCCAGACCTCCGAAAAAACATGATAACTCTGGGTTTGGGGGTCTTCCATTTGGTGCCGCGCGCAAAAATCAAGTCAATGGGCGCTGTATGTTTTTTCACCTTGGTTTCCGCGCCATTGCGCACCCCACACAGGCTCTGTTATACCGTCTTCAGGATAATGGAAACTGACAACAAAGAGCAGGCATAATAACGTGAGCGATACGCCAGAAGATACCGATAACGAAGAAGAAAATACAATATCTCGCTCAACTTATGACGGCCCGTCTGTGTCCATCACTGACGAGATGAAAACATCCTATCTAGACTATGCGATGAGTGTGATTGTCTCGCGCGCCATCCCTGACCTGCGGGACGGCTTAAAACCCGTGCACCGCCGGATACTTTACGCGATGAACGAGACCGGCAATACGCATGATAAGTCCTATCGAAAATCAGCGCGGCCCGTTGGCGATGTGATGGGTAAATATCACCCGCATGGCGACAGTGCGATCTATGACGCGCTGGTGCGGATGGCACAGGATTTCTCGATGTCTCTACCCTTGCTTGACGGGCAGGGTAATTTTGGCTCCATGGATGGCGACAACCCAGCTGCGATGCGCTATACCGAAGTCCGGATGGACAAGCCGGCAGCCTTTATACTGGCCGACATCGACAAGGATACCGTCGATTTCCAAGACAATTATGACGGCAAAGATCGCGAACCAACCGTCCTGCCCGCGCGTTTTCCAAACATGTTGGTCAATGGCGCTGGCGGCATTGCCGTCGGCATGGCCACCAATATTCCCCCGCACAATCTGGGCGAGGTGATCAACGCAACACTTGCACTCATTGAAGACCCGGACCTGACCAGCGAACAGCTGATCGATTATGTCCCGGGACCCGACTTTCCAACCGGAGCAACGATGCTTGGGCGCTCTGGTGCGCGCAAAGCCTATCTTGAGGGACGCGGCAGCGTGATCATCCGCTCTAAAACTCGGGTAGAGGAAATTCGCAAAGACCGGTATGCGATTGTCATCGACGAAATTCCTTATCAGGTAAACAAGGCGTCGATGATTGAAAAAATCGTCGAACAAGTGCGCGAGAAAAAAATCGAAAACATCGCCCATGTGCAGGACGAATCCGATCGCAACGGCGTACGCGTGGTGATCGAGCTGAAACGCGATGCAACGCCCGAAGTGGTTCTCAACCAGCTTTACCGGTTCACCCCGATGCAGACCTATTTCGGCTGCAACATGCTGGCGTTGAATGGTGGCCGCCCCGAACAGTTAACGCTGCGCCGATTTTTAACCTCATTCATCGATTTTCGCGAGGATGTCGTGGCGCGTCGCACCGCCTTTGAATTGCGCAAAGCCCGCGAGCGCAGTCACATCCTGTGCGGTCTGGCCGCGGCTGTATCCAACGTTGACGAAGTTGTTGCAACAATCCGTGGCTCGGCCGATGCCGCCGAAGCCCGTCAAAAATTGATGAGCCGGCGGTGGCCCGCCCATGAGATTGTTGAATTCATCAAATTGATCGATGATCCGACCCACAAAATCAACGAAGACGATACTTATTTTCTATCCGAGACCCAAGCAAGAGCCATCCTTGAATTGCGGCTGCAGCGCCTGACCCAAATCGGGGTCAAAGAAGTGACGGACGAGTTGCAGGAACTGGCAGGAAAAATTCGCGAATATCTCGAAATTCTTGGGTCACGCGAACGGATCATGGCGATCATTGCCAATGAGTTGACTGAGGTCCGCGACCAATTTGCTGTCCCCCGCCGCACTGAAATTGTCGACTGGTCCGGTGATATGGACGATGAAGATTTGATCGAACGCGCCGATATGGTGGTGACGGTCACCCAGACCGGCTATATCAAGCGTACGCCACTGGGGGATTTTCGCGCCCAGCGCCGCGGTGGCAAAGGTCTGTCGGGCATGTCCACCAAAGACGATGATGTTGTCACCACTTTATTTGTCGCCAATACCCATACTCAGCTGTTGTTTTTCACCACGGATGGCATGGTGTATAAGCTGAAAACCTGGCGCCTGCCGCAAGGTGGCCGCACCTCCAAAGGTAAGGCTGTGGTCAATATTCTGCCAATACCGCCGGGGGTATCTATCGCCGCTATAATGCCGGTCGACCGTGACGAAAAAGAGTGGGATGATCTGCAAGTGGTATTTGCCACCTCGGCCGGGACTGTGCGCCGCAACAAATTGTCGGATTTCACCAACGTGATGCGTAACGGCAAAATCGCTATGAAGTTCGAAAACGAACATGCCGATACCACACTGATCAACGCGCGGATTGCATCCAATGATGATGACGTGATGCTGATCACCAGTTCGGGGCGCGCGATCCGTTTTTCGGCCACGGATGTGCGGGTGTTTAACAGCCGCGCCTCGGTGGGTGTGCGTGGGATTAAACTCACCGGCGATGATGGCGTTGTCTCTATGTCGATTATTCGTCATTTTAAAGCCAGCTCGGACGAGCGCGTGGCCTATCTGAAAATGCGGCGCGCGGTGGCGGGTCTGGCCGATGATGCAGAGCTGCCGGATGACGAAGATACCAACGCCAACGCCAGTATCAGCCCCGAGCGTTATGCCGAGATGTCCGCTTCCGAAAACCTGATCCTGACGATCACTGCAAACGGTGCTGGCAAACTGTCCAGCAGCCACGACTATCCGCTGCGCGGGCGCGGTGGAATGGGCGTCTCGGCAATGGACAAGGCGATGCGAGGAGGCCGGTTGTTGGCCTGCTTCCCGGTCGAGCTTGACGACCAGATCATGCTTGCGACCTCAAACGGCCAGTCCATTCGAGTGCCAGTGGAAGGAATTTCGTTCCGCTCACGCAGCGCCGGCGGCGTGCGGGTGTTCAACACCGCCAAGGGAGAAGAAGTCGTTTCGGTTGCTTGGATCGCAGATCAGGGCGACCAAGAGGAGGCGATTGAAGGCGAGCCTGAAGCCGGCGAAAGCTAGGGACTTGACGCCGCCACGAGAGACAGATTTTTCGAGCAATTCAAACGCCCCCCAACGTGGGGGCGATGTGCATTTCACCAACCATTAAAGCCGGTAATAACCAGCGCCCACGACACTGCTGCCCTTATGCAAACGGGGTTGTATGATAATTTTTACATAGGGGCGATGATATGTGGTTACAGCCCGTACAAATCGCTAAACTTATACTCGAGGTAACTCAAGAGTGGCAATTCTGAGGGCGCTTGACGCGCCGCCTGTGCAATCACCTCGCGCGGTTCATACAAGCCACCATGACACTGAACATGACGTCCCAGCCAGCTGGTTGCCGCACTCAAATTACCCACCGCAAGCTGATCGTCAAGATCCGGAATATCCGCGCGCAGCGCCTGATACAAGCACCCGGCATAGACGTTGCCCAGCGCATAGGTCGGGAAATACCCAAACAGACCCACAGACCAATGTACATCCTGCAGGACGCCGTGCGACGGGCGGTCTACCTGATACCCAAAATCTGCGGCAAAACGGTCGTTCCACGCAGCCTCAAGATCGCCCACCGCCAAATCGCCGCTAATCAGCGCCCGCTCCAGATCGAAGCGCATCATGATATGCAGATTATATTGCACCTCATCGGCCTCAGTGCGGATATAGCCGTTTGAGACCCGGTTCACAGTGGCATAAAATGCCTCTTCATCCGCTATACCAAACGGGCCAAAGGCATCTTTCATCTTGCCAAACATCCAGCCAGTAAAGGCCCGGCTGCGGCCCAGTTGGTTTTCATAAATCCGCGACTGACTTTCATGCACCCCCATCGAGACACCGCAGCCCAGCGGCGTCAGTCGGTACGCGGGCGAAATATTTTGTTCGTAAGCGGCATGACCGACCTCGTGGATGGTCGAATAGATACAATTGAACGGGTCATCTTCAGCTGTCCGCGTGGTGATCCGCGTGTCATCGCCCGACCCCATCGAGAACGGATGGACAGATTTATCCAGGCGCCCGCGCGTCAAATCATACCCAAAGGTCTCAGCCAGATCACGGGCAAAGCGCATTTGAAGATCACTCTCGAAATGCCCGGCAAGCGGCACGGGCGCGGGCCGGTCCAGAACCGCCGCACGCAGCGCCACCAAACGCGGCCGCATCGCGCCAAACATCGCCTCGATCTCGGTGGCTTTGATCGACGTCTCATAACCATCAAGAAGCGCGTCGTAGACATCGCCACCATCAGCCAGAGCCGCGCCCTCTTCGCGGCGCAGCGCCAGAACCTCAGTCAGTTTGGGAGCAAAAGCCGAAAAATCATTGGCCTCCCGCGCTGCTGCCCAGACACCTTGAGCAAGGCTGGTCACCCGGGCAAGTTCAGCCGCCAGCCGCGCCGGCACCTTGCAAGTGCGATCATAACTGTGACGGATATGGCGTAATTGTGCCCGCGCTACCGCATCCAGATCAGCACCTTCACATTGCTCCAACCAGTCTCCAATGCGCAGATCACTGCGTCTGGCGTGCATAACACCTTCCATCGCGGCACTTTCCTCGCCGCGTTGGTCGGCAGCGCCGGGCGGCATCATGGTTTCCTGATCCCAATCCTGCCTGCCAGAAATCTGAGCCAACGCTTCGGTCTGGCTTTGAAACGAAATCAGGTCTTGATAAGCGCGCATCACGGGCTCCTTAAGGGTGCAAACACCGGATAGCCGGTTCTAAATCGGGCCTGCAGGCAGAAAACCCACAATAAAATAGCCCCCAGTTGGTGCAGTATCGCCAAATTCCACGGCGCAGAATGCATTACCGTCACAATCCCCAGCACCATCTGCACGAACATCATAGCCATAACTAGGTGAAAACCAAGCCGCACCGTATCACTTGTCGAGGCGCGCGCACGCCACCACACAAATGCACCAAAGACGAACAATATATAGCCAGCCATTCTGTGAACAAACTGCACCAAACCGTCGTTTTCAAAAAAATTCCGCCACCACGGCGCAAGGTCGAACGGATCAGGAGGCAGAACGCCACCCGCCATGAGCGGCCAGTCGATATAGTTACGGCCAGCATCAATCCCTGCAACGAGAGCGCCAAAAATAATCTGCACAAAAGTCATGCCCACCAAGAGGGTCGCCATCTGCACAAGCCCCGTCTCGCGTTGCCGGCGGGACTGCATCAAGTCGCGGTCCGGCCGCGCAAGCAATAACGAAAACCATGAAATCGCTCCAAGGATGACAAACGCCAGCCCCAAATGCGTGGCCAAACGGTAGCTGGCAACGTCCAGCATGGTGCCGCTGAGACCACTTGCCACCATCCACCAGCCAATGGCCCCCTGCAGCCCACCCAAAGCGCCGATTGCCAGCAACCGCATGCTCCAACCGCGCGGCATTCGACGGGTTAATAACAGCCCGAAAAAACCAACCGCCCAGACCAGACCAATCACCCGGCCAAGTTGCCTGTGACCCCATTCCCACCAGTAAATGACCTTGAACTCCGACAACGTCATCCCTTTGTTTTGAAGCTGATACTCGGGGATTGTTTGGTACTTTTCAAACTCTGATTGCCAGTCTGCTGCACCCAGCGGCGGCACCGCACCAGTGACCGGGCGCCATTCGGTAATGCTGAGGCCACTATCGGTCAATCGTGTCAGCCCCCCAACCAAGATCATCAAAACCACCAATGCGAACAAAATCGCCAACCAGATTCGGGTCAAACCTCGGCCCCGGCCCAAAGGCCCGTCGATAAGACCACCCGCTGGAGCCGCCGATGACGGCGCCTGTTGCGCCACATCTTCGAATATGCTGCGGGTCTTGCTCATTGCCTGTCTCCCTTGATCGGTCCCGCAAAAGATAGGCCACACAGCCAATGCCTTCAAGGCGATCATCCAGTCCAGTCCGGTTCATACACTATTTGTCGCAGACCGCGTTGCCAGCGCCAAATTCACCATCTGGCGGATGACCTGCTTGAAATACGCCGATCCACGTCCCACGTTTCGCCTTGCGCGGACGGCCAGCCTGACCGAAAAATGAGAGTTTTTCAAATGATTTTAGGATTCCGCGATTATAGACTCAAATGCACATATTTTGACCGTTACTTTCTATAGTGCAAAGGAATCCAACAAATGTCTCATACATTCACCGCCAAACAAACTGATTATTGGAAACAACAGGCCTATGCACTGATGGTCCACGAAGGCATGTCGGCGCGGTTTGCCAAAGGTCAGCTGGAAACCGAACTTTTTTTGGATGATATAATGCACATTGTGCGTACGTCAGGCCGTTATGACAACAAAAGTGAGGCACAAGTCCCAGTGGCGCGGAGGATGGAGCAAACACAAACCGAAAGCGCCATGTTCAAACTGGGCCTTTTCATCGGACGTCTGGCAGTCTGACACAAATCTCGCATGTGCGGCCCAACTGCAATCTAGAGCGCCCCAAGCGTGCCAGTTTGTAAAATCTATGCAGCCTGAAAATCTATTGCCCCAAAAAGAAATACAGGCTTAGCTGTCACCAGACCGTCCCGCCCATCTGACCATCTGACGCATAATACCATGCAACATTTGCACGTCAGCCCTGGTCAGCCGCATCCGCGACCACATGTTGCGCAGGTTGACCTTCATACCGTCAGCTTTGGTGGCGGGAAAAAAGAATCCAGCCTGTCCAAGACGCGTCTCGTAGTGCTCTGCAAGTTTTTCGATCTCGATTGCCTCAGCCCAATCGGTCTTGCCCATTTCATAGCCCTGCTTTGGATGCGCGACGCTTTGGCGACGCCATTCATACGCCGTCAGCAACACACATTGCGCCAGATTAAGACTGGCAAACTCAGGATTAACCGGCACTGAGATGATCGCATTGGCCTGCGCCACATCCTCATTTTCCAGCCCCGCCCGTTCCGGACCGAACAGCACTGCCACCTTTTCGCCCGAAGCTATTTTTTCACGCGCCAATTCCATCGCCCGCTCAGGTGAAAAAATCGGCTTGGTCAAGCCGCGGTGACGCGCTGTGGTGGCAAAGACATAAGTGCAATCGGCCACCGCATCGATCACCCTATCTGACAGATGTGCCTCATCCAGCAATCGTCCGGCACCGCTGGCCATTGCCACTGCTTTGGGATTCGGCCAGCCATCGCGCGGCGCAACGATCCGCATCCGATCAAGTTCGAAATTCCACATGGCGCGTGCCGCCGCACCAACGTTCTCACCCATTTGCGGGCGCACCAAAACAAACGCGGGTTGGGGCATATCTGTGGACATCTCTCACTCCTTTACGGTGCAAGCGGGGTAAGCGATACTAGCAACCAAGGAAAGCGCAAAGGCGTAGGTGCGGGTAAAATTTATCGCATTCAACGCTGTGGCCGACAATGCGGGCTCTCGCCTATCTTCCAACCCGTGCTTACCCAAGCAAAACCTGTGGCTTATGGTCAAAGTCTGGTTTCCACGCTAAGACAGACCAACTTAATATGGAGCGTCCACATGGTCGATACCGAACAGCCGCAACTTTACCTTATTTCGCCTTCCGAATGTGACATTGAGCACTTTCCAGACCAGCTGGCGCGGGTGCTTGACGCCCAACAGATTGCCTGCGTCCGTCTGGCCCTGTCCTCGCAAGATCAAGACACCATCAGCCGTATGGCCGATGCCCTGCGCCCGGTCACCCATGCCCGAGACGTGGCGTTGGTGATTGAACAGCATCTTTTACTGGTCGAGCCTTTGGGACTGGACGGGGTTCATCTGACCGACGCGGCTCGGTCCGTGCGCAAAACGCGCAAGGCGCTGGGGCCGGACGCTATTATCGGCGCTTTTTGCGGCGCACTGCGGCACGACGGCATTTCAGCCGCCGAATCCGGTGCCGACTACATCAGCTTTGGCCCTGTCGGCAAATCGCCTCTAGGCGATGGTGTCTCAGCAGACCACGCATTGTTCGAATGGTGGTCAGAAATGATAGAACTTCCAGTTGTTGCCGAGGGCGGTTTAACCGAAGAACTGATTTCCCAACTTGCCCCTGTCAGCGATTTTTTTGCCATTGGCCCTGAAATTTGGACGATGCAAGCGCCTGAACAAAAGCTCGCCGCGCTCACTGCGAAGATCCATGTTTAGTGCACCGTTACTATTCAATAAGCATATGATTGAAAATATTAAATTTTAGTCACTATCCGTAATACACACCTTTAATTGGTCTTACACCCCCTCTTTCTTTGCCGTTAGGGAACGAGTATTTATTTGCCAATCTTCGAGTGACGTTCGGCATATTTCCGTGAAAGTGCCTCAGCACCTGATAGTTTGATTTCCAATTAATTCGTTCACGATTCTATTTCTTATGCAGGCATAATTATCACCAAAAAATTAGTAAGTTATAAAATTTATGGATTCCAAACCATAACAAAATGTTCGTTCGGTCAACGATTCTCCACCACTTCAATCAAAGCTAAACTACAGCTTAGATCCACTATTTAATAGGCTGGCCAGACCCCAAACATTAATATGAAAAAGTGTACAACTGAAAAGATACGAAAAGGGCTCGCAGTACGCGAACCCTCTCGTCAGCATGTCCGGCTGTTAGTAGCGTTAGCCAGATTGTAGCAATCCCAAAACATTTTGTTTTGAAGCATTGGCCTGCGCTAGCATGGCGGTTGACGCTTGTTGTAGGATTTGGTTCTTAGCCAAATTTGTAGTTTCTATCGCGTAATCCGTATCTTCAATACGGCCTTTCGCTGAACTTAAATTGGCCGACATGTTTGTGAGGTTATTCACAGAATGATTGAGGCGATTGGAAACAGCCCCAAGCTTTGATCTTTGGGTATTGACCGTTTTTATCGCTTCGTCAATGAGACCTATAGATTGCATTGCATTACCGGTTGCAGTGGTAGCAGTCCCACCGGCATCATGATCAGCACCGACGATATCAGCGTCAGCAACAACTAGAGCCAAGTTTTTGCCTGCTGCCGTGTTTAGGTCCAACGTTTCAGCGTCCATGGCACCAATTGTAACTGCAATTTGGTTCTGTGTTCCTGTCGCAGCGCCCACTTGAAATGAAAAAGTTACGGAACTGTTTACCTTGGCTGCCGCGTTAGCACCAGTTCCAGCCAACAAATCCGTATTAGCCCAAGTCGTGGCTCCAGCGATCCTGTCAATTTCTGTGACCATTGCATCCATCTCTGATTGCAGATTTAAACGGTCTTGGGTGTTGTTCGTGTCGTTCGCTGCTTGCACCGCGACTTCACGCATGCGCTGCAAGATGTTTTCAACTTCCTTGTGAGCACCCTCTGCAGTAGCGATTAACGCTTGGCCATCCAAAGCGTTACGAATGCTTTGATTGGTACCGCGTACTTCTGCCGTCAAGCGTGAAGAAATCGCTACTCCTGCGGCGTCGTCCGAAGCAGAGTTAATTCGTTTCCCAGTGGATAGCCTCTCCATCGAGACTTCCATGCTTCTATTCACGCTATTAGCCGCGGCAGCGGCGTTCAGAGCACTATTATTCGTTCCTATTGATAAAGCCATTTGGCAAAACTCCGCACTTTGATCCTCCCACGCTATTCATCTGAATATACGCAGGCTATATAGATTTTTGTACAATGAGAGAGAAACCAATGACGTAAGCCACCAATAAAATTCTCAAGGGAGTCCGATATTTCCACTTCGCCTATACAGATACAAAATTACAGGTAATTAAGTCAAGTAATTTTTATAATAAAATATTTTTAAAAAAATTTCACAGTGGAGCTTATCAAAATTAAAGTTGTGCTCCCGCTTTTGAGCTCTTTGAGACCGGACCCGACCGCAATATAAATAATCACCGCGTAGCCCCGCAAACCGCCATTATAAACATTTCAAAAATGTCCCAAAAAATGGGCCTCTAGCAAGATCTGGGGAACAGAACTCAACAGACAGCCTGCGTAAAATATAAGCTGTCTATTCGCGTAACTTTTCGCGAGGGAAACGGGCCACCTGGCTTCACTACATTTGCTCGGCGTTTCCAGGTAAAGGTTTTGGCTCGGGCCTCGATATTGGAATAGATCTAGTGGATTGATTCCAACGTTTGGCCCCCCCGATTTCTTGCTGCGATGATTTTGTGTGGATCTGCTGTCCATTTGAATGGTTTGGCGTGGTTGTCATTGTACTCGGTGATGAAACGGTTGATTGCAGCTTGAAGGTCGATGAGGGAACGGAAGACACCTCTTTT
>Ga0206130_10002302_pt1 | contig 26642 bp, 23 predicted proteins | sample Helgoland_Spring_9_FD_148637 | JGI IMG/M metagenome (GOLD analysis project Ga0206130, IMG submission 148637) | Pelagic subsurface seawater microbial communities from Kabeltonne, Helgoland, North Sea - Helgoland_Spring_Bloom_20160512_1 | ecosystem: Environmental > Aquatic > Marine > Epipelagic ...
AATTTTTTTGTGCTGCTTCTTTCATAAAATAATTTTCAACTAAAATAAAAATTTAATCTAAAAGCGCTAAATTTAAGTAACTTTTTTCTTTGCCTAAAAAAAATACTAGTTATCCTTAATGTCAAAAAGGTTCAAGTCGATTATTGACATTCTAACTCTCCTGAGCTAATGTTTACTTAATTTACTGCCATCTTTTTCAAATAATGGGTCAATAGGTAACATAAATATATTGTTCCATTTTTCAACTACTGGGTTCTCTTAATAAACAAAAGTCTATAGAAAAGTCATTACGCTCAAATAATTAATCTAAAACATAAGCTATGATTTTACTACAAAAAAACTGTGTTATTCTTGTATTCTCTATTATTACTCTCTCTCTGCTTTCTTCATTTGTTTGTTCTTTCTATTCAAGAAAAAGCCATAAATTTTTTGGAGTTGCTATTGGCATTGAAAATGTTCCAAGCAGCAGTTTAATGAACGAAAGGCAATTCCTAATTATTTTGAATAAAGCCAGGAAAGACTCTCTTCTTGAGCCACTAATGATAGACAAAGATCTTTCTAGAGCCGCGAAATATCATTCTTACGACATGGGTACTCAAAATTATTTTGGTCACGATACCTATGACAGAAACACAATTACAGATAGTTTGGAATTTGTATGTGATGAACATGCCAGAACTAAAAACTTTTTGAAGCACGAACCTAAAAATAAGGTTTGGAAAGTTTCTGCAGGTGTGTCAGAGAATTGTAATTACGGAGCTGCTAGCGGAAAAGAAGCATTTATATCTTGGCTCAATTCTCCGCCTCATTGTAAAAATATGTTTAATCCTGACCATCGTTTGGTGGGAATTGGATATATCCATATTCCAGGTTCTGAAAAACCACACTGCTGGACTACTGACTTTAGCAGGTAGTTTTATCAAATAGGAAGGATTTTTAACAAAGATTGTGTTGATGATTTTTTTAAGTAAGATAAAAATAGAGCGAATTTATCCAGTGTGTTGGGGGATTAATTTATTTTTGTAATCAAATGAGTGAAACGATTATTCCCATAGATAAAATTTCCTCTATAGAATGGATGATTGTTCCGCTGCTCCTAGTTCTGGTTTCCTATGCCATAATCAGGCATATGCAAGTTGGTGTTATTGGTGATTCCTTCCGTCAATATTTTTCTTTTACGCTTTCCAATCAAGATTATAAAGGAGCTCATGGCTTATCCTCTCGGCTTTCAATTGCTTTGGCACTCAACTCTATTACTGTAATTTCTATTTTTATATACAAGTTATTAGATAAAGTAATTATATCAGAAGAGCCTTATTTCTTGTATGGGTTAGTAGTAGGGGGGATATTTCTTTTATTAGTGATAAAAATCGCAATTATAAGTCTAGTTAAAATCATTTCAGAGGCCGGGGATGTTCTAGAAAAAGCTAAAAACTATAATTTTAGATATTATCAAATAATAGGGGTCTTATTGCTTCCTGGAATAATTGCAATTTTGTTTTTCCCGCAAAGTACGAATATAAATATTCAGCTATTAGGCCAGAAAAGCCAAAATATTGGAGAGGCATACTGTGTTTTTTTATTGGTTATATTCTACATTATTAGACTGTTCCAAAGTATTCGTCAAAGCTTAGGCATTAAAGTTTCGTGGTATTACATTATTTTGTACCTTTGCACTCTTGAAATTCTGCCGCTAGTCGTAGCATATCTAGTATTGGTTGGCAAATTTTGAGTGTTTAACTAAAAACGAATTAATTGTGGGAGTTAAAACTATTCTAGTATCTCAGCCGGAGCCAAAAAGCGGAAAGAATCCATTTTCTGATTTGGCAGGGAAATATCGCGTACAAATTGACTATCGTTCTTTTATTCATGTAGAAGGAGTGGACGCACAAGAATTTAGAAAAGAACGGATTTTATTGTCTGATTTTACGGGAGTGATTTTAACATCTCGTATGGCGGTGGATCATTACTTTAGAATGGCTAAGGAGACGCGATTTACAGTGCCGGATGATATGAAGTACTTTTGTATTTCTGAGGCAGTTGCCTATTATCTGCAGAATTATGTTGTTTATCGTAAAAGAAAAATCTTTTTTGGTAAACAAACAACTGCGGACTTAGGGGACATACTAAAGAAGCATAAAAAAGAAACTTTTATCGTTCCATGTTCTGATATACAACGAAAAGTAATACCAGAACAATTAGCAAAATTTGGCATAGAGTTTAAGAACGCTACCCTTTACAAAACTGTTTGTAGTGATTTATCTGATTTATCTGCCGTTAAATATGATATGCTGGTTTTTTATAGTCCATCAGGAATTCAATCATTGATTAAGAATTTTCCAGGGTTTATCCAAAACGGAACTAAAATAGCTGTGTTTGGACCAACTACAGCTAAAGCAGTAGAAGAGGCAGGGTTTAGAATTGATGTGCAAGCACCAAGTTCAAATGCCCCTTCAATGACAATGGCAATTGAACAATATTTAAAAGGGAAAAAATAATTTTATTACGTATCGTGCGTATATTTACGAGGTCGGCTTTAGTCGACCTTGTTTTGTTTTAACCAAATACTTCAATGAAAAACACCTTGCCTAAATCAGATAGACTAACCAGTCGGGTTGCTATATCACAGATTTATGATAAAGGGAAGCATTTGAATGATTACCCTTTTAAAATTGTATGGTTAAAAGAAACCGGGGAAGCAGGGTTGAAAGTGGTGTTTTCTGTTCCGAAAAGAAAATTTAAAAGAGCAGTTGACAGAAATCAAATAAAAAGAAAATTAAGAGAGGCATATCGTAAACATGTACATGATTGCAAGAAGGCTGCAGAAAGCCAAAATACGCGTGTTTCCCTGTTTTTAATTTACCTGGGAAAAGATATTCCTCAGTCCGAAATAGTGGATAATAAAATAATCTTACTTTTAAATCGTTTAACGAAGGAGATTACAGATAAATAGAACCTATGTTCAAAACCAAAAAATCAATTTATATTTTTCTAATAGCAGGGGTTTTTATCAGCGCAACTACTGTTACGTCTACATTAATTTCCAGCAATAAGGATGATAATTATTTTGAAATAACTAAGAATATTCGAATAATGGCATCTGTTTACGATAACATTAATACGTTTTATGTTGATGAGCCAGAACCAGGAAATTTAATGAAAAAAGGGATTGATGCAATGCTGCGGTCCCTAGATCCGTATACTGTTTATATACCAGAAAGCGATATAGAAGACTACCGGTTTATGACTACTGGACAATATGGCGGAATCGGCGCAATGATAAAAAGACAAGACTCTCATATTGTAATTTCAGAGCCCTATGAAGATTCTCCAACGGATAAAGCAGGAATTATTGCTGGCGATATTTTATTGGAAATTGATGGTAGATCAGTAGCTGGAAAAACGACAAAAGAAATGAGTTCTATTTTAAAAGGTGGAGCAGGAACAATTCTAAAGGTTAAATATGAAAGGGATGGTGTAATTAGTGAAACAGCAATTACTAGAGAGGTCATTAAAATCCCTTCGGTTCCTTATTATGGAATGGTTGACGAGGAAATTGGTTACATAAAGTTAAACTCATTTACGAGTGCAGCAAGCAGTGATGTTGTTAATGCATTGAGATATTTAAAGGACAGTAGCGGAATGAAAAAATTAGTATTCGACTTGAGAGGTAATGGGGGAGGACTCTTGCACGAGTCAGTAAACATTGTAAACTTTTTTATTGCCAAAGGAAAGATGGTAGTTGCTACTAAAGGAAGGTTAACAGATTTGAATAGAGACTATAAAACATTAAACACTCCATTTGATGAAGAAATGCCTCTAGTTGTTTTAGTTGATGGTTATTCTGCTTCTGCAAGTGAAATTGTTTCCGGAAGCTTACAAGATTTGGATCGTGCGGTAATAATTGGAATGACAACTTATGGTAAAGGATTAGTGCAGCAAACCAAAGATTTAAATTTTGGGAGTAAGGTAAAGTTGACCATCGCTAAATACTATACTCCAAGCGGCAGATGTATTCAAAAATTAGATTATTCAAATAGAGATGATAGAGGTTCTGTTTTTGAAGTAGCAGATAGCTTGATTAAAACCTTCACAACAAAAAATGGGAGAGAGGTAAAAGATGGCCGGGGAGTTGAACCTGAAATAAAAATACAGCCAACGGTTTATAGTAAGCTGACATCTGTTCTTGTTCTCAAAAATTATATTTTTAATTATGCATCAGATTATAAAAGAGCCCACTCAGAAATTGATGCAGCAAGTAAGTTTTCACTTTCGAAAACTGATTACGATAACTTTATTACTTATTTGGGAGATAAAGAAATTGAGTACACAATGGATTCTGAGGAGATGCTTCAGGAGCTAAGTGAGGTTGCAAAGGAAGAAAAATACTATGGAAGTTCAGAAATTGAATTTAAAGCGCTTTTTGCAAAATTGAAACCAAGCCTTAACGAAGACATGGTTCGGTATAAAGATGAAATTATAGAGCTTCTTGAAAATGAAATTGTTTCACGATATTATTACCAAAATGGCAGAGTGGAAGCATCGCTTAAAAATGACCCATATATGAAAGAAGCAAAAGATGTTTTACAGAATCAAGTGCGCTATAAAGCAATTTTAGCTGGAGAATCTAAATAAAAGTGTTTAGTAAATATCTCCCTTATACCAAAATATACATCTTCGCCTTACTTTTATTGGTAATTGGACTTTCTACTGGAAAATTTTTGATGAGTATTTCTTCTCTAATTCTAGCTGGAACTTGGCTTTTTGAAGGTGACTATTTGGTTAAATGGCAAAGAATAAAGGCCCTAAATTACGCTCCGTTAATTTTAGCAGCCGGTTTTCTTGTGCATGTAATTTGGCTTTTTAATACTGTAAACTATGACTATGCCTTTCATGATATAGTAAGAAAACTCCCCCTCTTAAGTTTTCCAATTGTGATTGGATCTATGCCGTTATTATCAAAACGAATTTATGAGTTAATTATAGGTGTATTTATAGCGGGATTGCTAGTAAGCACCTTATTAAGTTTTGGAGCATACTTGGAGCTTTTTGCAATAAAGGAAGATATTACAGATGTCCGGAACATCTCTTTTTTTATCTCTCATATTCGTTTAAGCTTGTTAATTTGCTTGGCAATAGTTTTATTAAATTACTATTTCTTTAATAAAGGCAGAGCGTTTCAAATTGTATCAGTTTTTGTAAGTTTTTGGTTTTGTTATTTTCTTTATATTCTTTCAGGAACGGGCTTAATTGTCCTAAGTTTAATATTTGCCTATTCAGTGATATGGATCGTAATAGCGCAGTCATCTATAAAGGTTAAACTACTATCTGGATTAGTAGGGTTTGGATTTCTCGTTTTTGTGATATTATATGTATTGACTTCTTATAATGACTATTCTCAAATCAAGGATAATGTTGCTTTTCATTCTTTGGAAACCCATACGTCCGGAGGAGGATTATACATAAACGATACAACCAGCCTGGTTACCGAGAATGGGTATTATTTATGGCTGTATGTTTGTCCAAGCGAAGTAGAAAAAATATGGAATACGAAAAGCGATTATCACTTTGACTCGATTGATAAAAAAGGTCAACCAATTTCCGCAACCATATATCGATATATTACCTCAAAAGGAGATAGGAAAGACAAACAAGGAACTTTAGAACTTACGGATGAAGAAGTTTCTGATATTGAAGCTGGTATAACTAGCTGTATTAAATTACCCAGTATCAAAAAAAGGTTACATCAAATCTTTTTTGAATTCGAAAATAAGGAGAGTGGGTTTAGCTCAAATGGACATTCTATTACACAGAGACTGAATTTTTCATATACCGGAATATTAATTGCTAAAGAGAACTTTTTGCTGGGAGTCGGAACCGGAGATGTTCCAGATGCCTTTGATGCAAAGTATATAGAGTTAAACTCGCGGCTTGCACCTGAAAATAGAAAGAGAGGTCATAACCAGTTTTTAACACTTTTTATAGCATTTGGAATTGTTGGATTCTTGATTTGGATTATTTCATTTACATATCCTATCCTAAAGACAGCAAAGGATAGATATGTTTATGGCGCTTTTTTAGTGATTAGCTTAATAAGCTTTTTAGGAGATGATACCCTAGAAACTCAGGCGGGCGTAACTTTGTTTGCCTTTTTCAATAGTTTTTTCTTATTCCATTCCTTGCATAAAGCGGGAAGATAGTTGCTACGTAAATACATTACGTAGTAAGCGCTGATATTTGTATTGTAATAATTAACAATACGGAATATGAAAACAATATCATCATTAACAAAAGGAAGTAAAATGGAAATTCAATTCATCGTATATGAACGAAACGATGATGGTTTATTGCTTGCTTGCAAAGTGTTTAAAGGGGGTAAAAGTTATTTTACAAATATCAGCATCAATTTTAATGAACTCAATAATTTGATGGGTAAAATACCAATAATTAATGGAATTGATGTTTCCGAGTTAATTACAAATGAATTATTATCTAATAATGATGAGATAAGTGAAATTAACCTAAAGAACAAACTAGGTCAAACAATTATTCTAAATGATCAATTATTAGCAGCATAATCAATAACAAAGACAAATAACTATGAGACAATTAAACCCTATACCTCCTTTCGCAAAAGCACTACCAAATCTTGGGTTACTCACAAGTGTCGTTGAATTAACCTATTTCGACATGATTTATGTTTTCCATAGACTTAAACATGGGAGCAGAATTGAATTGAGAAGAGAGTATAATCACATCTTTGATGAAAATGCTGTGGAAGTATATTTTGATGGTTTCAAATTAGGCTATATATCCCTAAAAGTTAATTCGATCATTGCAAAACAAATAGATAGAGGAAACACTGTTTTAGCAAGAGTAAAAGCCGTGAAAAGATATAAAAACACTCCATTAAGTGGCTTGGATATTGAAGTAATGATTATGTGATTAACGATAAATCCAAAGCGATGGATCAACCGTATCCATATTTCCCGTTGAGATTTTCCATATTTCCAGATGAGCTTCTGATACATTACCATTTTCAGAGGGTAGTAATGATCCTAGCACTTCTTTGGTGCTTAATTCGTCCCCTTTCTCGACAAACACGTCTTTTAGGTTGGCATATACAGTTCGGTAATTTCCATGACTAACCATCACAACTTTTCCGGATCCTGGGATTATAAATATACTTGTTACCTTTCCGTCAAAAATTGCTCTTACATCTGCCCCCTTTTCTGTTGTAATGTCAATTCCTTTATTTTCAATCGTCGCTGTTTTAACAATCTGATGTCGATGCTTTCCATACAACCCAGTTATTTCTCCTTTAGCAACTGGCCATGGTAACCTCCCTTTATTGGTTGTAAAGGACTTGGCTAAAGCTGTAGTTTCTGGAGTAATTCTAAATCCGGATTTTTTCTCTCTAAGGGCTTCTTTTTCAATCTCTTTTTCAATTGCTTTGCGGATAGCAGAAGCCAAATTTCTTCTCTCTTGATTTTGTTTATCTAACTTAAGTTTAAGTTGCTGTTCGTTCTGTTTTAACCTAGATAGCGCGATCTGTTGAGTTTGTTTGTCTTCTAAAAAACGTGTCTTTTCTGTTTTTTGTATCGCTTTTAAATCATTCTTTTCTAGCTTCGTTATTTCTAGTTCTGCTATTTTTTCGCTTAATAGGCTTTTCGTTTCTTTTATTCTTTCCACTTGTTTTCTCCTATAGTCTTTGTACTGTTTAATATACTGCATTCTATGGTATGCTTTAGTGTAAGATTCAGCAGAAAATATATAGATTAATTGGTATTCCGTATTTCGATTTTTATATGCGTATTGAAGCATTTTGGCATATTCATCCTTTAATTCCTTTAAATTATTTTCGAGAGATAATATTTGTTTTTTGCGGCTGTTTAAATGCTCATCTAATTTCCGCATTTGATAATTCAAATTTGCTTCTAATTCTTCCCGGTAAGCAATTTGATGGTTAATAATTCCTAACTCTGCTATCGTCAATTGTTGAGAGCTTCTAGCAGTTTTAATAAGAGATTTAGTATTAGAAATCTTGTTTTTTAGATCTCTTTCTTTTTGTTTTAACTTATCGGTATCTTGCCCAAATGAGCTCAAAAAGCTAATCAGAAATACAATTGTTACTATGCTTTTACTTATTCTCATTTAGTTCAAAGGGAGAATAGTTCTCGTTAATTTTTAACAACATTTTTTGAGGCTCGTTTACCTTAATATTTTTGCTGTAATTCATTTCTAGTGACAAAGTATCGTAAGGAGTAGTGAAATAAATTGAAGATTTTTCAGGAAAATTCTGCCCGCCGGCATCAAACCAATCAGAATACTTTACTTCTAATCGACTACTATCGGACAAAAAATTTATTTCCACTTTTGAACATTTAAAATTGGTTGGTTCTATCCAGCACCTATAAAATATTGTATGCTTTCGATTGCCCTTTCTTTTTTTTAGCAGCTTCTCTATTTTTTTAGATTTATCCGAAGATAAAAGATACATGCCGTTTTCTATTTTTGACTTGTATTTGCCTTCATAATCAAACATAATTGGTGCCCCTGATACGAAGTCTTGTAAAAGGAGGTAATTAAAATCTAGATTTAATAAATTGTTTATTTCTTTATATTCACCTAAATAGTATTGCTTCTCGCCAATTTTTTTTACAAACTTTAATGAATCCTCCGAAAGTAAGGCGTTTATTAGTGGTATGGTGCTTTTTGAAATGCTCGTCCAAATTGCGCTGTCTTTACGAATTCTAAAGTTTACTTTAACGGTGTTTTTATTACCTTGAAAATTAATAAAGGCGCTTCCTTTAGTCCTTAACCAAGTATAATCAAATTCTGTTTTTGAGATAGAGTCTATTAGATATTTTGAGGAATGGTTTTTGAGCTTTTCACCATCTATCGTCTTCTTTCTTCCACTGCAAGAATAAAGAGATGCAATTGAGCAGATTATTAGTATATATGTTCTAAAATGTGTCACTGTTACTCAATTGTTGGTTCAATATAATATTTCTTAAGTATTTTTTCCTCAATAAGTTGTGATGCACCTCCGGTTTCTTTGGCTTTTTGCCAAGAAATAATTGCTTCTTCTATTTTATTAAGCTTGAAAAGGACGTCCCCGAAATGCTCTAAAATAGTGCCATTTGGGCTAGCGCTGAGAGAGATAGCCTTTTTAAGTAATATTTCTGCTTCTTGAAAGTTTCCTTTTAAGAACAGAACCCATCCATATGTGTCTATGAAATTTGGGCTATCAGGAACCTGATTATTGGCTTCTTTTGCCATGGTTTCTGCTAACGCTAACTTTTCCTTTCTCTGTGAGAGATAGTAGCTGTAATTATTTAAAACATATGGGTTATATCGATTAAATTCTAATGACCTATCATAGCTTTCATCCGATTTTACATGCTCTTTTTTTGCGTGGTAAGCATCACCTAGATATTGATAAAATTCCGCTTGAAGCTGGGCGTTATCAAAGACCATTTCCTTTCCTGCCAGTAATGATTCAATTGCTTTGTCATAGTTTTTAAGTTGAATATTAGCAATGCCATTGAAAAAGTAAAAAGTAGGATGCGTAGGAAAAACCTCAAGGGCGCTCTGAGTGTCTTTTTCCAAGAGTTCGAACTCTTTCAAGTCGGATTCTAAAAAGACAATTTGACTCCAAATAGGGAATTTTCCGCTATCTAGGCCTGCAGCTTTTTTAAACATCTGCAGGGCTTCTTTTAGTTTCCCGTCCCGAGATAAAAAATCTCCATATATAGAGAAGCTTTTTGCTTCGTTTGCATGAACATCTATTAGTATATCAGCTAATCCATATCCTTGGGCTTTGACTTTTTCATTTCTTTCGGAATTCGTAAAAAATTGTAACATGATTTGCATTTTTGTATCGATATCAACTGTCGAATTTTCGAACGCTAATGTCAATTCAGATAACGCTTTATCCTGATTTCCGTGATAGCGATAGTATTCGTACAAAGACAAATGAACTGTGCCATTTGAAGGATCAATCTTTACAATTTTGTTGTAAATTTCTAATGCCTTTGAATCATTACCTTCGTTTTCGTATAAATCTGCTAGCAATCCATAAAAACCAATATTCGCAGGGTCTTGGTCAATCAATTTTTGTATTTCAGCAATTGCTTTTTCACCTTCCCCCAAACTTAAATACAACTTATGTTTGTGAATAATTAAGTCGGTTGAAGGGCCTAAAATCTTTTCAATCGCATCATAAACTTCTAGCGCTTCTTTTGTCTTGCCTTGATATAAGTAAGCTTCCGCTAGCGTAAAATGATATTCACTTCTTTCGGGAAATAGCGTGATTAATTCTTTATATAAAACTTCAGCCTTTTCATATAATTTTGACTCTTGATAGATCACCGCTAGATTCGTTTTGTACCATCCGTTGTTTGGATTATGTGTAACCGCTTTTTCCGCATGTTCAATTGCTTTTTCTTCAGCCCGCTTAAACAAGTATATGCCTGACAATTCAAAATGGGTTACAGCACTTTTTGCATCTAAGTTTAGGCATTCTAGGTAGATTTTTTCCGCCTCTTCATAATTTCCAAGCACTTTTTCAGTAGTTGCTTTTATCAGAAGATGTTTTAAAGCAATTTCCTTTTTTTCAGATAACAGTCTTTGATCACCACTTTCTGATGAAGTACTTTTTCTAGCATGACAGCCAGAGAGTCCAATTAGAAAACACAATATTAAAAACAGCTTAACCAACTTATTCGTTTATTTCGGTATAATCTCCAATGCTTAAATCCTTATTCTTACCCCTGTAACTTGCATGGTTACCTATCATGCTGTCAGCAATAGTCACTCCAGTTAATTTGCTGTCATTTTGAATGATACTGTTTTTAATAATACAGGTTGTTATTACTGTGTTGTTTCCAACCGAAACGTGCGGCCCAATTACTGAATTTTTAATGATTGCATTTTCAGCGATATGACAAGGCTGAATAATAACGGAGTTTTCAATATGCGCTTTATCGGAAACATTATTGGCTTCTTTTTCAAATTCAAGAACACGCTGGTTTGAATATACAGTTGCATTTTTATTCCCGCAATCTAACCATTCACGAACAGCTCCAGTTTTAAATTTTGTTCCTTTTTGCTTCATGTTTTCCAAAGCATTGGTAAGCTGAAATTCTCCTTTTTCCTTGATGTCATTATCTATTAAATACTGTAACTCATCGGATAAAAACTCTCCATCTTTAAAGTAGTAAATGCCGATTATTGCAAGGTCAGAAACAAAAGTCTCAGGTTTTTCAACGAACTCAGTAATAACATTCTCATCATCTAGCTTTACAACACCAAACGCACTTGGATCATCAATTTGACTGACCCAAATGATACCATCTGTCGATGTGTCTAAAGTAAAGTCAGCTTTAAAGAGCGTATCTGCAAAGGCAACAACAATGTTCCCTTTTAAGGATTCTTTTGCACATAATATGGCATGAGCAGTTCCTAGCGCTTCTTCTTGATGATAGATTGTCCCTTTGGCACCTAATCCTTCTGCAACTTTTATTAAGTCTTTTTCTACTTGATCACCAAAATCTCCAATAATGAATGCTATTTCGTCCACAGGTTCTCCGCACACCTTAGTAATATCTTCTACCAATCTTTGAACAATTGGTTTTCCCGCAACAGGGACAAGTGGCTTTGGCACTGTTAAAGTATGAGGTCTTAACCTTGACCCTCTTCCCGCCATTGGTACTATAATTTTCATCTTTTTATTTTTTATTTAACTCCTGTACTTCCAAACCCTCCAGTTCCTCGTTTGGTTTCTGATAAATCTTCTACTTTAACCCATTCAGCAATTTCGTGTTTGGCAATTACTAATTGCGCTACTCTTTCTCCATCTTCAACAACAAAATCTTCGTTGGAAAGGTTAACAAGAATAACACCAATTTCACCTCTGTAATCTGCATCAATAGTTCCAGGTGAATTAAGTACAGTGATTCCTTTTTTATAAGCTAAACCACTTCTTGGTCGAACTTGTGCTTCAAACCCTTCAGGTAAAGCGATAAATAACCCTGTTTTTATTAAACTTCTTTCAAGTGGCTTTAAAACAATGGACTCCTCTATATTTGCTCTTAAATCTAGCCCAGCAGAAAGACTAGTAGAATAGGTTGGTGTAACGTGTTTTGACTTATTTATTAATTCAATTTTCATATTCAAAATTAAGGTTGTGAAAGTACCTCTTTTTTTAATGGTTTTTCTAAAAAATATGTTGTCATAATAAAAATCATGATTAATGTAAAATGGTACAAATAAACATACCATGCATAACTCGCAGATGGCTCAAAAGGTACTTTAATTAGAAACAAAACAGCTCCAAGGCCAAGGTAGATTGCAATCTTTTTTAAATTATATGGAATTGGATAGTATTTCTGACCTAATAAATAAGAAACTAGCATCATTGATCCATAGCAAGCTAACGTAGCCCATGCTGATGCTAAATAGCCATAAATGGGGATAAAAATAAAGTTTATTGCGATGGTTATAGTTGCCCCCATAATGGAGATATAAGCACCATAATTCGTTTTTTGAGAAAGTTTATACCAAATAGAAAGGTTTACGAAAATTCCCAAAAATACATTTGCTAATAGTAAAATAGGAACGACTTTTAACCCTACCCAGTAGGTTGGATTAGGCGTAAAATATTTCAAAATGGGCAAAAACAGATCTAAGCTTAAAAACATAACAGTTACAACAACAACAAAATAGGTCATTACCTTAGCAATAATATGTTTTGAGTTTTTTTCTTTTTCCTGATTAAAGAAAAAGGGTTCGGCAGCATATCTAAAGGCTTGAATAAACATTGAGATAAACATTGTTATTTTGTAATTCGCACCATATATTCCAAGCTGAATTAAAGAGTTTTCCGTGGCATCGGTTATTGATTGTCCCTCATCCATAAACTGAGTGGTTAGCATTCTTTTAAGCATGCTCCTATCAAGAGTTTCGTTTACAATTCCGGCTAGACCAACAAACAACATCGGAAAAGCATACCACCACATAAATTTTAAGAGTTTCCAGTCAAACTCTCCTTTAAAATTCATGGTCGGAGTAAGTAATAAAAACTTGACAATACTCGCAATAAGGTTTGCGATAAACACATATCCAACGCCCGTTTTCGGGTCATAAACTAAGTTGAAAACCCCATTTAGCTGACCTGTGTCAGCATTGTATACAAGGTTTACTAACCAGTCAAAGTTACTTAACTCAACAGCTCCATTTTCTACTAAGTGCGTACAATAGATTAAAGCGATATAAAATAAGTTTAGCAGAATGTTGGTTCCTACATTGGCAAATTGAATTAGTGCGAATTTTTTGGCCTTTCCTTTTTGCCTTAACTTTGCAAGTGGGACAGCACCTAGCGCATCAAGCCCTACAATAATTGCAAACCAAACAATGTATTCCGAGTGTTCAGGATAGCGTAACCAATCTGCAATATCTTGAGAAAAAATAACAGTTAATACAACAAAAATGGTTGTTGTGCTGGTTAATGAATAAAGAGCGTTTGCATATACTTTTTCTTCCTCTTTTTTATTTAATGTAGAGTACCTAAAAAAGGCAGTCTCCATTCCGTAGGTTAAGAATACCACAAGAAACGCTACATAAGCATACATTTCTGTAATTATGCCGAATTGTTCTGCCGTAAAAATGGCTGAAAAAGTGTAAATAGGAGTTAGTAAAAAATTTAGAAAGCGACCAATCATACTACTTGCTCCGTAGATAATTGTTTGCCCAGCTAATTTTTTTATTGTACCCATTGTTCTAACCTCCAAAGAAACAAATATCTGTTCTTCAAATTAGGTCATTGGTTGAGAACTGTTAACACTATATTATTAACATGTCATATGTTTAGGAATAGAACATACACCCTTCTCTATTATCTAATGAAGACCTATAATTATCGTTAAATAGGGGAAAAGGAATCTATTTCCCTGTAAATTCAGGCTTTCTTTTTTCAAGAAAAGCAGTTGTACCTTCCTTGAAATCTTCGGTGCCAAAACATTTTCCAAACTCCGATATTTCAGTCTTATAACCGTCAACACCTACTTTATATTGCGCGTTTACTGAGATTATTGCACTAGATATTGCTCTCGGAGAATTTCGAGCAATCTTTCCTGCAAGTTTTTCACAATTTGGCATCAATTCCTCTAAAGTAACTACCTGGTTAACAAGGCCCCATTTCTCAGCATCTTCAGCAGAGATCATTCCAGCAGACATTATCAGTTCAAAAGCTTTCCCTTTTCCAACAAGCTGAGAAAGTCTTTGTGTTCCTCCATAGCCCGGAATAACACCTAAGGAAACTTCAGGAAGACCTAATTTGGCATTATCCGAAGCGATTCTAATGTGAGATGCCATAGCTAATTCTAAGCCACCTCCAAGAGCAAACCCATTTAAGGCAGCAATTACAGGAGTAGAAAGGTTTTCAACCAAATTAAACAGTTTTTGATGTCCTTGAGCAGAAAGTAGTTTTCCTTCTTCAATAGAAAAATTTGCAAACTCTTTAATATCCGCACCCGCTACAAAAGCTTTTTCTCCAGAACCCGTAAGAATAATAACTTTTATTTCATTGCTTTCTTCAGCTAATTGAAATGCTTCTCCCAATTCATCAATTGTTTCTTTATTTAAAGCGTTCAGCTGATTTGGACGATTAATGATTATTTTATGAATTGCGCCGTTGGACTCTGATAGAATATTATTATACATGGTTTTGCTTTTTAAAGTCGCAATATAAATTTAATTTTTCCGCTATGGATGAATTATTCCTACTTTTGCAGTATGAATTTTGAGTTGGAAAAAAAGTGGCGAGAAACAGTTGAAAAAGTTTCAGAACATTTCGGTGAAATATTGGATATGCAGTCCATACTATTTATGATAGGCGTACAGGAGTTAAATAAAGGTTTTCAAAAGCTATCGAAAGATAGAAAAGTAGATGTAATGCATATTGCTGTTTGCTCTGTATTAGAGCCAGCAGGGTATTATGAATTTTTGGGAAGAGATGAAGATGGCTGGCCACATTACGAAAACATAAAAAAAATGCCCCATCTTAATGACATGGAGCAAGATTTAATGATGAAAGAAGCCATCATTGAATATTTTAATCAAAAGTTTTAGATAATCACAGTTTCCTCTGAAGTTTTTTCTTCTTCAATCTTAATAATTCCAACAATATTACCTCCAACATATATGTCTAATACAGCAAAACCTGCTTGACCTGACTTATATAGCTCATTAAAATTAAAAATTGCTGTTCCTCCTCCGCCTGTAGTCGATATTTCATCAATTCTAGCTGAATCAGCACTAACAGCGTAGAAAAGCCGAACTTCAACTCCGCTAACGGCCTCATTGTTGGCATTCATTACAGTTACATTAGCAATCGTATCTTTTTTCTTGTAACAGCTAGTAAAGGAAAAAACCAAAACTATTAGTGCCGTAAATAAAAAAGTATTTCTAAGAGTAATTTTCATAGTATAATGCGCTTTTATCTCAAATATTTCTACAAATTCATTTACTTTGCAAAGTAACAAAGTTATTAAAATATAATATATGAGTCAAGTTAAAAGATTAAACATGGTGATTCTTACCGTAATAGTGTCATTTTTAGCAGCGTGCGGGGTTTCTGCAGAGCCAGAAAAGCTTACGGATAATTTACAAAAAGGTTCTCTAAAAGTTGAGGAAGTAGAACTAGAAAATGAAAAGGCGACGAAGGTAAAGATCAAAACATCGCATGGTGATTTAGTAATCACCTTGTATAACGAAACTCCAAAGCATAAAGAAAACTTTATCAAGTTGGTTAATGAGAGCTTTTATGATAACACATTATTTCATAGGGTTATTAAAGATTTTATGATTCAAGGAGGAGATCCTAATTCTAAAGGAGCTGCTGCAGGAATTGCCTTGGGAGAAGGAGGCCCAGGATATACAATAGAAGCCGAAATTCAGAATAATCTTTATCATAAAAAGGGGGCGCTATGTGCCGCAAGACAAGGAGATAATGTGAATCCTGAAAAAAGGTCAAGTGGCTCTCAGTTTTATGTTGTTACAGGGAAACCTTATAAAAAAGAGGAGCTGGAACAAATGGAAGTTCAGCAAAATAGACAAAAGGAAAATGGATTGATGCAGGCGTTTATACAAGCACCAGAAAATGCTGCTTATATGGTTCGGCTTCAAGAAGCTCAAGCGATGGGTAAAGATGCCGCTAAAAGAGCAGAAGCGGAAGCTGCAATCAATATTTTGGCTGAAGAAATTAAACCTTTGGCTTTAGCGGACTTTATTCCCTTTAAATTTACTGAAGAGCAATTGCAAGCCTATACCACAAATGGAGGAACTCCATTTTTAGACAATGCGTATACTGTTTTTGGAGAAGTAATAAAAGGAATGGAGGTAATTAACAAAATTGGAATAACAGCTACTGCTCCTGGAGACAGACCCCTAGAGGATGTTGTTGTTCTATCCATGGAAATAATTAAATAAAAGAATTCAAGCATGTTGATCAAGGTCGATCCAATAATGGATGAAGTTAATTCGTTTAACTCTTCCGACCCAAATGAAATTGAGGCATTTCGAATTAAAATGCTTGGAAAAAAAGGAATAATAACGGGGTTATTGGCGGAATTTCGCAATGTTCCTATCGAACACAAAAAGGAATTTGGACAAAAGATTAACTTGTTAAAAAAAGCTGCCCAAGACAAGGTTGTGGATTTAAAAGCACGTGTTGGAAATTCTGAATCTTCCAAAAGGGACCTTGATTTAAGTATGTCCGGAGAGCCATTTGAACTAGGCTCGAGGCATCCGTTGTCTATTGTTCGTAAAGACATATTAGATATTTTTACTAGAATTGGATTTTCAATATCTGAAGGCCCGGAAATAGAGGATGACTTTCATAATTTTACGGCTTTAAATTTCCCAGAAGAACATCCCGCAAGAGACATGCAAGACACTTTTTTTATTGATAAGGATATTGCTCTTCGAACGCACACTTCTTCTGTGCAAGTAAGAGTAATGGAGGGATCAAAGCCACCTATTCGAACTATTTCACCAGGGAGAGTGTTTAGAAATGAAGCTATTTCCGCTAGGGCACACTGTATTTTTCACCAAGTAGAAGGATTGTATATAGAGAAAGATGTTTCATTTGCGGACTTAAAACAAACACTACTTTATTTCGCAAAAGAAATGTTTGGAGAAGAAACCGAAATTAGATTACGACCTTCTTATTTCCCGTTCACGGAGCCCAGTGCCGAGGTGGATGTGTCTTGTCAAATATGTTCAGGCAAAGGGTGTAATGTTTGTAAAAACACAGGATATCTTGAGATTATGGGGTGTGGAATGGTTGACCCAAATGTGCTTGAAAATTGCGGTATAGATAGTTCAGTTTATTCAGGCTTTGCATTTGGAATGGGAATCGAAAGAATAGCCATGCTCAAATATCAAGTAAACGATTTGCGCCATTTCTTCGAAAATGACTTAAGGTTCTTAAAGCAGTTTAAATCGGCTCATTAAATATTTTGAAACAAATTAGTGCGAATTGAGCGGAGCTTGCATAAAACAGAGGGCCAGTTATTCATAACTGTAATACTCTTTCAATGTTATTTATATTATTGAACAATAAACTTGTTCCAGTTTCCCTCAGAATCTACAATAATATATGTTCCTGAATCAATACCCTTTGTCAAGAATAATGATTCGGGTTGATTCGTTTCATAAACTAACTCTCCGAGAATATTGTAAACCTTAAAGAGAGCGGCGTTTGACAAATGCAAAATGTCAGTTACTGGGTTCGGGTAAATACTTAACTTCTGATAATTTGATTCAACGATGTTGATTGTCGATAAATCTAAATTATGCGCATATAAACCTGTCCCTGTTCCAACCAATAGGTCGTCATAAAAAAGCACATTAATGTTTGTTCCAACAGGATAATTATAAGCCACATTCCAAGGATTAGAAAAGTCTAAAGGAATAGTGTGTATCTGCTCATTTATTGCTATAAAAATATAACCTTCTCCAAGTGTGATTGCACTACCATACCCTCCTGCCCACGGTCCGAAATAGGAACTCCAAACACCTCCTGCTAATTCTTTAATCTGAACATTATTAACTGGCAATAGACCAGGGTCTGTATTCAAGAAAACAAGTGTATCTCGCGTGTTATTAATTTGAATGTCTACCACACCATCGGTTGCTCCATATGACCCATCTCTTGCAAGAGACCAAACACCGGCAATTAATTCAGCTCTAAACAAACCATATGCTCCTGAGGTAATAGGGTCTGATTCTAAACCTATATAAGCTACTACATTGCTGTTTTCCAGTGTAAATTCAATATCAAGAACATTAACATCTTGGCCGTTCACACTTGAGATAAGTAGTAATTGGTTCCATGATGCACCCGCATCTAAACTATAAAAACAACCACCTTTGTCTCCGTATTTACCGGTAAATCCCGCTACTACAACAGAAGAATTATCTGGAGAAACTTCTATTGAAGTACAATGAGAATTTATTGAATTAAAATTGTAAGGAGCATTTTCCGGAGAAAATGCTTGGCTCCACAGTGTTCCAGAATTAGATGTCTTATAAATTCTTTGATTCCCTGCATATATGACATTGTCATTATTTGGATCCATACCGATAGCTTCATAAGGCGAGCCATCACCTGTTGGAAAAATAGTTGAGCTCCATGTCTCGGAAGCAGTGTTATAATCCATCACACTTCTGATTCCAGATTTAGAAGCAACCCAACCTTTGGTGAATCCAGCATTCATGTCAATGTCATTTACTTGAACCGCCTCTAAACCAGTATTCCATCCAAAAATTGAATCCGATTGGTAAGTGGAATAACCCATCCCAACATTAGTTGAATGATATTTCAAATCATTCATAATCGGATCAGCTTTTGTAACACCATCATTGGCCCGATTATAGTCACTTATGTAGATGCTGCCTGGATTTACCCAGTCACTCATAAAACTGGTGTCTTTAAGAACAGCGTTGCCTAGAAAAAGATTTCTTTCTGTAGCAAGGTCGTCAATGATTAGGTTGCTGCCAACAACTCCCCCAACGAGGCCAGGAGTGTTAATTGGTGCATCAGCCCAAGAAAAGCCGCTGGAATTACTCCAGGCAATATGTCGATTTGTAGCAGTTGGGTTCCCAAGAGGCGGTTGCCCTGCAACATAAAAAGTGCCATTATCTGCAAATCCATAGGTTTGCCATTCTATATTAGTTACAGCCGGAGCTGGGTTTAAAAAAGAGATTACTGGAGTAGAATTAGTCATTAGGTGTATAGGGTCATCAAAGGACAGCATGTGTGGACTAGAACCTCTTTCAAAAAGACATAATACATTATTAAAAGGGTTAACAAGCATTTGAGGAGGGTCAAAGTATGTTTTCAGCATAGACAATCCGTTGGTTGACGTATAATTGCCAACTGAACTAATAGCGCCAAATTCAAGTGTATCAAAACCACTCGGTAAAGGGCTATTTTTTAACAAAAACATTGTATCCCCTACAATTAAAAATTCCTTAACCATGCTATCCACTGCTACTGCAGATGATGCGGTGAAATCTGTTTGATAAACATAGCTTTGGTGCAGAAAAAATATAGAATTACTTGTTTCATGAATTTCAATATTTCCAATACCTCCACCATAGCCATTGTCAGCATCTGCGCTTGGAAGAACTGTCCAATCTAAATTTGTCAAATTACCTGTTCCCCCTCCTCTGTAAGCTTTAGAGAAGAAAATGGAATTAGGACTTTCGGTGCTTACGACTACATAAACTGAGTCTGTATCAAATGACCAAGTTTCTATATCTCCAACTGTACCGCCGTAAACTGCTTGCGCAACAGGCGCTGTTAAAGTTTGGGAGTTAATTTGAGATACAACAACAAAATAAACAAATAAAGTAGATAAAGTTTTCATAATAAAGAGCTTAGTGGCTCGAAATATAGAATAAACCGGGATAAAAACAAAGTTAATTTCTTGCCAAAAAAAAATCTATCTGAAACAAAGTTTTGAGATTTGAGTAGAAGACTTTATGAAATACAGCGTTTTTATTTTCATCATTTTAACGGTATCTATAAGTTTTGCACAGGATTACTATTCAACAAGCTCAAAAGAGTTTTTCGAGCAAGGGCTTGCAAATGACACAGCTAAATTAGAATCCTTAAAATTAGAACTACTCCAGGCTGCAATATTTCATTCTACGAACCTACAACGTTCCAAAAAAAAACAGTTTAAATATGGAAAGAATCTTGAAAAAGGTGCTTCTTTTCATTCGTCGGAAATGGAGAGCAAAGGGTTTTTTAGTCACTTAAACAGAAAAAACAAAAAGTACAAAACACCTTTTGATCGTGCAGAAAAATTTAAAGCTAATTACGTGGCCGTAGGGGAAAATATTTTGGAAGAAATCGCTCTGGACTATAAAGACAATAGTATGTATGATTCAGAGCTGAAAATTGGAACTTATGTTTTTTACCACCATAATAATGGAAAAAAAATTAGAGAGCTAACGTACAAAGAACTTGCAGATAAGATGGTTGATTCTTGGATGCATTCCCCCCCACATAAAGCAAATATTTTAAGTAAAGACTACACGCATTTAGGCGTTGGTGTTGTAATAAAGAAAAGCCCCTATGGAACGGATGATTTACCGACCGTATTTGCTACACAGCTTTTTGGAGGGTAATATTAGACTTGTTACTGTTTTTATTCTGCTAGGTGTACATTTTCACCAAAACGGCTTCAATAGCAACGTGCGCTGCTTGCAGGTTTAAGAATCTTGCATCTCTCTTCTTTGCTAGCTTATTGTATTTTAATTTCCCTTTTGTTTTAAGGATAGTTATCCAATACAGGTAACTGAAAAACGAAGAAATGATTAATGACCCAAAATAGTACAACCAAATATAATGTTCTGTGAAAATTGCAACAAGTCCAGTCTGTAATCCCCAGAAAAGACAAAATAAAACAACCCCCATCAGCATTTTGATTGAGCTGTGAAAATGAACGTCTTTTACTTTTTTCTTTACGAAAATGAAAGGTAATTTATACGGCAAATAATTATTAATTATTCCATAAAGATGTAAGGGAGCTCCTAAAATTAAGAACAGCATCGGAAATAGAATGTTATGTTTTTCTTTTCGAAACAGCCACGATTTTAGTTGCAGTTTTTTTAAAGTATCTGTGTGAAAGTCAGATTTATCTTTTAGAGATTGGGCTTCTTCGGGGTTGTTCTCAATCCAGTTTTCTACCTTCGAGATAAATCCTTTTTGACAATGAAACTCATTAATTATTTTATTTCCTTTAATGTTCTCAAAACCATAAATTTCATAGTCAAAATCCAGCATTATTTCATGAATGGTCTCATAATACTCAGTGTTTTGAATATCAACCATTAAGTCGCTCATACGGCTACTTAGCTCAATCTTCATCTTGTTTAATGTAGTGGCTTCGTCTGTTTTAAAAGCTTCAGCATAGTCTTGAATTTTCATTGACTTACCAATATGGATTAGCATTTTAGCTCCCATATTAACAGTGTCACTATAGTATAGGCCGACTGGAACGATATGTACATCTATTCCTTCGTGTTTATTTTCTGCGCCTAGGCCAATTCGAAAAACTCCTTTTTGCAATGGCCTCAATTTTTTTTGCTTGCCTTGATTTCCTTCGGCAAAGATTAATATTGGTTTATTTGAGTTTAGCAAATCAAAGCATTTATCAAAAACAGCTTCATTTTTTTTCACTGCATTGCCTCCATCTCTTTGCCTGTATATGGGCATCATGTTTAAGGACCATAACAATTTTGCTACAGATTTAGTTTTAAAAATATCTGCGCGAACCATATAGTATAATGGTTTGTTTAATTTGATTCCAATTAGTGTAGGGTCTAAAAAAGCATTTTGGTGATTAGCAGCAAAAAGGACGGGCTTGTCTTTTGGGATGTTCTCTATTCCAACAACTTGGTGGTTTTTGTAAAATGTTCGCGCCCCTGCAGTTACTAGAGTATATCCAAGAAGATACAGAGGAGTCCAATCTTTAATTCTCATATCTAACGAAGTTCAGCTTCTAGTTTTTCTGTCAGAGATAGCTGAATTTTACTCATTACACCGTCAATTTCTTTCTCTTTAAGCGTTTTATTTTTGTCTTGTAAAGCAAACCGAACCGCATAAGACTTTTTCCCTTTCTCCATATTCTTTCCCTTGTATACGTCAAAAAGGCTAACCTCTTTTAGCAATTCACTATTACAACTTTTCGCTATTGACACAATTTCAGAAAATTTTATTTTCTCATTTAACAACAGAGACAAGTCTCTTTTTACACCTGGAAATTTCTCTAACTCCTTAAATTTTATCGAACTATTGGCAGTAATATCTAACAACGCATCCCAATTAAATTCGGCATAAAAGACGTCGTTGTTTAGCCCGAACTCTTTTTTAAGGTCAGCTCTTATCCAACCAAAGTCAACTACTTTTTTCTTTCCCACCTTGTATGATAAACCATCTTCCAATAAATCATTTTTAGTTGCCGAAGCTTTATGTCTTCCTCCGCCAATCTTATGCAATAAAGATTCTACAACTCCTTTTAATGTAAAAAAAGAAACATCACTTTTACTGCCATTCCATAATTCTTCTGTATTTCTTCCGCTTAAAAAGACTGCCAACTGACTACTTTCTGAAAAACCGGATTCAAATTTTTGATAAATTTTTCCAAATTCAAAAAGTTTAACGGAATCACTTCCATGATTTTGATTCAATCGAACGGCTTCTAAACCATTAAACAATAATGATTGTCGCATTACACTTAAATCAATACTTAGAGGATTAAGCATTGCTACATTAAACTCCGATTTGATGCTTGGCGTGTTGGCCAGGTCAACGTAACTATCTTTTGTCAATGAGTTTGACATTGCTTCGTTTAATCCAAATGAAACAAGCATGTCGCTCACCATATTTTGCAAATTTTCTTTGTCAACCTTTGGGCGGTAGGTAATAGAGCTATTTAGCTTTTCTGGAATAGGAACATTGTTGAAGCCATAAATACGCAATACTTCTTCAGCGATATCGGCTTCTCTCAACACATCTACTCGGTAAGAAGGAACTTGAATTTTTAATTTAGAGCCTTCTTTATTTAGGATAGTGATGTCTAATAATGTTACTATTCTTTCAATATCAGCTTGTGCAAAACCAACTCCACATAGTTTGGAAATTCTATTACAATCAACTTCAAAAACAAAATCTTCAATAGCTGTTGGATAAATGTCTATTATTTCAGACGCTACTTTTCCCCCAGCAATTTCTTCAATTAAAAGCGCAGCTCTTTTTAAAGCAGGGATAGCCGTATTAATATCTATTCCCCTTTCAAAACGGAAAGAAGCATCAGTGTTAAACCCATGTCTTTTTGCTGTTTTTCGAACACTAACAGGGTTAAAATAAGCACTTTCTAAAAAGACAGTAGTTGTTTCTAACTTAACGCCAGAATCAATACCACCAAAAACACCAGCAAGGCACATTCCTCCCTTTTCATTACAAATCATCAAATCATTTTCCGAAAGCTCTCTTTCTACATCATCCAATGTTGTAAATTTTGTCCCTTTGCTTAGCTTTTTAACGATAACATTACTTCCAACAAAGTTAGCATCAAAAGCATGAAGTGGCTGCCCGTATTCGTGCAATACAAAGTTGGTTATATCTACAATGTTATTGATTGGAGATAGTCCAATTGATCGTAATTTGTTTTGTAACCATTCCGGAGATTCCTCCACCTTAACATCGTTAATAACAACACCCGCATATCGCGGACAAGCCGCAGGCTCCTCTACGGAAATATTGATATTAGCATCATTTGATTTGACAGAAAATGAACCTGTGTCAGGAGTCTTTAACGTTTCATTTTCAGCAATTAACCCTTTATATTTTAGCGCTGCTAATAGATCTCTAGCAACACCAATATGTCCCATTGCGTCAGCGCGGTTAGGGGTGAGTCCAATTTCAATTATCGTTTCATTTTCGACTTTAAAGAATTTACTTGCGTCCAGACCAACTTGAGCATCTTCCATCAAAACCATAATGCCATCATGACTCGATCCTAATCCAATTTCATCTTCTGCGCAGATCATACCAAAAGATTCTACACCCCTAATTTTTGCTTTCTTAATTTTAAAAGCATCTCCTTCTAGCGGATGTATTGTCGTTCCAGGTAGAGCAACAACAACTTTTTGTCCTACTGCTACATTTGGCGCACCACAAACAATTTGTTGGGGTGATTCATCACCTACATCAACCGTTGTAATGTTCAATCGATCTGCATCTGGATGTTTTTCTTTCGTTAAAACGTGACCAATTTTTAAGCCTTTTAATCCACCAGGGATTGACTCTATGGTTTCCACTTTTTCAACTTCTAAGCCTATATCAGTCAATATTTCAGATACAGTTTTAGCGTCAAGATCTATGTTAATATATTCTTTTAACCAGTTGAAAGAAATTTTCATGCGTTCTTTTGATAATTAATTGACGTCAAAAGTAACGGTTTTGCTAAGAAAAAAGAAATAACAAGAGACTGTTTTAAAGCGCTCCCTATTTGTCATTTCGATCGAAGCGGTGTTTTAATGCAGTTTAGATTTTGTTATTCATAAAAAAAAGGAACTACATTGCTGTAATTCCTTTTTATTTCTTGTGTCACCTCCAGGGATCGAACCAGGGACACCAGGATTTTCAGTCCTGTGCTCTACCAACTGAGCTAAGGTGACGACCTTAATCGGTGGCAAAGATAGAAATAAATTCAAATTCACAAACTTGGAGGATAAAAGATTGTTTAATTAATCACGAAACAGCTTGATTACGGCCGGCTTATTACTTTCCACGACACAATAAAGAGGTAGTTTCTACTTTTTATTATAAGGAATTTATATATTTACTAGTCTGGGTCTTTCTGCTTATGAAAGAGGGATTTATTTAATTGGAATTACTAACAACAACTTTACTCGGGAATTGAAGGTAGTTAGGCAATAAAAATAGAAGAGTATGAAGAAATTTATAGGTTTAATTTTAATACAAGTTGTAATACTTGGTAGTGTTTTTGGACAGAATAGTTTCAAAAAGCACTATGCCATCTCAGGTGTGTATTTAGATGTTGAAACATCAGTTGATAATATTTTACAAACTAGCGATCAGGGGTATTTAATGTCTGGTTATATAGATGACAATATTGGTAACCAGCTCGGGTTTTTGCTAAAAGTGGATGAAAAAGGGACGAAAGAATGGGAAAAGTTTTATTATGATTTTGGTTTTTACCATGTCGTTGAATCCAGCGACAATGGTTTTATTGTTTTTGGCAGCAAAACTTCCTGGTCAATAGGGTCAAGTGTAACCAAATTTAATTCGCAAGGTGATGTGCTATGGTCTAAAGTTTTTCCGAATGTAGGTGATTGTATATCCCTAGACATTAATCAATTGAATTCGGATTTTATTTTTTCAAGTAGCGGAGCATTGGTTTGTATGGATAGTGTTGGAAATGTGCGCTGGGCAAAATCGGGATCTGGAAGAGCTGCTTCTACTTTAGATGGGGGATATGTTTTTGCTTCCCAATCCGGCGGCGTTATTAACTTCATCAAATACAATGCGATAGGCGATACGGTATGGACCAAAAATTACAATGATGCAAGTTGGACATTTTTCGGCTTGTCTGAAGTTCAGCGCACTTTAGATGGTGGATTCATAATCGGGGGTATAGTTGGTGCCGATGGTTGCTTGATTAGAACAGATTCTTTGGGGGATACAAAGTGGGCAAAAAAATATACAGATCCTTTCGGTAGTTTTGAGTTACTAGGAATAGTGCAATTGGAAGATAGTTCAGTTGTTATTTCGCATGGTTCAGGAAGTGCAGCTTATGGAGCTGGGCTAACAGCGATCGAGAATTCAGGAAACATCATTTGGTCAAGAGAAGTTCAGCCATATTCGACAAACAACATCGAGGGAGGGAACGTTTCAAAAACAACAGACGGTGGCTTGGTACTATATTTTCTTGAGTTGGTGTATCCTACATTTTACGGGGTATCCCTGTTAAAGCTCAATTCGGAAGGACTGATATGTGGTGAGTCTCCAATTGATCTGCCCACATCCATTGTACCTACCAATCTAACTGTAGGAGTGGGTGATACGTTGGCTTCAGGTAGTATTTCTTTAAGCAATTACAATCATTTGGTAGAATTCTTCTTCTTCAGCACCATCTCTGATTTTCAGGTGGTATCCCCTCCCATCTGCCTCATCTCAGTAGATTCCGCTTCCACCAAAAACAAGGTAGTTTGGGAAAAGCCCATTACCCAGGCCATAGACAGCTTTATGGTATACAGAGAATTTGGAACGGGTAATTACGGAGTTGTAGGTTCTGTACCTTACGATTCCCTCAGTCAGTTTTATGACAATACAGTAGGAGTAAATCCCAATATCACTTCCTACAGGTACAAGATTTCTGCAGTAGATACTTGCGGTAATGAAAGTCAGCTCAGCGATTTTCATGAAACCATGCACCTTTCTACCAACTTGGCTCCAAATGGAGATATCAACTTAATTTGGGATGCCTATGAAGGATTTCCGGTTACTTATTACAGAATTTTAAGAGATTCTACATTTA
>Ga0206130_10002309_pt1 | contig 26587 bp, 16 predicted proteins | sample Helgoland_Spring_9_FD_148637 | JGI IMG/M metagenome (GOLD analysis project Ga0206130, IMG submission 148637) | Pelagic subsurface seawater microbial communities from Kabeltonne, Helgoland, North Sea - Helgoland_Spring_Bloom_20160512_1 | ecosystem: Environmental > Aquatic > Marine > Epipelagic ...
GCGTCTGATCGCAATGCTGAATCAGCTCTAGGCCCGCCGTCGCTACGGGCTACGATGTGACACTCTTTTCCCGTTACAACCGGATCTCTGTCATCGGAAAATGCCTCGAAGACGTTGATTTTACAGCGGGAACAGACCCCTCCAGCCCGACCCCATAGCTTCTTTCTTGCAGAGTTGGTAATTGCCATGGACAGGGATTTTAAGGCGAACAACGTCGAAGTCCTCTCACACCTGCCCGAGGGCGAGGCTTCGATAGTGGGTTAAGGGTTGAATCCTCATAGCGGACTGAACTCGCGGCGGGGCAGGTGTTGAGAGCGACGCCTTGTTAGCCCTACTTGGTTTAGAACGGAATCTCATCATCATCAGTTGGCGCCTGCTCTGGCTCTTGGGGCTTGAACGCCTCTACCCGTGAAATCAACGCCTTGAGGCTATCTCGCTCAAAATGCGAAAGCGAACTATTCTCCAGCAGAGCCCTGATCTGGGAATCAGTTGCCACTGTCCATGAATCTAGGAGACCAAATGCTCGCGTTTTCTGTTCAGATTGAAGTCCACGAAAAGCTTTCCCCATCGCTCGAAGTAACTTGTCACGATGTTTGGGCTTCTTCAGGAGCAGCCTAACAATCTCGGATGCAACCTCGGTCGGAATCTTACCCTTTATTTGAACTCCCTGAATCTTCCCGAAGAAACCGAATGGATCTAGCCCGGCTCGAAGAGGAATCACGTCTACGTGGCGACCCATCGCGAATCCAACCTCTTGAGCACACCAATCCGACTCCTTAAATCCAGGCTCAACCACAGCCACCAAGACGTCCATCGTCTCAAGTCCTGCCTCAACCTCATTCATCCACTCGCGAGAAGGTTCAATATCCTCGTGTGCGATAAATGCTGATATACCCCAATGGGAAAGCTCTGCCTTCATTGCCGACATGCGCTCCTTATTCGAGGAAAGGTGGCTGATGAAGACTCTGAGTTGACCGTCGACCCAAAAATCAGCCGATGCCACCTTGGTCGCAGCGAATACCTTCTGATACTTTTCGGGGTCTTTCTGTTGATACCAAAGATCGATGTCGAAGTGATCAATGACATCCCCGATCATGTTTGGGTCGACGCTGAAAATCGTGTCTAGAACCTGAGCAACGCAGTAATCGTAATCGTCGTCACCAAAACTTAGCGACCTAAACAGGCGGTGATGATCTGTGATGACATCGAGTTTTCCAGTAATTTGCCCGAGGGTATACCAGTCACCCTCAGTAAACGACTCGATCGCATACTTCGTCACGACTGAGACTTTCTTACGGTCGAGTGCGTCCATACCTAATTTCTTGGGCTAACAGTACTTATTAGTAGGCTCTCAGTGAGTGGTATCCGAGAAACCTATTTATGGAGATTGGGTAAAAAGCCTTGATTTGGCAAGGGATTTTTTTGTGCCGCGTGTGTGTATCAGCAATTTTCCGGGTAGCTTTGGCGGGCGACGTGTCATCGCTGATATCACTTGTTACAATCGCGTAAAGGGCTTTGCCCTACGCGATTATGCTTCGGGGTTCGCGTAAAGGGCTGCGCCCCACGCGATTAGGCTTCGGGTCTAATGTCTAATGTCGCGTAAAGGGCTTTGCCCCACGCGATCAGGCTGCGGGGTTCGCGTAAAGGGCGCGATCAGGCTTCGGGGATCGAAGGAGCCTCCTGCTCCCTGCTCCCTGCTCTCTGCTCTCTGCTCTCTGCTCTCTGGGAAGACTGGTGTTTGATGATCTGCGCCTGCTTCTCGGTCTGTCCGGTCGCGAGATAGATGTCGTTTCCTCCGGGGAATCTGGCAGGCTTCCGGGTGAATTCACCTACCATGAAATTTTCTGAAATCGCTTTCACCGTTTATCCTGCCACGAATCTCGCTGAATCCCGCGCCTTTTATGAAGGAGTCCTCGGCCTCACCCCCGGGTTGGTGTCCCTGTTTGGCGATCACGGCGGTTGGGTGGAGTATGAGATCGGTGCGCACGTGCTCGCGATCGGCCAGACCGAAGGGATGAACCCCAGCCCGGACGGGCCGAGTTGCGGGCTGGAGTGCGAGGACTTCGAGGCGACGGTCGCCAGCCTGAAGCAGGCCGGGGTCAAATTTTCCATGGAGCCTTTCGATACCCCGGTTTGTCGTATGGCGATGGTGCTGGATCCAGCCGGAAATGTTCTGATCATTCACAAGCGCAAGCCGGGACATCACTGAATTGATACCTCCTGTTGTAAATGAGCCGCCACGAAAAGATCAACTACGTCGAATTTCCAGCCCGCGATATGGAGGCGACCAAGCTCTTCTTCGGGAAGGTGTTCGGGTGGGGATTTGAGGATTACGGGACGGAATACATCGCGTTTTCCGATCAGGGTCTGGATGGCGGGTTTTACCGTTCGGAGAAGTGCTCGTCCGCCGGGGAAGGTGCGGCATTGCTGGTGTTCTACAGCGGGAAGCTCGAGGAAACGCTCGCCAAGGTGGAGGCTGCGGGTGGCGTGATTGTCAGGCCAACCTTCTCATTTCCCGGAGGCCGCCGTTTCCATTTCACCGATCCCAATGGAAACGAGTTCGGCGTATGGTCCGAATGATTTCCGGAAACGCCCACCAAACAAAGCGATGAGCGAAGAGCTCAATTCGGTCGGCTGGTGATTGGATTGACGGGGGTGCTAGTGTTTCCCCGTGCTCCACTGGTTTTCAGAAGGGAAATTCCCATTGTATCTCGCGCCGATGGCGGGGGTGACGGATCTTATTTTCCGTAGAATCTGCAAGCAGATGGGGGCGGATGTGATGGTGACGGAGTTCGTTTCCGCAGAGGGGATCATACAGGCGGATGATAGGACGCGGAAATACACGGAGTTCGACGAGGGGCAGAGGCCGGTGGGGGTGCAGCTTTTCGGGGCGGACGGGGTGCGGATGGGTGAGGCGGCGCGGAAGATTATCGACAAGGGGCTGGCGGGAAGGATCCCGGATTTTATCGACATCAATTTTGGTTGCCCGGTGAACAAGGTTGTTTCGCGCAACGGCGGCTCGTCGCTGCTGAGGGATTGCCCGCTGCTGGCGGAGGTTGCGGGTGGGGTCGCGAAGGCGGTGGGGATGGATGTGCCGGTGACGGCGAAGATCCGGATCGGCTGGGATGCGGATTCGGTGAACGCGGTGGAGGTGGCGAGGACGCTGGAGGATTGCGGGATGCAGGCGATCGCGGTTCACGGGCGGACGCGGGCGCAGGGATATTCCGGTGAGGCGGATTGGGAAACGATCGATGCTGTGGCGCGGGCGGTCAGTGTGCCGGTGATTGGCAACGGCGACATTTCCTGCGGGGAGGATCTGGCGAAACGGAAGCGCGAGACGGCGGTGAGCGGGGTGATGATAGGGAGGGCGGCGATGCAGAATCCGTGGGTGTTCCGCGAGGCGAAGCATTTCCTGGCGACAGGCGAGGTGATGGCGTCTGTGCCTTTGCCGGAGCGGTGGGAGCTGATCCTGCGGCATTGCCGGATGGCGGTGGAGAGCCATCGCTATGGCAACGAGCGCCAGACACTGACCGCGATGCGCGGCCGGTTGATGGCCTATTGCAAAGGCTTTCCCGGCGCGAAGGATCTCAGGCAGAAGCTTTGTAAGGTGGATTCCGTGGTCTCTGTGGAGACGCTTGCGGAGTTTTCGTTGGAAAAGGCCAGCGAGGATGCGGCGGTAGAGGTTTGATGCGGATAGGGACGTTCACCGCTGAGCCGCAGAGATCGCAAAAGAACGCTGAGCCGTGGTTTTCCAGAGGCAAATGTTCTGCCTGATGGAGGTTTTTCTTTGGGGCTTGTCGGGAAGATGATACTCCTTACGGTATGAATAGGATGTTGCGCTGTGGGCTGATGATGGTGTTTTTCTTGGCGCTGCCCGGCTGCATGGGATTCTACGGAAACCGTAGCACATACGGGCAAACCGGAGGCGGCGCAAAGATCAACGCCGCGATAGTATCGATGCAGGTGAAGCCGGAGGGGACGAGCGGCGGATCTTATGCGCTCAGCGCGATGGTTGTCGGCGTGGGGGTGGCGAACCTCGACGGCCCCTTCCGCTGGCGGATCGAGGCGGTGGGCAAGGAGGGCGTGCATGAGACGATGTATGTCCAGCGCCTCCGCACCGTTACCTCCCTCACGAAACGTGATGAGTGGTTCCCGGAGCGTTGGCTCGGCGAGCGGACGGATTTTGTGAGGAAGAAATCCTACCCCCCCGGAGAGGTGAGGGCGGTGTTCGACATCCCCGCCAAGCTGGATGTGAAGCCGTCGGTGGACGGTGCGCTGGATGTATTCGCGGAGGTGATGATCGTAGCGAAGGGTTCACGCACCAGCAAGACCGTGAAGTTTCACCTGGATCCCGCGAAGAAGCAGGACAGGGAGGTGATTTTCATCCCGGCGGAGATCGTTTCCAGCATCGGCAAGCCGATGAGTGAGTGGGAGGAGAAGGGCTGGGACGAGTAGTTTGGAAAGAGTCCCGGAATGGGAACGACCCCGGATCGGGGGGAGGGTGAACCATGGGGGGGGAATCAGTTGTCTGCGCTCACGGATGCGGGATCGCCGGACGTCCCTTGCCTGAAGAACGCGCCACCGCTTCGACCGTCGGCCTTGGGTGTTCCTTGTTTGGTGGCAGGTCGCATGACCGCGACAGCGGTCCGTCGCTCCGCCTTTTCAGGGGACGGCGTCAACAGCACGTGGGCACGCGGGTGCTCGCTTGTTTTTATGTTTTGGGGGGGTGTGTGGGTGAACAGACTTTACCGCCGTGGGTGACAGCGGGTGCTCGTAAGCACGCTTCACTTTTTGTCGTTTTTCACCGGAAAATCAATATTTCCTGATTATCTTACGCGATCGCGTAGGGTGTCCTGTATGCAGGGAATCCGATGTTGTCTTTTTGTAAAGCTCTACAGGAGAGCGACTTGAGGGGGATATACGTCCCGTGTAATTTCCTAGTTTTTCCGAATAAACCGGAACTTAAAATAATCAATCAAGCCAAAGCGATCTGTAATTCAGTCTTCCCGAGACTCCGTCGGCCCTGGAAAATGCCCGTGTATTGCGAGGTTGCCATAGGTGGCTGCCGGGGGCTAGCTTCCGGGGTGCACAGAACGACCGGATATCTGATTGCAACCCTGCTTTTGCCGGGCACCGCATGGGCGCAGAAACTGGAAGCTGTTTCTGTGGAGCCGGTGAGGTCGAACGTTCCGGGATTGCCGGCCGAGGATACGGACCGACCTCGATCCGCGAGCGAGGGCTCGATCCTGACACGCAAGGACGCGCGGACGATCACGCTGAAGATCCCAGCTCCGAGAGGGCAGATCGTGGATCGTTTCGGGGAGCCACTGGCGCAGAATGAAGTCGCTTACAAGGTGGCGCTGCAGTTCAAGCAGTTCCAGGATGTGGATCGGCAATACGTAGTCGACTGGGCGCGGGAGCGGCTTGCTAGGCTGGACGGATTGGTGGAAATCATCTCGGACAAGAGCGACGACGAACTTTACGAGCATTACCGCCACCGGCGCTGGCTGCCCCTGTATGTGAGCGGCCAGATGGGTGCGGAGCAAGCGAAAGGGATCGAGCCGAAGCTGGGTTCCGGGCTGGTGCTGTATCCCGTTTACCGAAGATTCTATCCGGAGAAGGGGCTCGCTGCGCACTTCCTCGGCTACACCGGGGGTGTGGGCAAGCTGCCCACCGGGCCGATCAATTTCAACGAGCCGCTCTGGGAGGAGAGCGAAGGCCGTGCGGGGCTTGAGAAAATCTTCGATCGAGAGTTGGCGGGGGAGCCGGGAACGAAGCGGCTGCTTTTCGATGAGAGCGGCAACAAGCTCCTTGAGGAACAGTCCAAGCGGCCGCGGCCCGGCGGAACCCTGGTGACCACCCTCAACCTGAAATGGCAGAGGCTTGCAGAAAAAGTCCTGAACAAAGGCTGCGACCGCGGGGCGTTCGTGGTGATCGATGTGGTGACCGGTGAGGTGCTGGTGATGGCTTCGCGCCCGACCTTCGATCTGAACGCATTCATCCCCGGGATCAGCAGCAAGGCTTTCAGAGCCCTGCAGCAAGAGCCGAGCAATCCCCTTTTCGGGCGGGCGTTCCAATCCGCCTATCCGCCAGCTTCGGCGTTCAAGCCGGTTGTTGCGCTGGCCGCACTGAACTCCGGTGCCGTGACCGAGCTCTCGACGGTCGACTCACCTACTTCGGTTCGGATCGGCAACCATACGTTCCGGAACTGGTCCAAGACGGCGGAAGGACCCATCAACGTGAAGCGGGCTCTGGCGAGATCCTGCAACACGTGGTTCTACCAAGTGGGCATTGAGACCGGGCCGGGCGTTTTCCTCGGGCTCGCACGGCGGCTGGGTATGGGGAGCCGGAGCGGCCTACCGCTCATGGGTGAGACTCCGGGGCTGGTGCCCACCAACGAATGGATGCTGAAGAACGAGAGGCGCCGGATTCTCGATGGCGACACCGCGAACATGTCGATCGGGCAGGGCAGCCTGCTGGCCTCGCCGCTTCAGGTTGCGCAGATGATGGCGGGCATCGGAAACGGTGGTGCCTTGCCGAAACTTTCCCTGGTCCGGCAGGTTCAGGACGCGAGAGGTCGGGTAATCAAGGCGATGACGCCGGAACGCAGGAACTGGCTCGGTGTCGATGACATGGCCGTGGAGATCGTCCGCGAGGGCATGCGGGATGTGGTGGGAAAAGGCTACGGCACGGGAAAAAGCGGCAATCTCAGCTATACGGAGCTTGCCGGGAAAACGGGGACGGCGCAATGGGGGCCGCCAAGCAAGAACCAGCGGCTTGCTTGGTTTGCTGGATTCCTACCCTATGATAATCCCCGTTATTCCTTTGCCGTCCTGTATGAGGGAAAGCCGGGTGAGCGAGTCTCCGGCGGGCGTATGGCGGCGCCGATGGTGAGAAACTTTTTCGAACCTCTTGAGGATGAGATCAAGGATATCATCGCGCCTCCGATGAAGGCTCTCATTGTCATCCCGGAAGGCGAGGAAGTGGACGAAGGGGAAAAGGTGCTCAAGGCGATCCCCATCGAGGAAGGAGAGGGTTTGTTCGAGCCCGTCGAGATCCTGAGGGCGATTCCCATCGATGAGGACGAGGAAGTCAGCGAAGGCTTCCAAGAATAGGTGTGATCTCACTGGATTGCGCAGTTCAAATCAAAATTTTCACCGCCAAGTCGAAAAAGTCGCAAAGCCGGGCTTATATTGAGGGCTTGGGAGCCTGGAAATCTGCAAAGATGCCTGTTCACCCTTTCACTCGAAGCGCACCAGCACCGGGCGGTGGTCGGATGCGGTTTCCCAGATTGGATCGTCGATGATCCTTGAAACGTCGCGTTTCACGTGCCGTTTCATCGCCCGGGAGACGGTTACGAAATCGATCCTGGTGTAGCTGTCTTGCACGGCATAGCGATGGGTCCAGGTCTCGCCGCGACTGTCCTTCACATGGATCGGGTTCATGTAGCCGGGAGTGCGGTAGGTGCCGTAGATCGTCCTTGTGGAAAGGCTGCGTGTTGTGTCGTTGAAATCCCCGTAGGCCACCAGCAACGCGTCCGGAGTCTTCGCAAAGATGCCGTCGATGTATTTGCGGACATGTCCGGCTTCCTCTATCCTCAGCAGGGCTTGATCGAAATCCGGGACGATCCGTTTTGATTTCAGGTGGAGACCCAGGAAACGGATGTTTCGACCACTGATTTCCACGGTCGCATCGAGGATGCCGCGCTGCATTGAATGTCTGCTTCCCTTGATTCGTGGATTCGGCGATTCCGTGGAAACAATGGGGAAACGGGAAAGCAGGGCGAGATGGCGGACGGGATCGACCCCTCCGGTGTAGTGGATATAGGGGAATTCCATCCCCTCCACTTGCAGCATTGATTGGATCTCCACAACATCGTTTCTGCTGCCGATTTCACTGAGGCCGATGACATCCGGTGCGGCGATCGCAAGAATACGGATGACGGCTGCCTTTGATTCCGCCGACTTCTCCGGGCTCTGGCTTGAGATCAGCCAGTTCTTTACGTTGTAGGTGAGAAAAGTGAAGTCCTCGAAATCGCTTGCCTTGGGTTTTTGGCTCCGTGGTTCGATCTTCCCTTTCTCAAGCAAAGTGACGGAATTTTTGCCTCCCCACGGGGGCGTTTCCGAAGTCCGGTACCAAAATGCCGCCGATGACACCACCGCACCGAGAATCAGGAGTGCAACGAAAGGTGCGAGCCTTGAGGGCTTTCTCATGGCGGTGGAAGATACAGCCGCCGCATGGCGGAGCGGCTCAGGCGTCGTGGGATTCCTTGTCGGGAGCCGGTTTTACCCGGGTCTCCTTGTCGCTGTCATCGCGCCGGACTTCGTCCTCGGAGCGGGTGATCTCGCGTTCGAATTCCTCACGGGCTTTCTTGAACTCACCCATGCTCTTGCCGACGCCGCGCGCCAGTTCGGGAAGCTTCTTCGCTCCAAAGAGAAGCAGGATCACGACAAAGATCATGATCATTTCGGGCCCGCCGATCGGGCCGAGGAATCCAAGGAGGGACGTGCTCATGGGCTGAAACTAAGCGGGAAGTGAGGGCTGCGCAAGGGGCAAGGGCCGTGCTATGGGAAATTTAGTTTGAAAGGATCTCAAATTCGAAACGGTTGCCCCCGGTTGATCCGAGTTCCTCAGTCCAGCCTGTCGTTGCGGTATGGAAGGAGAGCCAAGTCTCGAGGCGGACGCTGCTGCCAGGCGATGGGTATTCGAGCAGCGTGACTCTGAAATCCCCGATCGGTAGCCGGTATGCCTGGGAGAACTGGTTGGATATGGTGCCTGTTGTGGCTGCCTGGTCGCTCCATGATACGGATGTGATGTTGCCGGATCCGTTTGCGTCAACCCATGTCCCGCCGCCGTTTCCATCGGGTGAAATATCAAGGAACGTGCCGCCACTGAACAGGATGCGGAGGGTGTTTCCGGCTGTGTTCAGTTCGGTCGGGGCGTTCGGGATCTGCGAATAATCCACACTGGCCATGTTTAGGATATACTGCGTTTCGATGCGTGATTCAAAGGTGTCTGCGAAGTCATTCTCGGAATCAAGGCTCAGGATCCGTTTCAGCGGCGACCAGGTTGCGAGATCGGGCGAGCCCACGAAGAAATACTCCGTCTGTGGCTTCCGGTCGAAGTGCGCTGTCATGGTGGCAAGTGCCGTATCACGGGTGATCCGCATTTCCGTGCCGGAGACATGCGGCAGGCGCAGGGCGGGAGCGTTGATGTCAAAGGTCTCGTAGTCCTCACCGCTGATGACCACGGAATCCATGACAATGGGTGTCGTGGGCTTGTCTTTGGCTCCTGTGGGGAAATTACTGGAGTTTTTGAAGCCCTCGATGATTTCGGTGCCGGAGATCACTGTCCCGAAGACCGAGTGCTTGTTGTCGAGTTCCGGAGTTCCCCGCAGCGTGATGAAAAACTGCGAGCCTCCTGTATTCGGAGCTCCGCCTTTCGCCATCGAGAGGACGTATTGTTCTGAGTGGTCGAGGTCAGGATGGTATTCGTCGAGGATCGAATAGCCTGGGCCGTCGGTTCCTTGGCCGTTGGGCGAGCCTCCTTGGATGACGAAGGAGTGGATCAGTCGGTGGAAAGTCAGGCCCTTGTAGTAGGGGGTGTTGGTGCGCACGGCTCCGGTCGTGACATCGACCCACGGGCGTTTTCCCGAGGCCAGGCCGATGAAGTTCGCGCAGGTGCGAGGGGCTTTCGTGTGTTCCAGGAGGACGCGGAAGGTGCCGAGGGATGTCTCGCCGCTGCTGACGGTGAAGTCGGCGTAGATTTGCGCTTTTAGCGGGGCGATCAGGAATGCTGTGAGGAGGAGTTGCCGGAACATGAATGATGGTGCGGTGGATTTGGAAGATGTTATGAAAGCCTGTCGCGGAAATCCGCATACGTGAATTCGCGTATGGTTTCGATGTGGCCGTTGGGGTGGAGCAGGGCGATGGCAGGATGTTTCACACCGTTGAAGGTTGTGGTCTTGACCATCGTGTAGTGAGCCATGTCGTCAAATACAAGTTTATCGCCTGCCGTGAGTTCGCGGGGAAAGCTGTAATCGCCGATTACGTCGCCCGCAAGGCAGGTTGGTCCGCCGAGGCGGAACACGTGATCCGGCTCGTCCGTGAGGAAGCTGCCTTCCGTAGGATGGCTGGCGAGGTGATAGTTTTCGCCATCGAGCATCACGGCGGGCGGAGGGCATTTGTCTGCGGGTGCGGGATCGATGAGGAAAACATCCGGCCTGTAGGGCATTTCGATGACATCCGGCATGTGGGCGGTGGCGGAGACATCGAGGATAGCGAGTTTGTGGCCGGCGGATTCGAAGACGTCCATCACGGTTGCGCGGAGGACGCCGGAATGGATCGCCACGGCCTCGCCCGGCTCCAGCCAGACCTCGAGGTTGTATTTCTCACGGGTCTCCTTCACCAGCCGGATGAGGAGTTCGCGGTCGTAGAAGGGTTTTGTGATCCAGTGACCGCCGCCCATGTTGAGGTAGGTGAACTGCGGATTGTTGAGCAGGTATCCGAATTTCCCGTCCACTGCCTTGAGCGTGCTTTCCAAGTCCGGCGAATTCTGTTCGCAGAGGGTGTGGAAATGGAGGCCGGAAAGCCCTGTCAGATCCGCACCCTCCAGTTGGTCCGCAGTGATCCCAAGGCGGGATCCGGGAACGCAGGGATCGTAGATCGGTGTTTGGCCGGTGGAGTGTTCCGGATTGATGCGGAGGCCGCATTGCAATTCCCCGGAGATGAAGCGCGGGTGGGCGAAGATGGTTTCGCGGAAGCGGAACCACTGGGACAGCGAATTGAAATCGAGGTGGTGGGTGAATTCCAGCAGTGCAGCGATATCGGCCTCATCGTAGGCCGGTGAGTAGGTCACGACGTGTTTCCCGAAATGGTCACGGGCGAGCATCGCCTCCCAGAGGCCGGAGGCGCAGCAGCCATCGAGCTCGCCGCTGATGTGGGGGTAGGCTTTCCAGCAGGAGAAACCTTTCTGGGCCAGCACGACCTTGCATCCCGCGGCGTCGGCGGTTTCACGCAGGATTTTTGCGTTTCTCCGGAGAGCCGCGATGGAAATCAGGAACATGTAACTCAGGCGAAAAGCTCGCGGGCGGTGTAGGCCATGCCGATCGATGCGGCGGCGTCACCACCCTCTGCCCACTCGAAGTCGGTGGTTGATTTCTCCGGCTCGATCGGGCTGTGGCGGTAAACTGACCAGGCGCGGTCGTTGAAGCCTTCCTTGACCCAATCCAAGAATTGGTCGCGGAACTTCGCCTCGGCAAGCCCGCCGCCGAGGACGATAAGGCCGGGATCGAAAACGCGGACGAGATCGGCGATACCGTAACCGAGGATGTGACCCTGCTGCTTGAAAAGCGAGATGGCGAGTGCGTCGCCGTTTTCCGCAAGGGTGCGGAGTTGGAAGGCCTTCTCTTCGATCGTCCCGGCGGCGCTGTTGAGATCATGGAATTCCCACTCGGGCTTCCCGAGCTCGATCCGGAGCCGCCTGCGCAGTGCTACCAGTGAGACCCATGCCTCCATGCAGCCGGTGAGGCCGCAGGTGCAATTGGGGAGTGAGCCGTCGTCCTCACGGAAGGGCACGGAGATGTGTCCGACCTCAAGCGCAAGCCCGTTGGCACCCTCGTAGAGATGTCCGCCCGGCAGTACGAAACCGCCGCCGAGCCCGGTGCCCGGCGCGACCAGCAGCAGTCCGCCGAGGTGCTTGTTGCGGATCGCGTATTCGCCGACGGCGGCGGCGTTGCAGTCGTTGGTCATCGTCACCGGGATGCCGGTGCGCTCCCTGAGCTTGGTGCAGATGTCGGTGCCGACCCAATCTTCGCCGAGGTTTGCCCTGCCCCAAATCACCCCGTTGGAGGATGGAGCGGGCACATCGAGTCCGATCCCGCCGATATCCTCCACCGTGATCCCGGCATTTCCGCAGAGCTCGCTGATCGCGATGTCGAGCTGCCCGAAGGTGGCGTCAAAGCCGTTTTTCACGAGGCTCTTCACCTCCACGATACCGCCCACTTGCTTGCCCGTTGGGTCGATGATCACGGACTTGATCGTGGAGCCACCGATATCCAGTCCTACGAAGTGCTTGGGCTTTGACATGTCAGCAGGGTGTTGTCTCCGGGCGAGGGGAGTCAAGATGGGGTTTTCAGGAGTCGGGTGTCGCGAGCCTAATGCTGCGTAAAATCTTATCTGGCGGATAGAATTTACCGGTAAGGGTGAGAGCTTGATCCTGGGTCGGCCAATTTCAAAACGGAGGCAACGGAGAAGAAACGGAGGTCACGGAGTTGGAAATACAGACATTCTTCTCCGCTTCCTCCGTTTTCTCTCCGCTTTCTCCGTTTCAAACAAAAGCCCGCAAGCACATCCGCCCCCATCCGCCATCTTAGGCTTTACAGGCGCACTAGCTGGTTTCGCCTGAGTTTGGACGAGCGTCCTTCGGCGTGATGTGATCTTGGGACGCCCGGCCAATTTCTAGCGAAATCAGCGACCACTTGACGCCTCTGCGGCTGTCCCCCTGTCCAACCCGATGCGGCAGACAAGCAAGCGGCGCTGTGGAATCTTTTTTTCGCACCCATAAGCACCTCATTATCAATTACATACAACCGCCTCCCCCCCCCCCTTGCTAGCAAAAAGTTCTTGTTAACGCGAAGAAATCATCGCCTAAGACAACCATCATGAGGCGTAAATTATTCACACTGGTAGCGATATTGACCGGATCCTTCACTGCCGCAGATGCGGAAGTGGAGAGTGATTTCCATCAACCCGATGTCATCCAAAAAATCGCCTTCGGCTCGTGCAGCAATCCGAGGAAAGGGAAAACTCCGATGTTTGACGCGGTTCGGAAACACAAGCCAGATGCTTTTATTTTCCTCGGCGACAACATCTACGGCGACACCGAGGATATGGAACTTCTGCAGAAGAAGTGGATGGAACTCGGAGATGTTGAAGGATTTCGCAAACTCCGTGGAAACACCACCGTGATCGCGACCTGGGACGATCACGACTACGGTGTCAACGACGGGGGGAAATCCTACAAAAAGCGTGAGGAGTCGCAACGGATCTTCCTCGATTTTTTTAAAGACCCAGCCGATTCGCCGCGGCGCAAACGTGCTGGGGTTTACGGTTCCTACACCTTCGGCACTCCCGGAAAGATGTGCCAGATCTTGCTGCTCGACACCCGTTACTTCCGCGACGAATTGCCACGGGCGAAAGGTCCGAAAGCGAAAGGAACCGTCGGATGGTACGTGCCCACTGACGATACCTCCAAGACCCTTCTGGGTGAGGCGCAATGGAAGTGGCTCGACGAACAGCTCCAGGTTCCTGCTGACATCCGTATCATCGGTAGTAGCATTCAGGTGCTCGCCCATGAAAAGGGCATGGAGAACTGGGGCAACGTCCCGCACCAGAGGAAACGTCTTTTCGAACTGCTTAAGAAGCACAAGGCGGATCACACTTTTGCGATCTCGGGCGACGTCCATTTCGCCGAGCTGTCGAAGATGGATTTCGAAGGCTATCCGTTTTTCGATCTCACCAGCAGCGGGATGACCAATACCAGCAAGAGTTGGGCCGCCGCGAAAAACTCATTCCGTGTCGACGAATCGCATCCGGTTCAAAACGCCGGCCTGATCGAAATCGATTGGGCCGACAAGTCGCTTGAACTGAGCATCATCAACAAGGATGGCGAAAAGGTTCTTCATCATCCGCTCAAATTCTCAGAGCTGGAATTTAAATAGAACGAAATACCAAATAGGTGTATATGCGATCGCACCCGGCATTCCGTTACTTCGTCATATTTTCCATATCGCAATCACACGCTTCCAGGAAAGCGATGCCCGACCGCTGTGGAACAAGAGAATGAGCTGACGGACGCGGGGTGTTTCCGGGGGCAAACGGGGAAGTTGCCCGCCCTGGATTCGCCTGTCGGCTGATCGGAGCTCGTTCGGCCTAGGGGGTAAACTTTTTCTCCGTCACGCCGTCACTTCGTGGAGTTTGCGCGCTCTACGGGTGGGCTAGTTGAGTCCGTCTGGTGCCAGCCCCTCCTGTCTGGTTCAGTCGGTTAGGTAGAAGTCGATGGTGGTGACGACGCGGACTTCCTTGGTGATACTGCTGGAGCCGCTGCTGTTGGGTCCGGCGTCCTCGACGCTGAACCCGCCCTGGTAGGCGCTGCGGATCTTGCCAACCTTGGCTCCGGCGTTTTGGGCGAATTCTGAAGCGGCGATGCGGGCATTCTGGGCGGCTTCTTTAAGCATCTTGGGTTTGATCTCGTTGATTCCGGTGAAATTGTATTTCGGGGAGTAATTGTCGATGTCCAGGCCTTGGGCGAGGAGTTTGTTGACCTCGGCGCGGGCGGGGTCGATGAGCTCGACCCGTGAGGTGGAGACGGATATGGATCCCCCGAGGCGATGGGTTTCATCCACGAGATTCTGGTTTTCATCGCGGTATTCGCGCATGCTGTAGCTTAGGATTTCGACGCGGATTTCGTTGTCGTTGAAGCCGGCTTTTTTGAGGATGCCCAAGATCTGCTGCTGCTGGGATTCGGCTTGCTTGTAGAGTGCTGGGATTTCGCTTTTTGATTTTCCCGGGACGGTGAATCCGACGCTCCAGTTGGCCTGATCTGCGGTGACGGTGCGCTCGGCGAGACCTTTTGCCTGGGCGGTGTTGACTGCGACTTTGGCGTTGTAAAGGGTTTGGCTGGCGAAGTAGCCACAGGCGGCAATCCCGGCGGAAATAATGAGCGCGACGAGGATTGAAGTTCGGCCGCAAGAACCGCATTCGGAGGATGATTTCATGTTGATCTTAGGTGTTGGAGAGTGGGGGGGAAGTCGATGTGGCAGATTAGGCTCGGGGCAGACCAGCGTCAGCCCCTCCGTTGGATATCGGCTGGGGTTGTGCAGGCGCTCAGAGAGACGGCTCTCCGGAGGTAGGTTTTCTCCGCGATGCGGCCATGCCGCCGAGGAGGAGGCAGAGGGGGATGGCGAGCCATGGGGTATGGCTGCGGGTGGGCTTGAGATCGAGGGTGAGGAGCATCGGGGCTTCGTTGTCGACCTGGACCGAGCGGTGGAAGGTGAGGACTTTTCCGCGTTCCGGGATGGTGAGGTCGAGGGCGGCGGGAGCCGGCTCGGCGGCGAGTTGCTGGGTGACGATGCGTTTGGCGATTTCCTTGAGGGCGGAGTTTTCCTCGGCGGAGTTGCCCAGTAAGAATTGGTCGAACTGGGTTTGGTCGTAGTTGTATTTCCCTTGCAGGATCGGGTTCACTTGGGTCGCTTGGTTGAGCTGGGCGTTCTCCTCTTTCTGGGCGTATCCGTTGTCGAGCAGGACGCGCTGGCGGCGGGTGTTGAGGCCGAGGACGGCTTGCTCGGTCTTGAGTTCACGGAGCTGGACGCGGGCGTCTTCACCGGATGCGGCGTCGAGTTGGCCGCGGTTGACGGCGTTGGAGAATGCCTTGCTGGCCTTTTCCTGATCACCTGCAGCGAGCCATGAGTTCGCTTGATCGAGGAGGGCGACGGCGTTCTGTGAGTCGCTCTGTTTCTTGGTAGCGGCGGAGGATTCGTATTCTGAAACCCCGAAGGAGCCGTAGTTCGATTCATCGCGGAGGTCGAAATCGCCGTCATGTCCGGTGAGCTGCCATGCCTCGGGGATGAGGACGCGCCAGGTGAGGTTTTCCATCGGGGCGTTGAGGACGGGACCCTCCAGTGCGTAGCCCTTGTGGGTGGGGGTGGAATAGACGAAGCGGACGCTGGCTGGCTGCGTTGGATCCGGGGACGGGAAGACATAGAACAGCCATTCGTTGCCGTCGCGGACGAGGGTCGCGCCTTCGTCGTTGACGAGGACGTTGAAGAGCTCGGCCTTTTCCGGGAGCTTGAGACGCAGGGTGCCTTTGGCGACGACCTGCATTTTCATCTCGACGGCGGTGAGTGCTCCGCCCTTCGGGGAAAGGAGAGTGGTGAGCGTGCCTTCGGAAACGCGGAGCTTGCGGAGATCGGCGAGTTCGTGGCGTTTCAGGACGATGGAAAGCGGCGATTCGGGATCGGCGACGCGGAACAGGAGCCGCGGCGGGGTGTTGCCGGCGGACTGGCCGAACTTCGGTCTCACTACAGCCCAATCGGCGCGCTGCCAGCCACGAGGCAGGGTGGGGGCGTCGAGCTCCAGGCGCCCGCCGGCGCGGACGGCGGCGAAGTACGAGAGCTGTCGGACTTCAGGGAGTTCGATGGGCGCGATGGCCTCGGTGCCTCCGCCTGCGGATGCCTGCTGGTATTCGATCTCGACCTTGGTTTCTCCGGCGATACCGCGTTGGAAACGGATTTCGTAGAGGCCTTCCTCTGCCTCGACAGGAACAAGATCCGCGACGGCATCGCCGCTGGCGCGGACGGTGGAGGCGGAGGTTTCGGTGAGGCCGGGGATGCGGATGCGGAGGGATTTGAGGGCGGCGTTCTCGATGCGGTAGTTGACCGATGCGCGGGTCAGCGTCTGGCCTTCACGGAGAGTGGTTTCGTGGAAAACGCTGGCGGTGACCCATGGGTCGAGACGGGAGATGGCGAGGCCGAGCGACCAATCCGACTGCAGCAGTCGGTAGGCGAGTGCGCCGGGGCGGGCGGCGGCGCGGATGGAATCCTTGGTCGTATCGGTGAGTTCGCGGGGATCGATTTGAGAGATGTTCTTGCGTTCCACGGCGCGGACCTGGAGACCCCGGTCCGGGACGATGGTAACGATCCCGGTCTCACGGGAGGCTTCAAGCAATGTGATGCGGGGCACTTGCCAGTTTTTCTGCGAGCCGGGAGGGCGGCCGGTGAGTGTGAGGTTGAAATCGAGTTTGCCGAGAGTCTTGCCGTTGAGGTGGAAGGTGATGATGCGTTTGTCATCGGAGGTCGATTCCGTCCAGTGGCTGAGGGATTGGCCGCTGGCGGTTTCGATTTCGAGATCGGCGGGGATTTCCGCGGCGAGGCGGAACACGCCGGAGCGGGTGACGCTGACGGAGAGATCGGCGGAGACGATGAGGCGATCCTCGCCGAGGGAAACCAGCGTCCACGATTCCGAGCGGAGTTCCGGGGCGACGGCGGTGACTTTCAGCTTCGCGGTGGCGGCTTCCGCACCGTAGCGGAATGCTTGGGTGACAATCGTTCCTTTGGGGATAGGCGACCGAAGATCGCCGCTACTTATCTCGGAGAGGCCGGTTGTTTCGACCGATTCCGCCTGGGCGTCGTTACCGAAGGCGAGGGCAAGGAAACCGACTTCGCCGGAGCCGCCTTTGACACGCACCGGTGTGAGGGCGAGGTCAACCGGCAGGGTTTCCGTGCCCATCTGGGTGCGGACGGTGAGGTTGAAGGCCTTGTCTTGTGCTGGCTCGATGGGGATACGGAGTTGTTGCTTTTCGGGATCGAAACGCCATGCGCCGGCAGGTCCCTGGGTGACTTCGGAGACGGTGAACCCCGCCGGAATGTCGAGCAGGAGCTCGGAAACGCGACCCTGGGTGGGGCGGATCGAGAGGCGATGGCGGGCGTTGACGACGCCGGGACCGGGGAGGAAAAGGTTGGAGACCTCGGCGAAGAATTCGGTTTTCTCCGAGGAGATATCACGCTGCTCGGGGCGGGCGGTGATGGTGGCGGGATCGGCGGGGCCGAGGATGAGGATAGCTCCGCTTTCTGTATCGCCGAGGCCTGCAGGCTCGGTGATACGGGCGGCCTGCGGCGATTGGAACTCCCAGCCACCCTGGTCCCAGCGGAGGGTAATTTTGCGCATTGCGGCGGGGCCGGTGGGCACCGGGAATCCTTTCGCGGGCGATGCAAGTGGCATCTCGAAGCTGGCTGTCGCAGTGAATTGGCCGGTGGCTTCCGAGATGATATAGTAGGCATCGAGCGGTGGGGATTGCTCGGCTTTCGCACCGGCGACCGAAGATCGCCGCCACGGGGCTTTGGTAACTTTCAGGCCTTCGCCTTGGAAGCCGGTGAGCGTGGCGGGCGGGCGGAGGAGGAGGAATCGATCACCGGTTTCTGCGCGGAGGGTGATGTCTATGGTTCCGTGGAGGCGGTTGTCCTTGATTGTCCAATCGTGAACCATGGACTCGATGGGTTTGGGTTCCAGCGCACCTGCGGCTTCGGATTTCTGGAAAGAGAAAGCGAACAGCATGAGTATCGCGGCGGTGACTTCCGGTGCCTTCGGGCGTTGCATGTTGCGGAGGGCCTGGACGATGCGTGGCAGGCACCAGACGGCGGCGATCACGGCCATGAGGGCGAAGAAGATGGGTGCGCCGTTGCGAATGGAGAGGAAGGAAGCGCCGACAAGGGCGAGGCCGAGAGGTTTGCAGAATGGTTTCCCGGTGACGAATCCGACGACGGTGAGGCCGGTGCCGAGGAGAAAGAGCAGTGCTACGCTCCATCCGGTGCGGGCGCGCCACGGGGCGTAGTTTCCGATTTCGATGGTGACGTGCTGGCCTGCGGCGACGACCGGGGCGGCGTATTCGAGGGTTTCGGAACCTGCGTAGGTTGTGTTTGCTGCTTTCATTGCGAGGATGGCGGAGATGGCGATGAAGATGATTCCGCAGACCGTGGCGATGTATCTCGTGTTCGTCTCTGTATCGCCGGATGCGAAAGCGAGGCTGACGACTCCCAGGAGTAGGAGAATCGCGATGGCACCCCGGTGGCGCGCAAGCCATTGCCAACCGGTCTCGGCGAGGCTGGGGGAAGTGAGGTCGGCGGTGCCGCCGAGCGGGACGAGGGTGCGGTTCTCATCGCCGGTGACCGTCCATTCGCCGATGACGATGGGTGCGTCGAGTGTCGGGGCGACGAGATCGGGGCGGGAGGGATCCTCTGATTTTGCGCCGTAGCGGAGAACGATTTCCGATGCCTGATCATCGCGGGCGGGGAGCGGGATGAGGGTGATTTTTCCGTCCTTGCGGGCGTTGACGGGTTCTCCGTCGACGCGGGCTTCCCAGAGTGAGGTGCCTTCCGGGAGGATGGCGCGGAGTGCGGCGCGGCCCTTGGACTTCACGAAGAAACGGGCGTCGGTGACCCATTGACCGTCGCGGGAGATTTGGGTGGAGAGTTTTAGGAAATCGACCACCTGATCGACGGTTTCTCCCTGCTCGTACCATTCTACCTTGGTGGTGACATTGAAGTCGCGTGCGGTGTATTGCCATGCGGCGAGTGTCGGGGCGGTGCTGAGCAGGCGGAACTCCGCGGGCAGTTCGCTGGGGTCGATGGCAAGCAGCGGACCCTCGGCGGAGGCGGTGTCGAATTTCACCTGCAGCGGGCTGACGACCTGGATGTAGCCGCGTTCTGCCTGGACATCAAGCGGGCGGACCTCGCCGGGCGAGAGTTCGCCGCCGAGCGCGCTCATGGGTTGCTCGAAGGTGAGCAGGACTGTGCCTGCGCCGAGGATGGGGCGGGACAGCGGGATGATGACCGTGTCTTCTTCAGTGCGCCAATCGCGGCCGACGTTCTGGCCGGTGACATCGATGTTGCCGACGGCGGCGGGGACGGAGATTTTCCATTCGGTGGCTGGCGCACCGACGACGAAGTAGTTGATCAGCACGCTGCCGTAGGCGACCCCGGCTTTGAGGGAGTAGAGGTGGAAAACGTCTGCCTGGATGCTCTGGCCGAGTGCCTCGACGGTGAGCGGGATCTGCCAAGCCGTTTCGCGCAGGCGGAATGCCTGCTGGAGGCCGGCGGTCTTGCGAGGGAAGAAGGTGACCGGCACTTCGGCGACGCCTGCCGTTTCTCCGGCGACGAGGCGATAGCCGGGGGTGGAGACCGCACCGATGTAGCCGCGATGGGATTTCGCGTCGGGGAAGGCGAGGGGCTGCAGCGGCCATGCGCCGGCCTTGGCTGCCTCGTTTTTCTCCAGGCGGATGCTGACGAGCTGGCGGTTCATGACCGGTTTTTTGAAAATAACTTTGAGGGTGCGGAGGCCGTCCTTTGCTTCCGAGGCGAGCGCGTAGTCGGCAACCTCCGCACCAGTGACGGAGGCGACGGCGTGATCCGCCGGGATGTCGAATTCCCACTCGCGGACGGGAGCCTCGCGGATGTCGAGTTCGAGCTGGGTGGTGATGCGGCGGTCGGTTTCGGCGAGTTCATAGACCGTGACTTCGGTGACGCCGATCTCCGGGAGGATCTGATCCGCCTGGAGCTGGAAGGAGTGGTCGGCGGAGGGGAAACGGTAGACGAAGACCTGGCGGAGCGAGTCGTCCTTGCCACCGGGGAACTGGTCGGGAGCGAGCTGAATCAGGCCTTTCGCATCCGCGACTTCGATGCGAACCGCACCGTCGTTGGCGACGCGGACGAAGCCGCTGTGGCGTAGCGTGCCGACCGGGGAGATGCGCAGGGCTTCCATTTTTACGGGGAAGGAGCCGAGTGCGGCGCGCGCCTCGATGATGATGCGTTCCGAGTTCTCGATGGGGCGGGAGAGCTTGAGATCGAGGGAGCGCTTGTCGCCTTTTTCCGAGACCGACCATGCGAGGACGGATGGCCCATTGACTGCGAGGATTTCGCCCGGGCCATCGAGGGAAAGGGAAAGCGCGGGGAGCTTGCCCTGGAGGACCTGGAGATCGAGTGCGGTGAACTGCCGCATCACCCCGGAGCCGATGCGGACGTCGGTAGTGGCCGTTGATGAGAAGAAAAGCGTGCCGTCGACGGTGGAGTTAGATTTCCGGAAAGCGAGAGCGGCGGAGCCATTGGCGGGGAGGAAGCCGCGCCATGCAGCACCGTTTTGCTGCGGCACGATGGGGAGATTGCGCTCGAAGGAAATTCCTTCAGGCAGGTCGTTGAGTGTCAGCGGGACGACGACCCCGGCGGGCAGCCTGAAGTTGAGAGCAAGCCAATCGCCCCTGCGGACGAGCGGGACGACGAACTCGATGGAGACGGGGAATTCGCCGGCGGCATCGGCGATGAGATCGTAGCCCTTGGAGTCGTTGAGGGCAATGTGGTGGGTGCCTGCGGAGGGCGGAGTGGTGAGGGCGGCGTTGCCGGAAAGGAGTTCTGCGGAGGATGCTGAGGCCTCGGCACGGGCGGTGGCGGTGAGGGTGAAGGTGATGCCCGAGGAGTCTTCGGCGAGTTTCCCGGAAAGGGATGAGTTGAACAGTTCCAGGCCGTGGGCGCCGGTGCCCGCCGGGGTGACGGAGAAAGCCAGGAGGGAGGATGTGGTGGAGACGAACTTGCGGGTGGTGCCGGATTCGAGCGGAGCGAGGCCTTCGGCCTTGGTGATGCGCAGCTCGGTGCCGGCGGCTGGATCGAGCGAGACGCTGAGGGAGAATCCGGTGGCCGGGCCGGGGCCGGGGAGCAGCAGGGATGTGGGGCCGTTCGCGGGTTCGGAAACGGTGTTAGCGCGGATCGTGAAGGATTTCAGGGCGGCTCCTTTTTCCACGGGAAGGATGGGGCGGATGTCGAGGAAGCGGGAGCCGTCCTTGGCGACGCGGATGGCCCAGTCGCGGAGATTGTCTCCGGTTACGGAAACGATTTCGCCATCACCCGAGAGCGAGAGGGAAAGGGTTTCCGGTTTTCCCTGAACGATGGTGAAGGTGATGTCTTGGTTGGAGGTGACCCTTTCCAAGGTGGCATGCGCCTTTACCTTCGCGGAGGCGGAAAAGAACAGCGGGGGAGGCGTCGCCACTTTCTCCGGAACAAGGATGATGCGTTCCTGCTGCGCGAAGAGCGCGGTGGCGAGGGCGAGGAGGGTTAGGATGGATCTCATGGTGAATTAGTGGAAAGTGCCGAGTGATCAGTGATCAGTGGAAGAGAGGGGGATGCGGACTAAAGTCCGCGTTCCTTTTTGGTGGGCTCGAGGAGTTGGATGGTGCGTTCGGGAGAGCTCGTTCCGGCCTTGGTGACATAATCGTGGTTCCAGTTGAGGTGGACGATGTCGCCGACCTTGAGGGCTTTGATCGCCTTTAGGATCTCGGGGGAAACCTTTTTGTTTTCCATGTTGTCCTGAATTTGAAAGGTGAAAGTTGTTTGTTTCGGATCCCCGTATTTGCCGGGCTTTTTGTAATCGATGTATTCGATGATCTTGAAGCTCGCATAGTCGCCTGAATCACCACAGCGATCGGGACAAGCACTTGTCCTTCCACGGCATTTGCGTTCTTCGATCCCAGAGAAAGTGGCGGTGGTTTGGTGGGAGGAAAGCAGTTCGCGTTTTTCAGCGGGTTTCTCTTGGGCGAAGAGTGCGGTGGCGAGGGCGAGGAGGATGAGAGCGGGTTTCATGGTTTTGAGTGGAAAGTGCCGAGTGATTTGACGGCAGGTTTGATTTCATAGGCCGTCTATGTCCGCTACGCTTCCATTGTGATCCGTGGAAGAGAGGGCTGGTGATGGGGTTGGGAACGAAGGGAGCGGGTTGCAAACCCACGCTCCATATTGGGGGGGATGCGGGGCGGGTTGGGTAAAGGGCTTGTAAATTATTTGAGGGCGTTGATGAGGGTGATCATTTGCTGTGCCTGCGGGCTGTGGGCGTAGGCCTGTTTCACTGCGGCTATCGTAGGTGCGAGGTCGCGGAAGTTGATGGCATCGGCGAGGGGGCCGGGCTGGAGTTTCTGGGCGGCGAGCAGGGACAGGGCGGCGAGCTGCATCTGCGGCCGGGAGCGGTCGATGGCGGGTGCTTGGGACTCGTAGGGAATGGTCCAGCTGCGCTCGACCATCTCGCCGGTGGCGGTGTCGCGGAAGCGGACGTAGAGCTCGCCGATCTCGCCGGAGCCATTCGGGAGGGGCTCAACCTGGTAGAGGGCGGTGCCGGATTCGTCGGCGGCGAGCTCGGCGGCATCGACCGAGTCGTTGCGGAAATCCTCGGTCTTGAGGCGATCTTTCTCGAAGCCGATGAGCTTGTAGTTGCCGACGCGCTGCGGGTTGAATTTGACCTGGATTTTGACGTTCTCCGCAGCGGGGCGGAAGGCTCCGGCGAGCTTTTTGGCGAGGTTGCCGGCGGTGTTCTCTCCGACGAGGTAGTAGCGGCCGTTGCCGTGGCGGGAGAGTTCGGAGAGCAGACGATCGTTGATGTCGTTCGTGCCGATGCCGGCGATGTCGAAGGCGAGATCCTGCTGGCGAAGTTCTTTCACTCGCTCGGCGAGGAGTTCGGGATCGGCGTTGCCGAGGTTTGCGGCGCCGTCGGTGAAGAGGACGATGCGATTCTGTGCACCATCGACCTTGTGGCGGAGGGCGAGGTTTTCCGCGAGCTTGAGGGCTTGCTCGATGTTGGTGCCGCCTTCGCTGGAGCTTTGGTTGATGATGTCGGGAAGCTGCGCCGCATCGTCTCCGGAAATGGAATCCGCGAGCAGGCTGGGGGTGCGGGAAAAGCCGATTACGGTGATGCGGTCGTCAGGCTGCATCAAGGTTGCGAGCTGAGTGAGGGCGGTGTTCATCGCGGCGCGGCGGTCGGCGCGGGCCATGGAGCCGGACTGATCCACCAGCAGGGTCAGGACAAGCGGCTGGGTGGCGGCACGACCGGTGGAGGCGGTGCGGACCGACATGCGGACGAGGTTGCGACCGGGGATAATAGGATGGGCGAGCTGGCCGATGGCGGCTGCGACCGGCTCTCCGGAGGAAGGTGCGGGATCGTCGTAGGAAACGCCGTTGTAGAATTGTTCCGGCTTGATCGAGGCAGGATCGGGGCGCTCGCCCTTTTCGATAGCGGAGCTGGCGACCTGGAACGAGGCGTCGGAGATGTTCAGGGAGAAGGTGGAGAACGGCTCCTGCTCGGCTGGGATTTCCTGCGAGAGATCGGCGAGATCGACGGGTTTTGATTTGCTCAGCTCGGTGAGCTTTCCCTGAAGGGCATTCCAAAACCTGAACTGGGACTGCTTTTTCGAATCGTTGATCGCGGGATCCTCCATCTGCTTGCGAAGCTCGCTCATGGCTTCCTGGATGGCGGGGATGTCGTTGGGGGAGTTTGACTGAAACAACCTGCCTACCGTCGGGATGTCACCGAGAAGTGGAACCTCGTCATTTTCAGTGAGGTCGCCTCCTAGGTCGGCTCCCCTGAACAGGTATTGGGAGCTATACCCTGAATTGATCTCATAGTCGAATTCTCCCTTCGACTTCGTGGCATCTGATTCACTGGGAGTGCTCGTCCTGCCAGGTGGCATCGCCACCTCATTATCCGGGATCCGCGCTGCTTTGTCGGCGGCTATCTGTCCATTTTCCTGTCCGGCACGCCCTAGTTTGCCACGGGCTTTCGCTTTGGCGATCTCGGAGAACCCGGTCGCATTCCCGATCCCCTTGCCCAAGGCGATCGCCGAAGGGGGGGCGTTGTCTTCTTCGGACATCTGTCCAGCGGCAGACGCCGAGTCCAGGTTATCCGAAAAGGTCGATCCGACAGGGGAATTGTGATCCGCCAGTTCCGAGCCCGCTTCGGGTTCGAGTTCTCCCAAATCGTCGAGTCCCTTCGTTAGTTCCGATATCTTCAGTGGAAGTATCGCTGGCAACTCAGCCAGGTCTGGGATCTTGTCTGAATCCTCAGCATCTTCGAGTTGCCCGGGTTCCATCTGGGCGCCGGATCTTGGTTGCTGCTGCGCCGTTTCAATCTCCCGCGGCCCATCTTGCGGTGTGGTGTCGAGATTGTGCGACATATCGGGCTTCTTGGTGTCGTTCTCCACTGTCGCAAGGCCTGCGACTTCATCATCGTCTTCGTCTTGTATGTTGTGCAGCGTGGCCTCGAACCGCTCGATCTGCTTCTTGTCCGTAAAGTTCGATTCTTGGCGTGCGAGGTCTTCAGACATTTCCTCGAGATTACGTTTCTCCGCGCCCTGTTTGAGATCGAGATTCATGAGTTCTTTCTCCTCTTCCATCCCCTCCTTGAGCTTTTCTTCCACCTCGGCCAGGGTCAAAGTCACCGAACGGGCGGACTCCTCACTGCTTTCACCAAGTGACTTCGCCAGCTCGAGATTCTTGTTCTTCTCCAACTTTTTGAATTCTCCATCCTTGAACTTTAGCATGTCATTGGGGGCGCGATTCCCATCCTTGGTCAGCTTCTCATCGATGACCGCACCACTGCCCGACCGCACTTTCGGCAACGGGGAATCGGGCGAGGGCGGCTTCATCCGATCGGTTTTCGGAATTGGCATACCCGGCAGCGAGGGGATGATATCGCGTGTCTCACCACCGCCAATTGCGGCCTGAAGCTTGTCTTTTCTGTCCTTAGCCGACTTCACGAACCAGTCATCGGCAGAGGCACTCTTTCCTTCCTTCCCGTACACAACGGGCGCACCTGAAATGTCTCCAAGCACGACTCTATCAACAAAATTCACGTCCTCGCCCTCCTTGTCCTGACCGGGGTTGTTGAGAATTGCGTCGATGTTGTTGCGAGTGATCGCTTCGTCGCCGGGGCGGAGTCCGCCGGTGACGATTCCGCCGCTGGTGACGATTCCGTTCCCGTCTTCGTTGGTCTCAGGGATGCCGGGGATCGAATCACCCTTTAGGCGCTTGAAGTAGTTGTTCCCTAGAGAGTCAGAACTGCGTCCTTTCATCGCCAATGTTTTGTCCTTCTCTGCGAAACTTGAACTGCCACTGCCACTGCCACTGCCACCTGCATCTTCGTCGCCCCAGCCTTTTCCGAAATCAGAGCCGTCACCAAAATCTGATGATGATTCTGCTATTTCTATTTCCGGGACGGGAATGCTGGTTGAGCCTACCTTATTGCCTGCAATGATTTTCCTCTGGTTTTCTTTGCTGAAAGGCATTTTTTCCACATTGGCGGGTGCGGAAGCTCGGGCTGCCGATAATTGTCTGGAAACGCGGCTGGTGGGTTTGGCGGTCGCGACTTTCTTCCTTTTCGAAACAAGGCTTTCGGAAACCTCCAGCGACTCGAGCGTCATCTTCATGTTTTCGAGGCGGGATGAATCGCGCCCCAGATCAAGTTCCGCATCGACGAGATCTTGGGTGTCGATCATGCGTTCGAGTGCGTCGGAATCTGCGGCGGCTCTGTGGCTTACCTCCATGGCTGCCTCGGGTTGCATCATATCGGTGAAGATGAAGAAGCGTTTGGTGAAGAGGGTGACGAGGAAGACGGCGGCGATGCCGAAAGCAGCGCGGAAGGAGGCGCGGCGAATGCGGTTTTCGCGGAAGGGGATGATAACCGGGACGGGGCCGAGGTGAGGGGCGAGCGCGGCGCGTTTTTCCGTGGAGAGTTTCCACTCCGCATCCGGGGAGTTGGAGGTGGTTTCGGCGTCTTTGAGGAGGGCGTTGAGGGTGCGGGTGCGGCTAGCGAAGAGCTTGAGTTCGGGGGATTTCTCGATGAGGGATTCGATCTCGGCGGCTTCGAAGGGGGAGGCCTCGCCGAGGATATAGGCGGTGACGCGGGCTTCGAGATGCTCGTCGGGGACGGGTTGGAGGTTGTCGTTCATGGCTTTCGGATGGATTCACCGCCGAGGCGCAAGGGCCGCGGAGGAACGCAGAGGAAGAGAGTTTGGATAGGGAAAGTTGTTTGAACCGCCAAGGTCGCGAAGTGCGCCAAGGTGGAGGTCCTGTTTAAAAGTTGGATTTTGAGATTTGAGATTTAAAAGTTTCTAGCCCTCGGAGGTTTCGATGCCGAGGTGGCGCAGTGAGGTGGCCAGGGATTTGAGAGAGTGGTGGAGTTTGTAGCCGACGTTTGAGACGGTGAGGTTGGTCTGGCGGGCGATTTCGTCG
>Ga0206130_10002314_pt1 | contig 26558 bp, 17 predicted proteins | sample Helgoland_Spring_9_FD_148637 | JGI IMG/M metagenome (GOLD analysis project Ga0206130, IMG submission 148637) | Pelagic subsurface seawater microbial communities from Kabeltonne, Helgoland, North Sea - Helgoland_Spring_Bloom_20160512_1 | ecosystem: Environmental > Aquatic > Marine > Epipelagic ...
TTTTTTATTTCTTTTTTTTTTTTTTATTTTTTTTTTTTCTTTTTTTTTATTTTTATTTTATTTATTTGTACTTTTTTTTTTTTTTTTAGAGTTATTATTAATACAGGATGTAGAAGATTTATTGTCTACAATATCTAAATTATCAGAAATAGGTGATAAATTATTAGAAATAGGTGCTAAATTATTAGAAATAGGTGATAAATTATTAGAAATAGGTGATAAATTATCAGAATTAAGTGATAAATTATCAGAAATAGATATTTTATCTTTAACTTTCAATTTTTGAATCAAGTATTCATATTTAAGGTTGAATTTCTGATATAATTCATTTATATTATAAGTAATTGTCATAGATCCATTAACATTATATATTGGAGATACAATAGTAGTATTATTCATTGTTTTTAATTTATCCAATTTTTTGATATATTGTGGATATAATTCTATAAATTTATTTTCTACAATAGGAAGAAACATTTCAAATCCTTTTGGGATATTATCTAAAATATCAAGAACAGCTATCTCTAAGGTACGGTATTCTACTACTGCAGCATATCTAGCAGCTCTTGTATCAGTACATTTTTCCCAACTGGGTTCTTGAGTAATAGGATTTTCAATAAATAGACTTTTTAATGCTTGAGATGTAGTACCTATATTTTGACAGGAAGTCCATGGAGGACCACTCCATGTACCTAATATAGATAAACAACACTTCCCACAACTATAATAATTAGGATGAAATCTTGTATGTTTGCCTTGGGTTTTAGCTAGAATATAAGGTGGGAAAAAAGGATATTGATCAGGAAATTTACCGGCAAAGAAGAAAAATCCTCCAAAATATGGATTATCGATATCTCTAGAACCAATTGTTAATATTTTAAATTCATTATCAATTTTTTCTGAATTATTAAATCCAAAATAAATGTCACTATCATTATAGCCTTTCTCATCTTGTTTTACTAAATTTCTATCTGTTAATATTCTTGTTCTTGCGATGGGAGTTAAATTGTTAGAAAATGTAGATTTATTAGCCATAATTTACTTATGAATTATTAATTTTATATACATATCAAATTTTTAATATAAATTTAAATTATCTTCTATTTAAAAATTTAGATATATATATATATTTAGTATGAATTTAAATTTACCATATAATTTTTATTACATGACAAGAATGCTTAAAGATAAATTAGTAAATAGAATTTATGATGCATATAATATTGAAAATTATGCAGTTAATAGAATGGATAATATAAATATAGGGTTTTTAGGAAGTATGTATAATTTAACATATGATTCAACATACATAATTGATAATATTTATTTAGGAAATGCTTATAATGCTTCTAATTGGATAAATTTAGATAGTAATAATATAGGATTAATTATTAATATAACTAAAGAGATACCTAATTATTATATTAATGATATAGAATATTATAATATTTGTATTAAGGATACTAATGATAGTGATATTTTATCTCATTTAGACGATTTTATTGAGAAAATAGAGTTATATAATAATTCTAATTCAGAAAAACAAAATATATTGATTCATTGTTATATGGGTTCAAGTAGATCAGCATCTCTTGTAGTGGGATATCTTTGTAAATTTAAAAAAATGAAGGTAGATGAAGCAATTTATTTTATAAAAAACAAACGCAATCTTGTAAATATAAATACTAAATTTATAGAAGATTTAAAAAAATGGAATAATGATAATGATTAATTATTATTTTCAAATTATAATTTTTTTATATTCTAAGCTGCTTTTTTTTTGTATTTTTCTAGATTTTTTGATAAGTTTCAATATTTATCTCTAATCTACTACTAATATTTGTTTTTTAATAAATGTTTATTATATAGATTAATATAAATGAAAAAAAAGTTAAGAATAGGAATATTATTATGCATATTAGTATTATTTTTTTTTATGTTTTATAGAAAAAATCTGAAAGAGAAAATAGTTAATGATATAAATAAAGAATATATTTTATAAATAAGGAAGATATAGGTAATTTTTTAATTTGTTTAAATACTTTAATAATAAAATAATTTGATCAACATACTTAAAATTAATTTATAAATATAATATCAGAATGCCTACAGTTAATTTACAACTTAATAATAATTATAGTGAATTAGATATATTTTTAAAAAAACATAAAGCTGCTTCTGGAGGCAATTTTACACATACCAGTATTTCAGGAATAAAAAATAGTTATTATATTGATGAAAGTGAGTTAGAGGAATTTTATGAAAAATATTATGACCATACTTTCATAAAAAATATAGGCTGTTATTTAACAGAAGGAATTAAAGATTGTGAAGTAACACCAGTGAAAATAGATCTTGATTTTAGAAAGTATGTGGATACAGATAATGAAATACCAGATAGAATATATAATATAGAGGATATATATAAAATTTGTCAAAGATATATGGAATCTATGGAGGAATGGTTAGTAACTCCAGATCCAATAGAAAGAAATTGTTTTATAATGGAGAAACCGAATGCTGTATTTGACTTAGACAGAAAATCTGGAGAAATAAAAAAAAATGAAAAAGGAGAAAAAAAAATAAAAGATGGAGTACATATTATGTTCCCTTACATATGTACAAATACATTTTTACAATTAGAATTTAGGAATACTGTATATAAGAATATAGGAGATATTTTAGATAAATATAATTATGAGGAAAGTTATGCGGAAATTTTTGATAGAGCTGTTATTGATAGAAATAATTGGCAAATGTATGGTTCAAATAAAGGAAAAGAATTTAGTACTTATAAAGTAACAAAAATTATAGAGGTTTATAATAATTCTTTTAAAGATATAGATATAGATTTACAAAATTATGATAATAAAAAATTGTTGAAATTATTATCAGTTAGAAATAAAACAGAAGAATCTATGATAAAATATGAAAAAAAAATAATTTTAGAAGAGAAAGAAGAATCTTGTAAATTATTAGAACAAAAAAAAAAAAAAAATAATTTAAAAGGAAAAACATCTAAAAAGAATAGAGCTTCAATAGATGAAATAAGAATAATAATAGGAAGAAAAGATCCTCAAACAGGTATCTCAAAAGAAGGTTATGTAGATTGTTTAAGTTTAGATAGAGCTAAGAACTATGAATCTTGGATGCAACTTGGATGGGCATTACACAATATAGATAATACTTCTGGAATTCAAGCACAAAATAATCCTTATCCAGGTTTATGTTATTTATTAGGTAAATGGATAAATTGGAGTAGACAAACAGGAACTGGATATGAAAATGAACCAATAGAAACTTATGTAGAAGCCTGGGAAAAAATGAGACCAGATGGAGTAGGATTTGGAAGTTTAAAAATATGGGCAAAAGAAGATGCTAGAGCAACATTAGATAAAGAAATTGAAGAAGGTAGTAAATCACAAAATTCTCATACACTATATGAGAAAGTAGTACAAAATGATCTTTATGGATGGTTAATGAAGGCTACTGGTAAAGGAGGAGGATCAAGTTATGATGTAGCAAAAGTAATGCATCAAATGTATAAAGATACATATATATGTATATCTAGTAAAGATTGTTGTTGGTATTATTATAATGATGAATTACATAAATGGATAGAAGATGATAAAGGTATAAGATTAAAAATGAAAATTTCAACAGAAGTTTGGAAAAAGTTCCATGAGTTACAATTAGAATTTAGTACTAAAGTTCAAGAGTCCGGTGATGAATTTGAAATAAAAAGAGACCAAATTTTAGCAACATTAACTAAATTAAAAAATACTTCTTTTAAGAATAATATTATGGCAGAATGTATAGAATTATTTTACGATAGTCAAAAAACATTTTATGATAAATTAGATAGTAATATGAATTTAATAGGTTTTAATAATGGTGTATATGATTTAGATCAGGATGATTTTAGAAAAGGTAGACCTGAAGATTATATAACAATGTCAACTAATATTGACTATATACAATTTGATCCAAATTCTACAGAAATGAAAGGAATAAATAAATTTATTAAAGAAATTCTAACCATAGAAACTGTAAGAGAATATGTAATTAAATTAATGTCTTCATTTTTATGTGGTTCTACAAAAAATGAAAAATTTCATGTATGGTCAGGTTCTGGTGGTAATGGTAAATCAAAATTAATAGAGCTTCTTGAAAGATGTTTGGGAGATTATGCTGGAAAAATGAATGTTTCTAATCTTACACAAAAAAGAGGTAGTGCTAGTGCTGCTAATCCTGAATTAGCTAGAACTAAGGGAAAAAGATTTATTAATATGCAGGAACCCGATGAACAATGTAAATTAAATGTTGGTTTAATGAAAGAAATGACTGGTGGTGATAAAATTATAGCCAGAGCATTATTTAAAGAACCAATTGAATTTAAACCACAATTTAAAATGGTATTAACTTGCAATGATAAACCAGAATTACCTCCGGATGATGAAGGAACTTGGAGACGCGTTGTATTAGTAGAATATAGATCCAAATTTAGACATGATCCTTTAGGTACTTGGATGGATTATAATGATAATCCGATTTCAATACATCAACATAGATTAAATGTTGAAAATAATATTATATCAGATTATTGGAGTCCTATGAACAACGATAATCCTCAATTTCCTATTGATGAAAGTGTTAATGAAAATTTTAATTCATGGGCAGAACCATTTATGTCATATTTAATTAAAGTATATCAAGATAATAAACACATTGATCTTAGAGAGCCTGATGAAGTAAAAGAATATACAAAAAAATACAGAGAAGCTAATCAGCATTTTAAAGATTTTCTTAATGATAAAGTAATATTTGATAACAATTGTAATAGTATAATTCGTTTAGAAGCTCTATATAATGAATATAGAATTTGGTATAGAGATAATAATGGTAATGGTCCACAGCAGAAAAAATCAAAAGATTTAAAAGCATTTATGGAAAGAGAATATTCCGATTATTGGGAAGATGGAGTACCCGCAAATCAAAAGGGTTATAGAGGAATAATTGTAGTGTCACAACCACAACAAAATAAAGATAATATAAGTGAAAATATAGAGTTTATAGAAGAAGATGAGATATTAGACGAATTAAATGAAAATGAAGAAAAATCTATAGAAATTATAAATAATTTAAAAAAAAACACAATAGAAAATTATATTAATTGATAAATACATAAAAAGATTATATTTATATTTATATATTTATTTAGAGTATTTAATCTCCCTTAAATTTGTAATATAGTAATCCCAATGTTATTATAGAAACTGCTAAAAAGATCTTTCTTAAAAAACTTAATATTTTATTTTGTGATCTTGCATAATCTATGTCATATCTTACACTTCTATCTGTAGTTTGTACTTCTTCTTCAATTTTTTTTAATTCTTTCATTTTTGATTCTAAATCTTTATTTTTTTCCATTAATAATATATTTTGGTTAAATATATGATCTTCTTGTATGGAAGATTGCTTTATAACATCATCATAATGATTTTCTAAGCTTACAAAATAATCTTCAGAATTCCTACTTGTAACTGGAGTATCATCTTTTTTACTATCTGGACTACTGTGTCCAGTATACTGAATTTTTTCTAATTCGTCCTGGGTAACAGAAAAATTTTCAATATAATTATTAAGTGATATACTTTTCATCATATTATTTTAATTAATATATAATAATATTAAAAAAATAATATTAATGATTAATATTAAATATAAAAATGTTATTAATATTAATCATTAATAAATAAATTATAACCTCTTTATTTATAAATATTAATTAACATAAGTATACTTTTTTTTTATAATTTATTATTACCCTTGTACATTAACAAGAGAGTTTCTATTACTATTTGAATTTGTATTAACATAATCTCCTCCTAAATCTTTTAATTGTTGAATCAATCTTTCTTTTTCTGTTATACTATCTTCAAGTGCTTCTTCAGCATCTTCAGCTTGTTTTCTTTCCATTTTTTCTAAAGTTTCAGCATTTTTAATTTCTGTATCTTTCTTTAAAAGTGCGTCTCTAATTGCGCTTATACGATCCTTATTTGTTTGTATTTTTCTAGTTAAATCTTGAGACATTTCTTTTTCTACTTCTTCAAACTTTCCAAATAAATTAGCTCGTGTTCCAAAACCACACCATTTTTTTCCTAAAGCAATATCTTGGTTCATTGTATTAATTACTTTCTTTATATCTCCTGCTTTACAATATTGATCATTAACTTTAGCTCTTACATATAAGTTTTGGAATTTTTTTAAATATATTTGACATGCTTTTTCTTCAGCATCTTTTTCATCCTCCTCCTCCTCGGTGTCATCCTCTTCCTTTTTAAGTATTTCTTCAACAGATGGACTATCAAATTTTCTAACTGTATATCTCATTCCATAACGATTTCCAGTATGATATATATTCCATATAATTACAGCGAAAAATAGTATAGTAAGTATTATCATTAAAAATATACAAAACTTATTTGAAAATGATCCATCTCTTTGTAAAAGAATAGGAATAATCGAAAATAATAAATATATAAAAACAACTCTTAATATAAATAATTTATTATTTTTTCTTAAAGATTCATTCATTGAAATATCTACTTGTCTTCTTAATGTTAATATATTATTTTTCATATCATTCATTTTATCAAAATTCAATTGCATTTCTTTATCTTGTTTTCTCATTATAACATTTGATTTTTCATTATTATCTGTGTTAGCTTTTAGTAATAATGTATCTCTATCATATTCTTTTTTTTGATTATCAAAGGCACTTCTCCAATCTTTTGCTATCATATTTAATTTTGCTTGTATAGCTTTCATTGATTTTTCATTTTGAATTTTATCCATATCTTTACCTCTTATTATTTCTTGATTTGTCAAATCAGCTTCATATACAATTCGAGCTTGTCTTAATACTTCAGCATTAGAAAGTAAATGATCGGCATAATTATTAAAATTTGTATTTTGTAAATATTCTTTATCGAAATTTAATTCATAAACCTGATCACCACCACCTTTAACAGTGTTAGCACTAAGTTCATTATATGGTACCCCACTAGTAAAATTTTCTAATAAACAATTGTCTATAGCATTCATAATATATTATATATTATAGTAAGAAAATTTTAAAGGTATTAAATTTAATATTTTAAATTTTTATAACATAGTTAAACTTCATAATATCTTATTAATCAATAACTTAAACAAAAAAATAGATTACATTCAAAAAATTATTTATAAATAACTAATCCTGCTAAAGTACATACTATAAGTATATTAATAACAATTAAAAATAATATCATATTTCTCTTATAATGATTTCTTTCTATACCTGTATCAATCATTCTTAACTTACCTTCTAATTCATTTTTTCTATTTTCTAATGTATGATATTGTTTTGTAATATTTTTATTTCTATCAGCAATATCCCAATTTTTTGATTTAATTTCTGTGCTATGTGTATCTATACTATTTTGTGTTTCACTTATATTTTGTCTTAATGCTTGTAGTACTTTATTCATCATTTCTTTATTTGCCATAATTTTTGGTTCAATTTCTTTAGAATTAGCTACGTCTGATGCTTGAGAACTAAATTTTAAACTAAGATATTTATTATAATCTACATAATAAGTTTGTAATGTTTTTTCATATATTTCTTTCAATTGATGAATATTACATTTTCTAGCACATTCGTAATTGGTTATAGGACGTGATTTTCTTTCATCACCACGACTATTGTCTTCATTACCACATAGCTGTTTAATTAATTCAGGATCGCAGTTAAAATTATTTACCATATTAATATAATATTATATTGAGAAATTTTTTAATAATTTATGTAAAACTTTAAAGATAAATTTTATATTATATTTATTAATGTATAATAAAAAAATTAGTAATCATATAAAATACAATAAAATTGAAAAATGTATAAAAAAAATACACTAAAATATATAATTTATAAAATTTAAATTTTATAAAAAAAAATAATAATGATTTAAAATTATGTGTAATAAAACGTAAAAACTATTATGAAAATAAATATAATTTAAATTTTTTAAAGATTCCTATAAGTAATTTTAATTATAAAGAAATTTTAAATAAAAATTGTGAAAATATCTTTATAATTTCTTAATTAAGCTAAATTTATTTAACAACTCTATAAAATGTATGATTTGCTGCTGTTTGACTTGGTCGTATAATTTTTAATACTGTTCCGACTTTAAAATTATAATATTTTACAATAGCATCATCTTTACATATATGAGGTAATTGATAAATATTTACTATATTATATTTTTGTAAAAAACGATCTAGTTCATCTTTTTTCATTTCAATATGTTTAGGTACAAGATCGTGTCTTGTAATATTAAATTGTAACCTTCCAAGCCATAATATCTCAGCATGTTTATATTCCTTTTCTTTTTGAATTTTCAGTATACTATTATTTGGTTTGGTTTTTAAAATAATTAATAATTCATTATTATCTCCAGATAAATAATCTTTTGTTATATTAGATATAAATTCACGAATATTATTAGGTTTTATTTTATTAGTATTAACAAATTTTATATAAATTTTTTTATTTATAACGCTGTTATCACTACAATAAATATCTGTTTGTTTATTTAAATATAGATATTTAAATGTTTCAAAATTAATATTTAAATATTCATCAGATATCACATAATTTCTATCTTTACAAAGTTCTATAACTGTTTTATATGCATTATAATTTAATTGAATTTCATCCATTTTATATTATTATTATTAATAATATTAATTATATCAAATTTTTAAATATTAATAATATTTAATTTAATCCTTCTAATAATGAAGATTCTATTTCAATATCAATATCAATATCTGTTTCTATATCTGATTTAGATTTTTGTAATCCTTCAAAGAATGATTCTTCTGTTTCTTCATGTTTTGGAGATTTATAACCATCATCTATTTCTTCTTCTTCTAATTCCTTATCTAATAAATCAAATCTTTTAAATTCAGCTAGATTAGCAAAAGATGAATGATCAATTCTAAATTCTTCTTCATGTGCTTCTAATACAGTTTTTGTAAATTTTTCAGTTAATGAAATAGATAATTTTAAATTTTGTCTATCTATATTGAATTTTAATGTATTCAAGAATATATCATAATTTAGCATATAATCAGTGAGAATTGGATCAATATTTTTTGGATCATAAATATCTTTAATATATAATATATCATTTTTAACTGAATAAAATATAGCATAATTACCTAATATATCATAAAATAAATCTTCTGTATCTATCTTTATTCCATCAATAATATTTAAATCTTCTTCTGAATGAACTGTTTGTATCTCTCTTTTTATTTTTTCAGTGTTTTTTTCTTCTTCAATTATTTTTTCAGTAAAATTATCAGTAATAGAAGTATTTTTGTATGTAATAAATTCAGTTTTTTCATAATATTCTATATTTTTTAATTTACCTACAAAATCTTTATTATCTGTAATACTTATATAAAAATTATATAATTCTTCATTATATTCTGTTATTAATTTAAAATTTTCTATATCAAAAGTATTATCTGTTAATTTATTTTTATCATTTAATTTTCTTAATAAACTTTTAATAGTAAAACTTATTTCTGAAAATCTTTTAATAAAATTTATTCGATAAGATTTCATAATTAATTTATTATCGCTAATATTTTCTATTATAATACTTTCATCAATTGTTATAGTATCACCATTTATACTTAAATCGTCTACACTAATATTAAATACATAAAATAAAATCATTGATACTGAATATTTGATAACATCTTCATAATCGGTTTGACCACTATCTGGACTACTATCTAATTCTAATAAATAGTTATTAAATTCTTCTTCTAATTTTTCATAGTAATAAGGATATAATAATTCTTTATAAATCTTTATATAATAATTATTAATATAATTATTGCTATCTTTTATCTTAATTGAATTTTCAATATTATACCATATAGGTTGTTTTATACCAGATTTAAAATGATCATTTAAATAAATATTATCTATATAGTCGTCATTTATTTGTTCATAAAATAATAAATTGTCGCTTTCATATTCTGTATTGTATAATGATTGACCATCTACATCAAAATCGTGAAGTTTACTGTAACTATTGAATGGGTAAATTTTAATACCTATTTGTTCTAATCTTTTTATTAATATATGATCTTCGCCTCCTATTCCAAATATATCATTAGGATATCCTCCACTTGCAACATAATGATTTACAGAAATTTTTATACATCCAATTAATCTATTTCTATAATTAGAATCACCTAGTTTATTATATTCATCAATTATAGCGCTATAATTTATAGGATTATTTGGAAATAAAGCAAATTCACTAATTAAATGTGAATTAGGGAATAAATCAAAATTATTTATAACTAAATAATCACAACCTTGATCAATCGCAATTTTTACTCCAGCATTAATGTAAGCTCCTCTGTTACATTTCAATGTAAATGTATCTGTTGTATCATCATCTTTACCTATTTTAAGTATTTTGTTAAATTCACTTTCTTTACTTAAATCTTCTATTTGAGTTAAATAGTTTTCCTCTACTAAAATTATAGTAAAATCAAATATATCTTCATATAATTTATTTTTTTCTTTTTTAATAGTAATTAGTTGATCAAATATTCTTTGGGAATTATCATTTGCTTCTTTTATACGAGAGAGTTTTTCTTGTTCACTATCATCGTTAATATTTACTGATAAACATGGTATAATAATACCTAATTTATGTTTTTTTAGATTATGAGAAATATTAGTATCACTTTTCTCATCTATTTCTTTATGTTCTAAATTTGTTAAATTTTCTATAGTAATATCAACAATTTCTTCTACAGACATTCTAGTTTCCTTAATAAGATTGATCGCATTCTTAGCTAGTTCTACATCATTTTGTTCTCCTACAATAGTAAATATTTTATTTCCTTTTAAACTTGTTCCTGTGCTAGCATGATATATGTTTACATTAAATGAATTTTGTATAGCTTTAATATTTTTATGACGTTTTCCTATAATTTTTGGGACTTGTTCCCACTCAATTTCTATATCTTCTGAAATTTGATTTAATTTTTTATATATTTCTTTTTTTGCTATAATAAATCCAGATTCGGGTCCTTTTAAATTTATATTTACATACTCAATATTATCTTCAGAATCTATAAATTTATTAGAATACTCAATACTACATCCTGTGGACTTTTTAATTCTAGTAATATTTATATGGTTTCTTCCTAATAAAAATTTTAGTTTATTATTTGGAAATTTAATAACCAACGTTTTTATATTTTCTTTCACTACCTTAGTATTGATATTTTCTATAACAGAATTAATTGTAATATTTTTAGAAATTTTATTAAATAAATTTTCTAAATAATCATAAATACTATTTTCTGTTAAATATTTCTCATAAAAGTTACTTCCATTAATAGCAATTTTTTTAGAACTTTCAGGATTTGAGTTACACCATGTTAACATTTCTTCTAAATTAGAATAATCTGAATTAATATTAATATGAGTTGCATTATCTAAATTATCTTTCTCTAAATTAAGAGGAACTAACATATCAAAATACCATAATTTATAATTATAGTTAGGATTATTTGATAGAGTTTTGAAAATGACACCTCCTTGTGTTAATAATTCTGTGAATTTTTCGGAAGAAGAATAGCTATCTATATATAATAGATATTTATAATCGATACCTTGTTTAAATTTATCTTCTCTATTAGATAAATTAATTAAATTTTCTTGTAAATAATTTGGTTCTTGGAAATTTAAATATTCCTTCATATATACTAAATCTTCTTTGTCAATATCTAATAAATTAATATCTAATATATTCTTCTTTATACTTGATTCTGACGAAGCCTGCCAAGAATTTACTAATAATCCTAATCTTAATCGTTGATTATTTTCGATTGTAGTTCCGCATCCAGCAGTAGTTCCCTTAAAAAATAATTTATTTTCTTTTAAATCCCATTTATCATTAATCATTTTTTCAGTGAATATATCACTATTAATATATTTATTTGAGCAATCTGGTGGATATACTTTTTTAGAAGCTAAGTTCCAATCTGTAGAACTTGGTATAAGTAAATCTGCGAATAAAGGTTGTTCACCATTATCACAAGTACAAGTACTTAAAATAGGCATATATTTTGTAAATGAATTTTTAGTTAATTTTTCATCTAAATTACCATATATGTGATAATATGGTTCTCTTGGTTCACCATCTTCTTTTGGCATTGTCAAATATGGAAATTTCTGTTTATTAATAAAAAATTCTACATCAGAAATATTAGATCCTCTATTTCTACATAAACTTTCTAATAAACTTTTGAATTCTCCAAATTTAGTTGTATATAAATCATCTAAAATTCCTTGAGTATATACTATACAGTTATCAGTCCACCAATTTTCTCTATCTTCTAATTTTATTATTTTTTTTTGTTTTTCTATATTTTGTTTGTTTGTATAATAATCATTTATACCTGTAGGATATTTACTAGGATCAACACTTATATTTATTAATTGAAGATCATCATTACTATCTTTTTTTAATAAGGTATTTTTATAATTATTATAAAAAAATGGTACAAACATAGTTAAAATACCATTTTTTATTTTTACAAATATGCCAAAACGTCTATTCTCAAACATATAATGTAAAGTATTTTTAAAAGAGTCTTGATTTATACCAGAATAGAATGAAATTGACATAGTTTGGTCGATTCTTTTATTGATTACATTGTCTGATTTATTATATATATTTTTTTTACTATTATTTAATACATTCATATCTACATAATTTCCCGAACCATGTAATGCACGTTGTTCTACTAAATATTGTTGTAATTGAAATTTATCACCACAGGAAAATATAAATAAATTATATGGAATGTATCTATTATTAATTCTTGGTAATTTTTGATTCATAAATTGTTTACAATCACTATTATCAGAGAAACCAATATTAGTATCTTTTTGAATTAAACTTTGATCAACATATTTAAACACAAAATATCTATGCATAAAAGAAAATTTTTTTAATTCTAAATTTTCTTCATTATTTAAATCATAAATATCACTATTAATTGTTAATTTAGTATCTTTATTTTTATAATTTATAAAATTTTTGAATATATCTTCAAATAATCCTGTTCCTGTTTTAATATATTCAAACTCATTATCAGCTTCATTTGAAGAAATAATTTTTAATCCATATTTAGAAGCTACATTTATAAATAGTTTTTTATTAACTAAACATCTTTTATATACTGTTTTTTTGGCATCCATTAATTTTATATTTATATGTACACTAAATCCATTTTCTATAGTATCTGGTAATTTATCAAATTTATCAAAATTTTCTCTAGATCCAGGAGTTGGTGCGTTTGTAATATTATAAAAATTTTCCACTATTTCATCTTTCTCATTAATTTTATTTCCAAAATATTCATATCTATCTGTTTTTGTATTATAATTTTTTTTTAGTAAATCAAATACAATTTCACCATCTAAACAAGTAACTAATAAATAACCACCCATTTTTAAATTTTCTTTTATATTTCTAAAATATCCTTCCAATGATTCTATATTTTCAAAATATTCGTGAGCTGTATAAAATGATGCTATTGTAGTAAAATGATTTTTTTTTACATCTTTAAATATATCTATTAAATTTTTTTTATTAGAATCAATTATTTCTTTACTTAACCCTGTTATATTACAACAATCTACTGGATTTTGTAAATTTTTACTAGTATCTGCTACTAAATAATCTACTTCAGCTATATTTGCCCAATTTTTTAATTCTTGATTTGGTGATAATTTAGCTTTTTTATAATTGGCCCTTGCTCCATATTTATCATTTTCAATTATCAAATGATTAATATCTATACCTAAAATTTTCGAATAATTATATTTAGCCCATTTATTCATATCTATTCCATTTCCTACTGATAAATCTAATAATTTGTTCAAATTTCCTACTGTACTACTACCCTCTAATAAAATATCTTTAACCAAATTATGAAATCCATATAATGATTTTGTTAAATTATTGCTATCTATTGCATCAATAGTATCATCTAAAGAATATTTACTTTGTAATTTATAAAATTCTTCATCGGTAATATCCCTACAATTCCATTTTTTCATAGAATTTTCTACAATTATTCGTGGAGCTACATTCATAGCAAGCATTTCTTGAATAAAAAGTTTAAATGAATAAGGAGCCTCTATACAATAAAAATCAGAGTCTGATATTTTACTAATTTTTTTTACTATTTCTCCTGTATCTTTATTCGTTTTTATTTCGACAGCATCATTCGAAAAATCTTCATAAATGTTTTTATCTTTATTTACTATCGCAAATAATCCTGATTTGTCTGATATATAAAATTTATATTTATCTGATCGTTCCATCATTGTTTCTTTTAAAAACATTGATGAACCATGAGCTAGTATTGCATCTCTTTCCATTTCTCCTATTCTTAAACCTCCTCCAGCTGCTCTACCACCTACCGGTTGATGAGATAAAGCAGCTTTTGACCCTTCATCTCTGGAATAATATTTATCAGAAACTTGATGTGTTAATCTCTGATAATAGGTTGGTCCTATAAATATATTTACTTTTAATTGTTTTCCTGTTCTACCATTATATAGTACTTCATTTCCTTGATTTTCAAAATTGTATTTATCCTCTAATATTGTATTAATATATTCTAATTTTTCTTTCGAAAATGCTGTTATTTTTAATATAGAATCAAAATTACATGATGTTTTGCCTAGAACCACTTCTAATAATTGCCCTAATGTCATTCTACTTGGAATTGCGTGTGGATTTACTATTAAATCTGGTATTATACCATCTTTCGTTACAGGCATATCCCGTCCTTCTATTAACATACCTATCGTACCTTTTTGTCCAAATCTTGAACAAAATTTATCTCCTACTTCTGGAATCTTTTCTTTTCTTATACGTATCTTACAATAACGTTGATCATCATTACCATAATTATAGTAAACTTTATCTACATATCCTTCTTCATTTCTTTTTATATATTCTGAATTATCAATAAAAATCTTATTTCCTGAATTATCATATTCATTTGTCGTTACTACTTTACCTACAATTATATCGGAATCACCTACTTTTGAACCTTCTTTAATTAATCCTGTAAATGGATCTAATTTGGTATAATTAGCATTTTTAATATTTCTTGTGCAAGATATATCTGGAATTGTAAATATTTCTCTTTGTTTTGTTTCATCTATTATTTCTTCTCTATTAGAATATGTCTTAAATTTAGCTGTTCTAAATAATCCTCTTTCTACTGAATCTTTATTAAATAAAATTGAATCTTCTTGATTATATCCACCATAACATCCTATTGCTACAATTGCATTTATACCTTGTGGTAAATCATTTGTATGTAAATATTTTGAATAATTGGATTGAATTATTGGCTTTTGAGGATAATATAATATTTGACCTTTTGTATCCATCCTATTTCTGAAATTTGTTGCATATATACCTAATGCTTGTTTCCCATGAGCAGTTGAAAATTGATTTCTTGGATGTTGATTACGATCTATCATCGGTAAATTATTTCCTAATACTCCGAACATTAAACTTGGATGTAATTCACAATGTGTAAATTTTGTTATACTATTTTCTCTTATCTCATCGGAATTCATTGCTATCATTAATGTATTTGCTTCTTCTGTATCTATATACTCTATCACACCTGAATTTTCAATTAAATATTCCTCTGATTCATCTAAATTTATATATTTATCATTATAATCATAATATGCTTCTTCTCTTTTTGATAAATTTCTTGTACCACCTACTAAATGTTTCCAAGTTAGTTCTTTACTCTTTAATTTACTTATTATTTCCTTCGATAATTTTATTTTTTTATCTTCTACTATTAATAAAGGTCTACAACATCTACCTGAATCTGTTGAAATTTTTATTTTATTATCACTATAATACCATGCTATTGATGTATATATATTTATAAGAGCATTTCTTCTTAGTAATCTAAGTTTTTTTACTAAAATTTCTGGATTTTTATGATATCCTAATAATCTTTCATTTAAAAAAATTGCACAATGTTGTATATTTTTAGTCATACAATTTATACTATAAATTGGTATCATATTATACAATATTAGTGCTTTATTTATTGATTCTGAATTTATTCCAAATGTTACTTTCGCAAATAGGGTTAAATTTTTTCTTAATCCTATATTCCCACCATCCGGTGTCTCATCGGGACATATTATACCATAACTACTTGAATGTAATGAATGAGGAGTTCTGATTTTTGCACTTGCTGATAATGATTTATTTACTCTTCTTATATGAGAAACATAACCTAAATAATTTAATCTATTTAAATCTTGTACTACTCCTTCTTTTAATTTAGCTGATGAATTTTTTAATCCCCAAGCATTTTTAAAAGCAAACATAAATCCATCATCTATAATTTTTCTATTTACTAATTTTTCAATTTGTATCGATTCTTCTCTGTAAATTGGAGATACTATATTAAAAAAATTACTTTGATCATTTTCACTCGCACTTGACCAATAAATATCTGCTGGAACTTTTACAGTATTCGTTATTTTATTATAATGTTGATTTATTTCTGTTTCTAAATTATTTCCTAATCTAAAATATAAATCTCTAAATATATTTCCTATTAAATATCCTGATATATCTATTCTTGTATTAATAAAACTATCTCTATCTGTTTCTAGTTTATATTTTAATTTTGTTAATAATAATTCTCTAACCATATAACCCAAAAAATGTGCTTTATATAGAAAATCTTTTCCCATATGAGGTAAAAAATAATCTCTTAATGTATTTATTAATAAAGCATTTTTGAATTTTTCTGCTTTGTTTGATTTTTCTGATATTTTTGATCCATAATTTACTATATGTAATTTTAGATATTCTATAGCCAATGATTCTGTATTAATTAAACTTGATTCAATTATACTTGATCTTAGAATATCCATCATTTTTTCTCCTATTTTGCTATCTATATCTTCTACAATTAAACTTATTATTTCTTTATCCGATATTATTCCTAAAGCACGAAACATAATCATTAATGGTATTTCTTCATCAAAATTAGGTACTAATACTCTTATACTATTTTCCTCTATTTTTTCTACATCATTAAATCTACTATTACGCATTAAAACTTTAACTATTCTTGCTGGTTGAAAAATTGCTTCTGGTACTGATCTTATTTCTACTTCATAATTATATTTATTTTCCTTATCTTTATTTTCTTTAATATAAAGTTTATTTTCTACTTGTCTTTCTTGTGCTACTATTACTTTTTCCTTACCATCTATTATAAAATACCCTCCTTGATCATATCTACATTCACCCATACTATCAAGTATATTTCCTTTCATATTATCTAATATACAAGCTTTTGAATGTAACATGATCGGAACACTTCCTAAGGCAATATTCCTAAATTTTTTTATAATATTTTTTTCTTCAATATATTCATCTCCTAAAACTTCATATGATACTATTTTTACTAATATATCACATGATATATCTGCCTTATAACTTAAATTCTTTAATCTTGCTTCATTTGGATATAATTGTTTTTGAATAATTTTATATGATTTTTCTGTTTCTGTATCTATTATTTTTTGCTGAATTATCGGTTTATTAATATAAATTGCTTTACCATCATTTATTATTTCTTTTTTTATTACTAATCCATCTACTATTTCATCCTCTACTTCATAATTTTCTTCATTTAATTTACCTTTATAACTTGCCCCTATATAAAATTCTATTTTAAATTTAAAAAGACCTTCTCTATCTAACTTTTTTTCCCAAATCTCATTTCTATTGTAATAACAAATTTTAGGATTAAATTGTCTAACTGTTTTGGGTATTGTTTCTCTTAAAAAAATATTATAAGAATCTAATTGTGTTACTGATAAAGGTTTATCAATTACATTAAAATAATTATCTATTATATTCCATATCTCTTCTTCCCAGTTTATTGATTCCATATATAATATAATATTCTATTTTTTTAAATAGTTCTTATCTAATAATACTTAACTAATTATATATTAAGATTCCCTAATATATCTATTTTGTTATCTATTATAAATGCTTCCATAAAATCAATTTTACTATACTCCAATATATTACTATATTCCATAAAATCTATATTCTCTGAAATATATTTATGCCATAATGCTTCTATCAACATATCATATTTATCATTGTTTTTTTTTATATAAAAAATATCTATTTTTTTTTTCATTATTTCTTTAAATTTATTCATATTAATATCTCTTTTTTGTTTTGAAATTAATTCTTTATCACTTTTTTCATTAAAAATTGATTTTTTATCATTTTTTTTTATTTTTTTTGGATCACATAATAACTTTAAATCTTCTATATTTACTTTACTTATAAATTTATCCATAATAATTATCTAATTTTATATTATAATGGAATTAACGAATAACTATATTTTTATGATTTTAACTGTTATAATTATTTTTAATTTATTATTTTCTATATGGACTTATTATGAATTAAGAAATAAAAGAGGCCCTCGTGGACCAAAAGGTGACCAAGGTCCAAGAGGACCTCGAGGTTTACGAGCATAAATATAACAAAAAATATATTTTGAGATCTATTAATAAATAATCGAAATTTAGATTATAATATTATTGATATACTTAATTTTACATTAAAAATAAATTTTAAATACAGAATTAATACTGATGAATTACTAAAACACAATTATTTTAATCAATATCGTTTATATTCTTAGATAATTTTTCTTTATCATTTAACATATATAATAAAAATAATGGATAAAAATTTTTTATCAATCTATTATTATATTTTTCTTCTTCTAATCTATCATTAATACTATCATCAATTAGTGATACATTATCCCTTATATCTAACAAAATATCATTAGCAAAAGAATTTAAATTATCTAAATCTTTATTAAAAAGTCTTATTTTATCTACTAAATTATATAACGATTCATTACTCATTTCATTCTTTGCTTTTTCTAAATTTAATAACATAAATTCTAATTTTTCATAAATTTCGTCAAATTTATCCCTTTCTAATGGTATTAAATCATTCATACTTATATATTAATATATAATAAAATATTATATATTACGCAATTATCCAATTTATTAAACAAAAATATTTAAAACGTAATTAGCAATTAATTATAATCTTTATGTTTAATGAATTAATTCCTAAAACTTTCAATGATTTTATATTTCATAAAGACATTATTTCTAAAATTAAAAATTATAATAAAGAAAATTTAGTAAATATGTTATTCTATGGTCCAAAAAGTTCCGGTAAATGTACTCTTATTTATGCATTCATTAAATATTTATATAATTTAGATGATTTATATACTGAAATGGTTGAATATGATATTAAAATTAATAATAATGATGTTAAAATAAAATCTATTCAAAGTAAATATCATTATGAATTCTTTTTATATGAATATGGATTATATGATAAACATGTTCTATGTAATTTTATTAAGGAGTTAGCATCTAGTAAAAATATTATAAACAATGGATATAAATTGATTGTTTTACATTCAATTGATAAATTAAATAAGGTTGCTATTCTGGCATTAAGAAGAATTATGGAGTTATTTATAAAAAGTTGTCGTTTTATTTTTACTGTCAATCAATTAAGTAAAATTGATGATAGTATATTAAGTAGATGTTTATCCGTTAGGGTACCATATCCTAAAAATAATATTGATGAATATTTAGACTATTCTGAGAAAATTTTAAAAAAAACTTTAAATAAAACTAAAATAAAAGATAAAGCTGAAGGTAATTTATTTAAACTTAATACATTAATTTTCAATTCTGAATACATTAATCCATTAAATATATATGTAAAACAAATCAATAATATAATAGAAAATAATAATAAAATTACATTTATTGATGAAATTAGAAAAATTATTTATAAAATGCATTTATTAGATTTTTCTCCTGATGAAATTATCAAAAAATATGTTACATTCGCACTTAATAGTGATAAATATACTTATTTACAAAAACATAATATTATTAAACAAGCTGCTTATAATGAATATTATTGTTCTAAAGTTAATAAATATTTTTTTTCATTAGAACATTTCTTTATATATATTAAAAGTATTACTATATAAAGTATTATATTACAATTATTAAATATGAATCCATATCATATTTTAGAAATTCATAAAAATTCTTCAACCAATGAAATTAAAAATGCATATAAAAAACTCGCATTAAGATATCATCCTGATAAGAATAAAAATAATAAGGAAGAATGTGAAAAAAAATTTAAAGAAATATCTGAGGCATACCAGATTTTAAATGATGAAAAAAAAAAAGAGTTTTACGATCTTACTGGTTCTATTAATAATCCAAACTTTGAATTAACCCCTGAAGAACTATTTGATAATATATTTCAAAATGTTGATCCTAAGCTTAAACAATTTATAAAAACAACATATAATAACATTAATAATGCTATTAATAATTCTGAATACAAAAATTTAGCAAATATATATGAAAATATAGATAAATCTCAATTAATTAACAATGGAGCTGAATTAATCAAAGATATTTTTATTGATAAATTAAAAGAAAATAAAACTAATTCTAATATTACTAATGAATATCTTGTACTTGATATTACTAAAATTACTAAACTTAATAAAATAGTTATACCTATTGATTCTTATTTTAAAAATAGATATTACAAACTACAATTTTTAGATAAAGAAAGAAATTTATCATCTATTGTAACACTTGATACTGAATACTTATCACATGATTTAAATATTGATAATATAAAATATAATTTTCAATTAATTGATGATAAAGATAAAATATATAAAAGAACTAATTCCTACGATTTATGTTGTAATGTAGATATTGGTATTGACGATTATTTTTCGGGATTTCAATTAATACTACTTCATTCTAAAAAAGATATTAATTTTTCAATTAATATTTCAAATAATACAAATATTATTAAATTACCTGGTTATGGATTTCCAATTTATTCTAAAAATACATATGGAGATTTGTATATAGCATTTAAAATTATTAAAAATATTAATAGACTTCATCCATTACCTGAAACTTCCTATTATAAAAAATCTGAATCTATTTATTCATTAATTGATACAATTAATTTATATGAGTAATTTTTTCTAAGATCTTATATCATCATTAAACTTTAAAAAAATTATATAATTCTTCTATATAAGTACTTAATATATTAATTTATAGATTAATTGAATTAAAATGAATAATTTTCCCAAAGTATTATATTATCATTAAACTTAAAAAAAAAAAAAAAAAAAAAAAAAATATTTTTTTTAATTTTTTTTATAATAATAAAAAAAAAAAAATTAAAAAAAAAAAAAAAAAAAAAAAAAAATTATGGTGTTGAAATTTGGATGTAATACTGAGAATAAGAGAGTCTAGAAACCCAAAAAAAAACGTTCACCATTATTGTTTTCAAAATTATAATTCTTTTTGGAATTTTGAAAATAAATTTTATTATAATATAATATAAATGTACTATAATAAAATAATTAATCCAATTACTGGAAAACAAGTTAATATAAATTCTAGATTAGGTAAAAAAATATTATCTAGATATTTATCTAATAAAAAATATCTTGGTGGTAGTGCTATAACACATCAGGAGTTTAAACCAGGAAACTGCAATGATTTAAGATGGAAAAAAGAAATAAAGACATTAAAAGAAAATGTATTACCAGGAACTGAAATCGAAATAAGCAATACATCAAAAACAAATATATTAGCTGGGTATAGTAAAAATCACCCTGTAACTAATTTATTGATGGATATAGATGATAAGGTAATTTTAACAACTATCGTGTTAACATCTAAAACAGGTAATGAACACAAATTTTATTTATATCCAGAGTTTCCATTTAAAATGCCAATTCATTTTATAAATGGGATATTAGATGCATCATTAACCGGCCCCACAGATATTATGAATAGGTATAAATATAAGACATATCAGGATTACCCACTCCACCCTGAAGGACCAGCATGGAGTCCCGTTATATCTCTTAACCGTTTCTTCTATGAAAATTTGACAATGAAAAAACTGTCCGAAATAGATGAAGAAATACTCAAAAATGCAGATACCATTGTTATTAATATAGGGTATTGTAATTATATGAATATAACAGCAGATCTTGATGATCTTATAAGTTTCCCAACAAGATTTATTTCACATAAATTACTTAGCATATTAGATAATGAAAAGACACTGCACATATTGATAGATCCAAGAGATCAACCATTATACATAGTTAAAGACATGGCAAAATATAAAATAAAAGGGAAGGTAATTCACAGTAAAATTTTCCCTGTTCCAACTGTACAAGGTGTATTAACTGAAGATATAGAAGGTATGTATCAAGTATTTTATAATAATACTGACATGGAAGCTGACATGCAGTGGTTTATAAATATTCTAAAAAAATATTCTAGTAAAATAAATATATTGGATACTATGTTTTTTCTAGGAACATGGGAGGCGACATGTCCTCAATGGTTTATAGATGCTTTGAGAACTAATCCGCCACAATCATATAATGGTTATGCACACTTAAAGAGTGCACATGGAACTTTATCACTGATTGACAAATGTTCGATGGAATCTTTAACTTCTATATATAAAGATCCCGAAACATATTGGGATCTGTTAGACTTTAGCAATAGGAAGCCGTCTAAAGATAAGAGCTAGTTCGTATTTGTATTCTAATAGTATAGGCTTTCAATAACACCCACTTACCAACCCAGGTTGATTCATCAATATATTTTCTATTATTAATCTCTAATGTATGCAACTATGGATATTGTAAATTTCAGTGTTAAAAATTATTATTTATATAATAGATTTTATCCACTTCCTTAAACTTCATATGAATAGATTTTATCCAGCGTATGAAACTTCTTATTTATTCATTAATTAATATAATTAATTTATATGAATAATTTTTCTAAGGTCTGATATCAATTACAAACCTTAGAAAAAATGTATTAATCTCCTAAATAAGCTGTAAAACTTATATTATTAATATATATATCATAATAATCATACCTTAATTCTCCTAAAATAAATATATAATATTAATAAAAAGAAATTTATGGTTTAAAAAATGGATGTAAGACTGAGAATAGGAAGGTTCAAAAAACCCAAAAAAAGTTCACCTTCATTTTCGTTTTCGTTTTCAAATTTTCCAAAATTAAATTTCTCTCTCTGGGGTTTTGAAAATGGATTTTTTTTATGAATTTACGTTCATTTATGAATTTTTATTATTTTATTAATTATGAATTTATTATGAATTTATGAATTTTATTATTTAAAGAAATATTGTCTAAATATATATAAAAATATGAAATATTTTTGTAAAAGATGCGGATATAAGACAAATATAAAATGTAATTTAATAACACACTTCCAAAGGAAGAAACCGTGTAAACCTATATTAAGTAATATTAATACTAATACCTTATTAAGCGATATACAAAAAAACGGACAAAATACGGACAATAATGATGAAAATACGGACAAAAACGGACAAATAATAGAAAAAGACAACGAAAATATATCAAAAAAAAAAAATTATAATATTGTAAATGGTAAGTATCAATGTAAAGAATGTAAAAAATTATTTGAACAAGTCAGATATTTAGATGATCATTTAAAAAGATATTGTAAAATGACTACAGCTTACAATAATATTTATAAATATAATACAAAAACATTCGGTAAAACAAAATATGGTAAGAATGGAGGAGATGTTTATATTATTGGCCAACACTCCGGTTGGCAAGACAAACATTTTTATAAGATAGGAGTAACTGTTAATATTTATCAAAGAATGAGAACTTATAGATGTGGTTTAGCTATTGAACCTAGATTATACTATTATTATCCATTTAAGGATATTAAAAAAGCTGATAAGGATTTAAAATTTTTACTTTGCCAACACTGGGTTAAAAGAGAAATTTATAAAGGTGATTTAGACATTTTAAGAAATATAATTAAAAAATATCAACAAGAGCAAGATAATAATATATCTGAATTTATCCCTGAAATTAAAGATGAAAGTTATATTTATAAAGAATTAGAAGCTGAAAAACTTGAAAATGACAAAATTGCTATATTAAAAGCTGAAATGGCTCAAAAAGAAGCTGAAATGGCTCAAAAAGAAGCTGAAATGGCTAAAATTATAGAAGCTGAAATAGCTCAAAAAGAAGCTGAAATGGCTCAAAAAGAAGCTGAAATGGCTCAAAAAGAAGCTGAAATGGCTAAAATTATAGAAGCTGAAATAGCTCAAAAAGAAGCAGCTATAGCTAAAGTTATAGAGGAAAAAGAAAAGGAGAAAGAAGAAATAAAAGAGTTAATGAGAGAATTAATGGAAGAAAAGTTAAATTTTATTCATAAACAAATGGAATTATTAATGAAAAATCCGATGAATAATACAACTAATAATAACAATAATACAAATAATACAAATAATACAGACAATAGTACTAATATAGATAATAAACAAATAAATATTCATATAAATGGTTTTGGTAAAGAAGATTTAAGCTATATAACAGATAGACATTTCAGAGAATGGTTTAATGGACCATTTTCAGCAATACCAAATTTAGTAGAATATATTCACTTTAACCCTAAAAAGCCGCAAAATTGGAATGCGAAAATATCAGATGATAAGACTTCAAAAGCTTTAATATATAATGCAGAAAAAGAAATGTGGGTTAAAAGAGAGAAAAAGGAAGTAATTAATGATATGATTGAAAAAAGTTATAATATGTTAGATACTAATTTCGAAATACAAAAAGAAGCTAAAACGTTGGATGAAAAAGGAAAAAGAAAATTTGAAAATTTTATGAATATATATGATAAAGGTGATAAACAATTAGATAAACGATATGAAACGGAAGTAAGAGAAAAATTATTAAATTATAAAGAGTACATGACGTAATTTAAACTCTAGTTAATTTATTTATTTAAAGATTATTAGGTGGATGAAAACAAAGACAAATAGCACCATCAACACAATCTCGAATTATTTCTAATCCAGCACGATGAATATCAGGAGCCCCATGACCTTTTGATGTAAAATATGATTTTTTTTCAGCAAATGATTCACATATAGCTAAGCTACTCCATAAACCTTCATCGTGCCATTCAGGTAATTTTAAATTATATAGACGTTCTAACTCAACATAAGATGCTAAAAAATCTATTGCAGTTAATGTTTCACGAATTTGTGCTATTGGTATTATTCCACATAATTCTAATATATATCTTGGCTGCAACATAGGAAATACTAAACCAGGACAATCCATTACATATATATTATCGTGTAGGTTTATATGTTGAATGTGTTTTGTATGACCAGCAGTTCTACTAACACTTAGTACTTTTTCTCCTATTATAGAATTTAATAAACTAGATTTGCCAGCATTAGGTAAACCAACACATCCAATTATTAATTTACTATTTAATGAATAACCTTCCAGACAAGTTTCTATTATATTTTTTATCATATTTTCTACACGTGAATCATTTTTTACAGGTTTTTTTTTTAATCGCTTTTGTCTGGAGGAGACTCCTCCGATACCACCATCTATGTCTTCGTCAATAGGTTGTTTTGTAAAGGGTAAAAACGCATAAAAAGATGGATATTTTTTTTTTAAATAGTAAAGCCATTGATTGTAATAATTTTTAGAAACTAAGTCAATTTTTGTAATTACTCCTATTAATCGTTTTTTATGAAAATCTATAATATTATTAATAAGCGATGGAGACATATGTAATAATGGATTTCTAATATCAATTACTAAAATAATAGTATCAGACTGTTCGATAGTTCTCCATAATTGTCTCCATACATCTATATTATTCTCAAATGGAATAATAGAATCGATATTGGTATATTGATTCTGTACTTTATTTTGCCATTCTTGAAAATATAATTGTTCTTTTTTTTCATGAAAATCTTTACTATCTTCGGAATTCCATATAGGTCTGACAGGATGATGTAAGATTGTAGATTTATCAATATCATATGGAATAGTTGATATTAATTTACATTTTCTTTTAGATAAATCAATATGTATATTTGACAAATTTTTTCTTTTTTCGATTGTTTCTTTTGATTCTTTTTGAAAAATAGATACTATACCTTGCGATTTATCATTAAAATTGTAATTACCTCCAAAAGATTTAGTTAGTTCTATATTCTTAATATCATTATTATCATCAGTAATTGTATTTTGAATTTCATTGTCATTATAATTATTTTTTTCTTTTTTTTTTTTTTTTTTATCTTTTATTTTTTTTTTTTTTTTTTTTTTTTAT
>Ga0206130_10002317_pt1 | contig 26531 bp, 27 predicted proteins | sample Helgoland_Spring_9_FD_148637 | JGI IMG/M metagenome (GOLD analysis project Ga0206130, IMG submission 148637) | Pelagic subsurface seawater microbial communities from Kabeltonne, Helgoland, North Sea - Helgoland_Spring_Bloom_20160512_1 | ecosystem: Environmental > Aquatic > Marine > Epipelagic ...
GCTAAGCGCAACAGTGCAAATCCAGCGACCACCGAGGCCAGCGCGGTAGCTCCAAAACCAACAAGGATGGCCAAGGTCAAATAAATATTATTGCTATACCAAAATAGAAGCCCCGCGATCGCAGTTACACCCAGTATCACGCGGACCGCAGAACTTAACGGCTTCACAATAATATCCTGTCGCAATACTGCAAGAGGTGACTGAGAAGGCAGGTGCCATAGTGCCGGTAAAGTGAACCCTACCAGGCATAACAATCCCGTTGCCAAGCCTGTTATCCATGGCCGTAGGCCTGCCGATGGCAATTCAATGGGTAACCATTCTCTGACAATAGCGAGCAGAAGGTGGTGGAACAAAAACCCGATCAAAAGTCCCACTAATGACCCAAAAAGACCCATCCACAAACTTTGCTGGAAATACAATCGGCGAACTCTAGAGGCTGGAATACCCCAACTTTTTAAAAGTGCTACAGTTTTAGTTTGACCGCTGGCAAAGTGATGACTGGCTAATGCCAAGGCAATACTGGCTAAGACAACACCAATGCTGCCCGCTAAGAGTAAAAACCGACGGCCTTTATCCATGGTATCGGCAATACTTGCCTGTGCCTCATCAGGGGTAATCAATCGGTCATGGACATCTAATTGCGGTTCTAACCATGCCCGATAGTCTGTAAAATCTCGCGGATCATTAGCCGCCATGAGGTAGCGATAAGTCACTCGACTACCCGGTTGAATAACTCCACTAGCGGGTATGTCAGCATAATTCATTAACACCCGCGCGCCAAAAAACGAATAAGAGCTGCCATCTGGCTCCTCGACTAAAATTTGGCTAACCTTCAACGTGATATCGCCAAGTTCTATGACATCACCCAGTTGGATGCTAAGCAGCGGTAATAAACGCGCATCCACCCAAGCTTCACCTTTACTTGGTCCATAACTCACAGACTCAATTAAATTAGGGTCTCTGGTAAATGGTGTTGTCGAGCGCTTAATCTCACCGCGCAGCGGATAATTGTCTTGTACGGCCTTGATAGATGCCAGATGGAGTTCGTCGCCAAAAAATACGATAGACGCAAATCCCATTATTTTAGCAGTCGATACATTTAACCGAGCGGCTTTTTCAAGCCATTCTGAAGGCGCCTCTTTGCTACTTCGGACAACTAAATCGGCGGCTAGAAAACTGCTGGACTCTTGCGTGAGCGCTTTTTCAATTCGTTCAGCCAGAAGTGACACGGAAGTAACCACAGCAACCGCTAAAATCAGCGACCACAGGATGAGCCCAAGTTCGCCACCACGCCAGGTGCGAATTAACATTCGAAGAGAAAGCATCAAACTACCTGTTTCTCTGCAGCTGCGACACTATCCACCTGACGACCCGCCTGCAACTGCATGGTGCGATGACAGCGAGCGGCTAAATTCATTTCATGAGTGACCAGGACGAGCGTAGTCCCCTCCTCCCGATTAAGATCAAAGAGTAGGTCATTAATAATTTCGCCCGTTGCCGTATCCAGGTTACCAGTCGGCTCATCAGCAAATAAAATGGTCGGTTTGCAAGCAAAAGCGCGAGCGACTGCAACACGTTGCTGCTCACCACCGGACAATTGGCGTGGGTAATGAGTAGTACGGTGATCTAACCCTACTCTGTCCAAATATATTTTAGCCGTTGCCAGCGCATTTGCATCGCCGTTTAGCTCGAGAGGCAAAGCGACATTTTCCAACGCGGTTAGCCCCGGCAACAAATGAAATGACTGAAAGACAAACCCAACATCTTTAGCTCGAACTTCTGCTCTGCCTTCTTCATCCATAGCTGTAATGTCTTGACCGTTAAGTGCCACCGAACCGGAACTGGGTAAATCAAGACCCGCAAGAATACCCAACAGCGTGGACTTACCTGACCCAGATGGCCCGACAATAGCCAAGGTCTCACCATTGATCAGTGACAGATTGATGTTCTCTAAAATATCCAGAGTACCCTCAGCCGTGACTACCTGCTTACCTACATTATTAACTTCAATCATTGATGGGTTCCATTGACTGCAAAATCGCTTACACTTCCGCTATACATTTTATTGGAAGTAAAACCGGGATTTTTTTATGCGCACTATTTTCAAACGCCTATGTTGCCTGTTTATTTTACTGGGTGCCAACACTTATGGATCAACTCTGCTTGTTCTGGGCGATAGTTTGAGCGCAGGTTATGGTATTGACCCCGCAAACGGCTGGGTTAACCTTTTGCAAGACGATCTTGGTGATGAGCACAAAGTGGTCAACGGCAGTATCAGTGGTGACACAACCGGTGGTGGTTTAGCGCGCCTGCCACTGCTACTCGAAAAATTCCAACCTGATTTTGTTATCCTCGAACTTGGCGGCAACGATGGGCTTCGCGGCCAACCGCTAAAGCTGATGAAACAAAATTTGGCTTCCATGATCGCGTTATGCATAGACGCTAAAGTAGTTCCGATACTTTTTGGTATGCGCATACCGCCAAACTATGGTCGTCGATACACCTCGGCATTTGCTAATGTTTATGATCAGTTAGCGGATGAGACTAACACCTTGCTCATCCCATTCCAGCTTGAGGAGCTAGCCATCACCGAGGGAATGATTCAACAAGACGGGCTGCACCCAACCGAAAAAGCGCAACCAGCTATAAAGGCAGTAGTCGTGAAGGTTATAAAGCCCTTAGTTCAGCCTTGAGTCTTTTAACCGGATATTTACAAAGTTGCTCAGGGATGCTGAATTGTCTCTCCAGGCGACCTAAAAAAGAGTTTAAGTTGGGACGCCAAGCCACCTGCTAAGATTAATCCGCAGCCTATAAGCTCCATAGTGGAAAGATACTCATCCAGTAACCACCAGCCGCCAATAGCTGCAAACACGGCTTCAAAGCTTAGAATAAGGGCTGTGTGCGAGGCGGGTGCGGTACGCATACCGATAACTTGAAGAGAAAAACCAACGCCTGAGGAAACAACACCAACAAATAATAGTGGGACAGCTGCTGCTTTAACAGCTTCCCAATCCCAGACTTCAAAGATAACCATTGCTAAACCGCTGATGGTCGCGGCAATGGCAAATTGTAAAAACATCAAACGAAAAACAGAGATTTGATTGGCAACTTTACCGGTGTAGATAACATGTAGTGCCCAAACCACTGAACTGATAAGTATGAGCCCATCGCCCAACAAAAATTGAGCAGCCTCGACTTGTGCAAGAAAGTACAATCCAAACAGCGCAAGCCCAACTCCTAACCACGTCGGCCACTCTGTTTTACTGCCCATGAACAATCCGATAATAGGCACAAAAATGATATATACGCCCGTCAAAAACCCTGCCCGCGCCACTGTGGTATGCAGTAAACCCGCTTGTTGCAGTAACATACCGACAGCCATAATAACACCTAACTGGTAGGCCTTATTATCCGCCACTTGATAGGTAAAAACCTGTTTCGGTTTTTCCATCAGATACCAAATGGGTAATATTGCAATTGCCGCAATCACAAACCGCATGAACACAAAGGTGATAGGGCCAATATGATCCATACCCGTACTTTGAAAAACAAATGCTATACCCCAGATGAAGGCAGTGACGAGCAAGAGCAGATCTGCACGTAAATCGGTTTTAAAGCTCATAGTGATTTCTTCTTAATCGCTGGTAGCAGGCATCATGTATTGGACTAATAATTGCAGTTTTTGCTGTCCCCGAAACTCGTTAATATCTAGCCTATAGACACATCGAGCCTGCTGAATCTTATTGTTGGGCCACTGCTCAACATTCATATTGAAATAAATCGCATCAATAGATAATTTCGGCGCTGATGGATGACTTAAAACAAGTTTAAGATGATTCTCGCCCACTACACGCTGCTGGTTAATCAGAAAGGTACCTTCAAAGCATGGCTCTGGAAATTGCTGTCCCCATGGGCCTGCCTCACGCAAATTTTCTGCAGTGTACATGCTAATCTGATCTGAAATAAGGTTGCCGTCAGTGATGATTTTGGCGTTCAAATCCTCCGGGTTGAGAACTTTTTCTACATGTGCCTGAAACGCCTCAACGAACCACGTTAAGTTTTTTTCCTCTAGGGTTAAACCAGCGGCCATCGCATGCCCACCAAACTTACTAATTAGCCCTGGATTCTGAGTCGCAACCGCATCCATGGCATCTCTGATATGTAACCCGGGTATCGATCTGGAAGAGCCTTTCAAACTACCATCGTCCGCTCGAGCAAAAGCGACTACAGGACGATGATGTTTTTCTTTTAGCCGTGAAGCCACCAAACCAACAACACCTTGATGCCAATCAGGACGGAATAAGCATAGTGCTGAAGGCAAACGCTCTGAATCTAGCGTCAGCTTATCCAGCTCCATCATTGCCTCTTTCTGCATTGACTGTTCGATGGAGCGACGATCTTTATTCAGCTGATCCAATGATTCAGCAGTTTGCATTGCTTCGTTTAAATCGTCGGTCAATAGACATTGGATGCCCAAGGAGATGTCATCTAATCGTCCCGCCGCATTGAGTCGCGGACCTATGGCAAAGCCTAAATCCGTGGCAACCAAGCGCTTAGCGTTTTTGCCCGCAATACGCAATAAGGCTTGAATTCCAGGACGACAGCGACCCGATCGGATACGCATTAAGCCCTGATGGACTAGAGCTCGGTTGACCTGATCTAGAGGGACCACATCTGCAACGGTACCCAGCGCGACTAAATCTAACCACGCGGCCATATTGGGTTCTTCCATACCATTGTCAGTAAACCAACCAATATCACGGAGCGTCTTGCGAAGCCCGCTTAACAGATAAAAGGCGACACCAACACCCGCTAAATTCTTAGAAGGAAATACACAGCCGGGCTGGTTGGGATTTATGATGGCCCATGCTTCAGGTAATATTTTTCCGGGTAAATGATGATCGGTGACGATAACGTCAATATTTAAGTCTGCCGCATGGGCCACACCCTCGATACTGGATATACCATTATCAACGGTGACAATAAGCTGTGGTTTGTGCTGTGTCGCAAGATCAACAATTTCCGGTGTTAACCCGTATCCATAATCAAAACGGTTAGGCACTAAAAACTCGAGTCTTTGAAAGCCCAACGCTCTTAATGCCAACATCATTAATGCGGAACTGGTGGCACCGTCAGCATCAAAATCGCCAACAATGACTATCTGCTGATCTTGTTGGAGTGCAGTTATTAGACGTTCAACCGCCTCAGTCATACCGGATAACAGGCTAGGAGCGGGCAGACAGGACAGCTGTCTATCCAAGGCTGACTGATTATTGATACCCCTAGATTGATAAATTCGCTGCAATAAAGGATCTAACTCGGATGAAAAATCAGCATCATCTAAGTTAGATGCTCTTGTATGGATTTGCATCCTCTATGCCAAAAATGGCTTGATTTTACGCTCAAGCCATTCCAACAGAATTTGATTAGTTTTTTCAGGTTCTTCTTGCTGAATCCAATGGCCGCAATCCAACGTTTTGATCTCTAAATCTAAGACTATATCGGTCATATCTACTTTGGGAACCATGTCATATTCACCATAAATCATCAAAGAGGGCAGTTCTATGGTCTGTTTGACATGCGCCATAGTCTCCCAATTTCGCGTGAAGTTCCTATACCAATTACAAGGTGCGACAAAACCACCGTGAGTAAATGCGTCCACGAATACCATTAAATCTTCCTCACTGAGCATGAGCTCACCTCGGGTATTATCGACTTCTGCGGAGCGTACAATGTTGTAGCCGTCTGGCTGGAATGTGCCCTTTTCTAACCAGTGTTTAGTCCGATAAAGATTGGTTAATACTCGCTTGGGATTGGTATCAAAAGAACGTGCGGCGACCTCAGGATAGCGGTTAAAATGCACCAGATAGAAATCTTCTCCAAGCATTTTCTCCCAAAACGCGACAGGTTCAGCCGGCTCTCTCGCTTTAAAAGGGACCGACATATTAACCAAACCAATAATACGATCAGGGTTTAGCAATGCGTGCTGCCATAGCATGATGGCACCCCAGTCGTGGCCTACGTAGATCGCGCGTTCAATACCCAGCGCATCAAGTAACCCATTTTGGTCGTCAGTCAGATGGTGAATGTCGTAAGCGTTGACATCTAAGGGTTTACTGGACCCGCCATAGCCACGCTGATTGGGAACAATACAATGAAACCCTGCCTCGACAAGTGCAGGAATTTGATAGCGCCAACTGTAGGCAAGCTCAGGCCAACCATGACAGAGCACAATAGGAATACCGCCATGACCCGCCTGAAATACCTCTAACTCAATACCATTGGTTTTAATCATTGTTGGCGATGGCATTGGCAAAGCTTTCATCATTACAGACCTCAAACGGCTTTGGATATTAGGTGAGTCTAGAGGTATCCTGCTTGTTTGCCAATGTACCAGCTAATAAAGCCCAAAGCAGATACCACTACCCAAAGAACCCCTAGCAAACGTCCCGGCCGAAAAGGTGCCCGTTCGCTTTTGTTGAAGCCATTCTGTAAATAACGATCAACGCGATCTTGGTCTTCTTTGGAGAGCTTTTTTTGTTCAAACATTTTTTAATCCCGATCAAAGTTAAGTTAATTTACGTCACGCCAGACATTACAGACTTTAAACTGAGATGTTATCAGCAATAAACTTTTGTACTGCCACTGAATCATTATTCAAGGTGGTGAAATATTCTTCACGCTCAAATAAGTCTGCCAAATGGTCGGGTAATTCAGGGTCTTTGGGATAACCCGCCGCCTTCACTGCATCAGGAAATTTGGCCGGATGCGCAGTGGCAAGTGTCACCATTGGGGTATCAAAATTGGCTCGACATTCTCTCGCCGCAGCCAGTCCAATAGCCGTATGTGGGTCGAGCAGATAATCGACATCTTCATACGTCTTTCGAATCAGATCTACCATACCCTTGTCATCACAGCGATAGCTGGAGAATAACTGCTGAGCACGCGTCAGAGCAGATTCAGTCAACTGCATCGACCCTACCTTTGCGTCTGCCATCAATTGAGTGATAACAGCGCCATCTCGATCGTAAAGGTCAAACAAAAGACGTTCAAAATTACTAGAAATCATAATATCCATGCTGGGCGCGAGGCTCTGCTCAAGCGGACGCGTAGTATGGTCATTCCGGCTAATACAGCGGTGTAAAATGTCATTCTGATTAGTGGCAATCACTAACTGCGCAATGGGTAGGCCCATTTTATGCGCTAAGTAGCCTGCAAAAATATCACCAAAATTACCTGTTGGTACTGAAAACGAAACCGCCTGATCAGGGCCCCCAAGTTTCAAAGAAGCCCAAAAATAGTAGACAATTTGAGCCATAATTCGAGCCCAGTTAATTGAATTGACAGCGACAAGTTGTCGACCATCAGGCAAAAATGATTGGTCTGAGAAACTGGCTTTAACCATGTTTTGGCAATCATCAAAATTACCATGCATGGCTATATTGTGGATATTGTCTGCCCTAACCGTAGTCATCTGACGCCGTTGCACCTCAGAAACGCGCTCATGAGGGTGCAATATAAAAATATCAATATTGGTACAACGTCGGCAACCTTCAATGGCGGCAGAACCTGTATCACCAGAGGTTGCCCCCATAATGACGACTTTTTGCTGCCGTTTTTCTAAGGTGTAATCCAGAAGATTACCCAAAAACTGTAATGCAAAGTCTTTAAAGGCCAATGTCGGGCCGTGAAATAGTTCCAAGATCCATTCGTTATCACCGGTTTTGGCCAACGGCGCAATATCGTCGTGACGAAAAGTCGAATACGATTTTGCGATTATTTTTTGCAGATCATGCTCAGGGATAGCGCCATCAACAAAGGGAGATATGATCTTTAATGCTAATTCTTGATAAGACAACGAAGACCAAGAGGCAATCTCTTGCCGACTGAACTGAGGAAGCTGTTCGGGCACATAAAGACCTCCATCAGGGGCTAACCCGGTAAGTATTACGTCCTCAAAGCTTTTGGGCTGTCCGCCACCACGGGTACTAATATATTTCATTTACATTTTTCCTAAAAACAATCAACGACCATTTTTTTGAATTACACGATTTGTCAGACTTGATCTAAATACTCAACGCGGATAAAGCTAACCTGCCCTCGCACTGTTTCAAGGCTCTCAATGTGCATAACGGCCTCATTTAAACACTTCTGTTTGGTCGCATTGGTCAAAATAATGACGTTAACATAACGCTCTCCAGCAGGCTGTTCGCGCTGAATAATTGCTTCAATACTTATTCCAGCATCGCCCATTATCTTGGTAATGTCTGAGAGCACCCCCGGCTTATCGAGGGCTGAAAATCTGATATAAAACCCAGTTTCAACGTCTTCAATAGCCATTAATGCACGTTCTTGCAATACTGACGAGTGACAGCCAAGAGGCGGCACCCAAGAGTCAGGATAGGAATCCATCACCCTCGCAACATCAACTATGTCCGCAATGACCGCTGACGCGGTTGGTTCGGCACCGGCACCTGGACCATAGAACAAGGTAGTTCCCACAGCATCAGCATTAACCATAATCGCATTGGATACATCACTCACGCCAGCGATTAGAGAACGCTCAGGAATTAAGGTTGGATGTACACGAAGTTCAATGCCTGACGCAGACTGTCGGGCAATACCCAGATGTTTGACAACATAGCCCAGTTCTCTGGCATACGCCACGTCTTGAGGTTCTAACTGAGTAATACCATCAGTAAATAACCCGTCTAGAGACAACGGCATGCTAAAAGCAATTGAGGCTAAAATAGCCAACTTGTGAGAGGCGTCTATGCCCTCAACATCAAACGTTGGATCTGCCTCAGCGTATCCTTTGGCTTGCGCCTCACCTAGCACATCAGCAAATTCTCTACCTTTGGTATCCATTTCTGACAAAATAAAATTAGTGGTGCCGTTAATAATTCCGGCCAACCAGTTAACTCGGTTCGCCGAGAGGCCCTCACGTAATGCTTTGATGATCGGAATTCCTCCAGCGACCGCGGCTTCATAGCAAACCATTAGTCCTCTAGACTCCGCGAGGGCAAAGATTTTCATGCCATGCTCAGCAATTAATGCTTTGTTCGCCGTAACCACATGTTTGCCGTTCTCAAGTGCTAACATAACTAGCTCGAAGGCAACCGTAGTACCGCCGATCAGTTCAACAATAATATCGATCTCAGGATTTTTAGCGACATCAAAAATATCGCGGGTGATATTGACAGCACTCGTATCGCAAGCCCTATTGTCTCTGCGACAACCCACCTGCGCTATGCTAATTTGACAGTTAGACCTGGCATTAATGGCTTCTAAATTACGCGCCACCACATTAAAAACACCGGAACCCACCGTACCCAAACCACAGAGGCCTACTTTAACTTCTCTCACTACATTTCCTCAGACTATTTGTAAGATTTATTACACCAAGAACAATGGCTGAAACCATCGAAATTTTGTACTATTTGACCCTTTATTTAGACTTAATTGCTTATCCAGATTAGGAATCCACGCCCAAAATCTTCGCCAGTTCATCAGCCTTTTTGTAGCCCGGTATCAAACTACCATCCATTAACATAATCGCAGGTGTCCCAGTCACGCCCAATCTGGCACCTAACGCGAAATGCTCAGCCACTGGATTATCATCGCAGACGGCTATGGGCCCACCATTACCGATTTTAAAGCGCGTCAGACTTTCTTGAGGATTAGCAGAGCACCAGACGGTAGCTATTTTGTCGTACGCGTCCGAGGGTATACCTGCTCGCGGGTAAGCCAAATATCTTACTTCTATACCCAACTGGTTTAGCTTTGGTACTTCTTTATGAAGCTTGCGGCAGAAACCACAATCAATATCAGTAAAGACATTAACAATAGCCTTAGTCTGACCGGTAGCTTTAAAAATAGTCATACTATCGGTAGGCATAGTAGCAAAAACCTGTTTCCGCTCCGCATCCAGTTTCAAATTGCGCACATCTACAAACTGACCGACATTAATCTTATAAAGGTTACCATCAAAGAAAAATGCCCCGTCCTCAGAAACATAAAGGATTGGCCCGCCCTCAACCTGAACCTCATAAAGAGACGCAACAGGTGATGGCCCAATAAAACGGTAGTCAAGGTCCGCTCGAGCCGACTTTAGCTTTGAAATAATAGCAGGACCGACAACATCAATCGGGTCTTGCGCAAAAGCAGGAGTTGAAAAGTTGCAGACTAAAATAAAGAAGCCCACCAATCTCATTGAATAAAATTCCATTTAGCGATTTCTCAGACATATGAATTTAGACGAGCGAAACAGTTTATAAACCCATACTCGCTCTTAACTGACCGCGTTGAAGATTCCTAAATTGCTTCTTCACCGGTTTCGCCCGTGCGAATTCTTATCACTTCGTCTAGTGCGGAGATGAAAATCTTACCATCACCGATTTTTCCAGTCGCTGCAGCCTTTGTAATTGCCTCAACCGTGCTATCAACCATTGCCGTTGATATTGCGATCTCTAATTTTATTTTAGGGAGAAAATCAACGACATATTCAGCGCCACGATACAGCTCGGTATGCCCTTTCTGACGACCGAAACCTTTAACTTCAGTGACAGTGATCCCTTGAACGCCTATATCGGCAAGCGCTTCTCTCACATCGTCGAGCTTAAACGGCTTAATAACTGCGGTAATTAGTTTCATAATTAGATTCTTCCAAACAAATGATTTATAGCTGGAAAGATACCTGTTTTTGTCTAAAATTGCATCAATGCAGGGAGAAAAATTTAACCACCAAGGCTTTTTATTAGCCAAAAAAACCGGGACATAAAGTCCCGGCTCTTTAACTAACAATAACCTATCAAGATTTTGAACTGGTAAATTCAGGATAAGCTTCCATTCCACACTCGGACACATCAACGCCTTCGAATTCCTCTTCTTCGCTGACTCGAATACCCATACTTGCTTTCAAAATACTCCAAACAATATAGCTAGCACCAAACACCCAGACAAAGATAGTCGCGGCACCAATCAGCTGGCCTGAGAACGAAGCAGCATCATTTGTAAATGGAACCAACAATAGCCCTAGCAATCCAACCACACCGTGAACTGAGATAGCGCCGACAGGATCATCAATTTTCATTTTATCTAAGGCCAGAATACTAAAGACAACCAAGATACCGCCCATTCCACCAAACAATGTAGCCTGCAAAGCAGTTGGAGTAGAAGGCTCAGCAGTAATCGCGACCAACCCAGCCAATGCGCCGTTCAGTGCCATCGTCAAATCAGCTTTACCAAATAAAACCTTAGCAATGATAAGTGCAGCAATCAAACCACCACTAGCCGCGGCGTTGGTGTTCATAAACACAACAGCAACCGAATTAGCGCTTTCAACCGACGCGGTAGCCAAAACTGAACCACCGTTGAAACCAAACCATCCCATCCACAGAATAAAAGTGCCTAAGGTAGCCATCGGCAGATTGGCACCAGGAATGGCATTGATTGATCCGTCAGTACCGTATTTGCCTTTACGAGCACCCAGCAATACAACTCCCGCTAAAGCCGCAGATGCACCGGCCATATGAACAATGCCTGAGCCAGCGAAGTCAGAGAAACCTAGGTCACCCAAAGTGTACATTCCAAACACAGAAGCACCGCCCCATGTCCACGCACCTTCCATCGGATAGATAAAGCCTGTAAGCACGACAGCAAAGGCCAAGAAAGCCCAAAGCTTCATTCTTTCAGCAACAGCGCCTGACACGATTGACATCGCCGTGGCAACGAAAACCACCTGGAAGTAAAAGTCGGCTGATGGCGCATAAGTTGCGGGCTCTTCCATACCTGTGGCTCCGTCTCCTACAATGCCATCTAAAAACATCGTAAAGTCACCTCCACCGTACATAATCGAATAACCACAAATCATATACATGGTGCATGAAACGGCATAGAGAGCGATATTTTTGGTTAAAATTTCAGTGGTATTCTTGGAACGTACCAAACCAGCCTCGAGCATCGAGAAACCCGCTGCCATCCACATCACGAGCGCTCCGCAGATCAAGAAATAGAAGGTGTCTAAAGCGTACTGTAATTCAAATATTTCGTTCATGTCCTATTCCTCAGGTTAAATTGCGTCTGAACCAGTTTCACCGGTTCGAATTCGAATGGCGTCGTCAAGTTGGCTGATGAAGATTTTACCGTCGCCAATCTTTCCCGTTGCAGCCGCTTTTGTTATCGCCTCAACAGCTGTTTCGACCGTATCATCATTAAGAGCGACCTCGACTTTCACCTTGGGTAAAAAGTCGACAACATACTCAGCACCTCTGTAGAGTTCGGTATGCCCTTTCTGACGACCAAAGCCTTTAACTTCAGTCACAGTCACTCCGGACACACCAATTTCGCCCAATGCTTCGCGCACTTCATCTAATTTAAAGGGCTTAATCACTGCCGTAATTAGTTTCATATTTATTTCTCCTTGTAGAGTGACCGAAGTCACTCAGGTTATTTTCCAAATTTAAACGTTATAACGACTTCGAAAAGGTGACTGCAAATTCGGCATCCGCATCTAGTGCGCCGCTACCTGAAGAGTCAACAAAGCTGAAGTCAATACCAATACCAGCCATCTCGGTACTCAATGATATTGAGTAATCATCAATTGCATCCTCGAAAACTGCGTTATAGGCCACACTGTCACCGGAATCCATAGAACCATAGTGAAGCCCAAGGCTAAAATTTTCACTGAGCGTGAAGCCATAATCGATATAGAAATACGTGGTCTCGCCAGTAGAGTCGAAGTAATCATCTGAGTAGTTGAAGCCTACGGTGGCATCGCCAAAAGACACACTTCCATAAAGCTCTTCAAAGTCCAAAGACGTATCGCCAGGGTAACCATAGAACAAATAGCCAACGTCATAACTTACTGCTTCACTGAATGATCCACCGTAACCTGCGTAGTAATCCAACTCAGGGCCATTACTAAAATCGATACTTGATGCCCAGGTTCCAACGTAAAACCCGCTTTCAAAGGCTACATCAAAGCCGCCTGAGAGTGCTTCTCCGCCTGACTGATCAACACCACGAAAGAAATATTCAGATCCCAACGCCACGTTTCCTGATACTTCGGCAGCCATGCCGGTTACAGCTGTCATCATCGTGGCTGCTGCTATTACTGTTTTTAATGCTTTCATTTGTGTATCTCCCAAGAAATTCAAAAAGTTAATTTAGTTTTTACGCCTTTTAGAAAAGACAAAAACAAACTTGCATATTGCGTGCCAAGTTCGAAAATAGGGCTCAAAGGATCAAATTGAATGGCTGAACGAGCGGCATGCGCCACAGTGGTGCACCATTTAAATCAACTCAGGTAATGCGTGCACCACAATGGTTAAAGAGTTCATACTGTTGGAAGGGTTAGTGGCCCAGCCGAAAATAAGCTGACAGTAGACTATAAATTCGGAATAATACGGGTAGACTTCGAGGAAAAAAATAATGGATCATAAGGACTTTTATACTAAATTTAGCGACAATCTAGATCAGACATTTGTCAGTGGCCAGGCAATTGGCGATGAAATCCATCAGCTCTTGCTCGTTGCTATGACTAAAACATTATCAGGACTAGATATCGTTTCCAGAGATGAATTTGATGCGCAACAAGCAGTATTGAAACGGTCTAGAGAAAAAATTGACGTTTTGGAACAGCAGGTATCAGAGATGGAAGCATTAATCAAAAACATAGCGCCCTAGAGTTAACGCATATAAGGGACTATAGTCATCAAGAGAGATTGCATACATGGAGGTATGTTATGTCACTTGCGGTTGTGCAAAGTCGTGCCAAACTTGGTATTGAGGCACCAAAAATATCGGTAGAAGTTCATCTATCTAATGGGCTACCGGCATTCAATATCGTCGGGCTCCCAGAAACATCCGTCAAAGAAAGTAAAGACCGCGTCCGCAGCGCTATCATTAATTCCTATTTTGAGTTTCCTGCCCGACGTATTACGGTCAATTTAGCGCCTGCTGATATTCCCAAAGAAGGTAGTCGATTCGATCTTGCTATTGCCATTGGTATTCTCGCCGCCTCAAAACAAATACCCATGGATCATTTAGACGACTTTGAGTTTATTAGTGAACTCGCTCTATCTGGCGGCATGCGATCAATAGAAGGGTTACTTCCCTCTGCGCAGGGCTGTGGCGCTAATGACAAACAGTTAGTTATAGCGCTCGGCAATGCTAATGAAGCTGCCTTGGTAGAGTCACTAACCGTTTTACCCGCTAAACACCTCCTTGAAGTATCTGCGCACTTACACCAGAGGGCATTCATTCAACCTTGGGTTAAGTCAGCACCTGACCTCCATCAAGAGCATGAGCAGCTGAGGGATGTAATAGGGCAGATGCATGCTAAAAGAGCTATGGAGGTGGCCGCCGCCGGAGGTCATCACTTGCTATTCTGTGGGCCTCCGGGTACTGGCAAAACTATGCTGGCTAGTCGTTTGGGTGGGATTCTACCTCCACTGTCTAATCCTGAAGCTATGCAGGTTGCGTCCATTCACTCGGTTGCAGGAAAAGGGCTCCGTAAAGATCTAGGGTCTCGTCCCTTTCGAGCCCCCCACCATAGTGCATAGGCTGCAGCCCTAGTGGGCTGCGGTAGCTCACTCAAACCTGGTGAAATATCCTTAGCTCATGACGGGATACTATTTCTTGATGAGCTACCCGAATTTTCACGTAGCGTTCTGGAAGTCCCCAGAGAGCCTTTAGAATCAGGGCAAATTTTGATCTCTAGAGTTGCCGCCCAAACACGATACCCCGCTAGCTTTCTGCTAGTGGCTGCCATGAACCCATGCCCTTGCGGCTATGTAGGCTCTAAACGTTGCGCATGTAGTCTCGATCAAGTTAACCGTTATCAGCATAAAATCTCTGGCCCTTTGCTAGACCGAATCGACTTGCAGGTTCAGATCTCGGCTATTGAAAATCAACAATTACTCGATCAAAAGAGGAAAATTGATGGCGACAGCAACCAAACAATCCAAGCTCGTGTTGCCAAAGCGCGCAATATCCAGCTAGAGCGACAGGGAAAGATTAATACTCATTTAACCAGCCAAGAACTCAATCAAGTATGCCCTCTGAATAAAGAGCTAAAAGCTTTGTTAGACCAAGCTATAGATCGATTTGGGCTATCGACCAGAGGTTTCTATCGGGTGCTTAAGGTTGCACGCACCCTTGCTGATCTGACCGGGATGGAGCACCCAAAATTACCCCAGTACCAAGAGTCCTTGAGCTACCGATCAACCATAGATAAACGGGTTGGGATTAATTCTTAATAATTCTTTCGGGTAGAGAAACCCCGCACTGAAAACAGTATTCAGCTTCAGTGTGGTGACCACTCCGATTGCATACATTGCACTGCCTATTATTAGTTTCAGTAATCATTTCACGAGCAATTTCAGCGGTGAATATACCAGTGGGGATAGCAATAATACTGTAACCGGTGAGCATGGCCATAGTCGCAATAATTTGCCCAAATACAGTTTGAGGGGTGATATCCCCGTAACCCACTGTGGTTATAGTCACAATGGTCCAATAAATGCTGCGTGGAATACTGGTAAAGCCATTATCAGGGCCTTCGACCAAAAACATTAAACTACCAAAGATCACGCAAATGACCAAAACAACGGTGAAGAAAACGAGAACTTTACGACGTGCTGCATACATAGATCGCAACAATAAGTTGGCCTCGGTCAAATAGCGAACCAACTTAAATACCCGAAAAATACGCAGTACTCGCAAAAGCCGAATCACTAACCAATAATTTGCTGCGGGGAACAATAACGCCAAATAGGTGGGAATAATGGATAACAGGTCAACCAACCCATAAAAACTAAAGATATATCGAAATGGCTTTGGTGAAGAGTAAATACGTACGGCATATTCCATTGAAAACAGCAGTGTAAAGGCCCATTCAAGCCTAAATAGCCAGTCGCCATACTGCATTTTTATTGATTCGATAGAGGCCAATACAACGGCCAAAACACTGACCAAAATGAGGTAAATCAATGCAATATCAAAACGCTGGCCAGCCGGGGTATCGGTGCCAAAGATAACCCTATAGGTTTTCTCTCTCAAGGATGGTGTTACCATTTGATACGCCTCTGTAAAAGTCTGTAACGGTATTGTAGGCAGTAATAAGGCATTAAACTAACATCAAATTTTATTCATTTCATACAAACCTATTTTTCAGCATCTATTACTAGTCGTTTAGGCCAGCGGCCGGTGTTAGTATTACGGCCAACGATGCATCCCTCAAATACTTAAAAGTTTAAAATAATGGAATTCACGCAATGATCAATCAAACAATGTCCGCCAAAGACTGGTCAATGCTATTAACGCTGTCATTCCTGTGGGGTGGCTCATTCTTTTTTATTGGTGTCGCAGTAACAGAATTGCCGCCATTGACCATCGTTACACTCCGGGTGGGTCTTGCGGCGATTATATTATGGATTTTCTTTCTTGTTTCAGGTCAAGAAGTCCCTAAATCTTTTAGTTTATGGCGGACATTCTTTGTGTTGGGACTGCTCGGTAATGCGATCCCTTTTTCACTTATCGTATGGGGACAAACTCATATTGCCTCAGGTCTTGCATCAATCATCAATGCAACAACTCCACTATTTACAATTTTGATTGCCGGCACGCTGTTATCCGATGAGCGTATAACGGGAGGGAAGCTAATAGGGGTTGCACTGGGAATCTTGGGGGTCGCTGTACTAATAATTGGCCCTTCAAGAATGATAGAAATCACATCAGATACTACCGCGCAATTAGCCGTGGTAGGTGCGGCCATATCCTACGGCTTCGCAACGGTTTACGGCCGACGATTTAAAGCCATGGGGATTAGCCCTTTGACAACAGTTATTGGTCAGGTCACTACAGCGACAGTTATCTTACTGCCATTGGCGCTGATTTTAGAGCGACCCGATCAGTTATCTAATCCGAGCATCCAAGTTTGGTTAGCGGTTTTTTCACTTGCCGCTTTTTCAACCGTATTAGCCTATATTCTTTTTTTCCGGATACTCTCTTCAGCAGGTGCCACCAATGTTGTACTAGTCACTTTTTTGGTGCCCATAACGGCAAGCCTTCTAGGTTGGTTAGTGCTCGATGAACAGCTTTATATTGAACATTTCATTGGTATGGTATTTATAGGATTAGGGTTGGCCTCGATAGACGGTCGACCTTGGCATTATGCTAAAAAATTAACTGCTCGCCATTAGCGACAGTGACTAGGTTGACTTCTCCAGCACTTAAAATATTTATAGTTAAATATCCGTTTTAGCATTGAGGCTTGCATAATGAATCTGCCAGTTACCCAAGTTAGTATCGAAATAACTCACCCGGGCGATCCCGATGTGTTGCAAGCATGTCAACGACAAACCCCTGTACCCAATGATAAGCAGGTGCTGATCAAAGTTGCGGCGGCTGGCGTTAATCGCCCGGATGTTTTTCAACGCCTTGGCTTTTATCCACCGCCACCCGGCGTAACTGATATTCCAGGACTAGAAGTGTCTGGAACGGTTGTCGCAATAGGTTCTGCTGTGACCCGTTGGGCATTAGGCGATGAGGTCTGCGCACTTCTCTCCGGCGGTGGCTACTCGCAGTATGCGTTCGCAGAGGAGGCGCTATGCTTAAGCATTCCAAAGGGACTTTCGCTGATTGATGCGGCGGCACTCCCTGAAACCTGTTTTACCGTATGGCACAATTTATTTGAACGCGCCGAGCTAAAGGCGGGCGAGTGGTTGCTAGTGCATGGTGGAGCAAGCGGGATTGGTACGACGGCAATTCAAATGGCGACTGCACTTGGCGTAAAGGTGATTGCAACCGCCGGTTCAGATGAAAAATGCGCTATGTGTGAGAGTCTCGGTGCCGTGAAAGCCATCAATTATAATGATCATGACTTTGTCAGCGAATCTTTAAGGATAACGGGCATCGGAGTGAATGTGATTTTGGATATAGTCGGTGGCGACTATGTTCAGAAAAACTTTAATGCCTGCGCACCCAAGGCTAGAATTGTTAGTATCGCGTTTTTGCGTGGTTCCAAAGTGGAGGTTGACCTCATGCCACTTATGTTAAAACAACTAGTCATCACAGGGTCTACCTTAAGGTCACAACCCCTTGAAAATAAGGCTCGCATTGCCAAGGGTGTAGAAAATAATGTGTGGCCGCTCATTGAGAAACAACAATTTAAGCCTATTACAGACAATACTTTTGCCTTAACTGACGCTAGTGACGCGCATAAACTAATGGAATCAAATAAGCATATTGGGAAAATATTGCTAATTGCTAACAGCACAAAGGGATAAATTATGAAGGATAAAGAGTCCAGGCTAGTTTATTCCACCGATGGTGGGCGGGTTAAGCAAACCGCTACTGCTGAAGCAGTGGTAACGGATGGTGTTGTGCGTATCCGTCGAGAAACTAAAGGTCGCAAGGGTAAAGGCGTTACCACTCTGACTGGCCTTGCTCTCAATGAGACTAATCTAAAACTGTTGGCCAAGCAGTTAAAGCAAAAATGCTCTACGGGTGGAACGGTGAAAGATGGCATTATTGAAATTCAGGGCGACCACCGAGAAATACTTAGAGTCGAATTAGAAAAACGCGGTCACAGGGTTAAATTAGCGGGAGGCTAAGGTGTCACAAGAAAAACTAACAAAGCCCTATGGAAGTTGGCCGTCGTCGATTAGTGCCGAACTCATTACTCGTGCGGCGCCAGGTATTAGCAGCGTTCAATGTCATACTGAGACGCTGTTTTGGGTGGAGAGTCGCCCCTGGGAAGCCGGTCGTAGTGTCATCATGTGCAAACGCGCCGACGGTACAATTAGTGATCTACTGCCCGAACCTTTTAGTCACAATAGTAAGGTCCATGAATATGGCGGTACAGCCTATACAGTGGCAGGGAATATACTCTATTTTGTCAATGGACCGGACCAACGTATTTACGCTCTGGACCTGAACGTGAAGAGCATGCCTGTGGCGCTAACGCCGCTAGGACCCTGGCGTTTTGCTGACCTTATTGTTGATACGCGTAACGAACGTATCATCGCGGTCTGTGAGAAACATGGTGAGAGTCATGAACCTGAAAACTACCTGGCCAGCATTAGTCTCTGCAATGACAATACCGATATCGAACCAATAGCCTGGGGTGCAGACTTTTATGCTTATCCACGCCTGAGTCCAGATCAAAAAGAGCTCTGCTGGATTCAGTGGGATCACCCGCATATGCCATGGGACAACACGCAGCTTTATCTTGCGAGTAACGTCAGTGAAACACTGGCGGATGTGAAAGTCATCGCCGGTGAAAATTTGGATGAGGCCATTTTTCAGCCTCAATGGTCTCCCGATGGAGAGCTATATTTTGTTTCGGACTGCAATAACTGGTGGAATATTTGTCGATTTACGCAAGGTAACCGAGAAACGGTAATTGAGGCTTCCAGCGAGTTTGCTATACCTTTGTGGCAACTGGGGATGAGTACTTATTGTTTTCTTAATGCACAGACAATTGGCTGTATTTGGACCAACGATGGAGTTTGGCATACCGGTACTATCGATCTATTCAATGGGCATTTAGTTCCTTTTGATTGCAATTACACCAGCATGAGTAGTGTCTGCAGTTATCAAGGAGCACTATGTATGGTGGCAGGCGCGGCTACTATTCCCGGTGAATTGGTCTCGATAGATCAGTTGTCAGGGTCCACAGTCATTTATGCTCCCGCGTCACTCTCAGTAGATACCAAGGAGCTATCACAACCTCAATCAATTCTTTTTCCAAGTGCTGAGAACGTGCAAGTTCATGCCTTTTTTTATCCGCCAACCAGCGCTCACTACTGTGCTGAAGAGAGTGAACTGCCGCTGGTCATCGCCATGTGTCATGGCGGCCCTACTGGTGCAACAGACAGCGGTTTAAATCTCAAAGTTCAATACTGGACTAATCGCGGTTTTGCCGTGGTGGACATTAATTATAGAGGTAGTACCGGTTTTGGACGAGATTACCGTCAAGGTCTTGTCAATGCATGGGGTGTGGCTGATGTTGAGGATACCCAATACGCTCTAAGTCATCTCGCAAAAAAAGGCAAGATCGACGCTGATCGCTGTATTATTCGTGGCGGTAGCGCTGGCGGATATACGGTCCTCTCTGCACTGACCTTCACTGATACCTTTAAGGCGGGTGCTAGTCTTTATGGGATTGGTGATTTAGAAACACTTGCCACTGACACTCATAAATTTGAGTCGCGCTACCTCGACAGTCTAATTGGACCTTACCCCGAGCGTAAAGATATTTACAAGGCTCGTTCACCCATTCACCATGCTGAGGGGCTCAACTGCCCAGTCATTTTTTTGCAGGGTCTTGAAGATAAGGTGGTACCCCCCAATCAAGCTGAGATGATGGTCGACATACTGCAAGACAAAGGAATCAAGGTAGCTCATGTGACCTTCGCGGATGAGGGTCATGGGTTTCGCAAAGCCGCTAATATTATTCGCGCCATGGAGTCAGAATTAAGCTTCTATAAAGAGGTATTTGGTCTTGCAGGGGCACCGTAAACAGATGTCACGTTATCGACCGCCAGGTCCCAAAAGTTCTCCGTATATTACCGCTGAGGGCGCTGCAGGTATTCGGGCAGAAATTCGCCAACTGTGGAAAGTTGAACGCCCCGAGGTCACTCAGGTTGTCCATGAAGCCGCTAAAAATGGTGATCGTTCAGAAAACGGCGATTATATCTATGGTAAGCGTCGTCTTCGAGAAATTGATAGCCGAGTAAGATATCTAACCAAACGACTTGAAGACGCGAAAATTATCGAAGACAAACCCAGAGATCCGTCGATGGTGTTCTTCTCAGCCTGGGTTACAGTAGAAGACCAGGACAGCGTCGAGCAAATAACCTATCGCTTGGTCGGGTCAGATGAAATTGATTCCAGTCAAAATTGGATAAGTATTGATTCACCCATAGCCAGAGCACTCGTAGGAAAATCAGTCGATGATGAAATCACGGTAAAAACGCCCTCAGGAGAGCGCTTTTTAGTGGTAACAGCCATTAAATATTAGGGTGAAAGCCTAGAAATACCCCAGTCATGCTCTCGGCGTTGAAACGAAAATCGGTCATGCAATCGATTCTCCCCGCCCTGCCAAAATTCAAATTCTTCGGGTACGACTCTAAACCCACTCCAAAATTCTGGAACAGTAATGTTGCCTGAAGAGAATTGCCGCTTAACGGCCTCGAACTGAGCTTCCAAAACAGAGCGTGACGCTATTGGACTACTCTGTTGAGAGGCCCAGGCGGCTAGCTGACTGGATAATGGTCGACTATAAAAATAGTCACTGACCTCCGACTCAGACAGCGCCTCTGCCCGTCCACCTATGATGACCTGCCGATCTAACTGTAACCAGGGAAACTGCAGACTAACATGAGGGTTAGCTGCAATATCAGTCGCTTTACGACTTCCTAAATTGGTATAAAACACGAAACCACGCTCATCAAAACCTTTTAGTAGCACCATGCGCTGCCAAGGCTTTCCACCTTCGCCGACCGTGGCAACGCTCATTGCAGTAGGATCAATAATGTCGGCTTCAATAGCCTGATCCATCCAAAGTGAAAACTGAGTAAAAGGATTATCGTTAAGACTATCTTGCGATAGTGTCCCATAGTCATATTCACGGCGGTTGTCTTTAAGACTCATAGTAAAATCCGTGGTCAAATAAGTTACATATTACTAATAGATTGCCCGCCATCGACCGGTAATGCAACACCATGTAAATAAGATCCGGCATCGCTGGCCAATAGTAAAAAGGGACCGGTTATCTCATCCATCTCACCAGCACGTCTGGCAGGTGAAGAACTTAGATACTTTTGGCTTTCAGGTGAGGCAAAAGCAGCTTCTGTCATTTCAGTCAAAAAATAGCCTGGGCACAACGCATTTACACGGACACCCTTACCGGCCCACTCCACGGCAAGTGCTTTTGTCAGCTGAATCACGGCTGCCTTTGAGACAGAATAACTAGACTGCCCAAAGCTCACACGTAAACCCAGTATAGATGCTGTATTAACAATAGCACCACCAACACCCGCTGAAATCATTCGTTTAGCGGCTTGCTGTGCAACCAACCAAACACCTTTTAGGTTGGTATCCATCATATGATCCCAACTCGACTCATTAATTTTGAGCGCACTTCGAATGTCAGCAACCCCAGCATTGTTGGCAACCAGAGTAATAGTCCCAAACGCGGCTTCTCCTTGATTAAAGGCAGCCTCAATAGAGTCAGCACTGGTGACATCCATGGCGACAGCTACGGCTTCTCCGCCGGCGGCGTTAATCTCAGACACCAACGACTCAAGACGATCAACGCGACGGGCCGCTACCACGACTTTAGCCCCTCTTGCAGCCAATATTTTAGCAAAATGCACACCAAACCCACTGGATGCCCCGGTCACCATCGCCACTTTGCCACTTACATCAAATTCTGAAGTCATTTTTACTATCCTTAATTAATTAAAAAATTAGCCGTAGGTTATAAATTTTTCCATCTCATTACTCTCAAAGTGAGCAATGTTGTTGAAACTAGTCAGATTCATTTTCTTTTGATTAAAAAAGAAATGACTGATCGCTGGCTGTATTTTTGTACTGCAAGTTAAGATCAAATACATTTTCGTCCGGCATTTCAAGCACCATTCCGACGAACGTACTAATCGAACCCCCTGATCCTATGGCCAATATTTTATTCCCCTCGTCGGCCATAGATTTAATTTGATTATGAGCATCGGCCACTCGCGCTTTAAATTGCACCCATGACTCTGCCACTCCGGGAATACTATCGGACGTCCAGGCCGTAAGCATTTGCCGCAATAAACGATAAAAGTTCTTTTTATCACTTGGGTCTGCGGTTATTTTTTGAAAGAGAGCATTGTCTCCATTGCTTTTACCGTACGCCTCTGTCAATTCGACAAAGTTATACTCATTGAGCCCCGGTAACACCAGACGATCACTGCTTTCGATGCCCAAACCGTCACATATGCCATCCATGGTTTGATGGTGGCGATGCATGTCTCCAACAATTAATCGGTCAAAGGTCATATTTCGTCGCTGAAAGTAATCACCTAAAAGGCGTGATTGCTGATGCCCTAAATCTGAAAGCTGATCATAGTTTGCAGACCCAAATGACGCCTGTGCATGTCGAACCAGGTGAAGCTCACTCATAAGCGATCCTATGTGGGGGTTTGTTATACTTTAAAAGACCGGTATTTAAACGCAAAAAACCGTCGATAGATAGGTGTAGTAACGCTATACAGGCTATATCTAAAGGCTAAAATGTTAATTTAGACAGTAAAATAACCCTGTCACTTCGATTTTTCAAGTGGCTATGAAGTCAGTAACTTTAACTACTTAAAGCTACCTTTGGTTTTATCCTCGTGCCCAATGGCTTCGCTTTTCTTAAAATTTTCGATTCTCAGCAAATCCAACGTAAATAAACTATAAAAATGAATAACTTAGGCGTATACTGCGCGGCCTCTAAACCGGGGCCTAAAAAACCCAAGCCACAGGTAATTTAATGTCATCCACTGACTTCGCTGAACTGGGCATTTCTGCCCCCGTACTCAAAGCAGTCCAACAACTTGGCTATGAGCAACCCTCCCCAGTCCAGGCTCAGAGTATCCCCATACTGCTTGAGGGAAAAAATTTACTCGGTACGGCGCAAACCGGTACCGGAAAAACCGCCGCGTTCGCGTTGCCGTTTTTAAGTATGCTGGATGAAAAGCAAAAAACACCTCAAATTTTGGTACTGACACCCACAAGAGAGCTAGCGATTCAGGTGGCCGAAGCTTTTCAAAGCTATGCCAAGTTTATTAGAGGGTTTCATGTTTTACCCATTTACGGCGGCGCCGACATTGGCGGTCAGTTGCGTGGTCTTAAGCGAGGCGCACAGGTTGTTGTAGGTACTCCGGGTCGAATGTTAGACCATTTACGCCGTCGCAGTCTTGATCTCAGTGAAGTCAAAGGTCTCATTCTTGACGAAGCTGATGAAATGTTGCGTATGGGATTTATCGACGATGTCGAGACCATTCTATCTAAAACACCTGATAACTGTCAGCGAGCACTATTCTCAGCCACCATGCCTCCCGCTATTAGGCGCGTTAGCCAGAAATATTTGGGCGATGCTGAGACCGTTAACATCCAGAATAAAACCAAAACCGTTGAGCGGATTGAGCAACAGTATGTAACCTGTAAGAGCCACCAGAAAATGGATGCTCTTACCAGGGTGCTTGAAGTAGAAGCCTTTGACGGTATGATTATTTTTGTGCGTACCAAATCATCAACCGTTGATATTGCCGAACGTCTTGAAGCTCGAGGGTTCTCATCAGCAGCACTAAATGGTGATCTCAGCCAAGCCTTGCGAGAACGCACGATCAATCGCCTCAAGAAAGGGCAGATCGATATTGTTGTTGCCACGGATGTCGCTGCTCGTGGATTAGACGTTGAGCGTATTAGTCACGTCATTAACTTCGACGTTCCTTATGATAATGAATCCTACGTTCACCGTATTGGCCGAACCGGCCGCGCTGGGCGTGAAGGTAAGGCGATATTATTTATTACGCCTAAAGAAAACCGTATGTTGCGCTCTATCGAGAAATCGACGCGTCAAGTCATCAAGCCAATGGCGATGCCTAGCAATGAAGAAGTCAGTGGTCAGCGAATACAGCAGTTTACTGAACAACTCATGAAGACTATGGCGCTGCCTAAACTCGATAAATTCCGTTCGCTAATCCAACAATTAGCCGATGAAAACGAGTTAGATATGGGCGACATTGCCGCGGCTTTAGTCTTTGAAAATCAAAAAGAAAGACCCCTCTTTCCAAAGCTTGAGACAATTGTAGCGCCAAGTAGCCGTGATCGTGATGGCGACTCAGGACGAGATCGTAATAGAGATCGTAATAGAGATCGTGGCGATAGAAACAAAGACCGCGGTGATAGAAATAAAGACCGTGGTGAGCGCAAAGAACATCGTGGCCAGCGCACAGAGAACCGTGATACACGCGGCGACCAGCGTAACCAACGTGCAGAGCGAGCGCCTCGCGAAGCAAGAGCAAAGGATGCTGACGCTAACCGTGATGGCGTTCCAATGATCACTTATCGGCTAGAGGTTGGCAACAATGACAAGATTACACCCAGTAATATTGTCGGCGCTATAGCCAATGAAGCTGATATCGAAAGTCGTTTTATTGGTGAGATCAAGCTCCATGATGAATACAGCACGGTAGATTTACCACAGGGTATGCCCGCTGAACTGTTAAATCACTTGAAAAAAGTACGTGTATGCGCAAAACCAATGCAAATCAGCGTTCTAAATGGAGAGAGTTCTGGCCCAGACGGCGCCAGCTACGCCACTAAGTCAAGGTCTGAGCCTAGAGCCCCAAGAAAACGTGACTTTGACGACGGTGATAAAAAGACCCTATCTAGAAACGTAAAAAACAAGCGGACCGCCGAGGAACCTAGGCCACCGAGGCCGGTATTTAAAGGTAAAAGCAAAACTGATGATGGAGGCTTTAGCAAAAGCCCCAAAGAAAGGCGTGTAGCAAAAGACAAACCTGTTGCTGATGGCAGCGCTCCTCTCAAAAAGAAAAAGACCTACACCAAGAAGCCTAAGCGCTCGTAATAAGGTGATCGATGCTGGCTAGTTGGTTTATAACCGCTTCAGCATCGATCAGGTTTATCCGGTAAAATTCTTCCGCCATTGGCGCCACACTGCACGATTCTGGCAGTGAATCCCTGTTATCACAGCTAAATTGCAAGCGAGCAATAAACACAAACTGTAGCCACTGGCTAAAAGACATTTTATCAATAGCGAATGGCTCAGTACTTACTAAGTCTTTTGGTGTCATGTCTTGGGTAGCCCACTGCTGTTTGATAACGAGCTCTGCCTCTAAATCCCTCAAAAGAAGCTGAAGTTGGGCATAGATGTCCATCATCTGTTTAACAACGCTTTAATGACCAATTTCCCGCCTGAACGGCGGTAATGAATTAAGCAACTGTGACCCATATCGCTTGGTGATCAAGCGCTTGTCTAAAATGGTCACCGTCCCAGTATCGGACTCTGTGCGCAACAGACGCCCAGCGGCCTGAATCAACCGCAAAGAGGCCAATGGGAGCGAAATATCAAAAAAAGAGTTGCCACCACGAGACTCAATCCACTCAGCAAGAGCCTGCTGCAACGGATCATTGGGAACAGCAAATGGTAGCTTGGCAATTACCACGTGGCGACAATAATCACCAGGTAGGTCAACACCTTCGGAAAAACTAGCAAGACCCAGTAAGACGCTGGTGCGCCCCTGATCAATGCGCTCTTTATGTAGTCTCACCATTTCTCGATTAGAGTACTGGCCCTGCATTAAAATCATCTTTGCTAAATCATTAGGAAGCTCATCAAAAACCTGTTCCATCTGTTTTTTAGAGGAAAACAATACTAGAGTTCCGGCCTTGTCTTCAATCATAGACTCTAAATTTTGAACAATATAATCGGTATGTTCCTCGGCTTTATTACCCTCTACAGCGTCCGC
>Ga0206130_10002320_pt1 | contig 26519 bp, 40 predicted proteins | sample Helgoland_Spring_9_FD_148637 | JGI IMG/M metagenome (GOLD analysis project Ga0206130, IMG submission 148637) | Pelagic subsurface seawater microbial communities from Kabeltonne, Helgoland, North Sea - Helgoland_Spring_Bloom_20160512_1 | ecosystem: Environmental > Aquatic > Marine > Epipelagic ...
TCTACACTTTTTACTTTAATTCGTTTTGCCATTTAAAATAGGTCTAAAAATTTACCATCTGATTTCTTGTCACGTAATTTACTAAGTTTTTCTTGGTCTTCCAACATACGATCAGCTAATTTTTCTAAATGTTTAGATTTTTGATTATCATAATCATTAACTAACTTATCATGTTTACGTTTTTTACGTGCTAATTTACTTTTGCGTTTTTTCATCGTCTAGATACTAATGAATAAGGATCATCACTTTCATCTGTAGGATCACCTAATCCTAATCTTTCAAGTTGTTGTTTTTGATAATCATCAAGTTCCCATTCTACATCGCTTTGATATGTTGGGACATGATCTTCTATGCCCTTAATCTGTTTATCGCTAAATATATCTCCAACTTGTAGAAAATAATGATTATAACAAAGTAACTCTATATTTTCCTTACGATAATTATTTTTATTATTATCTTTAAAATTAAGTAACAATGGTATTTTATAATCGTTTACTCTACGTTCGTGGAATTGACATACTGAGCATTCTTCTTTTAAGTAGCCTTCAGTTATTAATCTATATTTTAGTTTATCTGGGCTAAATGATGAGGCATCTATTCTACCCTCAATTATATCTAATAATGCTGGTTCAGGACCATCTGCTCTTAAAAATTTAGGTATACCTTTACCTGCTTGATTTAAATGTTGATCAAATAAATTATCATAACCATCTTCTGTTGCATCGTAAGTTTTAGCCCACTTTTTATAATGTGTATAAGACACATGCAAATAGCGAGCAGCAGCTTTATTACTCAATGTTTGAGACATAGCTGCTAATATTCGTTCTTTAGCAAGTGGTTTAGCGCTTGGCATTAATCTTCTATAAAAACTATTTCGTTAAATGTATGATCACCTTCTCCAAATTGAGCGTTTACTGCTTGTTTAGGTTTTGTTGTTGAGCAGTTAACACAATTCTTATACCCAAATTTAGTTAATCTAAGTTCTGGCATGGGTTGATTACATACTATACAATCTATATAAGTTATATTGTCCATGTGTTAATATGTTTAAGTTTCCCTATACATATCACAAACTTTGTAAAAATTTCCATAAGTCTGTAGGAGTTTCTAACATATGAACTTTACCATCTTCCATCTCTACACCTAATAGCTCACCATTAGCATCAAATCTATCTAAAACCCACCACCAAATTACATCAGCAGTATCGTATCCGTATTTGGCTACAACTAAATTTTCTATGACGTGGTAATAAAACTGACTAAATCCTAATAGATCAATCCCATAGTCTTCATGTAATTCATGTTCAGAGTGCCAAATATGTTCTAGTGTCTCTATTGTATCAACAAATAAAGCTAATTCACGTTCAGCCTCAGTTTTAGGTGATTCCTTTACATCTAAACCTTCTCCATATTTATTTTGTAGGATTTTTTTCATTTAAATTTAGATAATAATTTAGAATTATTTTGTGGGTTATGTTCTGCTCTACCATCCCATTTAACATCAAAAAAGTCATGTGCTAGATGTTCTTTACGTGTTGATTCAGCGCTTTGTTCGCGGGTTTTACGCGTAGCAGCGCCGGCAAAATGATAAAAATTAACATATACGCGCTTCATAAGATATCCAACGTATTCACATTTAAGGAAAAAATCCCAATCAACTACGTGAGGTGAAGGATACATAATATCCCAACCACCTACTGCTAAATAATCGTATTTATTCATCATAAATGGTAATGTTGAACCATTTAATTCGGCTTGTTTATATTGTGTATCTTCAAAATCCCAATATGCCTCTAAATCAAATTCTTCAGGTGATTTACCTAAATCTTTAATTATAAACTGAGAGAACATAGATGGGTTGGGTTCAATTTGGTTTAAAGATATTACTATACCTTTTTGTTTAAATTGGGTTAATTTATAATCCCAATTACGCGGGAATACATTATCATCATTAACTACTAAAATGTAGTCATGTGTTGCGTTGTAAACGCCCCAATTCGTTGCTACCGATAAACCTTGATTAGTTCCTAAATCTAATATTTTAACATCTGGATATTTATCAAGTACGGGTTGATTTAATTCTAAAAAACCATCAACCACAACAATAATTTCATTATTATTTACTTGTCCCTCAAATGCTGATTTTAAACATAAGTCTAAATATTCGGGTTCTTTATATGTAGGTATAATTACACTAAACATAATCTTCCCAATTTGTTAAAGGTGATAACCAAGCAGTTTCTCCGTGAGTTGAATATCCTGGGAGTGAGGTTAGTAGTAATCCGCTTTGTTCCCTTAAATGTAAAAACATTTGAAAATCGTTTGGGTGAGTTTTACTAGTAAAATTTCTTAAAGTATCTTCATATTTTTTAAGAGTTGATACTTTAGCAGCAAATGTCATTGTTGTACTATTTGTTATTTTCCAATGGCAATTATCAGTTAAATATACTCTAGTATCTTCAGCTCCCCCTTCACAATATGGATTACCACCTTTAGATGGATCCAAATACTTATCTGGGTGGTCATAAAGTGCTACAAAAGGTGCTCCTAATTCAAATCCTTCTTCTAATATTTTTTGGCTATTAGGTTTGTGAATGTAATCGTTTTCAATAAAATAAACAATCTCATCATCGTCAAGTGTAAGGGCTTCATCTAATGCTAAATTAAACGTTCCAGCACCATGACCTACAGAAACCCATTCAATACAATCTTCAGCAACATATTTGCGAATCATATTTTCAGTAGGTTCCGAAACATTATCAGCTATTACTAACCAATCAGCATCCTTAAATACCTCTGTTGCATTCTTAAGACATGCTTCGTTATTTATATAATCAGGTTTCACTTTATTGTAACCTGCATCTGATATTCTGTAGATTATTTTCATTCTTTTATAATATAACACCCTGCTGGGAAGCCTGAATCATCATTAGTATAACTTTTGTTTAAATCCAATTTTTCATCAGTTATAGGATGGTATAAAAAATAGGGAATGTTATTTGCTTTAAAATAAACTTTAATAGCATCTAAAGATTCGTATAAACAAGAATCATCAAATATAACGAATCCCCCAGTTTTCACTTTAGGATATAGTTCTTCTAAAACTTCTAATGTTGCTGAATATGCATCTACATCTACTCTAAGTATGGAAATATCCTCTATACCTGAGTTTGGGAGGGTATCTTTAACAAACCCTTTAAGATATTTAATTCTAGGATCATCTCCTAATCCAAAATTTGTAAAATGACTTTGAACTTCTTCTAAACTAATAGCTAAAGGACCATCAGCATTATGTGTATAACTTGGGACGTGTCTTTCTTTATCGTATTGATGTTTAGCTCCTTCTAGGGGTTGGAAACCCTCATATGAATCACAAACCCATACATTTTTATCTCTAAAAACTAGTGATAGAAAGATTGAAAAGCCACCCCTCCATACACCACATTCAACAATATCACCTTCAATGTCTATCAGTGAATTGTGATGTCTAAGAATGGTATTAAATTCACCTTTATTAACCATAGTAAGTTTATGTTTAATTAGGTAATCTATTAATTCTTCATAGCTATTTATTTCGCTCATAACATAATAATTTTTTGGTTTATATTTTGGTAATGACAAATACCTTCAATCATAATATTTTTATGACTACAATCATGGATTTGGTTTTGTTTTATTAATTCTAGTAATTTAATATAAATTTTTGGGGGAATCAAGTGATATTTAAAAAGATTATTTCTATTAATACATTCTCTTAAAAATCCTTCACATTCCCAACCTTGAAAATACTCCCAGATTTTACCATTGTAATTGGGGATATTTTGTATTTTACTATAAGTTTTATCTATATATTCTTTATCGTTTAAATAATCGGTTTTAGATACATTTATAAAATAAAAATTAGTTTGTGGAAAAAAATCTTCGTTTATAATACGTTCGTTATCAAAATTATATCTAACCATCCCACCATAACCAATTCCATTCATATAATAGAAGTCAGCTTTTTCGATTGGTATTTTTAATATTTCTGGTTGGATTAAAATATCATTTGAAGCCTTACATAACCATTCTATATTATTTTCTTTACAATAATCAAATATAGTATTATCTAAATCAGCAGTTCCAAAGTTATGTCCTCTATTTTTATCTAATAGAATAATTTTAGCATCTGGGAATAAAAAATGAATAGTATTTTCTAAGTATTCTTTATTTAGTTCATTATAAGTAAAAGCAAAGATATACCCTTTATACTCATCTAATACTAGTTTATTATGTAATAGATAAGAACCTAATAACTCAATATCTGAATCATTATTAATGTAGCCTATAGACCCATACCAACTTTTATTTATAAGATTCTTTAAATTCATCTGGTGATATTAAATTGAGTAATTTAACTCTATTAGTGTTAAAATAATCCCAAGAATCTATACCTTGTTGTAGTTCGTTTTTATCTATACTAAAATCCCCTTGATTTTTTAAAACAACACCTACACCCCAATCATCATCTACTACAAAATGTTTATGCTGTGGATTATCTATTCTAGATTGTAAAAATGCTTTATAAGTATCACCATTCCATTCGCGTTGTCCATTTCTTGGGACTTGGGCATGAGCTTTAGTTGGTGGGTTACAATCATGCATAGCAATTACTCCATTGTTAATACTATGTTTTAGACTATTAGTAATATCTTTAATTACTTGAGTGCTATGGTGTAAACCATCAATAAATACTATATCATATTTTATTTCAGGATGATCTTTAATTAGTTCAAAAAATTCATCTGAGGTAATTGGGTAATTTACTTTAGGGTGTACTACACCTTCAGCCCCTGGGTCAATTCCATCTTTATGAAGAATATCTACTGCTTCAATACATTCACCATTAAAAACTCCAATTTCAAGATAGTTTTTAAAATTGTATTTCTTTACAAAGTGATTTATGATATCAAATCTATACATGACTTAAAATATATTTAGCTAAGCTTTTTGTTGTTAAATGTTGTTTAGTATGTTCAAATACTTCATCTAAAAGTATGTAATATTTTTCTTGGTTAAAATTACTAGCTAATTCTTTAGCTTCTAATAATAATCCTTTAGGAAAACTAGATAAAGTATCTTTAGGACAATCTTCTAAATCAGTAAAATAAGGCATACAATAATTACCTAATATTTCATAATGTCTCATACAATCCCAACCTGCTTTTTTCATAGTAACCCCATAATATGATTTTTGATAGTCCTCATAATAAGGTTGTTCTTCCTTAAACACATAAGTTTCAGGTTGACCTGGAATGCAAGTAGCATATTCCTGGGATTTGTTTTTATTAGGTTTAGCTAATTTAGGTGTAGGGATAGCAAATGTTATTGGTTTTAAATTAGGATGTTCATTTACTAATTCACGTTTAAAATATAAATGTTTTTTATATAATGGATCCAACTCAGATTCATCATTACCATCAATTAAAATAACCTTATCATCTGGGTAGTGTTCGGAAACTATATCATAATAATCCTTACAACGTTTAATTGAACCATAAATAATTAAATCGTAAAATTGATCTTTAATTTTTTGTTCAATGTTAGTTCGATCAATGTTATTTTCCCCAATTAACCAAAATGTAGTCATCCCACCCCATAAATGTTGTTTTGGTATTCGGTTTTCGTATTCTTTATAAAGTGATACAATTTGAGTTGAATCTACAACATTATCTCCATATAACTCTCTTAAACCATAAAATACAAGATCATTTTGGTAGTCTGAAATAAAGCCACCACTAGCATTAGCTATGCTTATATGATTTGTTACGTAAAGAATCCTCATAATGTATCGTAATAAGCATTTTGTTTTTCTTGGCGTTCGATTGTTTTATTATGGATTAAAGCAAAATCTTCTTCAATAGGTAAAATAGCGTGTGTAGCATGTCCAATAATTTTTTCATGAACTTCCCCATGCCATCTAATACGAGGATCATTTCTATAAAGTCTCCACTGCATATCAGGCCAATTTACTCTACCTTTATCATCAACTACCCACCCCCATTTTTGAATATGAGATTCAGTTAATCCCTCTACTCGATTAATACGAGGAACTCTCATTAAGTCTATTTCTTGGTTAACCTCTAACATTTGAGGAATAATCTTCATCATATACTCATTAGGCATTTCATCTGCATCAATCTGGAATATATAGTCTCCGCTACATAAACCATTTAATCGATTTTTCATTGCGGCAAAATTACCATCAAATTTATAAGAGGCCCATCTAAATAAAGATTTTTCGACATTCATTTTACGAAGATAAGTTTCTATTTCTTTATCTCCATTATTTGAATCGTATAATACTACAATTTCGTCTTCGTTTCGTTTATTTTCAAGTAAAAACGTAAGTAACCTTTGTATTTCTACAAATTCATTACATACTGGGATAGCATAACTAATTTTCATACAATCTATTTTTCGAATACACCAATATATTCAAGAGCTTCCATAAAATCACTTTCAGGATAATGTTTCATATTTTCCATATCCATTTTAAATTTAAAGTTTTTACCTTTTTCTTTAAATTTTTCTTGTTCTTCTTCAGGCATAGGAATAGCTTTAACAGCAGCCCAAGCCCAATTAGAACCATTTTTACCATCAGCAAATACCATACCTTTATTAGGTAAATTAATTGTATTAGGCATCCAAATTAATCCAGTATCCTCATCTTCACCCATTAATTCTTTATAAAGTTCTGGTAGGGTTTCCATTTGGGATTCAAAAAATTCTTCTCCTTTTTTCATTAAAGAATTAGTAATAAAACCACAACCATAACACATATAGTTTTTAATCTCGTGATTTACTTCTTGAACGTAACATGCGTCACTGCCACATCTAGGGCATATTGTTAAATTATCCTTCATTTTTTTCTAGTTTTGGTAAATTTAATTTAGGTAACTTGGGGGTATTTAAGCTAGGTAAATCTAATTTAGGTAGTTTTAATTCAACTTGTTTAGGGAATTCTGGGATTAGTTCATCTAATCTAGATTCTAAAACTTCTTTCATTTTATCCCAATTAAATTCATTTTTGCTTTTGTAAGCTTGACGTTTACCACCATCAGTATAATTTTTATAATTTTCAAACATATCTTTTAAAGCATGCCCTACTTCTGGGTGGTGTGGGCTAAACCATTGAGATTCAGCTAAAATCATTTTTTCTTGTACTGCTGAAGGGTGAACATTGGTTAATTCACCTCCAATACACACAGAGAATTCAGGGGAAATAAAATCCATATGCCCACTCCAACCACTTACAATAATTGGTTTTTTACTTAAACTAAATTCAAGTAATGGACGTCCAAACCCTTCTCCTTTAGTTAAACTAACCATCGCTTTTACTTTACGATGATTATATAACTCATTCATTTCTTCATCTGTAAATTCACCATGAAGTAAATAAATATTTGGTAAATTATTTGAATTTACTGAATCTTTAATTGTTTGGATTTTTCTTAAAATTTCATCTCTATCCATATAAGAGGCTCCTGTTTGAGATGTTTTAAGAATTAAAGCTGGTTTTTTAGATTTATTTTTAAATGTTTCGTAAAATGCTTTAACTAATAGTGATAAATTTTTTCTATCTTCTCCCATTTGACCTTGCATCCAATGTCCCACTGATAGGTAGGCAAATGATTCTTTGATTGAGTCTAAACTAAGGTTAAGTTGTAAATTAGGATTTACTTTTTTAGCAAAATATTTTTCAAGATTAGCACCTTCAAATAATACTTCCATAGGTTTTGTTACTTGGATTGATTGTTCTAAAACATTACCTTGTTTATCTCTTTTTTCATATACAGAATTTAAAAAAGCTTTTTTAGAATGTTCTGAAGAGACAAAATTAATATCCATTCTATTCATTCCTTCTACCCAAGAACCGTCTACTAAAGTAGTTTCCATACCTGCTGTAAAACCAATATTATATCTTCCTACAGTTTGAAATTCGTTTGGAACTGTGATTTGAGCCCAAATATCGGGTTGTTGGGCTAAAGGCATAGATACTACTAAATTTAATAAATCTTTAAATTCAGTATTATTTTCACAAAACCCAAAAGGGGTAGCTCCCCATCTTTGAGATAAAAGTTTTACATTATACTTACCTGTTGCAATAACAGCTTTAATTACGTCTCTAGAACGTGCTCCATATCCTGAGTAAGTATCAAATGGGGAGCTTATAACAAATGTTGGTTTCATTAATATAACAATTTATGTGGTAATACGTCTTCTTTAACTTTATTGGTATTAATTAGTTCGTAATGTGAACGAGGTTCCCATGTTGAAAATAATTTTTCCATATTTTTGTCTACTTTAGATGCCATTTGTTCAGAAGTAAATCCTGCTTCCTTACTAGTAGCCCATTCGTATCCAGCTTTACCTAATGCTTTACGTTTATCTTTAGGCATTAAGAATAATTTCATTATTTGTTTAGCAGCATCTTCAGGACGACATCTATCATCCCAAATATAAGGAGTTCTTGGTGAACCTACCAATGAACGATTATTTGGAAATACTGGGAATGCCCATTGTCCATGTTTTTGATATGCTCCGGTATGATTTGAAGGTATTTCTGAATCGAAATTAATCCAATCACCATTTTCATCTTCAAATCGCATTTGATCTTGCATACCTCCTGTTACATTTGCAATAATAGGAGTACCTGTTAATAAAGCTTCAGTTAATGCTAACCCCCAACCTTCAGCTGATGATAATAAAATTTGTGCATCTGCTAGATTATAAAAATAATTTAATTGTTCTGCTTTTACTTTTTCAGTAGATAACATAACATTATTGTAACCTTTACCAAATAGATAATCTTTTACTTTAGGTAAATCAGTACCAGCATCACTAACAGCATCTGTATGTAGGATAAAATAACATGATTTTGCTTCTTCTTCTGATAGCTGATCTATAAAATATTTCCATGCTAATAAAGTATCTGGGATTGATTTTCGTCTAATATTTCTTGAATTAAAGAATAATACAAACTTTGCTTCACCTTCTCTAGCTATATTTTTTCTTAGCTTTTGAATTTCATCATATTCACTAGTGTTTTCATTAATGGGATAAAAGATTTTAGGATTCATTCCATGAGGAACATAATCTATAATTTTATTATTTGCTTTTTCTCCTAAAACAAGTTTATTAATATTAACAGTTTGTTTAGAAATCCCCATTAATAAATCACAAGATTCATAGAATGATTTATTATACATTGGGGCTGGGTAATCATCCCAAATGTTTAAATACATAATTGGAATTTCTTTACGGATTTCATTTTCCATTTGAAATAACCATTCAAAATAACGAGGATCTGTAATTAAGAAAATACCATCAATTTTTTCTTCTTTAATTAATTTTCTAACTAAATCAGGATCCCCATACCCATTATAAGGTTGAACTTTTACTTGGGCATCATCTATGCCTATAAGCTTATTAATATCATCACTAATATCAAATATTTTTCCAAGTTCTGGGTGGTTTAAAGCTCCCCCTACATTATACCAATTATATTTATGGGCAGTATGTAAAACTATTTCTTTACCTACATTCGCTACACCTGATTGTAAGCGAATATCATCAGTAAGCAACAAAATATTTTTTCGTTGCTCCTTAGGAATATAACCTTCTTTCATTTACTTAAAGTTCTAAGTTGTTGTGATTATTAATTGTTTTTCTAAAATCTTCATCTGTAAGATACAAATGAATAGCGCGATCGGCAAGTTTTTGAAATGAAAACTTACGTTTTACACACTCAATTTTAAACTCGTTAAATAAATCGCTTTTAATTTTAACACTTGTTAGTGTTTTGTCTGTAGTAGCCATAACGTTATTTATTATATTTTTATATACGTATATTATTATCCTTCAAAAGTCGCGGAACATAAATGGGTTTTGAAATAGGGACACCATTTACAATTATTATTAGTTAGAGCAGGCATATCCTTAGTATTATAACCTTCAGAAGTAAAACAATTATCTAAAAATTCATTTAGTGATTTTGTTGCTTGGTTAACTGAGGTTTTACCTGAGGGGGGTCTAAATTGTTGGATACGTTTAATTACAAAATCTTGTGATTCGTATAATTTACGTTTTACAATAAAGAATTCAATATCAATGTCATCGATTGGGACATTATACTGTTGAGCAAAGAATTTTTTATATAAAACTAATTGATGTTGTTTTGATTTATCCTTTTTAGCCTTATCATTCCAACCTCGAGTTGAGGTTTTTATGTCGATTATAATGAATTTGTTTGTTGTTTCATTATACATCACGACATCAAGGAAGCCCATGTATTTTACGCGTGGTAAATGCGGATTAGGTGCCAATACAATTGGTACCTCACAACCTACTAACCACCAACCACGTTTAGAAAAATACTTACGTCTATTTTTTCTAAGGTAATTTATAATTTCAACACCGTCGGAATAGAATTCTCGAAGTGTTTGGGCGTCAGTAAAATGCTCTCCTTTATTCTGTTTATAAGCGTCTGCATAACAATCTCTTAATCTGGTTTCAAAATCTGTTTCTAAATCTAACTCGTCAGCCTTAACTGCACTCTGGTTATACATAGTATCAAGATACATTTGTAGTGTCTCATGCAGAGCAGTTCCAAAAGTCATGTGAATACTTTGTTCCCTTATTTTATGTCCATCTCTATATTGTAAAGCCCATTTTTTAGGACATTGAGTATACATTGATAGCTGGGAATATGAGATATTTTTCTCATAAGCAAAATTTACGGGTTCAGGGGGATTTTTTTGTATCTCCCTTACTATTTGGGGTGCTTTCTTTTTAGCCATTATATAAAATATAATAAAGAGATGTTAGGAATCAAAATTAGGTAATTTTCTTTTTATCCAGCCTGTAAATTTTCCTTCTGTATCATAACCATCTTCATGATACGGTAATTGATTTTGAAAATGATATAAAGCTTCTTTTTGAGAAATTGGAATATAATCTTTATTATATTGAAGATCAAAAGAAGACCAATAGTTAGGAAAATTATTACCAAGATAGGCTGCGGGGACATTTAATGAAGATTCATTCCAAATAAAATATTTCCAATAATCTATATCAGGGCGATGATTTACTCCCTTTTGAAAAAGAATAGAATAATCATCTCTAATATCATAAACATTTAATCCTAACTCAATAAAACAAAATGTAAAATCCAGTTGTACATCACCCCACCCATTATAGGCATCTTCTTGATATTGTGTAATACTTGGAAGTTTACCATAAGTTTCGTATACTTTAGATAAATTTTCTGTTGAAGCTATACCAACACTACTCCCAGCATGTTTTTTAAACTTATTCCATTTTTCAGGTTCCTGGATGAACATGCAAAGATATCCACAATCATTATATGAATTGTGTTTATTAACTAAATAAGTATCCCAATTATGTTGTATAAAAAAGTAATCATCCTCATTAAAAATATAATAATCATATTCACTTCTATATTTACCAAATAAATCAGACCAAGCTCCATAACTGATACCTATATTCTCTCTAATATTAATTTCTACTTCTGCTCCTTGGATTTGTTTGGGGGTAATGGCAAATATTTTTGAAACATACTTATATTGATCTGGGGTAATGTTAAAATTAAATATAATTTTAGTAAGATTATGTTGGTAAGTTTGCAGACAGGATATTTGTTGTTTTAAAAAGTAAAGATTATCTTCTTGATAGTTTAGATCTAAAAATCTTCTATCACCTATCCAAAAATTAGTTATAAAGCATGTTTTGTTATCCATAATATTCCATTTGAATGTAGTTTCTATCTCTAATGGTTTTAAAATTGTTATTAGGTGTAAAACCTAATTTTTTATATAAATCTTTAGCAAAATTATCTTCAAATACCCATAAAGAAGCATAATTTTTATCTTGCAAATACAACTCATAAGCCATTTTAGCATAACCACGTCTTCTATATTTAGGATGAATATCACATCCTACTTCATCTCCATTAGTTCTAATATAACCTACAGGTACTCTATTTATTTCAATTATAAACCATTTAGGGTGGTTTTGTCTAAACCATTTTAAAGATTCCTTTAAAGTAAATTTAGAATTATTTTCTAAAAATTGAAGAGTTGATGGATCATTTCTTACTTCTAATAAGAAAGGTAAATCATTTTCAACTAAGGATCTTAATTTAATCATTATAAAAATTTAGATTCAATAATAGATTGAAATCTTCTAGCATTTTTTTGTTGATTATTCCAAGTAACACCTCCAAAACCATCTCTTTGAGATTGGTAGTTATTCTCCCATTCAGGGACATATTTTACAACATGAAGATCATCTTCAAATTCTTCCTCTGGGCGTTCTGTTAAAAATATACTTCTATCAGGGAGAGATTTAAACCTATTTATAAGCTGTTTTCTTTCCCATTCACCATGAGCATTATACATTTCTGAGGAAGACCATAGAAATATTTTTTGTAAAGAATTTGCTCTATTTGTTCTTCTTACCCATTTTAAAATAACATCATTAGGATCATTTTTTTCATCCAATTGTTCTGTAAATTGATAATTTGCTTCTTTAAATTCTAAAATTCTAGGTCGGGTATGAATCCAATGAATTTCTAAATCTAAATGATGAGAAATTGGATAGTCTGATGATATATGAGTATTGGGGTTTACTACTCTAGAGGTTCCGTTTTGTTTATAATAATTAATATTACCTTTAGATTCTCCTAATGTAACAGGAGCATTTAAATAAGTAGAATTATGTTCACAAAATCTAACATACATTTCATCATCTAAAATAAGGTTACCTATTGTAGGTGATGTATAAGGACTATTAAATACTTCATAAGTTCTCCATGCTACACAAGTATTTCCTATTAATGAAAAGTTTTTAAGTGCATCTTTAGGAAATGAAAAAGGAGAGGTTTTTAACATATTTCCATTTTGTATAATATGGATTTTTGGGGCATTTAGAAAAGAATGGAACGCAGTATCTAAAGCAATATAATATCCACTTCCTTGAGTAACTTTTTTATAATAATTTCTATAAATTACCCCTTCAAAAGCATCATCTATAATTTCTAAAGTAAAATCACTTATATCTTGTGTAAAAGTGAAATATATTTTACCATCACAGGTAGTTGAAGTAATATTAATCATACTACCATCCCTTTTTAATACATTCTACAATATACTCTCTTTCTTCAGGAGTAAGCCACCACCCAACAGGAATAGAAACAATTTTTCCAATTGTAGCATCTAATGAAGGTAAGTTAGATTGAAATTCTCTAACACAAGTATGTTTATCATTACGTTCATGTACCTGTGATACTGATATTTTACATTTATCCATATGTTTGTAAAATTTATCTCTATCTTCTACTAGTAATGAATAAATCCAAAAAGCAGAATCAAAGCCTTCTTCTCTTTCTAATAAAGTTACCTTATCAACATTTTGTAATTCTTTATCATAATAAGCTGCATTTTCTTTATGCGCTGTTATCAACTTATCAGCATGTTTTAGATTTTCAATACCTACTGTGGCACAAACATCATTCATATGAAATTTATAACCCCATTCTTCAATATCTGCTTCACAACGGAAGTCTTTTCTGTCTCCATCTCTATCAATTCCGTACCAACGGATTAATTTACCTCTTTGGTGTAATTCTTTATGGGGTGAACTTAAAATACCACCATCAATTGAAGTAATGTGTTTTATTGCTTGTAATGAAAACATAGTTAAATTACCATGATTACCAATACGTTTTCCTTTATACTCTGAACCAAATGAATGGGCTCCATCTTCAATAACTGCTGGTTTGAAACCATACATTCTATATGCTTTTTCTTGTATTTGTTTTACACGATCTAAATCATTAGGATACCCACCCCAGTGAACTAACATAATTACTTTAGTTTTAGGCGTAATTTTCCGCGCTAAATCATCAAGATCCATATTTAATGTTTTAGGATCAATATCGACCCACTTTAATTTTAAACCATTAGCTAATACAGGCCAATTTGATGCTGTACAAGTCATAGCTGTTGCTAATACTTCATCTCCTGGTTCTAAACCGGGCCATTGTTGATCCCAATATGCTACTCCATCAAAATTTTGTTTATGGGTTGCTGGTTTTTTTAATAAGTGAAGGGCTAAATGTAATGCCGATGTACCAGCATTTACTGTTTGGACATAGTCATGATCAAAATATTTTTTTAAATCATCCTCAAAGGTGTCCACTTTAGGACCTTGACCAATATACCCACTATTAAGGACTTTTGTTACTTCTTCAGCAGCTGTATCTGCCATGAATACCTTAAATAAAGGAATTTTATTTTCTGGGTTAAACATCATCGTAATCTTTTCTTAAAAAATTATACTTTTTGAAATCTTCTATATTATCCGAATTTAATTGGATATGGTGTTTTAACTTATTATTTATAAGTACTGTAATATCGAAAATTTCTTCTGGGGAGCCAAGTGGTCTTACACTCCAATTAAATTTCTTTAGTTGGTTAAAAGTTAAAATTCGGGAATTATTTATAATAACTGTTACATCACAAGGAGTATCTGATGCTTCATTCCAAGCAACAAAATCTATAGTATTATCTTCTTCATTATATATAGGAACTGCCCATTGCATATCTAAATCTAAAGCATGGAAATTAACCATTCTAATTTGGTTACCATTTTGGGTAAGTAGATTATGATCTTTAAATAAAACTTTATTATTATTAGCGGTATATATATCTTCTGTTCTTTTTTCTGTAGTTTTAATTCTTTGAGCTTTTAGTTCTTCTTTCATAGAATCACTAGTATAATTAAATGCTCTTTCATCTAAAGAAGAAACTTTAGCAGCATGGAAACAACCTAAACCCCATTCAATATTAATTTCTCCAAATTTATTAGGTTTTTTATATAAAATAGCATCATAATTATCTAAAACTTTAGAATTATCATAAAATTCAGTAAAATCTTTATAATAAGAATCATATTCAGTTACATGGATTTTTTTATAACCAAAAGTTTTAGCCAAAGAATAACCAGTAATTAGTTGCTTATGTACAGGAAGATATGTATTACCAGCACCAAAAAATATAGATTGAATTAGTTTTCCTTTTGGGTGGAACCATGGGGAATTTTGATACTCCCATTCAGTTAATAATTCATTATCCTTATCATATATAGCCCAATCAACCTTTTCTTGGACATCAAAAGTAATAGGGGTATGGCTTACAACCATAATATCAAAATCTTTTCGAATAGGTTGTAATCCTAAAACTAAATTAAGTAAAATTTCTCTTTTTTCAGGAGTAGGGACGTGTGCTGTAATGCAGATTAAATCTTTCATATTTGAATATTTTTATAACCTAATATTTTTACTAATTCATGTAATTCTTTATCTTCTTTAATAATTTGTTTTAAAGAGTTTGGAAGTAATTCAATATTGTTTCGTTTTTCACCTATTTCGTAAGAACTATTTGTTCCCTTAATATTAGCATTATTAAATTGTTCTTTTACTTGAAAATTATCCCAAAGAAAGTTTTGTCTTATTTCTTTATTATACATCCAATCTTCATATTTAATAAATGAAATTTGATTTTCAATACAGGCTTTTGCTTGAGATTTCCAAACATCTATAAAATGAGATGATACATCAAACATAAAAGTTTCATCAGTTACAAAGCCTGTATCAGTAACAATTTTTTGGAGTTCTACTTTATTACCTTTTAGTCTAGAGAGGAGATTGGAGTAAAAATCTCTAATCATTAATATCCTTCCTTTATACTCAGGGGTAAATCCTAAATTTTTATTATAGGCATAAGGTCCCTTAAAAACATTATTTACTCCATATAGTAAAGTATAATTAGGAAAAGCATCTACATAATTTAAAATTACAGTTTTATGGTCTTCTTGGTCTTTTAACCAATTTAAATTAAGTTTAGGTTTATAATTAACTTCATCAAATATAGATAAAGTTGAATTATTTAAGTGAGTCATATTATAAGCTCCCCAATTTTGAACTTGTTGACCACAAAGATTAGAAATAATCCAATTTAACATAGCATGATGACCTGAACGGGCATTGCCTATAGTTTCGATTATTTTCATTATTTTACTTTTTCCATTTATCTTGTTGGACTAACTGGGCAATAATGGCATAATTGCAGATATCTTGAAATGTATCAACTATTGTTTCATTATTAGGTACACGACTACTAATGATTAGATTTTTCCAACGGTTAATTTTATCACTTATCCTATACCATAAGCCTGTGAGAGCAAATTCCCTTTCATCTTCAGTAGCAAGGCTAGTCCCAGCAGTAATGTTATGCATACCGTAGTCAAGATGTTTACGACTAAATAACTCCAACTGCTCTTCCATGATAGCCATATAGCCAGCATAAATGTGAGGATACTCTTTTTTAACGATTTCTGTAGCTGTAAGACCATATTTAACTGTTTCTTCTGACATAACTTCTTTTTTATTATCTATATAACCTATAATTTCACCTTCTAACTCAATTGGAGTTCCTGGTATGTCAATGTGATTTGGATTCATATTTATTGTTTATGTAAATTATAACTTCATTGTAATATTCTATAAAATGTTCATTCCAAAGATCCCAATTTTGATTCAGACCGTCTAAGGAATAAACTTGATGGTTAGGGAATAATCTAAGAAAAACATCTCTAAATACTCTAAACTTTTGTTTTAATTCTGGGGTGGAAAGGTGCCATTCTCCTACTGCTACTCCAAGGTTTTCTTTTAACCAACAAAAATTATCTATTGTAAATATATCATATTCTCCCCCTTCACAATCAGTTTTTAAAAAGTCTATTTTATCAATATTATTTTCTTTAATAAGATCTTTAAAAGTAATACCTAACATTTCATTTTCGCCTCCAAATAACATATTAGTTTCTACTATTCCATTAGTAGAAGTAATACCTTTATTTATAAGAGTAACATTGGGTTTACCTTGAAGGTTTTTTGTTAAAGTAATAAATTCACTATCACTAGGTTCAACTGAAAATACTTGTTTTGGGTGGTTATTTAAAATAGAATATGTAAAGGGTCCTACACTAGCTCCAACATCTAAAACAATATCACCTTCTTGAACTTCTTGGTATTTTTCATAAATTTTATCTATGAAAATTTCTTGGATAATAGAATGTTTGTGGTATTGACCCAAGGGTGTTTCTTTACCCTCCTTATCTACAATTGTTTGGGAGGTTGGTTCATCCATCCACCCCCAATTAAAACCTGTTAAATCCATTAAATAACTTGTTTTTTATCTAGGTACCTTTCTATTGTTTCTAACCTTTCATCAGCATCAGCTAACATAGCAAGTGCTTCTTCAGCATTTTTATAAAAATCTTCTGTTGAATGATCTCCAATACCTGCTGGGTTTTTTTCTAGAAGTTCTAAAGTTAATAATGCTTTAGCTCTGTCAGCGTGGGCTGAAGTAAAAAGCATATCTCTTAATTTACTCATAACTTAGCTTTTTTAATTAATTTTTCGGTTTCGTCTTCTTCGACTCCCATTTTCCATAAAATACTTCTAACTCCTATATCTTGTAGTAAATCAATATATTGATCTGCTTCACCTAAACTACATTCTAGGTAATCAGCAATATATTCAGCTAGTTCTTGATAATTTCTTTTGTTTTCGTTTTTTACGTACTTGAAGTAGACTTTTCTTTTAGGTAACATTTCGCGATAAATGGAATAAATTTGTTTCTTACTTTGTGGATTAACCTTTTGAACATAGTTTACTACATCTATGTAATCCATGTTCATAGATACATATCTATGTATCATGTAAGAATTCCATTTATCCCATGAATCTTGCGAAATTTCTTCAGGAGGTGTTTTATAGAGAGTTATCTCATTCAACCACTCGAAGAGGGTTGTCACCTGCTTCATCTCTTAGCTCTTTTGGTAGTGTACCTTGTAAAACTTCACCGCTAACAGCATCATAAAATACTGGGATTGGCATGTAGGCATCTTCAGGGGTTCCTGCTACAAATTTAGAGACTTTACGGATAATAAACCCTTGAGTCCATACTTTTCCGTTTTCATGTTCTACCGACTCTGTATTTTTAAGGTCGATGTTTGGTTGATTCATTCCTTGATCCATTATTTATTTGTTTTGTTTATAATCTAAATAAAATCCAATCGCTACTAAAATATTCATACCTACACTAGCGATTATTTCGTGTAAGTCTTGGTATACATTTAATGATAAATGAACGTGTCCTACCATCCAGAAAGGTATGGCCATATTTTGACTAATCCAAATTATAAGGAATTTAAGAAACTTCTTCATATTCTATTTCTTCTATTTCTCTACAAACGTATAATTTATCTTGATGTTTAAAAGTATGGGTACAATTCCATAATTTTTTTAAAATATCTACATCCCATTTAGAGTTATTTTTTAATACTCTATAAACTTGGTATAAATTACCTTTAATAGAAATTATTTCATTATTCATTTTAATTCAATTAATTTCTGTATGAGTGCCATGCAGTTGATTTCTTTATCAATACGGAAGTTGGATTGGTAACTATATTCGTTGATATAAATTGCAACCATACCTTCACGACCACTTGCATATACATTAGCGTTATCATAAAGATAACGATAAAGCTCTTCAAAATCGCTAACGTTTGCGTTAGCAATGATTTGGCGAATTTCACGCCATTTAGGTTTAGCATTACTTAATTCTTTTAGTATTGATGTCATATAATTAGAAGACACTAATACTGATTTATCTATAACTAATTTTTGGTTTTGAGTTGATAGCTGAATTGTATTAAGACATTTACGTAGATCTGGGTAGTATTGGTTTACAATAGTTTTTAGATCTTCCATCTCATATGTTGTACCTTCAGTTGCCATTACACTAGCAAGGTGTACTGCTACCTCTTTTTTACTAGGAGGGATAACTTTAAGTACTTGGCAACGTGATTGAAGTGGATCAATAATACGCTCAACATAATTACACGTCATAATAAAACGTGTAGTACGTGAGAATGTCTCGATTACATTTCGAAGTGAAGCTTGCGCCTGAATCGTAAGAAAATCTGCCTCATCCAAGATAACCACTTTGAGTGGTTTGAATGAAGCTGTTGAAGCAAACCCTGATACTTTGTCCCTAATAGTTTCGATACCCCTTTCATCACTTGCGTTGATATAAAGGTAATCACAATTAAGGTTATTAACAATAAGCTTAGCCAGAGTCGTCTTACCTGTACCAGCGGGACCATAGAAAATAAGGTTTTGAATATCATTTTGACCGAGATATTGTTCAATGGTCTTTTTGATGTGATCATTTCCAACATAACTATCTAACGTTTTAGAACGATATTTTTCAACTAATAATGTGTGATCTTTAGTAGTCACCATATATATTAAATTTCTTAGGTGGTTCGGGTTTTACCTCTACCTCTTCTGTGCGTATAACATACAATTTTCCTGCTAAAGGGGCAAGCTTAAATTCAGCCTTTTCACCTGTTTTAGCAAACCATGCTTCTAATGCTTCAGTAATAGAATTATGGATAGTTTTACTACCAACTAGAGTCCACCTGTCTCCAGGTGGTACTCTGTTAGCTATTACTTCATAAAATTCTTCAATTTTACTTTCCATTACATCATGCCTCCCATCATTCCAGCCATAGGATCTACTTCTTCCTTGCTATCTGGATCTTCTACAACAACACATTCTGTAAGTAAAATTGTACCTGCTACTGAAGCTGCACTTTCAAGTGCTGTGCGGGTTACTTTAGCTGGGTCGATAATACCTGCTTCTTTCATGTTTACAACCTCTTCAGTTTTAAGGTTATAACCTGCCCAAATATCATTACCTGAATCTACTAATTGGTATTTACCAATCATTTGGGCATCAGTTGATGAGTAACCAGCATTAGTAAGAATTTGTTCAAATGGCTTACCACAAGCTTGGTATGCAATATTAGCACCAATATTATCTTCTCCATCTGCAAATAGAATATTTCTACGGGCATAAAGTAAAGCAGCACCTCCACCAGGTACAATACCTTCTTCGATAGCAGCTTTTGTAGCTTGGAGAGCATCATCTACTCTATCTTTTTTCTCTTTCATTTCAGTTTCGGAGTTTCCACCTACGTGGACAATTGCTACTCCTCCGACGAATTTCGAGAGCCTTTCTTGAAGCTTTTCAACTTCGAACGGTGTTGTTGCTTGTTCGATTTGTTGCTGTAATTCTTCAATACGTGCTTCAATTCGTTCTGTTTCTCCTTTTCCATCTATAATGGTCGTTTGTTCTTTAGTTACAGTTACAGTACGTGATTCACCAAACCAATCCCAAGAGAATTTTTCAAGTTTCATACCTTTTTCCTTGCTAAATACTTCCCCACCTGTTAGTGTAGCGATATCTTCTAATACAAGTTTGCGACGATCTCCAAAATCAGGAGCTTTAACAGCACAAACTGCGAGTGTTCCACGCATCTTGTTTACTACAAGTGTTGCGAGTGCTTCATTATCAATATCTTCAGCAATGATAAGAAGAGAGCGACCAGTTCCAGATACACCTTCCAATACAGGAAGAAGATCTTTTACTTTTGTAAAACGTGCATCAGCAATTAAGATATAAGGTTTATCTAAAACAGCTGACATAGTAGAGTTATTAGTAACAAAATAAGGTGATTTAAAACCTCTATCAAATTGGATACCTTCTACTGTTTCTAAATATGTTTCTCCTGATTTTGATTCCTCAATAGTAACTACTCCTTCACGACCTACTTTATCCATAGCAGTTGCAATTAATTTACCTACTTCTGGGTCATTATTTGCCGAAATTGTAGCTATTTGTTCTAGTTGTTCCTCTGAAGTAACTTCTTCAGCGTTTTCACGTAAAGTGGAAACTACTTGTTGAACTGCTGTATCAATACCTCTTTTAATTTCTACAGCATTAGCTCCATTATTAAGATGTGAGAGACCAGATTTAATCATTTCACGAGCTAATAATGTTGAGGTAGTAGTACCATCACCTGCTAAATTAGCAGTTTGAATAGCTGCTTGTTTAACTAATGATACACCTGCTTCTTCTACATTATCACTAAGTGAAATTGATTTAGCAACAGTAACACCATCTTTAGTGCTTTGGGGGAAACCTTGTTCATTTGAAATAATTACATTACGTCCATTAGGACCTAAAGTTGATACAACAGCATCTGCTAGTTTATCAATACCATTTACTAATTTTTGACGTCCTTCAGGACCAAATTCAATAATCTTACTCATTACGATAACGCTTTTTTATCTTCTTCTGTTAACTCAGTTTCTTCTAGAATTTCTTCTACATTGACTGATTTTTTAATTTTTGCTAAAACTTCATTTTCTTTTCCAATCCAGTATTCTTCACCTTCATATTCAAATTTAGTAAAGCCCATTGTAGGTAATACTACAACATCACCTTCACTTAAAGTAGTAGACACAAAGTGTCCCATCACAGTGTGACCTGGGCCTACAGACACTACTTGTCCGGTTTTATTTGTTTCATTTCCTAAATCTGGGACTACAATGTTTCCATACATTGTTTCTTCTACCTCTACGGGTTTTACTACAACCGCATTATATAATGCTTCAATCATAATCTAATTAAATTTTTAAGTTCTTCTGATTTTTGTTCAAAACGTTCTACGAATTCTTTTAATGAATCATAATTTTGAGATTTAGCACTATCACGAGCAATTGCTTCGATACAAGTACCTAATTTACCAAAGTGACCAATTGTGTTTTGGTACTCTTTACCTGACTCAGAGAATGTTGATTTCTGAGCAATGTAACAATGATCATCTAATTGAATGTAATAAGGAGTCAACATGGGATCCTTAATAAAACGTAAATTTGATTTGCTAGGTTTAGCCATAACTATTTTTATTTGTTTATGTGAATATACGAAAAATATTGTGCTAGGACACGTTTATTTTATATAACTTTTATTTGATTTTAATTGATTTTGGTTTAGATTCTTCAGAAATTGGAATGTAAAGTTTTAAAAGACCATTCTCCATTTCAGCACCTATTTTAGCTAAATTGTATTTAGGAGAGATTTTATATCCTAAATCGAATGATTTCTGAGATAAACCATGATAAATATAACCTGAAAAGTCTATGGTATCTTTTGGTTTAACATAACTAATTTTAAGTAAATCCCCTTCTACACTAATATCAAGGTCTTCTTTTGTAAGTCCTGTACATGCGACTTCAAAATGTAAACCTTCGTCGTTAAAATAAATGTTAAGTGGGTGGGGTTGTTTGGAATTTAATGCTGGGGCGAATTTATCTTCAGCATTAAAAAAGTTCCTAAAAAGGATGTCGAACGGTGAACGTTCAAATTGTTCTAATGTACTCATATCATTTGTTTTGTGAGTGCCTAAGCTACTCGATTAATTAAAAATATAACAACGTGCCCTAGCTACAATGTTATTTTCTTATACATATATTAAATATCTGCTTTCCTTACAAGGTAGTAATAACTACTCCAATCTTCACCTTCAAATTCAAATTTTATGTATCCTTTAGTGTTAACCTTCATTATTGCTTTAGTAGCATCTTTATTATTATTAAGGATAGTTTTAAACATTGATGAATTAAAAGGTAATTCAGTTCCATAAGGAACATTGTTTAATGTTGTATTAGGTACTTGGTAATCAATTTTATTTGTATGGTTAGAAACATCACCAAATGATAAAACTAACACATCTTGTAAATCTAAATCTTTATCAATATTAACTATTACATTATCGCTTTCAAGTGCATTATGTGCCTTAATAATAGCTGAGATACTTTCTGAATCTAATTCACTAATAATTTCATACTCACCTGATTCAGTAATCTCACCTACACTTGAGATAAGTAGTAAGTCAGTTAATGAAAAATTTAGAGTATAATTCATATCTGAGATAATGAGTTTAGTAAACACTTTTTGTGTTTTTTCTAACTCTAAAAATAACTCACCACTAGTAACTCCTAATAGTTTATTCAGTTTTGAAGTATCATATACCGCCATTTCGCCGTTTTCTAGCGGGAAATTTGTGTGATTAACGCGTCCAATCATGTCCTTATTGGGCGATTGGAAATCAACATTTAATGCGTTATTTTCAATAGTCCATTTAACAGATTCTACTAACCCATTTAGGTGGTATTTTCCAATAACTGATTGTAAGTCTTGTTTGCTTATCATATTAAAAACTAAAAATTAAATTTCGGTAAGGGTTCATGTTTAACTCCCAACCTAAATCATTATAAAACCCTTGTAATTTACTTTCTAAAATAGATTCAAACGCTCTATTTTTATCAGCATACTTATCCAATAATGTAATGATTTTCTCTGGTATATCAAAATCTAAAAACGCAAGTGCTTCAATTTTGTATGGATTCTCTTTTAAGTAAATCCATTTGACTTTATCACCTTGAGTAATCTTAGAATGTTGTTTATCTAACTTCCAAAATGTAAGTAAATCATTGTATTTAATTGCTGCCTTTACAGGGGCAGGAGCACCTTGATTAATTGAAGAAAACATTTCTCCAGGGCGAGGAGGGGATGCTAAATACTTATCTAATGTTTTTACACGAGTTGGATTACCTAAAATAGTAAGGCTAGTATCTGGTGATAGGATTTTAGTTCTAAAATCCTTTAATAAAGCATCTATTTCATCTTGAGGAGCACCTTTAATAACTTTTTGTAATACACCTTTAAAGAAATCCCCAAATATTTTAGGGTAATTAGATTTCATAAACTCCAAACCTTTAATATCTAAATCATCAGTTGGGACACCTTCTTTTTTAGTAATCCATTGAGCATATCTACGAGTAGCTCTAAAATAACCAGCACGAATCATACATTCTGTTTTCATCTCAAGTCTATGAGATTTAACATTAAACGCTTCTAACGCTAATGTATCATATGATTTAGTAATTAAGTCCTGATATTTAAGGGCAATCTCCTCTAGTTTTTCATCTCTTTCCTCCTCTGACATACTATCAAAGTTAGGATAGAGTTTTCTAAGCATGGGTTCTGCGTTGTAATAATTAGAATCTGTATCTACATAAACGCAGTAGTTTTCATCTTCTTTACTACAAATAAACCAGGGTGTGCTTTCTAATTGCTTCATTCAACTATTTGTATTTCGCCTAAATTATGTGATGGAATATAATACTTGTATTCGTATTTGTCAAGGAATTCGAACACAAGTTCTTGCATTTTTTTAGAGTTACCTGTAATAATTGTGTATTGTTTATGTCCAGGTCTTTCCCAAAAGAAATATTGGAGAAGTTTATCCTTTACTTCAGCATGTTTAGTTCCATGTAAATCTAAAGTGCTCATTCTTCATCATTATTGTATAAAGCGGTTTCTAATTCTCCTTTATTATTATAAATTAAATCAGGAGTTGTTATATAAAAGTTTTGTCCTTTAAGAGTAAACTTACCACCTTGTTTTAACATTTTTCTAAAAAACATTTCTTGGGTTTCATTCCAATTTTCACTTAGTGCAATAATTTCTTCTTTAGATAGTAGTTCACCTTCACATTTAATTACTACTCCTCTTCTTAGTGTTTGTTTTTTTATCATAATTCTATTTCTCCTCTCATTACTTGGTTCATATGTTTGTTAGCAAATGCTGCTGACTCTTGGATAATTCGTTGTCCTGATAATGTAATGGCTTCTGATAAAATTACATTACCATATCTAAAAGAACCTAATGCTGTTGCTCCATAAAGTGAGTTAAGCAAAATTTTCATTGTATGCTGTTTTAAGTGCATTAATTCACCTAATTCCTTATTACCAGCTTTATAAGCATCCTTCATTTTATTTTTAAACACAACCCTTTCATTAAACCATTTATTTAGAATAGTAGATAATACTGAATCAAAATCAGTTCTAAACATTACTCCATTAGCTGAGACTGCTAAGTTTTCACTTTCAATTAAATCTACTAAATCTGAAATTTTAATATTAGTATTACTACGTTTAGCATTTTGAACTAATACTGAACGTTCCTGGTCCATGGCTTTTAAATCATTTAAAGCATATCTACAATTAAAGATCTCTTTATTCTCAACTACTATTTTTTCATCTGGTATAATGATTCTTCCTACTAATGTTTCCTTACCAATATTAAGGGACATGATAATTGAAGGATATAGTGAAGTTAAATCCTCATCAAACATATATTTGAAAATACCTGCTGTAGGGCAGAATAAATAACCTCCAGCATAATTTTTCTTATTGATAGGATTAGGATCCCTAGCAGGTGGTGCAATACCTTCACTTAATAGGTAAGCTGAGATGGCTCCATCTTGGGTTTTTGTATTAGCATATACCTCACTATAGTTATGTTTACCTTTGTGTGATAGATTTTTTACAAGTGCTAGGTAATCTAACTTTTCATCTAGTAATTTAAGGATTTCAACATCTCGAAAGTTATATTGAATAAACTTATGGATATCATCTTCAAATAAATTATCAAGATTACCTTCGTATTCAATTTTATTTAATCCAGTATATTTTTCGCCAATAACATCTAATTTGTATGAGGGTTCGTCTCTAAAACTAAACTTTTTATGAACTCTCATATAATCTAAAGACTCAACACCTACAATGTCTACATACATATCTTGTTTGTACCATCTGGCTTTTATCTCACCTGTGTTTTGATCCTTGTATTTAGCTGATTTACGGGTTTTAACTATTCCTAAAGGAGATAAACTAGTAGCTGCTTTTTTAGATAAAACCTTTTCAATTCTATAATAAAGGTAAGGAATATCAAAATAATCACTATTCCATCCAATAATAATATCAGGATTCATTTCCTTAAACAATTTAACAAAAGTCTTCAATAACTCTGTTTCTGTAGTGACAGGAATTATTTCTTTGTTTCGGGCTTTAGTATGGTTTAATTGTTTTTTCTTATCTAAAATAATAATTGACCACTTATCCTCTTGTTTATCCCACCAGGCAATTGAGGTAACTGGTTTAGGGGCATCTTCAATGTATTCTTCAGTAAGTGCACCTCCCATTTCAATCTCGATATCAAAAAATACCTCTCTATGTCCTGTAGAAGGATCATCATTAATTCCATACTTTTCAATAAGGAACTTTTGATAAGCTGGCATATCGTGGAAGTGAAGGCCAGGTGTGTTTTTATCCTTATACATTGGATTTTTAGAAAACCTCCAATTTGTAACAGGTTTTACAAACTCACCATTTAGACCTTTTAGAGTAGCATCTTGTTTTGGACAATTAACATAAGCAGTGTTTTTATACTCTACTACTTGATGTTTACCATCCTCTTCCCATAAGTGCATCTCGTACAAATTATGGTCTAATTTTTTACCTTGATAGCACTTTTTATACATTAAAAGAACTTTTTAAGATCTGGTCTAAAGTAGTTAACGTTTTTCATTACTTTTCTGTCACGGCTTCTATAGACAATAAAATAGTC
>Ga0206130_10002321_pt1 | contig 26506 bp, 25 predicted proteins | sample Helgoland_Spring_9_FD_148637 | JGI IMG/M metagenome (GOLD analysis project Ga0206130, IMG submission 148637) | Pelagic subsurface seawater microbial communities from Kabeltonne, Helgoland, North Sea - Helgoland_Spring_Bloom_20160512_1 | ecosystem: Environmental > Aquatic > Marine > Epipelagic ...
CGAATGAGGCAGCAAAACGAAGACTTCAGGAGGAGATGGGAATGTCATCAGAGCTCAAGTTCTTATTTAAATTTCAATATAAATGTGATTTTGAAAACGGACTAATAGAACATGAATTGGACCACGTTTTTATCGGTCAAACTGATGATACACCGCATTTGAATATGGACGAAGCAATGGCATTTAAATGGATGTCGATTGAGCATTTAGAGCAAGATATGTTATCACATCCTGAAAATTATACGTTTTGGTTTAAATGGATGATCCAAAAATACAGAAACGAATTTACACCGTATTTCTAATGAAGGTTTGTAGAAGAGCACATTTTAATTCAGCACATCGTCTGTATCGACCAGATTGGTCAAATGATAAGAATAATGAAGTATTTGGAAAATGTAACAACCCCAATTTTCATGGTCACAATTACCAATTAGAGGTTTGGGTTGAAGGAGAAATCGATCCCGAAACTGGATTTGTAATTGACTTAAAAATATTGAAAAACATTATTAAAAATGAAATCCTTGAACGTTTTGATCATAGAAACCTCAATTTAGATTGCTCAGAGTTCAAAGATCTTAATCCAACCGCGGAAAATATTGCTGTAGTATGTTATGATTTATTAAGAGCAAAATTAAACGAGAAATATGAAATTTCGCTAAAACTATGGGAAACCGAAAATAACATCGTTGAATATGCTGGACGATAAATTTTAGTTATATGAAGACAATTAGTGCTCAAGAGTTTAAAGAAATCCCTACAAGAGAATATACCTCTTTTTTTAATGCACTATCAGGTGCTAAACCCGGGTTTTTAATTGGAAGTGGTTCTAAGTCGGATGAAAATGTTGCGATTTTCAATTCGATTACTCACCTTGGTGCTAATCCTCCACTACTTGGTTTTATTCAGAGACCTGTCAATGTTGAACGTCATACTTATGAAAATATCAAAAATCAAAAGTACTACAGTTTCAATCTCGTGACCCAAGACTTCTATAAAGAGGCCCATCAAACCTCTGCTCGTTATAATAACGAAGTAAGTGAGTTTACAAAAGCAGGGCTCAACTCCATGTACAAAAAAGATATCCCTTGTCCTTTTGTATTAGAATCACCACTACATATACTGCTTGAGCTATACGATGATGTGGAGATAAAGTCAAATAATACACGTTTGGTAATTGGGAAAGTACTATCCGTTTCGAAAAGAGAAATCTCTGATGTGTCAAATTTAGAAATTGACTTTGAACAATTAAAAGGCGTAAATATATCTGGACTTTCTGATTATTACACCATGACGAAAATCGCTTCTTTACCTTACGCAAAATCTAAATAAGGGTCTATGAAAAATAAAGTGGCTTTATTTTGGCACCGCCGCGACCTGCGGCTTACAGATAATGCCGGTCTATTAAAAGCCCTTTTAAATTCTACTCGAGTTATTCCTGTATTTATTTTTGATACTTCAATATTAGAAAAGCTACCAAAAAACGATGCTCGAATCACATTTATTCATAATGAAATTACTAAAATTAAATACGCATATAATGCATTAGGCTCAGACTTAAAAGTGGTTCATGGTGACCCAACTTATGAAATTCCTGAGTTGTCAAAAAAATATAACGCGGATGCTGTGTATACAAATAGAGATTATGAACCCTATGCTTTGAAACGAGATGAATCAATTTTTGAAGCATTAAAAACTTTGGGTATAGACTTCTATGGAGCTAAAGACCATGTGGTATTTGAAAAAAATGAAGTGCTTAAGCCCGATGGTCTCCCGTATACAGTTTTTACACCATACTCAAGAAGATGGAAAGCCCACTTTACGGAAAATTACACGAAAAATCATCCAAGTGAAAATCATCTTGATCAACTAATAAAGTCAGATAATGTTGAAGATTTGATAACCCTAGAAAGACTTGGGTTTGAAGAAAACAACATGATATTTCCGTCCAAAGATATTGACTTGTCGAAAATTGAAACATACCAAGAAAATCGAAATTTCCCTTCTGTAAATGGTACAACTTTAATGAGTGTCCATCTTCGATTTGGTACAGTTAGCATACGTTCATTAGTCAATAAATGTCTCACAAAAAGTGAGACCTATCTCAACGAGCTTATTTGGCGAGATTTCTATCAAATGATTATTTATCATTTTCCACATTCAGCAAAAGATGCATTTAAAAAGCAATACGACCTAATCGAATGGGAAAAAGATATGGAAACCTTCGAAGCTTGGTGTACAGGAAATACTGGATATCCCATTGTAGATGCTGGAATGAGAGAGCTAAACAGTACTGGTTTTATGCACAATAGAGTCCGCATGGTCGTAGCTTCATTTTTAACGAAACACCTACTTTTGGACTGGAGACTGGGCGCTACATATTTTGCAGAAAAGCTTCTTGATTTTGAATTAGCAAGCAATTCAGGAGGGTGGCAATGGGCAGCAGGATGCGGATGTGATGCGGCTCCTTATTTTAGAGTTTTTAATCCAACCACACAGCAGCAAAAATTCGATAAAGACTTTAAGTATATTCAAAAATGGGTTCCTGAATTCGGAACTGAAAATTATCCCCAACCTATCGTTGAACATAAATTTGCTCGTGAAAGAGCACTCCACAGGTACAAAAAAGGATTAGGTAAATTATGAAAATCGGAGATTCATTTCCTAAAATTGAGTTTGCCAATCAACATGGAAAACTTATAGACTTCGAAAAAAATACTGGAAATACACGTATGGTTTTCTTTTTTTATCCAAAAGATTTTACTCCGGGATGCACAAAAGAAGCTTGTGGATTCAGAGATAATTATGATGCTTTTGAGAAACTAAACTGTAAGGTGTATGGTGTGTCCTCAGATTCAAAAAAAAGACACCTGCTCTTCGCAAAAAAATTCAAGCTCAATTTTGACTTAATAACAGATAGCGGAAACCATCTCGCAAACTTATTCAAGGTAAAAAGAAATTTATTTGGATTAATACCAGGTAGAGTAACCTTCGTTTTTGACGAAAAGGGAACTTGTCAGGGTTCATTCAATTCAATGCGAGACGCAGAAGGACATATCAAGTATGCCTTGAATTGTCTTAAGGGCTTAAAATAACTACGCGTTCAGGACGCCTCTAGAAATCACAATTTTTTGCACCTCCGAAGTCCCTTCATATATCTGGGTAATCTTAGCATCTCTCATTAATCTTTCCACATGGTACTCTTTTACAAAGCCATAACCACCGTGAATTTGAACAGCTTCTACTGTTTGCTCCATGGCAACTTTACTGGCATAAAGTTTTGCCATTGCGCTTGATTGGTCAAAGTTTTTGCCTTGATCTTTATCACAAGCTGATTTGTAAACCAATAATCTTGCAGCCTCTATTTCAGTAGCCATATCTGCCAGTTTAAAGGCAATTGCTTGATGCTTATAAATTTCTTTACCAAAAGCTTTTCTTTGTTTCGAATATTCTGTGGCAAGTTCTAAGCCCCCAGCAGCAATACCCAAGGCTTGAGCAGCAATACCTATCCTACCTCCCGATAAAACTTTCATTGCAAATTTAAAACCAAAACCATTTTCTCCTATTCTATTCTCTTTTGGAACCTTAACATCATTAAACAACAAGGTATGCGTATCACTTCCTCGAATTCCTAATTTATCCTCTTTGGCACCAACAATAAACCCGTCCATACCTCTTTCAACGATAAATGCATTAATCCCCTTATGCCCTGCTTCGACATTAGTTTGAGCAATTACAATGTATGTACTTGCAGATGAACCATTTGTTATCCAGTTTTTGGTGCCGTTCAATAAATAATGATCTCCTTGGTCGATAGCAGTTGTCTTTTGAGATGTAGCATCCGAACCTGCCTCGGGTTCTGATAAACAAAAGGCACCTATTTTTTGTCCGGAAGCGAGAGGAACCAAAAACTTTTGTTTTTGTGCTTCAGTACCAAATTTTTCAATACCCCAACAAACCAATGAATTATTTACAGACATACAGACAGATGTTGAAGCATCCACCTTTGAAATCTCTTCCATTGCAAGGACATAGGACATAGTATCCATTCCACTGCCACCGTATTCAGGGGAGACCATCATTCCCATAAATCCGAGTTCTCCAAGTTCTTTTATCTGAGCTGCTGGAAATTCCTGTTTATTATCACGGTCGATTACTCCAGGTTTTAATACGTTTTGTGCAAAATCTCTTGCTGCTTCTTTAACGGCTAAATGCTCTTCAGATAAGTCAAAATTCATATTGGTAAAATTTAATCTATTTTTGACAAAAATACTCATTTATAAGGGGAAAAGAAAAAGCAAATGACTATAAAAAAGTTGATTGGTCTGATGAGTGGTACATCTCTTGATGGACTTGATATTGTATTGGTTCAATTCATGGAAAAAGACCATATAATTAATCATGAATTAATCCACTGTAAAACAGTTAGCTATCCTCTTAAATTGAGAGAACAAATAAAAAAATCATGCGACCTGAGTCTCAGTGAAATCCAGATACTCGATAAAACAATTGGACTTTTTTACGCAGAAGAAGTGCAAACATTTATTGAAGAATTTAAAATTGAATCACGAGAAGTTTCAGCTATTGCATCTCATGGCCAAACGATTTTGCACCAACCAGAAAATGGTTTCACCTTACAATTGGGTTGCGGCGGCACACTTGCATATCACACTGGGATTAATGTCATTAATGATTTCAGAACAAAAGATATAATTGCAGGTGGACAAGGGGCACCTCTGGTACCTTTGGGAGATTTTGACTTGTTTTACAAGGAGGCAGCATCATTTATAAACATCGGAGGTTTTTGTAATATTAGCCTAAAATCAAGAGGAGAAATTGAGGCTTTTGATATTTGTCCCGGAAATCTGCCTCTCAATAAGTTTGCTAACAAACTTGGTGCTGAGTTTGATAATAATGGCAACTTTGCCGGAGAAGGAAATTTGATCCAACCTCTTTTTGAAACCTTAAATGAACTTGAATATTATAAAAAACCAAATCCGAAGTCTTTAGGAACGGAATGGCTGGAAGGTTCATTTTATCCATTGTTGACACCATACAGCAATGAGAAAGATATATTACACACATTATGCTTGCATATAGTGCATCAAATTTCAAGTGTTCTAATAGAGCATAATATAAACTCAGTTTACCTTTCTGGAGGTGGTGCTAAAAATAAATTCATCACCAAATCACTGCAAAAACAATTTAAAGGAAAGCTTATTATTCCAAATACAGATACCGTAGACTTTAAAGAAGCAATTATCTTCGCTTATCTAGGCTATTGCTACATCTTAAATAAACCCACTACTATCCAAACGGTAACAGGTGCCACCATTGCACTTAGTACAGGAGTCTTCCACAAACCTGGCTTCACAACTTATCCACAACCATAATGTTGGTACTTGAAAAAAAAAATGAATGATTTACATCTTGGTTTTATTATTTTTGTTCACAATTTGCACGAAATTATCTCATGAAAGAATTATTAGAAAGATTTGAAAATAAACAACCAGAAATCGTTTTTGAATGGAGCGATGCTGAAACCGATGCTAAAGGATGGGTCGTTATAAACTCACTGCGCGGAGGAGCCGCTGGAGGAGGTACAAGAATGAGAAAAGGCCTCGACAAAAGAGAAGTTGAGTCTTTGGCAAAAACAATGGAAATAAAATTCACCGTTGCTGGTCCTCCAATTGGTGGTGCCAAGTCTGGTATAAATTTTGACCCTAAAGACCCTAGAAAAGAAGATGTTCTTAGAAGATGGTATGCAGCCGTATCTCCATTACTAAAGCATTATTATGGTACTGGAGGAGATTTAAATGTTGATGAAATCCATGAAGTTATACCGATAACGGAAGATTGCGGTGTTTGGCATCCTCAAGAAGGTGTATTTAATGGTCATTTTCAACCGAAGGAAGCTCAAAAAATCAATCGTATTGGACAGTTGAGACAGGGCGTTCTTAAAGTTATAGAAAACGAGTCCTACACACCTTCAGTTAACAGAAAATATGTTATTGCAGATATGATTACAGGATATGGTGTTGCCGAATCCATTAAACATTACTATTCAATCTGGGGAGGGAATTTAAGTGGTAAAAAGGTCATTGTCCAAGGATGGGGTAATGTAGGCTCCGCAGCTGCTTACTATTTAGCTCAAGATGGCGCCAAGATCGTTGGAATTATTGATCGCGTTGGTGGATTGATTAAAACAGATGGATATAGCTTTGAAGCAATAAAAAATCTATTCCTAAATAAAAATGGTAATGAGCTCGTCTCTGACGAAATGCAAGACTACGACGCAGTAAATGCAAAAATTTGGGATACTGCTGCCGATGTTTTCATCCCTTGTGCAGGCTCAAGAATGATTTCAAAAGAACAATTAGACCGAATGATTGCTGCGGGTGTTAGGGTTATTTCTTCTGGAGCTAATGTCCCATTTGCAGATCCTGAAATTTTCTTTGGTTCCATTGCAGAACAGGCTGATGAATCACTGGCACTCATTCCTGATTTCATTGCAAACTGTGGAATGGCGCGTGTATTCGCTTATCTAATGTCAAATGATCTAAAGAAGCTTGATGACAAAGAGATATTTGAAGACACGAGTAACACGATTAAGAAAGCATTGGAAGAAACCTATAAGGTAAACTCAAAAGAAACAGGATTGGCAAAAGCTGCTTTTGAAATTGCTTTAAATCAATTAATTTAAATTATGGAAGTAGTTATACTCATTGTTTTTATCTTAGGTTATCTTGCCATTACGCTTGAACACCCACTAAAAATAGACAAGTTAATACCAGCACTCGTAATGATGGCTTTAGCTTGGGCAGGAGTTGCGTTTGGACTTGATTCATTTACAACTTGGTTTGATCCAGGCAGCCACCGGTTAGTTGAAGGGTTTTCAAATTTACCCTTGCATGGCACCCATGCTGAAATGGGTAAAATGGAGTACATGGAGCATACGCTTTTGTACCATTTTGGTAAGACCTGTGAAATTCTAATTTTTCTAGTCGGAGCGATGACCATTGTTGAAATCATTGACCATTTCAATGGTTTTCAAACCTTCAAATCGATGATCAGCACGAGGAAAAAGTCGAAACTCCTATGGATTGTTTGTGTTCTTGCTTTCATATTATCTGCAATCATTGACAATCTTACTGCAACCATTGTACTCATAACTATTTTAAGAAAAATAATTAAAGATAAAGAGCTTAGGATGTGGTTTGCCGGAATGATCATTGTAGCCGCAAATGCAGGTGGTGCTTGGTCTCCTATTGGAGATGTCACAACGACCATGCTCTGGATGCAAGATAAAGTTACTGCAGGTGTTCTAATTGAGACCCTACTGATACCGTCTATTGTTTGCATGGTTATCCCGACAATTATAGCAAGCTACTTACCTGCGTTTAGAGGTGAAATTGATGCAGAAGAATCTATTGAAGAAAAAAGTAAGAACAGCGCATTCATGTTGGTTTTTGGTTTACTTTTAATTGTATTCGTTCCTATTTTCAAAACGATCACACATTTACCACCATATATTGGGATGATGCTTTCATTAGGCATCATGTCTATGATGGCAGAAATACTTACCAACCGTGATTTTTCATTAAAGACGTCAACACATGAGCAAGACCATGGTCATGGTCCGACATTTAAGGCATTAACCAAAATTGAAATGCCAAGTATCTTATTCTTTCTTGGAATATTGATGACCGTAGCAGCTCTTGAGTCTCTTGGTATGATTTTCACTTTTGGAAATACAGTGAATGCCGTGATGCCTGAAAATGTCTTTGTCTCACTGCTCGGTATAGGTTCTGCTATTATCGATAATGTTCCGTTGGTGGCTGCTTCTATGGGAATGTTTCAAGATGCTATGGATGCTGAGGTTTGGCATTTTATCGCTTATGCTGCAGGTACAGGTGGATCTATGCTCATTATTGGCTCCGCAGCAGGAGTTGTAGCTATGGGAATGGAAAACATTTCATTCTTTTGGTATCTTAAACGCATATCACTTCTCGCGCTCGTCGGTTATTTTGCCGGAATAGGCGTGTTTTTAATTTTATAGTAACTATATTTCAATTAAACGTTTTGACATTATGAATACATTTTTTTTAACTGCTGAACCTACTGAAACTACCAAGACCTTTTGGGAAGTTTTTGTCAATACTGATGAACTTGTAGGATTAACAATCAATGTTACCCTTTTGCTGATTTTAGGCTATGTGGTTTTCATTTTTGTTAAGAAATATTTTGACTACAATAGCATATTAAAGAGCTACAGTGCCATCAATAGAAAAATTGAGGAGGAATACGATTCGATGCTACTCAGCAAATATGATAATTCAACCAACCCGTTCAAGAAACTAATCTCTAAATATATTTCAACTCAAAAAGATGGAAATAAGAAATCAACTGCGGAATCACAGCTTAAAAATCAAGGTGATTTTGAAATGGCTCGATTAGGAGAAAAATTAGGAGTTTTAGCTACTTGTTCTGGTGTTGCACCAATGATTGGTTTCTTAGGAACTACGCTTGGAATGGTTTCTGTATTTATCGGTCTGGAAGGCGCAGGAACATTAGAGATCAAAACAATCTCAGGTGGTATCCTAACTGCAATGACAACAACAGTTTCAGGATTGGTTGTTGGTATTGTTGCCTATGTTGGATACAACCACCTTGTTATGAAACTTGAAAAAATTGCGATTGAAATGGAAAACATCTCCTTCAACTTAATGAAGAATTACGACAAGAAAGGAGAACAATAAACCATCATATCATGAGCTTGAACCAAAGAAATAAAATTAAAATCGAAGGAGGTATGGCCAGTATGACTGACCTTGTATTCTTGTTATTGATTTTCTTCATCATAATGAGCTTGATGGCGAACAATCAAACACCTCTTGACCTTCCTAAAGCCGAACAAAATCTGCCTACAGACCAGACGCCTGTTGAACCAACTGTTCTAGTTTTAGAAAACAACAATTATATCGTAAAAATTGGAGATAAAGAAAGTGAAGAAGTGAGCTACGACGAGATGGAAGGGCTTATTACTTCGGCCGTTGAGGAATCGGGCAAAACTAAAGTAAGAATCGCAGGTCATAAACAAGCGGATTATGAATCTGTATTTAAAGTTCTTGGATTGTCGCAATATAACGGCTGGGATCCAGTTCTTGCCTACGATAAATAATACAAATTGAAAAAGAAAGAAAAAGAAAAAAATAAAAGAAAATCTATGATTTTCACGCTGAGCTTTATGCTTATCGTTCTAATTTGCCTTTCTTTTATTGAATTCCGTGTCCCTCTCGAAGTTAAATCCTTGGTAACAGTTGCACCTCCCTTACCACAAGAAATAAAAGATTTTGTTGCTGAATCTCACAAAGCTCAGAGCAAAAAACCGTCCCGATCTAAAAAACCATCACAAAGCAAGAACCCAACTAATAATTCTAGTGATGCATTAACCGATAACAAGCCTGACGAAGCCGTATCGAACCCTTTTGGAGGAAGCGGCGGTGGACAAGAATTTGGAGGAGGTAGTAGTGAAGATGGCAATGGAGGTGGCGGCAACGGAGGTTCCGGCGGAGGTGGTTTTGGAGAACTGGTTCGCTTAAATGCGCCTGTTCCTAATCAACCAAACACAGACTACAGCGGACAGGTAGCTGTGCTTCTTACTGTAAATGATAAAGGCGTTGTAATTTCGGCAAAGTCTACAAATGGAACTACACATCCTGACCAAAATGTTATAAAATTAGTTGTCGATCACGTGAAAAAGAATGTGAAATTCAAAGCCCAACCCGGCGCACCCATCAGAACAGCATATTACACGGTTCAAATTGACGCAGGATAAGTACAAATCCCAGACTGATTGGTTATTTCATCAGTTCCCTGCCTTTCAAAAGCAGGGAGGAATCGCCTATAAACCAGGCCTAAGCCACACAGAAAATCTTCTAAATCATTTTAATCTCGATGTCACAAAACTAAATGCAGTACATGTAGCTGGCACCAACGGAAAAGGTAGCACCTGCAGCTTTTTGGCTTCATTACTTACAGAATCAAATAAAAAAGTCGGTCTATTTACATCACCACATATTTTTGATTTTCGAGAAAGAATACGTGTAAATGGAACTATGATTTCGAAAAAAGAGGTGATCGATTTTATAGCAGAAATTCAGTCTCTAAAGCTTGAATTCAGGCCATCTTTTTTTGAAATCACCTTTGTGCTCGCAGTGAAGCATTTTATAAATATAAATTGTGACTACTGTGTATTTGAAACAGGCATGGGCGGACGTTTAGATGCAACCAATGTACTACAACCAGCCGCTACAGCAATAACAAATATTAGCTTGGACCACACAGCGTTTTTAGGAAATACGCTAGAAGCTATTTCAAAGGAAAAAGCCGGTATTATCAAGGTCAAAACACCTCTTTTTATTGGAAAAAAAGAACCGCACAGCTTTCCAATATTTAAAGCTGAAAGCAAGAGCAAACATAGCACTCTTTATTTAAATGATTTGAAATATACATTCAAAGGCCTTCCGGATTATCAAGTACAGAACTTCAATCTCGCAATAAACTTATTTGAGTTTCTGACTAAAGAACTTCCAAACCAAGAACTCATCCAAAGAGCCTCTGATAAAATTCATTCAAATACCGGTTATGGCAAAAGAATGGAATTAATAAATGAGTATCCTAATATATACCTCGATGTAGCCCATAATGACGTTGGTATTAAAGAATCCTTAAGTTTCATTAAAAATCAAACGAAAGGAAAATTATATGTTATTCTGGGTGGTGCAAAAGACAAGGAATATGAGAAAGGAACATTAAATGCGCTATTCGAGACCACTTTGGCCTTTTGTTTATTCTCAAATAACCGTTCGAAATCAATTGAAGAATGGAAAGCAATTGAAAAATTGACAACTAAACCAATCCATATATATAATTCTATTGACGAAGCTTTAATTGAAACGAAAAGTATTTTAAAACCAAGTGATGCTCTACTTATTATGGGTAGCTTCTTTCTAATTTCAGATTACAATACCGCCTTTTGGAAATAAAACATTTGTAAATCCCAAAATAGCCTTATCTTTGCAGTGATGGAAAAGCAGGTCATCCTTAATGATAAGCACCTTGAATTGACGCTTAAAAGACTTTGCCACGAACTCATTGAAACCCACAACGACTTTAGTGAAACAGTAATTATTGGCCTTCAACCAAGAGGTATTCATGTTGTCCAACGCATTAAAGAACAACTACAGAACATATTAAAAAAAGAGGTCACTTGTGGGACACTAGATATCACCTTTTTCAGAGATGATTTTAGACGAAGAGAGACACCACTTATACCGAGTGTAACAAATATTGACTTTAGCATAGAAAATAAGAACATTGTCCTTGTAGATGACGTACTATTCACAGGAAGAACTATTAGGTCAGGACTTGACGCACTACTTTCTTTTGGAAGGCCAAAGGGCGTTGAACTTCTTGTACTTGTGGATAGAAGATTTAGAAGAGACTTACCAATAGAAGCCAATTACGTTGGAAAGGCCGTTGACACATTACTCTCTGAACGCGTTTCTGTGGAATGGGCAGAAATTGAAGGACAAGATAAAATAGTATTGTATAGCAAAGAAAATGATGAATAACTTAAGCGTTGACCACCTTACGGGAATTAAAGACCTCACTGCAGAGGATATAGAATTAATTTTCAAAACGGCTGATAGTTTTAAAGAAGTAATCAATCGTCCGATTAAAAAAGTTCCGTCTCTGAGAGATATCACAATTGCAAACCTGTTCTTTGAAAATTCGACGAGGACAAAGCTATCATTTGAGCTAGCAGAAAAAAGACTGTCTGCAGATATTGTCAATTTTAGTGCCTCAGGAAGCTCTGTCAAAAAAGGTGAAACCTTAGTAGATACGGTAAACAATATTCTTTCGATGAAAGTTGATCTTGTTGTCATGAGGCATCCCAATCCAGGAGCGGCTACTTTCTTATCGAAAAAAATAGGTGCAAAAGTCATAAATGCTGGGGATGGTACTCACGAGCATCCAACACAAGCCTTACTTGACTCCTACTCTATTCGAGAAAAGTTTGGCAGTGTAAAAGGAAAAAAGGTCGTAATAGTCGGAGATATTCTTCATTCTAGAGTAGCACTTTCTAATATCTATTGCTTGCAAAAGCAAGGTGCTGAAGTGATGGTATGCGGACCTTTAAATTTAATCCCTAAAAACATGAAAGACTTAGGGGTTAAGGTATCAAACAATTTAAAAGAGGCTCTCGAGTGGTGCGATGTTGCAAATATGTTGCGTATTCAATTGGAAAGGCAGGACGAAACTTTTTTCCCTAGCCTTCGTGAATATGCTATGCTTTTTGGTCTAAATAAAGGAATTTTAGATAGTCTCTCAAAAAAAATAGTAGTGATGCATCCGGGCCCTATAAACCGTGGGGTTGAAATAACCTCAGATGTCGCGGATAGCGATCAAAGTATCATTCTGCAGCAGGTAGAAAATGGTGTTGCAATAAGAATGGCAGTAATTTATTTGCTCGCCTCTCAAATTGAACGCTAATTTTTATATTTTTGAGGGTAATGAATAACTTCTCATCAGAACATAAAGGAAACATCGCAATAGTTTATTCAAATGTTGATAAACTAGATTCAAGTAATGCTCCAGAGCTTAAAGGCTTATTTATCCATCTCAACAAAGGATCAAACAACCTCATCATACTTGACATGAGTAAAACTAAATATTGTGATTCTTCGGGCCTGAGTGCCATTTTAATTGCTAATAGGTTGTGTAAAGACACGAATGGATCTTTTCATATTGCAAGTCTTCAACCTGATGTCTTGAAACTCATTCAAATTGCACAACTCGATCAAGTACTCAATCTTTCTGAAAATCTCGAGAGTGCTGTGGCTTCACTAAAAAAGTGAATTTCTCAGTAACGATTTTAGGAAGTGGCGCGGCGCTGCCTGCAAAGAATAGAATGCCGAGCGCACAATATATTAATTGCAACAACAGACATTTTTTAATTGATTGTGCTGAAGGCACCCAACTTCAACTTCGGAAGTACAAAATTAATTTTCAAAAAATCAGTCATGTTTTTATTTCACACTTGCACGGAGACCATTATTTTGGACTAGTTGGCCTCCTGAGCACTATGAATCTTTTAGGAAGAGAAAAAGAACTAACAATTTATGGACCAGAGGAATTAGAAGCTCTTATAAATCCTATGCTAAATTACGGCGGTTCAAGATTGTCCTTCAATCTTGTATTTGTTGCTATTAACATGAAGGGAAAACAAACGATATATGAGGATGATGTTGTTGAGGTATTTAGTTTTCCTCTCCTACATAAAATCCCTACAGCCGGATTTTTAATTCAGGAAAAAACAAAACCCTTGAAGATTAATCCAGCCATGATTGAAGCTTTTAATCTCAAAATAGAACATTTTAAAGATTTACAGAAAGGTAAGGATGTCATTTTAGATTCTGGAGAAGTCTGCAGCTTTGAAAAAGTCACGTTAAAACCTACAGAATTATTGAGCTATGCTTATTGTTCAGACACAAAGAAAAGCATTAAGGTTGCAGAAGCCGTTTCTGGCGCAACAGTTTTATACCACGAGGCAACATTTGTCTCTAAAGATCAAAAAAGGGCAACAACAACTTTCCATTCCTCAACTAAGGATGCTGCAGAAATTGGACAAAAAGCAAAAGTTAAAAAACTTGTTGTTGGACATATTTCATCTCGCTACAAGACCAACAATCAACATGAAGAAGAAATGGCGAGGTTCTTTACCAATAGCACTGTTGCAGAAGATGGAATGTGCATTGATTTAACTAAAGTATAATCAGTGTTTTTACGAGCATCATAAGTGAGAAAAAGGCGGTAAAAATAGTGGAGAACAACAATACAGATTCAGCTTTAGTTTTTGATTCCTTTAACATCTGTTCTTTAATTTGTAGCGTTGCTGTTCTGTAAGCTGCCTTGTCCTTAATTAACAACCTCATAGCTTCATGATTTATTTTGTTTGTAATTCGATTCATTGTGTTGTTTGTTTGTTTACAACAAAGATGCACCATTGGATTCTAGAGCAGAAAGAAAAAATGAGGAATGAATTACAATTAGAAAAGCCTACACAGTATGGCTTACGTATTCACTCTAAGACAGGTACATATAAATACGTATCCCATTTGAAAATCAAATAAAAAAGCAATCATTTAGGTTTGAAAAAGACTTGTATCTTTGCAGAATCGCTTTGGAATCAACAAAAAGAAAGCGTTAAAAAGACACAAACAACTATTCTAAAAATGATGAAATTAACTGCAATAATTTTATTTTTTATTATCTCATTGAAATCCATGGCATGTGATGGAAGCTCTATCAATCTCATATCGCAAACAACGAACCCTGACGGTAGTATTACTTACGAACTAAATCTTTATTTAGACCTTGGTGGCTCTGATGTTGCACACTATGGTTTTACTCTATCATTTTTATCTTCATTTAATACTCCAGAAGTAATGGCGGGAGGATTTGACCCTCTAATATCACAAGATGATTTAACATCAGGAATTAGTGATGATCTCACAGGACTGATCGGTGAAGATGTGAATTCTATTGCAAATGACTCAGATTGGGCTCCGTATGAAAACAGAACAGATGTTTTAAGCTATGAATCCAATGGTATTTTCCCTTCAGCTTCGACAGATTATAGTATGACAATATTTGTTACTGTAATGGGATGTGTAGAAAATATAGAGTTTGATTCGAATACCAATTCTGGAAATGCAGCATGTATTTACACTGCAAATACCGGTCAGATTTGCGATGGATGTGATGTTTCTGCAGGAAACATAAATATTATAGGTGGCACAAATGTTGGACCGAATGAATACGAATTATCAAACTGTGAAACGATAAGCTTTTCTGTTACCAATGAAAATCTGAACGGTGCAACGTTAACCTATGGATGGGCTATTTTTAGTTGTGAACCCAATTTACCTTTTAATGCTGCAGAAATCTCTAACTTCAACAATAATTCATGTTATCTCGGTTCTGATTACGGCACATCCACTAGCGATGTAGATGCAGGAGGCATAAGCGGGACTATTATTGGTGGATACGAGCAGCTTTGGATCCTTCCCTATACGAGTGATATCGCAGATGCTTTAGATGGAAATGGCGATGGGTGCTACGATTTCGGAGATGTCATCCAAGTCAATTATATCCCGCCAACTTGCGGTACCTGTTCTGACCCTGGATGTGCTTCGGGAAGTGTAAACACTTTTGAAGACAGAACATATCTATCTTGTAACAACCCTTGTGCAGACCTAAATAACACGACATATATTACACATCATACAGTTACAACTGATGCATTTGGTAATATTGGAGTGGTTCAACAAGTTAATTTTAGTCAGTTTTCTTGTAGTGAACTCAGTCGAACTGCAGTCCTTAGAGAAGCTACCAACGCTTGTTTAGGACCAGATATTCTACCAACGGTAACGAACGCTAATGGTGTAGGAAGTGGATTTAATCCTGAGTGGATTGGACTCAACCCAAATACAAGCTACACACTTATTATTAATACAATTATAGGTTCCGATTGTAATTATGACTTTGGGTGCTTGGATTTTTATGGTATTCCAGGATGCACGGCTAATGCGGGGGTAACAGATATCATAACCTCAAACACCAGTAATACGGACTATGTTCTTTGTTTTAACGAGTCCATAGATTTGACAACCACAAACTATACACTACCAAATGCATCGGCAAGCTCAAGTATGGGATATGCGCTTTACAACTGTGAGCCAACAACAAATGATCCCGCAACTGATTTATGCTTTACAGGTCAATATGTTATTGGAGATATCGCGAACAGCGTAAATAATGGCACCTTTGCTCCGGCAATTACAGCTCCAAATCAAACAGTTTGGCTGGTCCCGATCACAATGGATATGGCTGTCCCTCCCGTTTTTAATCATGATTCAGATGAGGATGGTTGTTTTGCTATGGGAACTCCAATTGAGATAAGCTATTTAAATCCAATAACCACAACAAATATTAATGACTGCAATTCGGGGTCTGTTAACATTTCAATAAATGGTGGGTATCCTGAATTCTTTTCAGGCAGCTATAACCTTGTAAATTTGGGTTCCGGAACATTGAGCAATACAACCATTGTCAATTCAGGGGGGTCAGTAGATATAACTAACCTAAATAATGGAGACTTAATAGAGCTTAGTATAACAGATAATAATGGGTGTCAAGAAATATACACAAGTACTTTTAACTGTTTTGAATGCGGAAATTGCAACACTCCAGATTGCCTTATTGCCGGAGCTTATCCAGACTATCAAACTGCAGCAGATCCATTAAATCAATGCGCTCAAATTAACCTAATGGGGTCCAATCCAATCAATGGAGCAACCTTCACGTCCTATCATACTATTACCTCATCCAATACCGGAACTCTTGGATTAATTGTATCAGTTGGTGTAAATGCGCCTGGTGGAAATGCCTGTCCGATAGATAGACAAGCTAAGCTCTACCCTATTGGTGGGCCTTGTACAATAGGATCAGGTATAGCAGCAACGTCTGAGGGCAATAACGGTTCTCCATTTTACAATCCAGAATTTGTTGGATTGATACCGAATACCAATTATATATTGGAAATAACTTTTATCGTTCCCATAGGATGTGATTTGATAGATCATTGTGAATCCTTTTACTACCCTGAAATATGTCAAATCACAGATTTAACAGGTGCAGTGTTGGAATGCGACCCTCAGGATAACACGTACAGCGTTGAGCTTACCATTTCTTATGTGGCCAGTCCAAATGATGGCACTCTCAATATAACATCTCCTATTAATCAATCTTTCACGATTACATCAAGTCCGCAAACCGTTTTATTGACGGGACTTCCCGCTAATGGACAGCCTACAGATGTATCTGCCTCTTTCAGTTCAAATAATAATTGTTCATTTGATGCCTCAGATGTTTTTACGGCTCCTGAGATTCCCACACTTATAATTACAGATCCGTCTCCAGTATGTGAACCAGAATCTATAAATCTTTTAGATGCCCAGGTTACAGCTGGAAGCACTGGCGGTGTTGAATTTTCTTATTGGACTGATTCAGATGCAAGTGTAGTTTTGGAGGGCGCTACTGCACTCGAAAACTCAGGTACATACTATATTCAAAGTGTTAGTGACATAGGCTGTGTTGCGATTGAACCAGTTGTAATCGCTATTTACCCTACCCCTATTATGCCCGTTGTATCAGATGATGCAACATATTGTAACAATGAAATACCACTTTTAATGGAGGCCCAAGGCAATTCAGGTAATATTACTTGGTATGCAGATGAAGAATTAAATGAAATTATCAGTAATGAAGCCACATTAGCTCCCAACAATACGCCAGGTTTATTAACGTATTATGTGACATCAACAGAAAACAATTGTGAGAGTCCACCGAATAATATTGTAATTGAAATTATTGAATGTGGGATTATTGTTCCTACTGCATTTACTCCGGACGGTGACAACGTAAATGATTTCTGGAGCTTAGAAAACATTGATGTGATTTATCCCAATAACAAAGTGTTCATATATAACAGGTGGGGAAGTATTATATATGAAAGTCAAGCCGGTAGCTATGAACAATATCCTTGGGATGGTACTTTCAACGGTGAAAAACTTCCGGTTGGATCCTTTTATTTTATCATTGATTATAGCGATGATTATACAGAAACGAGAAATGGCACGGTATCTATCTTAAAATAAAAAGCCCCCAATTATTGGAGGCTTTCTAAAGAGAAACTAAAACTTAAAGAGATTATCTCACGACCAATTTTCTTGTCGAAACAGTAGATTGGTTTTCTGAGAGATTGATAAAATAAATACCTGGATTTAATGCATTCGTCTGATATTTATCCATCATCGCTACATCCATTTTTTCTACGAGTTGACCATTTGCATTTATAATAGAAAGCTGATCTAGCTTTTTATTGGTCCATGTCACAGTCGCTACATTCGCTGTAGGATTAGGGTACACATTAACCTCATGAGCCTCAGACTCATAAAGCCCTGCTTGACTTAATCCCTCAATTGTTACATTGAGTTCTTCAATACATTGATTCGCATCAATGATGACAACTTCATAAAATCCTTCAGAGACATTATATAAATCTTCTGAGGCAGCACCCGTATTCCATTCAAAGGTGTAAGGAGCCATTCCACCAACAACAGTAAGGTCTAAAGTAGAAAGTTCATCTTGAAAGCTTGGTTCATCAACAATAAGCTCTGCATCAATTGATTCTGGCTCTAATACTTCATAAGAAACAAATGTTTGACATCCATTTCCGTCGGTAACAGTTAATCGGTAGGTACCAGCATAAAGCTCGCTGATATCCTCTGAAGTCGGACCATGTAACCATTGATAAGTGTAATCTGGTGTTCCCTGAATTACAGTGACATCGATTGCACCCGTGGCTAGACCATTACATGTAACATTCTGAATTTCATCTGCAAGTGTAACAGGAGTCATAGCCTCAATGTCTAAAGATACATCTGAAGTACATCCAAGTGCGTCAGTAACAATTAAAGAGTATGAACCGGAAGGAACATTTACAAGATTTAAATTCTCAGAACCATTTGACCAAAGTGCAGTATATGGAGCATTACCTCCGATGAGGACTACATCAACATTTCCGCCAACCTGATTACAAGAAACAGTTACCTCTGTTTCAATCTCGAAAACCGAGAAGCTAGATGCCAATTCTAATGCCGCGGCTGCATTCAATCGACCTGTACCAATCATTCCGATATAATTTGGATTCTCAGCATCTACATTTTCAGAAGATGTCTTTAATATATATTCAATATCATCATTACTCAAACAAGGGTTGACATCCAAAATTAATCCTACAGTACCGCTGACAAAAGGTGCAGCATAAGACGTTCCCGACCCAACAACATTCCAATTCGCTGCAGGACTAATTGTAAGATCATATCCTGGTGCACTTAAATCAACCATTTCATTGTGCTGATGTGTAGTAGAAGGATTTCCTTCTATTCGTTCATGATTGTCATTAGGTCCTATACTAGTAACAGAGAAAACATGGTCACAAGATGCAGGGTAAACTAAACTCTCCGAACCGCCACATGTCGAACCATTACCTGCTGCAGCAACAATAAATGTTCCATTTTCATAAACCTCATCAATAATATCTTGAACATACTGACTAAATTCACATCCTGAAGTCCAACTTAGGTTTATTACTCGATAACCAGCGTAAGACGCTGCTAACACCTCATTATAATTCATTTGATAAATTGCTAAAGAGCTATTGTAACCAATGTGGCTTTGTTCTAATGCGTTATTTGTCGCTCCTCCTGCAATCACTGCGACAGCAGTACCGTGAGATGTAGAAGTATTATTTGATGCATCGTAATAAACGACCTGACCAAGAAGCTCTGGGTGATTTACATCTACATTCTGATCAGATATAGCAATAGTTACAGAGGAATCACCAATTGAATAATCCCATGCATCTTGCGCATTAATTAGATCTAAAGAATAATCTGAAGTAGCGAGATTGTAATCATTTGGAGTAGCCAACTTTCGATATTGTGGCGCGGATTCAATCATTGAAAGTGCCTGAATTTGACTTAATTCTCTAATAAGATCTTCCTTATTGAATTCAGCGGTAAATTCATAAACCTTTATTAGCTTTTCAGATCTTGATGCAGAAACTGCGCGTTGAACATTTGTGATATGTAAAGTCTTCAAAGCTTTATTTAATTCATCATCCACAGAAACAAGTTCTGAAGTCTCATTATAATAAGGAATGTTTGCTGAGTTTGATATTGTGACCCAAACCTTATTTGTTTGAGTAGGTTTAATAAGCTCGTTACTTTCTTCTTTAATAGATACAGCATTTGCCATAAAAGCGAAAAGCGTAATAAAATAAAATGACATCGAAAAAGTTTTAATCAATTTTAAAGTTTTCATATCGAGTTGTTTTTAAGAGTTGGAACAAATCTCCATCAAGTTCTCGAATGAATAAAAGATTTAAGGATGTTAGGATGAAAAATACGAGAGGCTACGAAATAAGAAATACGTAACGCTCCCGGACAATGTAAGTAAGAATACTTAGCTTCTAATTTAAAGGTTCGTATCTATTTTTGAGAAAAGCGAAATAAAACAATAGCAGCGATACCAAAGAAAACATTAGGAGTCCATACTGCTATTAGTGAAGGAAAACCGATATTTAACGCCGCAACGGTTAACATTTTCATTGCGAAAATATAAACAAATACGATTCCTAAGCCAATTGCAATATTCACACCTACACCTCCTCTTCGTTTCTGAGAAGCAACGGAAACCCCAATAAGAGTCAATATGTAAGCTGCAAATGGATAGGATGTCCTTTGATGTAATTCAATTTCGTATAAAGGAACTATAGCCGATCCTTTTGCGCGTTCACGTTTTATGAAGGCTTTTAATTCAGAATAAGACATGGATTCCGCGGTGTTTTCTCGAAGCGCCATATCTGAGATACTAAAATTGAAAGTCGTATCTAAACGCTTTACATGTCTCAGGGCAATGGAGTCGTTGAAGAAGCGTTTTTCATAAAAATCATGAAGCTCCCATTTTTTTGAACATGGTTGATTCAAAGCATATCGAGATTTTAAAAAATAAATTGGCTTTCTGTCTTTAGACCACTTTTGAAATACAAAGTCATTCACTCTGCCATCACTATTGGTGTAATTTGAAAAATAAACAGATTCTTCTCCGGGAAATTCAGCATGGTAATCACGAACAACCATAGCATCTCGATAATATTTTTCTTCAAATGACAATCGCACCTTATTCGCCCGAGGAACTAAAAAGTGATTGATGCCTAATGAAAAAAGCATTAGTAATGAAGCAGCTATAAAATAAGGTCTAAGATACCTTGATAAAGGTTTGCCACTAAACCAAATTGGTATGATTTCAGTATCCTTAGCCATTACTGTTGTAAACCAAATCACAGATAGAAAAACTATCATTGAAGTGAACATATTCCCATAGAGTATGATAAAATTAATGTAATAGTCAAAAATGATTTCACTTAATGGAGCTTCATTTGATATAAACTCTCCTAGTTTCTCTGATACATCAAATACAATAGCGAACATCATGATTACCCCCAACATGAAGAAAAATGTTGAAAGAAATTTCTTGATTATATATCGATCTATTATAGATAACATCAAAGACGTCTATTCATTTGTTTTACCATTGTGTTTTTCCAAGAATTAAAGCTGCCATCAATAATTCTAGCTCTAGCCTCTTTCATAAGTCTAAGGTAAAACGCCAGATTATGAATCGTGGCAATTTGCATTCCTAAAAACTCTCCAGACTTTAATAAATGACGCAAATATGCCTTGGAATAATTTAAATCAACATAACAATCACTATGCTCATCAATGGCAGAGAAATCCGTAGACCATTTTTTATTTTTAATATTAATGGTTCCATTTGAAGTAAATAATAAACCGTGCCTTGCGTTTCTTGAGGGCATGACACAATCAAACATATCAACACCAAGCGCAATGCATTCTAATAAATTCCAGGGTGTACCAACCCCCATTAAATACCTTGGCTTTTCCGATGGAAGGATTTCTGTAACCAAAGCTGTCATTTCATAAAGATCTTCCTCAGGTTCTCCTACTGAAAGACCACCGATTGCATTTCCAACAGCATCAAAAGAAGAAATAACTTTAGCTGACTCTTGTCTTAAATCTTTATATGTACTTCCTTGAACTATAGGAAATAGCGCTTGATTATAACCATAGCTGCAAGAAGTCTTTTCCATTTGATCCATACACCTTTTTAACCACCGATGCGTCATTCCCATAGAATTTTTAGCATACGCATAATCACATGGATAAGGGGTACACTCATCAAAAGCCATAATAATATCTGCACCTATACTCCTTTGAATATCTATTGCACGCTCAGGCGTAAAGTAATGGTAACTTCCATCAATATGTGACTGAAACTTAACACCCTCCTCCGTTATTTTTCTGGAACCTGAAAGTGAGTACACTTGATAACCTCCACTATCCGTAAGAATAGGTCTGTCCCAATTCATAAACTTATGCAAACCGCCTGCGCCTTCAATAATATCCATACCAGGTCTCAAAAATAAATGATACGTATTTCCAAGAATAATTTCTGCTTTCACATCCTGCTTTAGTTCTTTCTGATGCACTCCTTTGACCGTACCTGCTGTACCGACAGGCATAAAGATTGGTGTTTCAATGTCTCCGTGATCAGTTGTTAGTTTTCCGGCACGTGCGGCAGAACCTTTATCTTTATTTAAAATGTCGAAGTGCATAAAAATGTTAATAACAATATGGGTCAAAGATACATTGAAATCAATTCAAAAGTCATATTTGTAAAAGCAATATAAATGAAACTTCTAAAGCAATATATCAGTGATGACCTTTCAATAATTCTATTGATCATTTTCATGCTAACGCTTATGATTCAATTGTATTATGTATTCTCCGTTTTTCTAAAGCTTGCATTTTTTAAAAAAGCATCAAAAATTAACACTGAAATTATACCTATTAGTGTCATAATTTGTGCCCGTAATGAGAGTGATCAGCTTTTTTTGAATCTACCAAAGATTCTTGAGCAGAATTATGGAGAATTCGAAGTTATAGTAGTAAATCATCAATCGATTGACAACAGCAAGGAAATACTTGAGACATTCTCCAAACAATATGCAAACCTAAAAATTGTTGAAATTCAAAATAACAAACACATACGGTCTGGGAAAAAATTACCCTTAACGATAGGTATAAAAGCTGCAAAATATGAACATCTGCTATTCACAGATGCTGACTGTATGCCATCATCCTCCAAGTGGATTCATCACATGTCCTCAAAGTTCAACTCTAAAAATATAATTCTTGGCTATGGCCCGCTATATACACATCCTGGTTTTTTAAATAAATTGATTCGTTTTGATACCGCTTGGATTGGAATAAATTATTTATCAATGGCACTACACAAAAGACCATATATGGGCGTCGGAAGAAATTTGGCTTATACTCAAGATACTTTTTTTACTACAAACGGATTCAAATCACACTATTCTATTGCCTCAGGCGATGATGACTTATTTATTCAAGAGGCCACAAAAAACAAGGAGAATTACACTGTTCAAATTGACCCCGAATCTTATATGTTTTCACCTGCAAAACGAACGTTGCAAGAATGGATTAAACAAAAATCGAGACACTTTTCAACGACACCAAAATACAAGTTTATTAAGAAGCTATTGTTAGCAATCTACCCAATTTCCTTGATTCTGGCTTGGATTTCTTTTGTTTCTTTGATTTTACAGGAGGTTTACACTTTTTACATTGTTGCCGCAATGTTATTACTATGTGTGATAAAATGGTGCATTCAAGGGAAATGCCTTCTTCAATTACAGGAAAAAAAGTTTGCACTATTTTTTCCTTTTTGGGATATGTTTTATGCATTATTTATCCCATTATTATATACTGTTGCAAAAAATAAAAAGAATGCTACATGGTAGAAAAAAGTCATTTATCTGATAAAGCCAAATACGACTTGAGCCTTGTTGAAGCCGCGATTAAAGGAGATCAGCTTGCTTATGCTGACCTTATGGAGCGTTATCGTGAATCCATCTATTACATGATGCTCAAAATGGTAAAAAACCCAGATGACGCCGATGATTTAACAATTGAAGCATTTGGAAAAGCATTCAATAGGTTACCGCAGTATTCACCGAGCTTTGCTTTTAGCACATGGTTGTTTAAAATAGCCTCCAACAACTGTATTGACTTTATCCGAAAAAAGAGAATTAAAGTAACTTCCATGGATACCGGTGTTCGAACAGACAATGGCGATGTTATGCAAATCGATGCTAAATCGAACACACCAAACCCAGAAGAAACATTTATACAAGATCAAAGAGTCATACACATGCGACTATTAGTGAGCAAGCTCAAACCAAAATATAGAGACTTAGTAGAAATGCGTTACTTCAAAGAATTGAGCTACGAAGAAATCGCAACAGAGCTAAACTTACCCTTAGGCACTGTGAAAGCTCAGCTTTTTAGAGCCAGAGATTTTTTAGCAGGAATGGCCGAAAAGACAAAAGACTCCATTTAAATGGATGAGATCAGAAGATATTTTCCAGAATTTTCATCCAAACAACATGAACAACTCGATCAGTTAACCGAAATATATGAAGAATGGAATGCTAAAATAAATGTTATATCTCGCAAAGACATGATGCATTTCAGAGAACGACACGTACTTCATTCTCTTGGTATTCAGAAATTTGCGGGTTTTGAAAAAGGTAGTAATATCCTTGATATCGGTACTGGTGGAGGATTCCCAGGTGTTCCTCTAGCTATTGCAAACCCTGAATGTAACTTCACGCTTCTTGATTCAATAGGTAAAAAATTAAAGGTCATTGAAGAAGTTAAACATCAACTGAACCTCAAAAACATAACAACGATTCATTCAAGGGTAGAAGATCATGATGGCCATTACAACTATATTGTAAGTAGAGCTGTTACTAACATGCCGAGCTTTATGAAACTAACTAGACACCTTTCTATTAAAGAAAATAAAACCTTCAAAGGACTATTTTATTTAAAAGGCGGTGACTTCAACGATGAATTAAGAAAAGTCAAAATGAAATTCAAAATTTATGACTTAAACAAAAGTTTCGAAACGGCATTTTTTGAAACCAAAAAAGTGGTTGAGTTAAGGTATTAATTTAAGAGCACCGGATAAATCAAACTGAAAGCAGGAATATCTGCATAAAATAGCTCCTCAGAAGTAAGGTCCTTGAAAAAGAACTTTCCATACATCATACCCATAGAAACAATCAATTCACAACCGCTAGTGTAACTAAATTCTTGTCCAGGCATAAGCGTTGGAGTTTCACCAACAACGCCCTCCCCACTGATTGTTGAAATTCCATGTAATAAATGAAGTACATGCCACTCCCGAGAAAGCAGCTGCACTGGATAGCTCAGACGATTTCGGATAGTAATTTCATAATTATAAAAGAAATTGGAATCTGCTTCTGTGAACAAATCATTTCTGAACCAACTCGATACTGAGATTTCAATGCCTTTAGTTTGAGTGTGCGTCATGAAATAAAGTTATTCTATTCTTATCAAATATCCATAACAATAAATGAATTTAAATAGAGAATACGCAGTATTTGCCTATAAATGACTAAAAAATGTAGTATTCAATTGAATAAAACATGGCTTTTACGTTTAAAAAGATGAATTCATTTCAGGACTAACAAATATTGTTATTTAGAACAATTCTAAATTATTATTTAAGGGTATATTATTTACCACCTTGTCCTTACTACGCTTAGGAATTTCGTAATTTTGTCATCTAATTATAATTGCAATTTTCATGTCCAATACAATCAGTATTCGAAAAGGTCTGAATATCAGACTTGTAGGAGAAGCAAAAAAAGAAATCAAAGATATTTCAGTTTCGTCAACTGTCGGTATTTCACCACTAGATTTTCACGGATTAACACCAAAAATGGTTGTGAAAGAAGGTGATGTTGTAAAGGTTGGAGATGTTCTATTTTTTGATAAAAAAGAAGCATCAGTAAAATTTGTAAGCCCTGTGAGTGGAACCGTAAAGTCTATTGTTCGCGGTGATAAACGAAGAATTATGAATGTTCTTATATCTACAGATGGTAAACAAACGTCAAAAAAATTCGATGTTGATAAAGTTGCCGATTTCAGCGCTGAAGACATTAAAGCTTTGTTACTTGAATCAGGATTTTGGAGCGCAATTAAGCAAAGACCATTAGATGTAATTGCGAATCCAAACAATCAGCCTAAAGGTTTCTTTGTTTCCTCTTTTGATTCATCACCATTAGCGCCTGACTATGATTACATGCTGGGAGAAGACTTAGAAAGCCTTCAAAAAGGTTTCGATGCACTTTCAAAACTGACAGGAGATAAAGTTCACCTAAGCAGTAAGCCTAACTCTATTTTTAATAAAATCAAAGGTGTCAAGCATCATTCATTTGATGGTTTACATCCGGCCGGCAATGTTGGTACGCAAATGCACCACATTGACCCAATTAATAAGGGAGAATTCGTTTGGTCGATGAATATTCAAGAAGTAGCAGCTTTTGGCAAATTACTTTCAGAAGGAACAGTTCAAGCAACAAGAAAGGTTGCGCTAACTGGTTCTGAACTTAAAAACCCCCATTACATTACTGTCGTTAAAGGAACAGAAATGAGTGCCATCCTTGATAAAGCAGTTGAAGGCTCTAATGTGAGATACATATCAGGAAATGTTTTAACGGGAGATCAAAAAAACTTGACAGATTTCTTGGGGCATTATCACAATCAAGTTACAGTAATACCTGAAGGTAATGAATATAAATTTTTCTTAACAAGTGGATGGTTAGGGCACGGATTTG
>Ga0206130_10002324_pt1 | contig 26476 bp, 30 predicted proteins | sample Helgoland_Spring_9_FD_148637 | JGI IMG/M metagenome (GOLD analysis project Ga0206130, IMG submission 148637) | Pelagic subsurface seawater microbial communities from Kabeltonne, Helgoland, North Sea - Helgoland_Spring_Bloom_20160512_1 | ecosystem: Environmental > Aquatic > Marine > Epipelagic ...
TAACGGGAGGCAAAACTGGGCAGTGCTGGCCTACACCTTTGCCGGAATCTGGGAAATAACATCGCAGGCACTTGAAGAGGTCGCGAATCAGGTGCAGATTTTAGACGTCCGTGAAGCGACCGAATTTGACGGGCCGTTAGGTCATATTAGTGGTGCGCGCCTATTGCCGCTAGCTGCACTGGCTGAAACAATTCAGGAGATTGATTGTACCCGGCCCATTGTCACAGTCTGTCGTTCAGGAGCGCGTTCCGCACAGGCATCGGTACTGCTGCAAAAAGCGGGGTTTTCAAAAGTCGCCAACCTTGCCGGCGGTATGCTGCGATGGCGTGCCAACCATTTTCCGGTAATCGGCGGCACCGACTAACAGTAAACTGCGTACCGATAGAGGTGCTGTCAAAGAAGTAGCCGCCTATCGCTGCCGCTATTCAAAGTTGCTTCTCGGTAGCTACGCCTCACGCGTTTATTTTTCTATGGTCAGAGACCTAAAACGGCCTTACAGATAATGTTTTTCTGAATTTCATTGCTGCCACCATAAATAGACGCTTTACGATTATTAAAATAGCGCGGTGCACTGTTTGCTGCCATTCCTGGCCCTATCGCCTCGCCATCAAAACCATCAGCAAACTGCTCTTTAACAAAGGGAAGTGCATAATAACCGGCCACTTCAACGTAAAGTTCATCAATCGCTTGATTAACCTCCGTGCCCTTAATTTTCAGAATTGAGGATTCAGCCCCAGGTGCCTTCCCGGTAGTCACCGCAGATAGTGTTCGCAAATCAGTGTATTCAAGAGCAAGCAATTCAATTTCTACTTCCGCCAGTTTAAAGGCAAACTGAGGAGTATTGATCAAAGGTTCTCCCCCGTCATTAGTTTCTGCGGCAAGTCGCTTAACTCGCTCGAGCCGCTGTTTAGATATTGCCACACGGGCAATACCAGTGCGTTCATGGGTCAGTAACACCTTAGCGTAAGTCCAACCTTGACCTTCTTCCCCTATAAGATTTGCAGCCGGTACGCGCACGTTGTCGAAGTGTATTTCATTAACTTCGCGCAACCCATCAAGGGTGAGAATCGGTGATACTGTAATTCCCGGATCATTCATATCAACCAGCAAAAAACTGATCGCCAGTTGGTTTTTTACATCGGCCGCGCCAGTCCGCACCAGACAAAAAATCCAATCGGCATGATGGCCTAGAGTGGTCCATGTTTTTGTACCAGTAACCACATAATCGTCACCATCGCGCACAGCCGTGGTTTTTAGTGACGCGAGATCAGAACCAGCGTTGGATTCAGAGTACCCCTGGCACCACCAAACCCTACTGGCGAGAATATCGGGAAGGAACCGTTGTTTTTGTTCGTCACTGCCGTAACTGTAAATAACCGGAGCTACCATCTTCAAGCCAAAAGGAACAACATCGGGGCCGCCAGCAGTAGCGCATTCACTGGCCCAAATATATTTTTGTGTTGGAGTCCACCCCGTGCCCCCATGCTCAATCGGCCAATTCACACCTGCCCAACCCTGAGCGTGCAGAATCTGCTGCCAGCGCACATGGTTCTCCTTGGTTAACGCCTTGCCGGTTAGCATTTTTTCACTGATGTCAGCCGGCAATTGATCCCTGAGGAAGTGTTGAACCTCTTGTTGAAACAACAGTTCTTGTTCTGAAAAATCAATATTCATAGCGACCCCTAAACCCATTCTTTTTTCGACAGCACAAACGTTAACTGATACTAACGTGTAAGAAAGACAGTCGCCAAGAGTTTTGTCTGATCCACTAAGGTACTCCTTTAGCTCGCAGCGGTGATTTTACACTGTCGTCATACCCGAAGGCTCCATCCCAACACAAAAAATGTGTGTAACAGTTTTGACAATATATATCGGAAGAAAACATACCGAGCCAGACTTTTTTAGTCATATGAGTTAGAGCTGTTTGACGATAGTGCCATTTTCATCTTCTTTTACTATATTCCAGCCTGCTTTAATGCACAGATCAGCAACATCAGTAAGCGCATGCAATCCTTTTGCAATACCATGCAAAGCATAGATAAGATCAGTTGCTATACCCTGACCTCGACTTTCAGGCCGTATATACAATGCATTAAGCCATATCACGACGTCATTGCTGTCAGGTTTTTGATAGCGCGTAAATGCTGCCCCACCAATCACCTGATTATGCTCCACCACCACCATCGGGTTTGGTATGCTTAAGCCAAATTTTGTTGACTCAAATGCTTCCATGTCATTCCATTCGCCAACAAGCATCGAATATAACTGTTTGGAAAAATCAGAACCAATCTCTGTCTCAATTATTTTGCGCATGCATGCATGTCTCCTAAGTTGGCTTATTGCATGTTGGCCGCTGACACTTTACTGAGCCGGAGTGCACTCATGTAACACCCTGAATTCCAAACCAGCCTTGCGGTGCATTATCGCGCTCTGGTATTCAGGCGAGCTGAACATATCAATATAGGCTTTCCTCGACGGATACCTAACTATTATCACTTCATCATAGTCTTGTGATTCGTCACCAACAAACAAATGATCGCAGACTCCTCGATACACCAAACAGCCACCGAGCTCGATTATTTTGGGAAGTACGGTCTTGCCATACTCATTGTAAGCATCACGTCCAGTTCTACCTTCCGTGTTTTCAATCGCAGATTCATTCAGCGCCATAGGGCGATACTTAAGGAGATTTACCATATCAAACGGCGAAGCCGATGGAGCTGTTTTTATCTCTTTCAGCTGCATATGTGTCGGTTCTGTGGATATCATAGCGGTTTTCTTTTTTCTGTTACTGATTAAGTTTTAAAGACACAGTCCCTACGGGACTGGGTGTCTAAATGATTATTATGCATTTGAACATTTACATCGACTTGCAGAATTCTGTATTTTTTTTGATTATCCCTATCAGCACAAAAGGCCGAAACATTAAAACTTCCGAACATAACATCCGAGAATTCAAATGTTGAGTGTCTTATTTTATTAGGCACGAGTACTTTATTTAGACCGGATCTATCGCCAGCGATGGTTTTGATACCGTGGATTTCACAACTACCGAGATTATAATAGACAACTGTCTCTGCGTGACTTTTAACTTTCAGTTAATACACGGCATGGCGTTCTATAGGGTTTCAAAGAAATGTGGTCTGTCGCTTAGGCGCGGGAAGTTATCGATGCAGTCGGTTGTTGCCCAGCGGTATCATTCTGCTATCGGGTACCTAAATCAGATCATACAGTGAGAAAAACGCTGTAATTGTTGAGTCACTCCGGTGCAAAAACGGTGAGGGTTTCTAACGCGTAATAAAAGATAATGGCAACGGTAGCTTCCTTCATCAAGCCATAGACCAGAGACAGGTTTATGGTCTTCATATACTGTGAGGTATGGTTCAATTTTATAAATGCACTATTCGATTAGTGGAACACTTCACTAGTAACCTCACAACTCTCAAAGTCTTCATAACGACAAGCTTCCATCCACATGGGCCACTCCATCGGTAATACGTTGTCGATAGTTTGATGCGCTTGAGTTTGCAAGGCTTCAGGTAAGGTGGTGATAAAGTCCAACAGTTGATTCATGTTGTCTCTGGCCAAGTGCAAAACATCGATATCGTCTTGGTGTTGTGCCCAAATAATACTGTTTTGAAGATTCGCTATATAGTTGTGCAGCATGCTATTGCCTCTTATTCCACTTTCTTCTGATGCTTAGGTATCGTGGAAAGCAAAGATCAAGCCAAAGTTACAGCAACCACAGCTAAAGGCGGTAACCGATTGAAATTTATAGAAAATAGATAGTTTAGATAGAACGAGTGCAATGAAAGCGGGGGTGGCCTCTGACGGCTATTTGACGTTTTTGCGGGTGGCAGGCATTGACAAAACTGGGTTCTGTCAATAAAACTACCTGCATATTAACGACTGGCAGGTAACTGCTGAAGTGCTGCCTGCTCGCAGAGCGAGCTGCATTATTTCGGACTCGCTTTAGCCATTCACTATGCGTCTGCCATCGGTAACACTAAGCGGTAAATATTGCGCCATATATGCCGTTTTCGCAGCAGCGATAGCCTCATTACCGCTACTACCGGATCAAAGATCTGTCAGTAGTTACCGCTCCCTATCCGATCGTTTTGGGAAGTTTTATCGAGGTAGGGGTGTATCGCCAGAACAATTCCTCTCTACGCTACATGGGTTGATTCACCTTCAGTGCGAGCAATAATGACTGCGCCGCAAGAATCACTATACACATTTACAGCCGTTCGCATCATGTCCAAGATACGATCAGTCACCAGTAATAGGCCAAGTCCCTCCAGAGGCAGTCCCATCACCCCCAGAATAACAGTAATAGCTACTAGGCTGGCCGCGGGAATACCCGCGACACCGATCGACGTCAATAACGCAACCAGCACAATCGTAAACTGTTGAGTGATACCGAGATCAATACCGTAAGCCTGGGCAATAAACATAGCAGCAACGCACTCGTAGAGAGCCGTGCCATCCATATTAATAGTCGCCCCCAGAGGCAATACAAAGCTTGTTGTACGGTTGGAGACACCCGCTTGTTTCTCTACGGTTTCTAAGGTTAATGGCAGTGTCGCTGAGCTCGACGCTGTTGAGAAAGCGGTTAGCATGACCGGCGACATTACCCGCATAAATCGTCCCGGCTTTACCCCGCCCACAAAGTGTAATAACAAGGGCAGCGCAACAAAAGTATGGATCAACAACGCAGCAACTACAGAAAAGAAAAATATCAGTAGTGGCGAGAATGCCGAAAAACCAGTAGCAGCGACAGTTTTTGCCACCAAACCAAACACTCCCAATGGCGCGAATTTCATCACCCACATTGTAATAAGCATCATAGTGTCAAAAATAGCCTGCCAAAATGTTTTTAATGACTCGCTTTTATCACGGTCAATGCGAGTCATGAAAAAGCCAAATAACAAACCAAAAAATATCAGACCCAACATCTGGCCGCCAGCGGCAGCGGCGACAATATTCGTTGGAACCAAGCGCAAAAATACCGCACTGATATCACCTGCGCCTCGACCTTCAACTTTTTCAACAACGCCAGCCAATGCATCTTTGTCAATGGTCAGATTAAGTTGTTCGCCCGCCGCTTTGCCGTCTATTATTCCAGGTGTCGTTATATTAACTACGGTTAGACCAATAAGTATCGCTAACAGACTTGTGGTGGCGTAAAACAAAATTGTTTTACCACCAAGACGACCAAGACCTTCGCTGTCACTAATGCCAGATATACCCGTGATGATTGATGACAGTATTAACGGCACAATAATCATTTTCAATGCATTTAAAAATAGCGTACCAATGAACTGATACATAGCATAAAAGGTAACACCAAATATTTCTGCATCCGTGCCTGTCAATAATCCAGCAGAGATGGCTGCAAAAATTGCGATGAGGATTTGCCAATGAAGTGCTAATTTTTTCATAGTAAAACCATTCTAGTGGATAGTGATCTCAGGTGATTGTAAACACTTGCTAGGGCTCTAGCAGTTGCAAAATTTTCTGTCTGCCAAGCTCTTGCAAACGACGAATATTATTCTCTGGTATAGCCTCTGGATTAGGATATGTCTCCAGCACTCGCGACAATTGCTCTTCCCGTATAAAGTGTAGCATGGGAAATGGCGAGCGATTGGTATAGTGACTGGCATCATCTACAGCCATTCCCTCGAAACAATAATCAGGATGAAAACTCGCAATTTGGATCACGCCTTCAAGCCCGACCTGCTGCAGTAGTTCGTTAGCAATTTCAACCAACGACCAAAAATCATCAAACTCTTCAAGACCATTGCAGAATACTAACAGACTGGTGGCAATCAAATGCTCATCATTTTGCTGCAACAAATCTAGCTCTCGCAACACAGCAGAAAGCATATCTTCCAGTTCGCTACTGTCACAGATCTCTAACCGTAATCGGTCTTCGTTAATGACAGGTGCTGCAAATGGGCAGAGATCTAGTCCAACAACTATTTTTTCAAGCCATAATCGGGTTCGGCTATTAATTTCGCTATGTGCAACTGTCATGATCATTCATTACTCATCAACAGGGGGGGGAGACGAATGACGTAAAGACGAAATTCGTTTCATTAACACCGCGACAATGCTTAATTGACCGCTTCTTTGAGTGCCTTGCCCGGCTTGAAACCAACCGTATTGCTGGCGGCAATTTGCAGCGCCACACCGGTTTGGGGATTTTTGCCGGCACGTGCATTGCGGTGCCGTGGCTCAAACGTTCCGAAGCCAATCAAGCTAACGGATTCTTTACGGCTGAGGGCGTTAGTGATTTCGTCCAAGATAGCTGAAAGTACTTGCTGGGCTTTATCTGCGGGGATGTCCGCTTTGTCAGCGATTTCTGTTGCTAGGTCTGATTTACGCATTTTTTTCTCTTCTGTAGGTCGTTGACGATTAGATCACTACTATTCAGGGCATTACCGGAGGTAATTCTTTTTGTAATCTCATTTTTTCTTTTGTGCCATCCCCAGTTAGCGCAAACCCAAGTAGCTTGCCCTGAGAATCACGAAACTCACCAACAACGTTATTGCCGTCCTGCTCAATTGACCAGACGCCCTCGGTGTTTCTGGGGGCCGGATTAACCACCACCGGACACGCTGGCGTTTTAATAGTTATTGGCATGACCCCATAGCTAACGCTGGTCTCTTCGCCCGCAAGCGTTTTACCCAGAGCTTTGGCTCCGGCCATCAGAGGTGCGACATAAACTAGAACATGCCCAGCTACTTCCGCACAATCACCGAGGGTATAAACATTTTTTGCTGAGGTCTCAAGTAACTTGTTAGCGACGATACCACGATTAACTGCTATACCAGACGCTGCCGCTAACGCGGTTCTAGGCCGCACACCGACCGCGCAGACCACTAAATCAGCGTCAATTATTTTGCCATTATTAAGCTTCACGGCGACACCATCTTCTGCCTTGTTGACTTCAGTGACCAATGGACCAAAATGGAATTTTGCACCTTTTTCTTCGAGTGCACGCTGAACAGCCTTTCCCGCAACCTCTGGCAATAGGGTTGGCAAGCAATAATCCAATGGATCAACTGTTTCAACAGCGAAACCACCGTTCAACAGATCATTGGTATATTCACAACCAATAAGGCCCCCACCAATGACGCAGATTTTTTTCGCTCCCTTTTTTTTCACCGATTTGCGAAAATCATCAAAATCTAACAAATCATTAATCGTGTAGACGTGATCCAGACCATCACCCTTGATCGGGGGTGCGATAGGTTCAGCACCTAACGCAAGTACCAACTTGCTATAGTGGATACTAGTAGCAGCATCGCCCACTTTGATAAACTGCTTGTCGGTGTCGATTGCTACCACTTCGGTCATAGTCCAAACGCTAGCATTTAACTGGCGAGCCATGGTCCCACCATCAGCCTGAGTCAGTGTGGAAGCCTCTGTGTTCTTGGTATACCCCGTTGATAACATTGGCTTCGAGTAGGCCCGAGCATCATCGCTGGAAATAAGGATAAGAGGCGTCTCTTTATCGTGTTTACGAAACTCTTTCGCCAAACCATAACCCGCGAGCCCGGTGCCCAATATAATGACTGGAGCTGTAATATGATCTGCAGAATCTTCTGCTTGATGATGAGGGACATCAGTTTCTGCCTCCGTCATCTCGATCATCTCAAAATCATCTTTACCAACACCGCAGTCGGGGCAAATCCAGTCGTCAGGAACGTCCTCCCAACGCGTTCCTGGCGCCAGACCAGACTCCGGGTCACCCTTCGCCTCATCATAGACCCAACCGCAAACAATACATTCCCATTTTTTCATCGACGCTATTTCCTCGTTTAGTCGACTCTTCCACCGGTCTATCGATGAAGAGCAAGCAGCACCCCTGCAGAAGAGTATTGTGGGTGCCGCGAATCACTATCCAGCGCTTGCATGTTTTATGCATATCACGCATTCTGCTTACAGCCTATTGTTGCTCCCTTTCATATCGAGACAACATATTCATTTAGCCACTAGCTGGAAGCCGACATTGTACGCTGTTCAACCGTCCCGATACCACCCCAGAGAAGCCAACTGGCAGGACTATCATCACTACACGGCAACCCAATTATCAAGCGCTGTAAGACCTTGGCTACTAGACCGGGGTTCTCTTACTCGACGTCTGATTAAAGTCAGTGGCAACCAATTTAAAGTTCAGGTTTTGCAACAAAACTGGCAGCGGCCAAGAATGTCGGAAGCGTGCCTGCTCGGCATGCCGCAGCGAGAGTTAGCTATTGTCCGGGAAGTTGTTTTACTTTGCGCCGGAGAACCTTGGGTTTTCGCACGCAGCGTCATTCCAGCTGGTTCAGTTACCGGGCGACTGCGGCGATTACGTAAATTCAACGATAGCTCTCTGGGGGAAATGTTGTTCAAAGACCCCAGCATGCGCCGCAAGACTTTCCAAATTGCCCGCATAGACGGAGATAGCCAGCAGATTCCAGCTAGTTTGCATCAACCTCATCAATTATGGGGCCGGCGGTGTCGTTTCGAATTAGCCAACCAACCCATTATGGTTAGTGAGGTATTTTTAACCTCTTTTAGTCCTCATTAGTAGCCTTCCAGAAGATCCCGCACCAAAAATAGCCCAGATTTCTTTTTGCGTTACACGTTTCGTGAAAATCGGTGTAATATTACGCCCATAGTCAACGTAGATGTAAATATCACCGATACCCTGACGAAAAACAGGTATGACGACATGAAAGCGTATGTACATTGGAATCGCCGGTCAGGCATTGATCGGCGACAACTGCAGGATCAAACAGCAGAGACCCATCGTAGCAACAGCGATAGACGAAAATTTCCAAACAATGATTACATGCTGATTGTTGGTAGAACTGGCATGGATAGTTTTGAATTACTCATTTCTGTAGCTCTGACCACCCTAGTATCGGCGATGGCCATCGGCAATTATCTAGGCAGTATCTAGGTACCCGTGCTGACAACTGTTGCCGCAAAAATTCCCTATTACCTTGCACTTATCCGTTTTGACCGCCCGATTGGTACCTATTTACTGCTTTGGCCAACACTCTGGGCCCTCTGGATAGCTGCTGAAGGTACTCCAGACTTTAAATTGCTGGTCATTTTTTCGCTCGGTACGTTTCTGATGCGTTCCGCGGGATGTGCCATTAATGACTATGCTGATCGCCATATTGACGGGCAAGTAAAACGCACCTCCAATCGACCCATCGTCACCGGTAAAATTTCGCCAAGATCCGCACTTTTATTCGCCGCGGTGCTGTGTATCCTCGCCTTTCTTCTGGTTCTTTTTACCAATCAAAAAACCGTGTTGCTGTCTTTTGCTGCCGCTGCCCTGGCGGCATGCTACCCCTTTATGAAACGTTATACGCATCTGCCCCAAATTGTCCTCGGAGCGGCTTTCGCGTGGTCCATTCCTATGGCTTTTGCCGCGCAACAAAATGCCATGCCAGCGCTACTGTGGTTAATCTATTTGGCGGTGCTGCTATGGACGACAGCTTACGACACTTTTTATGCCATGGTGGACCGTGATGACGACATTATTATTGGCGTAAAATCTACCGCTATCCTATTTGGCAAACAAGACCGGCTTATCACAGCTTTGTTACAACTCATGATGATAGTGGTAATGATCATGGTTGGCTTTCAATTCAATCTAGGCAACTGGTATTTCGCGGGGTTAGCGGGCGCGGCTGTGTTGTTCGCTTACCAGCAATATTTAATCCGGTATCGCGACCGCGATGACTGTTTAAAAGCATTTCTCAACAACCAATGGGTCGGCGCTATTATTTTTGCTGGCATTTTTCTTCACTACAGCTAATCAACTCACTAGGAATCCACCCAATGCAGGTGAAATTTGTCGACAGCATTGAACGCATTGGTCGCGAACGGTGGAATCAGGTCGCCGGTACTAACTATCCATTTACCCGATATGAATTCCTCCACGCGCTCGAAGTCAGTGGTGCAACTGATAGAGAATCTGGCTGGCAACCTCATCACTTGGTGGTCTATGAGTCCAATAGCGACCAACCGATTGCGTTGATGCCGCTGTATTTAAAATACCATTCTTATGGCGAATATGTTTTTGACTGGTCCTGGGCCGATGCCTACGCTCAACACAACGTCGAATATTATCCAAAGTTTGTCAACGCCATCCCTTTTACCCCTGCTACAGGGCCTCGTTTATGTATAAAAGCCGGTACTGACGAAGATAATGTTTATTCAACGGTCGCAACGAGTTTGATTCAGCAAGCCGAATCCCTCAATGTGTCATCAATTCACATATTGTTTCCGACACCAGCAGTCAGTGATCGGTGGCAAGAACTTGGATTAAACAAACGCAGAGGTGCCCAGTATCACTGGTACAACCATAACTTTACGAATTTTGATGATTTTCTGTCGACATTTAGTTCGCGAAAGCGGAAAAATCTGAACAAAGAACGCAAGCGTGTTGAAGAACAAAGTTTACGACTGGAGGTGTTACAAGGCCCGGATATCTCACCGGAAATATGGCAGCGCTTTTATTATTTTTATCAGCTAACCTATGCCAAACGCAGTGGTCATGGCGGCTATCTTGGCCAAAACTTCTTTGAACTAATAGCCACCACGATGGCCGAACATTTAGTGTTAGTACTAGCATATGATCAAAACCGAGGCGATGAAGTTATTGCCGGGGCGCTAAACTTTAAAGATGATGAAACACTGTACGGACGCTATTGGGGCTGCATGGTGGAATATGAGTTTTTGCACTTTGAAGCCTGTTATTATCAGGGTATCGAATATTGCATTGCAAACAAGCTACGACGCTTTGATCCCGGCGCTCAGGGAGAACATAAAATTCAGCGCGGATTTACACCCACTGAAACCTGGTCGAATCACTGGATTGCCCATCCTGAATTTAGTGCAGCTATTAACGATTTTTTATTGCGAGATAATGCGTCAGTTGACGCTTACATAGAACAAGCACAGACTCTCCTACCGTTTAAAAAATCTGACCAATAGCCTAGGTCTGGCGGACAAAAATTGCTATCGCGTTAGTCTTTTGTCCATACTAGACAACGGTTATTTGACGGCATTGGATAATCGGACATCAAGGTTAATCCAGCCGAGATCGCCAACCTGTTAATCGCCTCGAAATCTCGGATGCCGCTTAGCGGGTCTCTGGTTTTTAATTGTTGATCAAATTGGCGGTTACTGTCGCTAGTATACTGTTCCTGATAGTTAAAGGGTCCATAAACGCACAAGACACCTCCACTTTTCAAAACCTCCTTAATACCACGAAAGAACTTCTCCACTTCAAGCCAGCTCATTATGTGCAATGTATTAGCGGAAAAAACGGCTGGTATTGAGTCAATTGGCCAAGGCTGGTTAACATCCAGCTGCAAAGGAGATAACAAATTATCCATTGGCTCAGAATTTCGCCATAGATTGATTCCGTCGATATACTCAGGTCTATCAGTAGGCTGCCACGTCAGGTGCGACAGATGTCGCGCAAAATGAACGGCATGCTGCCCGGTGCCACTGCCGACCTCTAGAACAAAATCTACATCGGCGACGTGTTTTTGCAAAATTATTAAAATTGATGCCTTGTTATTTTCGCAGGCCTGAGAAAAAGGTCGGTCCATTACCATCTCTGTCTTGGATTATATTATTAAGCGGACTAAAGGCTAATGTCGTCACACCGCCGAATCGCGAGTAAATACCCATTCTCTTGCCGTAGACATTGCTTCATTATAACAATAGCCATTCACGTCAAAGCTCTTAATCTGTTCTACATCATTGATGCGGTTTTTAATGACATAGGAAGCCATCAGTCCGCGCGCCTTTTTCGCATAGAAACTGATTATTTTGTATTTTCCATTTTTCAAATCTTTGAATACTGGCACAATTATATCTGCTTTGATTGACTGACTTTTTACCGCTTTAAAATATTCGTTAGACGCCAAATTGAGTAGCACCTCACTTTTAGTTTTTGTCAATTGAACGTTGACGGCTTCTGATAGTTGATTATTCCAAAACTGATACAGATTGGCGCCATTATCGTTGGCAAACTTGGTTCCCATTTCCAGCCGATAAGCTTGTATTAAATCTAGCGGGCGCAATAGACCATAAAGACCGGACAAGATACGCAAGTGTTTTTGCGCAAATTTAAAATCATCACGTGAAAAGCTTTCGGCATCTAAACCGGTGTACACATCCCCCTTGAAAGCCAGCACTGATTGTTTGGCATTAGCGGCATCAAAGGGAACATGCCAGTTATGAAAACGATCGTAGTTTAGTAGACCAAGTTTGTCGCTGATTCCCATCAAACCGGAGACATCAGTCGGCGACAATTGTCTTAGCTGATCAATCAACTGCTGCGATTGATCAAGAAAGTCTGGCGTAGTTGCAACAGACGTTTTTGCAGGCGTCTCAAAGTCGAGAGTTTTTGCCGGTGAGATGATCATCAACATTACTATTACTCCGGTGCTAGAATCGGCTGCCACCAATCAAGTGGCTCACCGCTATCTGGGTCGTAGACGTTGCCATAAAGCCAGGCCAAATCGGGTTGACTTGACAGAATGTCGTTAAGAATTCCCTCAATCACGTTAAATCCGCAGCTAACGTGAATAGAATAAACGAGGGCGCGAGCTTCTTTGATGTCCAAATCTCCACCGAGTTTTTCCAGCTCTGAGGTCAGGGCTTGTTCAATCGCTTCCATTTGAGGTGAATTGAAATCCTGCTTACTAAAAACCCTCACACACAAATTGCCACCATGTTTGACAATATTAAATTGACCCTGGGTTCCTTTCTTTAACTGGATTACATCCGTTCGTGCAACACCTCTTACAAACAACGGTGATTTCAATAGCTGAAAACTATTTTCTTCCGGTTGGGGATTGACCAATATTTTTTCTACCACCAGTTCGCCATTAGGATGACGGCCAGCGATCAGCTCAATGGTGGTCTCACCACCAATAACAGGGGGGTTATTTTCTTTCATGATCGTATTTTTAACCAGAGTATGCGGACTGCAAGGCTAACAAAGATAGACGCCTATTTTACGACGGCGCTCACATTCACGCTTAATATTTTTACACACCTGAATCATCGCTGCACCAGGGTCGCTGATATTCAGGCATTCGGAAGATTTATTAACGAGATCATCATCCGGCATTTTTTCCCATTTACTTTCACAAGCTGTTAGTACGACAAGCACCGTGAGCAGTAGTAGGGGCGAAGAGAATTTTAATGGATTTCTCATAAATTGCACTAACCGGTTGCCAATGCCTGAATAGACGAAACTATAGCGTAACCATAACAGATGAAAGCGCCCTATTGCCAGTCATGGCCTCTCAACATCTGAACGATGAAACGGGCTTGATGCGCGGCGACCGCAGCTCCGCTATACTGCTGTGTATCAATCGTAATAACGCGGTCAACAGACGACAGCCATGGCAATACTAGCGCTCATTCAAAACAATATCGATCGGTTCAGTGATGTTACCGGTCGCATCCTAGCCTGGCTGTGCCTACTATTAATGCTGCTCAGCTGTTCGGTGGTCTTTATTCGCTATGGCCTTGGGGCAGGCTCAATCGCGCTACAGGAATCCGTTACTTATCTGCACGGCACTATTTTTATGCTCGGAGCCGCCTACACGTTGCGACACGACGGTCATGTTCGCGTTGATATTTTCTATCGGAATATGTCGGCCCGCAGCAAAGCTTGGGTCAACTGCGGGGGGGGGATAATATTTCTGTTGCCGCTGTGCGTATATTTTTTCATAAGCAGTTGGGGTTTTGTTCAGCAATCGTGGGAATTTCGCGAAATATCATCTGAACCCGGCGGTATTCCAGCGGTGTTTTTACTGAAGACCCTAATCCCCTTAATGGCAGTTAATTTGGGCCTGCAAGCCTTCGCTGAAACCCTGCGCAACCTGCTCATCCTGATTGCTCGCGAGGATTCTGTACAACTATGATCGAATTCATCCCTCTGTTCATGTTTCTTGCCGTCTGCCTGGTTCTTATGTTCGGCTATCCTGTTGCCTACAGTCTCGCTGGCACAGCTCTGTTGTTTGCTGGAGGCGGTATCCTCACAGGGTATTTTGACCCCTCTTTCTTAACAGCATTACCTAATCGTGTGTTTGGAACGATCACCAATACCACGCTTATTGCTGTGCCTTTGTTTGTAATGATGGGCATCATGCTTGAAAAATCTCGCGTGGCAGAAGAGTTACTTGGCAATATGGCGGCTCTATTTGGTCAATTGCGCGGTGGTTTAGCCATTTCCGTTGTGATCGTCGGTGCACTATTAGCAGCCAGTACCGGTATCGTTGGAGCAACTGTTGTCACCATGGGCTTAATGTCGCTGCCAACCATGCTGAAACGTGGCTATGACCCAGCTCTAGCTACCGGCGTAATTTGTGCAACAGGCACCCTGGGACAAATCATTCCGCCATCGATTGCGCTAGTTCTTTTAGGTGACATTCTTTCGACCGCTTACCAGCAAGCCCAACTTAGTATGGGTATTTTCAATCCCAAAATCGTCTCCGTTGGCGACCTTTTTATTGGCGCCCTAGTACCGGGGTTAATATTAGTTCTTCTCTACATCCTCTACATTTTAGTTTACGTAAAGCTCAAGCCGGAGGCTGCGCCGATAGCCGAGGATCAAGAAATACCGCCCCTGAGCAAGATAATGGCTGGTTTAATACCACCAGTATTACTGATCGTCGCTGTTTTGGGCTCAATATTAGTCGGCGCGGCAACCCCAACCGAGGCGGCAGGGGTCGGCGCATTAGGCGCAACACTATTAGCGGCACTTAAAGGTGAGCTCAATATAGCGCGACTTCAGGAGGTCGGTAAATCAACGCTCCAAGTTACCTCGATGGTTTTCATGATTTTGCTGGGGGCTGCAGTATTTTCACTGGTTTTCCGCGGCTTTGGTGGTGAAGATACGATTCATCACTTTTTACAACAAATGCCTGGCGGCGTCATCGGTGCTACGGCTATCGTCATGTTGGTCATATTTTTGTTAGGGTTTATTCTTGATTTTATTGAAATAACATTTGTTGTAGTACCCATTGTTGGGCCAATTCTGCTTGCCATGGGGGTCGATCCAATTTGGCTCGGCATTATGATTGCTATTAACTTACAAACGTCGTTTCTTACTCCTCCTTTTGGCTTCGCACTCTTCTATCTACGAGGTGTCGCACCGTCTACTGTTAAAACTAGCGATATATATCGTGGTGTCATCCCCTTTGTCTTTATTCAGCTATTATTGCTAGCAATTATTGCCCAGTGGCCGGTGCTGGTTACAGGACTACCCGCGATGCTTAAGTAGACGCAGTTGTAATCGGCCTGCCAATTATCCTGCTATTTTGCTAACTCGGCATTGCAATTAAATTATTTCCCTTTACAGTAGCGAACATCTAAAAGCACCTTTGATCTTAATTGCAGGACGCGCCATGAGTGACGACGATTTAAACGACGACATACCAACCCCAGCAGGCGAACTTGCCCTAAGAACTATTGCGATGCCCGCCGACACCAATGCCAGTAATGATATATTTGGCGGCTGGTTGGTTTCACAAATGGATTTGGCCGCCGCCGCCACCGCGACGAAAATTGCACGAGGAAGAGTCGTCACTGTCGCGATCGATAGTATGGTTTTTCTAACACCCGTTCACGTTGGCGCTGTAGTGACTTGTTATGCCAACGTCCTCGAAGTTGGCCGTAGTTCCATTAAAATTAATGTGGAAGTATGGACTAAACACCAAACAACTTATGAGCCAACAAAAGTCACTGAAGGTGATTTTGTGTTCGTTGCAGTTGATGATGCCGGTAAAACGCGGGCGGTTCCAGCTAGCTAGTTGCTAAACTCCTGCCTATCGACGGAGGTTAGTTATGAATGTTTCCCACATTGACGACGCCTCTCTACCTGAGGGTGAGCTATCGATAAGGGCGATTGCGATGCAGTCTGACACCAACTCTCACGGCGACATTTATGACGGGTGGCTAGTGAAAAAAATGGATTTCGCAGGTATTTTAGCAGGCAAGACCGCTGATGGCCGCGTCATCACCATTGCAATTAATGGTATGCAATTCCTGACCACTGTTCATGTTGGCGCGATAGTGAACTGATACACTAATATTACAGAAATCGGTCACAGTTCGGTAAAGATACATATCAAATGCCACAGAAGGCGAGTCCATCTTCGTTGCTATCGATGGTAGCGGTCACACTCGAACTATCGGCCACTCATCATAAAGCACATAGCCCTACAAATCTCTGGCATTGATGTAAGACTGTTCGGAGATATGGTGATAATTTTTTACGCCATCAGCATACGCTTTCCAAGATTTATACACTTTAGCTGCCATCTCATCTTCCGCAGCTAACTCTTCCAAATACTCAGTGGAAGCCCTGTGAAACGCGCGAAGTACATCATCCGGTAAACGACGTACCTGAACACCTTTATGATTATCCAGCAGATCGGTATAAGACGCGTTATTACGAGCCGTGTATTCGTCCAGCATATCCTGGTTTGCATAACGCGCAGCAATTTCTACTATTTTTTGAAGATCTGCTGGCAAAGATTCAAATGCCGTTTTGTTAACGACTAACTCCAACGTTGGACCCGGCTCATGCCAGCCGGGATAATAATAGTAGCTCGCTACCTCATGCAGACCCAGCGCCATATCATTGTAGGGTGCTACCCATTCAGTAGCGTCGATAACACCGGTCTGCAGCGAGGTATAAATTTCGCTGCCTGGTAAGGTAACGCTGGTTCCACCGGCACGACTAAATACTTCGCCGCCGACACCCGGTATCCGCATTTTTAATCCTTCTAAATCACTAACGTCATTAATTTCACGATTAAACCACCCCGCCATCTGGACACCAGTATTACCACCAGCAAAAGGTATCAAATCAAAAGGCGCATAAACTTCCCGCCATAATTCCAAGCCACCGCCATAGTGTAACCAACCATTCATTTCTTGCGCGGTCAAACCAAATGGAACCGCAGTAAAAAAGGGTGACGACGGTATTTTTCCTTTCCAGTAATACGCGGCCGCATGGCCCATCTCTGCTGTGCCCTGTGACACAGCACTGAATACTTCTAGCGCTGGAACTAATTCTCCACCGCCATAAACCTTTACCGTTAGTCGACCGTCACTCATAGCATTGACAACTTTGGCAAAATTTTCAGGAGCGGTACCTAGGCCAGGAAGGTTTTTTGGCCAAGAGGTGACCAGCTTCCATTCAAAGTTTTTTTGGCCACTAGATTCATTGCCCGATAATGTCTTAAAATCCCCATCGGAGCTGCCGCTAACGGATAGCTGTTGCTGCGCGCGATCGATTACCAACAGCCAGCTCACAGTAACCAAAGCTGCCAATAACACTAAAATTATGGCAGGGCTGAATCGATTGTAAGTTGTGCTCATGCTCATTACCGTTATAGTTTATTATTGTTTAAATGGCTTCAAGATTAGCATATTGTACAACTAACCACTTGCTACCCTCATCATCAAAATTTACCTGTACTCGGGCTGATGGCCCGTGTCCTTCGAAATCTAATACAGTGCCGGCGCCAAAAATGGAATGATAAACCTGCTGGCCCAGACTGATCCCAGTATCTGGGATAGCATAATTATTATGAGACGGTGCAAAACTAACGGGTCGGCTAATAGCTGTATTAAGTCGAACTTCTTGCATTAGTTCTTGGGGGATTTCACGGATAAACCGCGATGGTGAATTATAGTTCTCATTACCATACATGCGGCGGGATTCAGCGTAAGTGATATAGAGTTTTTCCATCGCACGGGTAATACCAACGTAACAAAGTCGACGCTCTTCTTCCAGCCGGCCAGACTCTTCCATTGACATTTTATGAGGGAATAAATTTTCCTCCATGCCCACCAAAAACACTAGCGGGAATTCCAGCCCTTTAGCGGAGTGCAATGTCATCAGTTGCACACTATCCTCAAATTCGTCTGCCTGCTGCTCTCCCGCGTCAAGAGCAGCGCTGTCAAGAAACTCCTGCAGTGGTGATATAGCTTCATCACTCGACTCAAACTGACGAGCTGCGACAACCAGCTCTTGCAAGTTTTCAATTCGCGCCTGCCCTTTCTCGCCTTTTTCTTTTTTATGAAACTCAATTAGACCCGACGCATTGACAACGTGATCAGCCAGCTCTTCCAGTGTTACGTCATCAGTATTCTTGTCCATGACATCGATCATTTCGATAAAGCCCTGTAGGGCACTACTTGCTCGATTAGGCAGTAACTTGTTATCAATAATATTCACGGCGGCGCGCCACAGTGATTGGTTATGCTCACGGGCATACGCACGAATCACTTCAATCGTCTTGCTGCCAATACCTCTGGTGGGTGTATTAATAACCCTTTCTGTCGCAGTGTCATCATCCCGATTATTAGTGAGACGCATATAAGCCAACGCGTTTTTAATTTCCAAGCGATCATAAAATCGTTGGCCGCCATAAATTCGGTAAGGTATGCCTCCGCGAATCATGGCTTCTTCCAGTACCCGCGACTGTGCATTGGAGCGATAAAGAATAGCGGAGCTGGACCGGTCATGCCCGTCTTTCACCCATTCTTCGATACGCTCCACAATGAACCGCGCCTCATCCTGCTCATTAAACCCCGCGTAAACAGAAATCAGCTCGCCTTCGCCACCATCTGTCCATAACTCTTTTCCGAGACGGTCAGTATTATTGTCGATGACCGCATTGGCCGCGTTCAGAATAGTCGATGTCGACCGATAGTTTTGCTCAAGTCTAACAATTTGGGTGTTGGGGAAATCCTTTGAATATTGCTGAATATTTTCTATTTTTGCCCCTCGCCAACCGTAAATCGACTGATCGTCATCGCCAACTGCAACCACAGGAATATTCTTACCGGCAAGGACCCGCAGCCAAGCGTACTGAATCGTATTTGTGTCTTGAAATTCATCGACGAGAATATGCTTGAAACGCTCCTGATAGTGCTGGAGTATCGCCGGCTGTTTCAGCCATAATTCATGCGCACGCAGCAGTAATTCCGCAAAATCAACCACCCCCTGTCGGTCGCAAGCTTGTTCATAGGCCAAATAAACACGTAACATGGTCGAGTGATTCAGATCTTTACCGTAATCCTCAATGTGGGCAGCCCTTTTTCCCTCATCCTTTTGTCCGTTGATGAACCACTGAGACTGCCTCGGCGGCCAACGACTTTCATCCAGATCGAATTCTCGGTGAATCCGCTTGACTAGCCGCAGCTGATCATCGCTATCGAGAATTTGAAAGTTTTGCGGCAATCCCGCTTGTTTCCAGTGGGCTTTGAGCAATCGATGGGCAATGCCGTGAAATGTACCGACCCACATTCCTCGGGGTGCGCCGAGCCCACTAGCGGAGCTTCCCAGTAGCTCGTCAATGCGCGCACGCATTTCCTTAGCCGCTTTATTAGTAAACGTGACCGACAAAATGCTGAAGGGCGACAAACCCTCGGCTTGAATCAGCCAAGCAATACGATGCACCAGCACTCGCGTTTTGCCACTGCCTGCACCTGCCAATACTAAAAGATTAGTAGCGGAAGCCGCGACAGCTTGTCGCTGAGCGTCATTTAGATCATTGAGAATATAAGATACGTCCATAGCTATACAGTCTAACAGACTACCGATGATCGCAAACGAGACTAATTAAAAAAATGCGGTAGAATAGACTAACTAATCATAAAAAAAGACACTACTTTGAAGCCCATCAATATCATCAATGCCATAGAGTTGCAGCGCCCGAAGCTAAGGAAATCAGAATTAAAGGTTGCTGACCACATACTAAAGCAACCCGAGAAGGTTATTCATTTACGTATTGTTGACTTAGCCCAACAAGCGGGTGTTAGCGAACCTACCGTTGTGCGGTTTTTCCGAGCGATAGGCTGTGACGGATTCCAAGAGTTTAAAGTATTACTGGCGCAGCATGTTGCGAACAATCCCAGCTACAAGGAATTCAGCCTCAACGAACACGACTCGGCCAGAGAATATACCATTAAGGTGTTTGATTCAGCGATCGATACGCTGACCAAGGTGCGAGACAGTCTTGATACCAGGGCGATAGAAGCTGCCATCAGCGCACTCCAGAAAGCGGGGCGCGTTGAGTTCTATGGCTTTGGAGGCTCAAGCTCGGTTGCAACTGATGCCCAGCACAAATTCTTCCGGTTACAAATTCCCTCTTCGGCGCACTCCGATCCGCATATTCAAGCCATGTCAGCAATGTCGCTAAAGCCAGGCGATGTTGTAGTTGCTATTTCGCAGTCGGGACGAACTCAAGCTTTAATTGACGCAATGGGACTGGTAAAAGAAGCTGGCGCGACGATTATCGGCCTGGCTCCCAGCAACACGCCGGTTGCGGTGCGCTGCGATATCCCGCTGCATATTGACGTGAAAGAGGATATAGAAAAGTACACGCCGCTGCCTTCTAGGATGGCACACATGGCCGTCATGGACATTCTTGCTGTTGGAGTGTCCAGGGCTAAAGGCCCCGCGATCAGCGAACATTTACAAAAGATACATCGTGGGCTGCAGTCACTACGGCAGTTAGACGACAGGTAAAGGGGTATTAACTATTCCAACTACCCTTAATATACCAACGCTATCTTATTATCACCTCGAAGATAGCTAGCAACAGAAAAATAAAGTTGGTAAACGACCGGGGGCGGTTACATTTCTCGTTAATTAGGGTATTATCGCAACATACTACCCTTAAGAAGTCTAATAATGTCCATTCTTCTAGCAGGCAACCTACAGGAAGTACACTTGCCGGTCACCGCAGCACAGCAGCTAGGTGAACTGAAATATCTTCAGGGGCGTTTCCATTCATACCACAATCTTTCCCCCGACCTTTTGGCAGCGATGGCTACAAAGTCTAGCGCTGGCATAACGCACAACAGCACCGGCTCTCGAAATACCGGGTTTGACTATCCGAAAGCACTTCAATTTTTAACGGAACTAGACCTAAAAGAACCGCTGACGAGTAAAATACTTCAACAAATACACGCTCACTTGCATCCTCAGGGAGGCCACTGGCGGTCAGTAAACCTAACGCTCCCCCGTCGCGACTTGGTCAATGAAGAGTTAAAAATCCTCCACGGCCAAAAAACAATCAGCATCGCAGTCGAACAGCTGCTGCAATTATATTACTCACAAACTACTGTCGATCCACTATTAACAGTACCTCTGCTGGCACTGGAACTGATGAGAATCTTTCCTTTCCTTGATGGCAACCGACGGATATTGCTATTACTGATGCGCTATCAACTGCTGGCAAATGACCATCAAGTTGTCCGCTACATTGACCTCGAATCGGAATTTCTTGCGACCGAGCGGAGTTTCTACCGCACCCTTTCTCAATGCTCAAGAGAGGGTGCAAGCCCAGTCCCCTGGTTAAGCTATTGGTGGGTGCTTATCCGCCGCCTTTATAAACGGTTCGATCGCCAACTAAAACACGCGAGCATTACTGCCGGGCGAGGATCGAAAACGGCGCTGATTCAGCGCTTCGTCACCCAACAAGGCAAGCCGTTCCGGTCTACTGACGTGTGCGCCGCTTTCCCGACCATAAGTCGAGATCAGATTCGACTAGCACTGCGCGGAATGCGCGATAAAAAACTGATCGAAGCGCGGGGAAAAGGGCCTGCTGCAGTTTGGCAAAAGTGTCTCGCAGTTGAAGCCACTAATACATAGTATCGGTACCGGCCTTCGCAGCGCACAGGTTCTAACAGCAACGGAGACAACGGCACTAAGTACACACCAGAACAATATTTTGCATCAATGTCATGGGTTATTTTGTGATCACCGTTGCTTACACAGGTGAAATTTGTCTCAACAAGGTTTCACGCTATTTCGTCGGTAGCAACAAACCGGCACGTTTAACATTCGCACATGCCGCCAGCAGACAGCAGATATTATTGAGCAAAATTAATAATATTTGCTGTCATACTGAGAGCTAAATCCTGCTACTGAAGCACCGCCATAACGGCACCATATAGCCCACCGACCATAAGTACTAGCGTCGCTAGAAATCCAATCATAAACCCGGGAGCCCGTTTTTTCGGATCGCTCAAGTAGCCCACACAGTAGATAACCCGTCCAATAATAAATACTAGCCCTAATGCTGCGCCCCACGTTGAGCTAATGTAGGTGCCAAAAATCCACATCGCGGGAAGAGCAACGATGAGCTGTTCCAGCGTATTCATCTGGACCCTTAGCATTCTCTCCAAACGCGGGTCACCTGTCGTTGCAGGGGCATCTATGCCTGTTTTGCCACGAACAGCCCCAACTAACATGGCGAAAACAAAATACTCAAGCAGCATTAATCCGGCAACTGTAGCGATCAGATCCATAAGGTTTTCCTTTTATTAGATAATAAGAGCCGTAGGTTATAAAGCCATTCAAACTATTAGTAAACAAAAATCAAAGCGTCCATCGTCTTAGACTAGTCTGAAAGTTGAAATTACGGACTTTGTGTTCAATTGCTTTCTAATTCAGTAACAAAACTTGCTTCCATCAATCAAAGATGGCGTTTTCCAAATTCAGCCATAGTTTGCATCGATTCCGGGGAGCCCTGCACTTTTCTGACTAAAGACTAAGTATTACGAGTTCGCTAGCCTTCGCTCTGGTCGTGATGTTAGTTTTTTTGTCTTCTATGTAGAGTAAGTGCTGGTTTTTGGGTGCTTGCAACGGTCATGGCCAGTTTAGCAACGTTAAGGATTTTTATTATTGCTGGGCTGCTACTCGGAATGATGATAAGCAAACAAAGGTACTAGCCAATAGTATAAGAGCACAACTTTTGTCGGGGTGCCTTCCCCCTTTCGAGAAATTCTTTGCTAAAGGTTAAAGCGCAACTGTCGTTTATACGAAGCTGTCTTTGCGTGAGAACTCATCGACGGCCAACAGTAATTGCCGGCAACTTATTTGGCCGACTAATTTGCCGTTTTCGACGACTGGTCGCCGGCGCTGACTTTTACTCATCATGTCATTGGCGACGTTAATAATATTGTCCTGCAGGTGAACAACATCAACATCTTTTGTCATATATTCTGATACCGAACCGACACTGCTACTGTTATAAGTGGCCGCAAGAAAGCCCTGCAGACAATCTATTTCTGACAACACTCCAAGCAACTTTTTATCGTTATCAATCACGCAGATGCCAGATATCTTATTGCGCAATATACTTTGGACCGCATCCGCTAGCGGTGCATCGGCAGCAATAGTTATAGGGTTTCTTAACATATGATCTATAACATTTACAGAAACAGACATGGCAGTAACCTCTGACGAAAATTAAGAAAAAATATGTGAGCACGTTTATGCTTGAATCATAACCGTATTACCCTTGGCGCGCTATGGCCGGTTAGCCTGTATACCTCAGCGCAATAAGAGCTCTGTTTTCTATTCACTATTTCGGTATTCATCGGTGGCTCTCGGGTCACCAAAAAGATTTGACAACGTATTTCGTTCTTTTTGACTGACTGCCGCAGGGTACGAAGCTCTCCAACGACAATACAGTGACGGTCGACGGTCGAACAAGTTAGTAACACATCGGGGCTTATGGCTTGGACAGATCAGTCATGTATCCTTGCAAGAGCAAGAGAGCATTAATTTGCGGTTAGCCACAGCCACACATCCGTTAAACCAATCGGTATCTCTACTTATTCAGCTATCTCACATTCACCGATCTTATAGTGGAGAACTTTTTGATCGCTGCAAGCCGAACACCCGCTGCTAAAAATTGTCAGTTCACCGCTTGGACCCGAGGCACAAACAGGCCTATATTCCATTGTACAAATTTCAGGTCTTGGATCGGTACAGACGATTGTAGTCACAATCTTTATCTCTGAGCTCTCGTCAAGCATGGTATCGTCAAGCGGCGAGCAAGCGGCGAGTAATAAGGTGTATAGCGGTAATAATGCCTTCACGAGTCATCTCCTTTTTTATTATTGCAGCCGCTCACTCGCCGACTGATTATCAACGATTAATACTCATTTGCTATAGTCTGTCGGCTTTTCAATGTCATAAATGGCGTCATTAATATCTTGTAATCGTTCTTCAAGCACTGCTTGCGCGTCAGATAAGCCGCGATTGTAAAAATACACACCAACATTCTCAGCGAAGAAACTCAATAAGAACTCGGCGTCAAATTGCCCAATGTCCTGATCAAGCTCTTCGCAAAAATAATGCTTAATTTTAGCAACAATGGCCTCTTTTTCTGCTGCTGAAAATTCAATCTCTGACACAATGATCTCTCAGTCGTTTTGAAATGGATGATATTGAGCATAATTCATGGTTGGCCAATTACCTTCGATTTTTAAAACCTGGCCCATAGATGCTCATCGATATAGTACGTCAGGTCCATATTTAATTTCTAGCGCGGTTCTTTGTTTTTTTGTTAGACCACGGACGACCAGGCCATAAGAATGATCAATCATGCGTTCTATTTCTCCTCTAGGAATCGTCTGGTTCAAAATGATCGTATTCCAATGTTTTTTGTTCATATGATAGCCAGGAATGATTGCATGGAATATATCCCGTAGAATAAATGCTTGAGCAGGGTCACATTTTAAGTTGACCCTTTCTTTGTCATTTTTGCCGGCAGATAGTTGATGAAAACATAGCGCGAAGATTTTCCCCCTGACCTTAAAAACCGCGGCCTCTTTACCAAATGGATAGTCTTCGACTGCTTCCGGTTTACTGAGTAAATACTGGGTTACAGCATCCATGTTCATGATTAGGGCCTAAGAAATAGCGATAAAATAGCTAACTGTAGTTGCTAGACTATCGACTGCCAAGTCGTCGATAAATGAATAAACCCAATGTCTTACCTTTTAACAGTGGCAATACGCAGATCATGCAACAGCCTCCCAAATCCAACTAAACTGAGCAATAAATGCATAATCTCTTATTATAGTCTCAGTTATGCAGAAAGAGACAGACACGGTTTATCAGCCTACATTCGGCAATTCATAAAGTTTGCTCACAAATTAGACCTGATTTGAGAGCTACCTTCGTTTTAAGGGGCAACGCGGTGCTAGACTATGCAGTGATACAGTTTCGATTACCTACAATGAGAAGTTGAATGGACTACACTTAACAGGCAGTCTGTACCCAATATTATTTACCGTAAAAGGAAGCGTTAACAATGGATCTTTCAATCATCGTTACTTTAGTCATTATCGTTGGGATAGTTTTCTATATTGTCGGCATTTACAATCAGCTGGTGACGTTAAAAAATCGCTATCAGAATGCATTTTCTCAAATTGAAGTACAGCTCAAGCGCCGCTATGATCTAATTCCCAACCTGGTGGAAACAGCCAAAGGCTACATGAAACATGAAAAGGAGACGATGGAGGCCGTAATCAACGCAAGGAACGATGCAGTGAGCGGATTAAAAAATGCCGCGTCAGACCCCTCAGATACTAAAGCAATACATCAACTTGCCGGCGCCGAGGGGACTCTTCAGGGAGCACTCAGTAAGTTTAGCGTCGTTGTGGAAGCCTATCCCGAACTGAAAGCCAATGAAAACATGATGCAACTAACGGAAGAATTGACCACTACCGAAAATCGAGTTGCTTTTTCCAGGCAGGCATTCAATGATGCCGTGACTGCTTTTAATACTTACCGACAGACGTTTCCCCCCGTTTTTTTCGCCGCTAAATTTGGTCACCCTAACGATGCATCGCTACTTGAGTTTGATGACAGTCCACAGTTTCAAGCTGCCCCAACGGTGACTTTTTGATAGGCCTTTGAACTATGGACTTTTTTAGCGAGCAAGATCAAGCTCGCCGCAGCACAAAGTTATTGGTCGCGTTGTTTTCTATTGCCGTCATTGTCCTTATTGCTATTACTAATTTTTTGGTGGCAATGACGTTATGGCTAGTCAACGAGCAGATAGCTGGCAATTACCAAGCTTATCAGGGTGCTCTTGACACCTTGGTCTACCAAGAAACCCTTGGTTTAACTGACTATATTTCTCTGCAACGATTTTCTCTTATCGCCCTCGCCGTCACGGGTGTCATAGCTTGCGCCGTGCTTTTCAAGTGGATTCAACTTTCTGGGGGCGGCAAGCGTGTTGCTGAACAGCTCGGAGGCAAGCGTATTCATCCCAATACTAGCGACGATAATGAACAACGTATTGTTAATGTCGTTGAAGAGATGGCACTAGCCTCTGGCATGCCAGTACCATCAGTGTATCTGTTAGACAACGAAATTGGTATCAACGCGTTTGCAGCAGGATCAACGCCTGCTGACGCCGTGATCGGAGTCACTAAGGGATGCCTAGAACAATTCAATCGTGAGCAACTGCAGGGCGTGGTCGCTCATGAATTCAGCCATATTTTGAATGGTGATATGCGCCTGAATATTCGTCTGGTTGCGATATTGCACGGTATTTTATTTATCGGTTTGATCGGGGAACTGCTGTTACGGGGCAGCGCGGTTCGATCT
>Ga0206130_10002334_pt1 | contig 26421 bp, 19 predicted proteins | sample Helgoland_Spring_9_FD_148637 | JGI IMG/M metagenome (GOLD analysis project Ga0206130, IMG submission 148637) | Pelagic subsurface seawater microbial communities from Kabeltonne, Helgoland, North Sea - Helgoland_Spring_Bloom_20160512_1 | ecosystem: Environmental > Aquatic > Marine > Epipelagic ...
AGCTGTATTTCTTTAGACTAACTTTGAGGAGTACGAAGTACATTTAATAATCAATCTATCATAATTATGAAAAAACTCTACGCTTTAGCAGCTGTCCTCTTCATGGGCGTAACTGCATTTGCTCAAACGTACAGCGTTACCTTCCAGGTAGATCTAGGATCTGCATCTGTGAATTCTAATGGTGTACACGTGGCAGGTTCTTTCCAGAGCTGGTCGCCATCTACGACTTCTTTAACACAAGTCGGGTCAACTTCTGTTTATGCTACTACGGTTAGCGTTTCTGGTGGCCAATTGGAATACAAGTTCCTCAACGGTAATGCTTGGGGCGACGACGAAAGCGTTCCTTCTGCCGTAAACGTTGGGACAAACGGTAACGGTAACCGTTGGGCGGTAATCTCTTCAGATACCACGCTCCCAGCTGTTATGTTTGCTGGTGCTGCTCCTGCAGGACAGAAAGCTATTCAGTTTAAAGTAGATTACTCGTTGCAAACACTAAGCGCAGATTCTGCGCACGTTGCAGGTAACTTTCAAGGCTGGGATCCTGCTAAAACACAGATGGTCAACTTTGACGGCGTATACCGCTACATTGCTTATGTAGGTAAATCGGATTCTACCTACTTTAAGTTTTTAAACGGGAATACTTGGAGCGATGTTGAGTCTGTACCTTCTACATGTCAGGCATCGACAGCGGGTATTAATCAAGGTGACAATCGTTTTTACACGGATACTGTTAGCGGTGTTTACGAGGTATGTTATACGATGTGTGGCCCTTGTATGGTAGTATCTACCTACGATATTACTGTCAACGTTGACGTAAGTTCAATCGCAGCTTGTGGAACAGTAGACTCAGTAACACTTGCCGGTCCTATCAATGGGTGGGGCGGAGAGCTTATGTCTGATCCTGATGGCGACGGTGTTTGGTCAATCACATACAACGATGTTGATTCAGGTGATTTTCAGTTCAAGGCACGTTTCCATGAAAACGGCAATACCAACTGGGAAGGCGGTGGTAACAAAATCATTACCGTTAGCTCTGATTCAGTAGTGGCAACCCGTTGTTTCGGTAACGATACGTACGGCCCTTGTACTGCCGTTCCAGCTACGGCCGATGTCACGTTCATTGTTGACTTTACGCAAGCGGCATTTACGCCAGCGGACACTATTTATTTGATGGGCGCGTTTACGCAATGGGATGCAAATGCTGTAGCTATGGTTCCCCATTCTGTCCCTGGTCAATACATTGCTACTGAAGCAAACTACTGTCCAGGCACTATGGAGTACCGTTTCTCAAACGGAGATCCAACCAATACTTCAAATCACGAGCCGGTACCTATGGCTTGTGGGGTAGATAATGGTGTAGGTGGATACAATCGCTTTTTCGCTCGTTCAGGTAGTGCAGATACGGTACAACACATCTTTGGTCAGTGTTCATTCATCGCTGTCGAAGAAGATGCGCTTTCTGGTGTAAGCATTCGTCCTAACCCTATGAACGAAAGCGCAACCATTGCCTTAGGGAATGTAGGTCGTTATTCAGTTCGTGTATTCGACATCACTGGCCGTGTGGTTGCTGGTTTCGATAACGTACAAGGCAATATCACTTTAGAGCGCAACAACATGGTTAGCGGCATGTACTATGTAAACATCGCTGATGCAAATGGCGCCACGAAAACATTAAAGGTTGTCGTTGAGTAAACAGCGCCTTTTTAATTAATATCTAATCCCCCGCGGCCGCAGGCCGCGGGGGATTTTTTGGCAAAAAAAAGCGCGCCCATTGGGCGCGCTTTGCTTTTATAATGGAGTATGAGGAATTAGTGCAGAAGGCCGTTCTCTACAGCGAACCGAACCAAACCAGCAGTATTATTCATTCCCAATTTATTCAAGATGTTTTGGCGGTGATTGTCGATCGTGCGTTTTGACAAGAATAACTTTTTCGCGATTTCTTCATTGGTTAATTGGTCGGAGATGAATTTGAGTATTTCAATCTCCCGCTTACTCAAGCGCGCTACAGCAGGGTTATTGCTGTGAAATTCAGCGAAAGTCTTGCCTAAAATCCTGCGTTCAATGAGCGAATTTGCAATATCTAGGGCGTAATACAATCTGCCGTCAATAATGGCCGTGATGGCTTTAATGAGCTCGCTTGTATCAACACTCTTTCTAATGAAACCTTTAGCTCCAGCTTTGAGCATTTGCTCAACTACGTTCATATCATCAGATTCAGAGAACCCTAAAACGGATTGCTCTGGGGCCAGGCGCAAGATTGATTTAATGAGATCAGCACCCGAATGTTTGCCCAATTGGGAATCCGTAATGATCAGATGAAAGGACTGTTGATCGACCAATTTTAGGGCGTCTAGAATGTTTCCGGCTTCCTTAACTTGGAACGAATACGATTCAAACTTGCCCATTTCCAGCATGGTTTTAATGCCGTCTCGTACAATAGGGTGGTCGTCCACTACGAGAATACTAATGGTTTTGTTCATATTTAACATGTAAGCGAACTTCTAAGGTAGTAAAAATGCTTAATCTGCATCGATTGAGAGCGTATTAATCACTCAAAATCGAAAAAACGTAAGTATTTAGGCTTGTGGTTATTCACAATGTGCTGTCAATAAAATAAATCGCTATATTTGTCGAAACTTTTTGACGTACAAAAGGGGGACCTCGAGTCCCCTCTTTTATTGGCGGTAATTTATGGAATACGATAAAGTAGCGACAGCATTGACAACGGCGGTAGAGGAAAACGACGCCTTTTTGGTTGATCTTGAAATCAAACCAAATAATGTTATTGTGGCTTACGTTGATGCGGATTCCGGACTAACGATGGAGCAGATTAAGATGATCAATCGCAAGATGGAGTCTTTACTGGATCGCGATGAAGAAGATTTTAATTTGACGGTGAGTAGCCCAGATTTGAATCGGCCCTTAAAAATTTGGCGTCAATACAAAAAGAATGAAGGACGCTTTTTGAAAGTGAAGTACGACGATCGGGAAGACGAAGGTCAACTCATTGAAGTAGCCGAAGAGTACATTGTGCTTAGCGTACCACAGAAAAAGAAGAGCGAACCCAACAAAGAATTAAAAATTGAATTCACGGCGCTTACCGAAGCAAAAGTGGCAATTAAGTTTAAATAGGATTATTCAGATATAAACAATGGAAAATCAGGCGATTATTGAGAGCTTCCTCGCGTTTAAGGAGGAGAAAAATATCGACAGAATTACACTCATGGCATTCATCGAAGAGGCCTTTCGCAATCAGTTGCGTAAAAAGTACGAAGACGATGAGAACTTTGATGTGATTGTTAACCCCGATAAAGGGGATTTGGAGATTTGGCGTAACCGTACGGTAGTTGAAGACGGTGCTGTTGAGGATGATAACATGGAAATCGAACTCAGTGCAGCGTTGAAAATTGAGCCAGATTATGAAGTAGGCGAAGAAGTTTCTGAAGAGGTCAAATTGATTGATTTGGGCCGCCGATTCATTTTGGCGTTCCGTCAAAACTTAGTCAGTCGCATTCAAGAGCACGACAGCTCTGAATTGTTCAAACGTTACAAAGATTTGGAAGGTGAGATCATTACAGGTGAAGTGCACCACGTGCGTCACCGTGAAGTGATTGTCTACGATGATGAAGGAAACGAACTCATTTTACCAAAAGACCAAATGATTGGCGAGCGTGAATTTTTCCGCAAGGGGGATTCCATCCGCGCGGTAGTCAAGGAAGTGGTATTCCGCGGTACAAAGCCTGTTGTGATCATGTCGCGGACAGACGAGCGTTTCTTGGCGAAGTTGTTCGAACAAGAAATTCCTGAGGTATACGACGGCCTAATCACCATCAAAGGTGTGGTTCGTATTCCTGGTGAAAAAGCAAAGGTTGCGGTAGAATCGTACGACGATAGAATTGACCCTGTAGGAGCCTGTGTCGGTATGAAGGGATCCCGTATCCATTCCATCGTTCGCGAGTTGCGCAACGAAAATATTGATGTAATTAATTACACGACAAATTTACAGTTATACATCCAGCGTGCACTGAGCCCTGCGAAAGTGACCAGCCTAAATATTGATGAGGAAGCGGGTCGCGTTGAAGCCTTTTTAGCACCGGATCAAGTAAGCTTAGCTATTGGACGTGGCGGTACAAACATCCGTCTTGCCAGTAAATTGGTAAGCATGGAGATCGATGTATACCGTGACGACATTGAAATTGAAGACGATATCGAATTGGATCAATTCTCTGATGAGATTGAAGCATGGGTTATCGCTGAATTGAAAAAGATTGGGTGTGATACTGCGAAAAGCGTGTTGAAATTAACGAAAGCAGAGTTGGTTTCACGTGCTGATTTGGAAACCGAAACAGCAGAGCACATCATAAAAGTACTTCAGAAAGAATTCGAAGACGAAGAATAAAGAAAACACCTAAAGACACTCTATGAGTAGCGTCAGATTAAGTAAAGCGACAAAAGAGCTTAACATTTCCTTAGACCGTGCGGTAGAGGAATTGGCCAAACACGGCCATGAAATTCCGAACAACCGTAACCATAAAATCACGAACGATCAGTACGAGGTTTTGATGACGGCATTTGCCGACGACCTTGCGCGGAAGAAGCGTTCTGAAGAGGTGAGTCAACAAGTAAAAGAGGAAAAAGAAATCCTCAGAGGAACGAAGGATACAGCTGAGGCACCTGTGGCTGAAGTTGCGCCTAAGCCCGCTGAAGAAGCTCCTGCTGTTGAGGCAGCTCCGGAAAAACCTGAGCCAGTAGCGGCGGAAACTCCTGCGACTGCAGAAGAGTCAACCCCAGAAGCAGCAGCTCCAGAAGCACCGAAGGCGGCACCCGTTGAACCCCAAGAAGCTAGTACTCCAGATGCTTCTGGACCCAAGGTCATGGGTAAAATTGATCTAGACGCTCAGAAGCCAAAGAAAAAGGAAGCACCTAAGAAGCCGACAAAAGTGGCACCCACGAAAAAGTCGTCTGGCGCAGGGGCACACAATGCTCCAAAGCCAGTTGAGAAGGCACCAGTAAAAGAGGAAACACCACCCACACCTGTAGACCAAGAAATCAAGACGAAGTATGTCAAGATTGACGGTCCTAAGTTTACAGGAGAGAAAATCGTGCTTCCCGTCGAAAAGCCTAAAGAGAACAAAAAGAAGCGAGCAAGAATTAAGAAGCAGGGACCTGGAGCAGCTACTCCAGCGCAAAACGACCCAAAAAACCGTAACAATACACGCGGTCCTCAGAAAAAAGGTCCTGGACAAGGACCAGGTCGCGGTCGCAAACAACCTGTTGTTGCAAAGCAGGAGTTAACAGACGAACAAATTCAAAAGCAAATCAAGGAGACCCTTGAAAAGCTCACTTCAGGTAAGAAAAATAAGGGCGCTAAAATTCGTCGTGACAAGCGTGCAGAACGTCGTGAAAGAGAAGAGCTCGCCGATATTCAAGCAGCTGAAGACAGCAAAGTATTGCAGGTAACAGAATTTGTTACTGTTACTGAGCTCGCGAACATGATGGATGCCTCAGTGAACGAAGTTATTGGTTCATTGATGGGCGTCGGTGTTATGGTAACCATGAACCAACGTTTGGATGCAGAGATGCTCGAAATGGTGGCTGAGGAGTTTGGTTTTAGTGTCAATTTCGTCGATGAGGAAGTCACGGAAACCTTCCTTGAAGAAGAAGATAAAGCTGAAGATTTAAAACCACGTTCGCCAATCGTGACTGTAATGGGCCACGTTGATCATGGAAAGACATCTTTATTGGATTACGTGCGAAAAGCTAACGTTATCGCAGGTGAAGCAGGTGGTATTACACAGCATATCGGTGCCTACAGTGTAAAAGTACATACTGGTCAGACCATTACCTTCTTGGATACTCCGGGTCACGAAGCCTTTACGGCAATGCGTGCTCGTGGTGCTCAGGTAACGGATATTGCCATTATCGTAGTAGCTGCTGATGATGCGGTCATGCCACAGACGAGAGAAGCCATCTCGCACGCGCAAGCGGCAGGTGTTCCTATCGTTATTGCCATCAACAAGATTGACCGTGAGGTTGCAAATCCAAACAAGATTAAAGAGCAATTGGCACAAGAAAACGTCCTCGTTGAAGATTGGGGCGGTAATGTTCAGTGTCAAGAGATTTCTGCAAAATCAGGTTTGAATATCGAAGAGCTCCTGGATAAGGTTATTCTGGAAGCGGATATGCTTGATTTGAAAGCGAACCCAAATAAAAATGCAAGCGGTACCATCGTTGAAGCGTCGTTGGATAAAGGACGCGGGTACATGTGTACGGCATTGATTCAATCGGGAACCATGAAAGTGGGCGATTATGTGCTCGCCGGACAACATAGTGGTAAGGTGAAAGCAATGCTCGATGAGCGCGGCAACCGTATCAAAGTGGCGGGTCCATCCACTCCAGTAAACCTTTTAGGTTTGGACGGTGCACCAACTTCCGGTGATCGTTTCATCATCATGGAAGACGAAAGAGAGGCGAAGCAAATTGCACAAAAGCGTCTGCAGCTGCAGCGTGAGCAAAGTGTTCGTTCGCAGAAGCAGATGACGCTAGAGGAAATTGGTCGCCGATTAAAGGTTGGAGATTTCCAAGAGCTCAATATCATCCTTAAAGGTGATGTGGACGGTTCGGTCGAAGCGCTTTCGGATTCATTACAGAAATTAACTACTGAGGAAATTCAAGTGAACATCATCCATAAGGGTGTGGGTCAGATTTCGGAAAGTGATGTATTGTTAGCTACTGCTTCTCAAGCCATTGTTGTTGGTTTCCAAGTTCGTCCTTCTGCTCAAGCACGTAAGCTTGCTGAGAAGGAAGAAGTGGAAATCCGCATGTATTCGATCATCTATGACGCGATCAATGAAGTTCGCGACGCCATGGAGGGCATGCTTTCCGCAGAGGTCAAAGAAGAGATCAAAGGTTCAGCTGAGATTCGAGAAACGTTTAAGATTTCGAAAGTTGGAACGATCGCAGGTTGTATGGTTACTGACGGCGTAATTGAGCGCAGTAATGATATTCGTATCATCCGCGATGGGGTTGTAGTGTACACGGGGAAACTTGGTTCACTTAAGCGCTTCAAGGACGACGCAAAAGAAGTTCGTCAAGGTTTCGAATGTGGTCTTAATATTGAAAAGTTCAATGATATCAAGGTTGGAGATATCGTGGAAGCCTTTGGATTTACAGAGGTCAAGCGTACGCTCTAAGCCGACGATTTTTCAAGAAATACAATCCCCCGGGCGCAGCGCGCCCGGGGGATTTTTTTTTGATTGCTACTTTACCATTTAAACAAGAGTGCGCCTACAAGGAACAGCGCACCGTAGACAGCGGCAATACCACCTACCCAGTACAATAAAAGCACTGGAGTGGAGGGTCCGTCTTTCATTTCTGGGTCGTCCGCAACTTTCCAAGCAACAGGCTTCCAAGCGCCGCCAGGTCGCACAGTAGCGTAAAACTCGACCAGTGTACTGCTGGATTCTGGTGAAGTCATGTACATCGTTAAGAGCCATGCGAGGGTAGTAAAGCCAACGGTGAAGAAAAAGCTGTTTGGGAACGCCCAGGCTAATCCGTAATGTGCGATGGCATAGGCGATAAACGGGGCTACAGTCGCGGTAATTTCCGCCCATGCATTGATGCGCCACCAGTACCAACGTAAAATCAGCACCAAACCTAACCCCGCTCCACACTCCATGATAAACTGCCAAACGCCAGCGATGCTGTTCATTTGAGAAGTGATTAATAAGCCGAAGACCGCAAGCAGCAGCGTTACTGCTCGAGAAATACGTAGGCTTAATCGTCTCGGTGCATTAGGACGGAGAAAACGCAAATAGAAGTCATTGATCAAATAGGAGGCTCCCCAATTTAATTGGGTGGACATGGTAGACATATAAGCGGCGAAGAATGAAGCCAATAACATGCCTAAAACCCCTTTTGGAAGGTAGTCGCGCATGATAAAAATATAGCCGAATCTATAATCTTGCTGGTACTTTAGTGCTTCCGGAAGGCGGTCTCCATAAACGGGTTCCCAGGTGGCGACCCATTGTTCGTATTCAGCCTGCTGCGCAGCGTTTAAGGGCTCACAGTCATAGATGCCCGTAAGGCATTCGTAGTTAATGAAATCGGGTGTTTCTTCAGCGAGATTGTGCTGTCCGCCATACAAAGCGATCGCACTTAATGCGACGATAATCCATGGCCAAGGGCGCACTGCGTAGTGGCCAATTTGGAATAGCGCGCTCGCTAAAAAAGAACTGCGCTCGTCCTTAGTTGAGAGCATACGTTGCGCGCTGTAACCGCCTCCCCCAGGTTCCGCTCCCGGGTACCAAGAGGTCCACCATACCATTCCGAAGAAAGCAAGGAAAGAGGCTAATGAGATTTGGTAACGGCCACCACTACCTCCATCCCCTACGGAAGGAAGAAAGGAGAACGTCTCTTCAGGAAGCGACGCGCGAAGGCCTGCAAGACCGCCCACTTCAGGGGCTTTTAGAACGTAATAAGCGAGGGCAATGGAGCCCGACATGGCTAAGACGAATTGGAATACATCAGTATAAACCACGCCTTTTAGCCCGGAAAAACTTACGTAAAAGACCACAATCAACAGTGCGGCACCTGTCCAAATAAAGGCCGACTCGTGGGTCATCCCAAAGAACCCTTCTAGGAGCGTAATCATAGCAACATTGACCCAGCCCATGATCAGCACATTCATGATGCCGCCCAAGTAAACGGCCTTAAACCCACGAAGCAAAGCGGCAGGACGTCCGGAGTATCTAAATTCAATAAATTCAACTTCAGTAGTAAGTCCAGAGCGACGCCACATACGGGCAAAGAAGACCGTAGTCAACATCCCTCCGGCCAGTAAGTTCCACCACAACCAGTTACCGCTAATTCCGTACTGCCCTACAAGTTCAGTCACCGCCAAAGGGGTATCCGCGGCAAAGGTTGTAGCGACCATGGAGATTCCCGCTATGTACCAGGGTAAGGAGCGGCCGCCCAGAAAGTATTCGCTTAATGTTTTCTTTTTGCTTCTTCCAAAATACAGCCCAATCAAAACGGTTGAAAGTAGCAGTACGACGAGAACAATTATATCTATTGTGCTGAGAATCATGGCGTGGTTTAGTGTCGTTTGTTTGCAAAGAAATCAGTGAGTAATTGGGCACATTCATCCGCGAGAATTCCACTGGTCATTTTAGTTTTCGGATGCAATGGTCCGCCGTGTTTTTGATAGCCTCGTTTCTCGTCACTCGCGCCGAACACTACGTGACCCATTTGTGACCAAAATAAGGCTCCCGCGCACATGGGACAGGGCTCAAGTGTAACATAGAGCGTACATTTTTGAAGGTATTTATTACCTAAATAGTTGCTTGCTGCAGTAATGGCTTGAATTTCAGCATGTGCCGTTACGTCTACGAGCAATTCTGTTAGATTATGGCTGCGTGCTATGATCCGCCCAGCGGCAACAATTACAGCTCCAACAGGCACCTCTCCTGCTTCTGCAGCAACCTGTGCTTCCGCTAAAGCAGCACGCATATAAACATTGTGATCGTTAAGGTCTATCATCTTCTACGCAAAATAGGGAATTGGCCCACAAGTTTGGCTATTTTTGCGGTTCAAACACCACCAAAGATGTACAGATCTCATACTTGCGGCGAATTGCGCGCATCACACATAGGACAAACAGTAACCCTTGCCGGATGGGTTCAGCGCTCGCGTGAATTGGGCGGCATGACCTTTTTAGACTTACGTGACCGCTACGGTATTACGCAAGTAGCGTTTAATGAGGAATGGAGCGCTGAGCTATTAAAAGCAGCACGTAGTTTAGGTCGCGAGTGGGTGGTGCAAATTGAAGGTGAGGTGATCGAGCGTCACAGCAAGAATGCCAACATGCCTACCGGTGATGTGGAGATTAAGAGTGCCAAACTCGTCGTATTGAACGCAGCAAATACGCCTCCTTTTACTATTGAAGAAGAGAGCGACGGTGGCGAAGAGCTTCGCATGAAGTACCGCTACTTGGATTTACGTCGCGGTCCGTTACAGCGCAATTTGGCGCTGCGTAACCGAGTGAACATCGAGGTACGCAAGTATTTGGACGAGCAAGGTTTTATGGATATTGAAACCCCGTTCTTGATCAAATCTACGCCAGAGGGCGCACGTGATTTTGTAGTGCCTTCGCGCATGCAAGAGGGCAAGTTCTACGCATTGCCGCAGAGCCCGCAGACCTTTAAGCAGCTCTTGATGGTTAGTGGTTACGACAAGTACTACCAGATTACGCGTTGTTTCCGCGACGAAGATTTACGTGCAGACCGTCAGCCAGAGTTTACACAGATTGACTGTGAGATGGCCTTTGTAGAGCAAGAAGACATCTTGAATACGTTCGAGGGATTGTTGCTTCACTTGTTGAAAGACGTGAAAGGTGTTGAAATTGATAGTGTGCCGCGCATGACTTATGCAGAGGCGATGGAGCGCTATGGAAATGACAAACCGGACATCCGTTTCGGGATGGAATTGGCCAACCTAAATGCGCTAACTCAAAACCTCGGTTTCATGGTCTTTGACCAAGCCGAGACTGTGTTGGGTATTGCCGTACCGGGCGCCGCTTCATGGACGCGTAAGCAGATTGATAAGTTGACCGATTGGGTGAAGCGCCCAGACATCGGCATGAAGGGCATGGTGTACTGTAAAGTCAATGAAGACGGTACCTACAAGAGCTCAGTAGATAAATTCTATACACAAGAGCAGCAAGCTCATTGGGCGAAGGCTGCTGATGCTAAGCCAGGCGATTTGATCCTGATTTTGGCAGGTGAAGAGCGTTTGACGCGCAAGGCAACTTCTGAATTGCGTCTTCACATCGCAGAGGAAATGGGCCTACGAAACCCTGAGGTATTTGCGCCATTATGGGTCATGGACTTCCCGTTGTTGGAATGGGACGACGAAACGGAGCGTTATCACGCGATGCACCACCCGTTTACTTCTCCAAAGCCCGAGGATATCGCCCTCATTGATACAGATCCAGGAAACGTTCGTGCCAATGCGTACGACCTTGTATTAAACGGAAACGAGATCGGCGGGGGTTCTATTCGTATCCACGACAGAGCCTTGCAAAGCCGCATGTTTGATTTGCTAGGATTTAGCAAGGAAGAAGCAGAGAAGCAGTTTGGTTTCTTGATGAGTGCCTTCGAATATGGCGCGCCACCACACGGTGGTTTGGCCTTTGGTTTTGACCGATTGGTGGCCATACTTGGAGGCGCTGAGGTCATCCGTGATTTCATTGCGTTCCCGAAGAATAATGCGGGCCGCGATGTGATGATTGATGCCCCGGCAACCATCGACGAAGCACAGCTCAATGAGCTTTGCCTTTTGTCTACTGCGCATCCGGAGGAAAAGTAAGGCCCAATTTTTGTAGCTTTAGGGTCCTTAACACATCCCTATGCTACGTAAACTTTTACTATCGTTTGCCTTTTCTGCCACTGCCCTTTTCGCCACTGCTCAAGACCGCGCGTCTAACACGCTGACTACTAGCGAGATTGAAAACATGACATGGGTGGAAGCCATGCAGGATTACCGCGTGAACTTCCATACTGTCGTCGAAAAATTTAATGCCGAATTTGACGGTAAACCTTACGAAAAAGGACACGGCTGGAAGCAGTTCAAGCGTTGGGAATATATGATGGGCCAGCGTGTTGGTGAAACGGGTGTACGTCCACATCCATCGGTTTTGTACCAAGCCATTCAGCAGCAACAAGCATCTTCCACGACAGAGTATGGCGAATGGTCTTCAATGGGTCCGTTTAATGCGCCAGCAAATAATGGAATCGGCCGAATAAATGGAGTTGCTTTTCACCCTAACCACCACGATACCATCTATGCGGGTGCTCCTGCAGGAGGCTTGTGGGTGAGTTATGATGACGGCCAGAGTTGGACAACATTCACAGACGAACTTACGAATTTAGGGGTCAGCGATCTAGCTATTGATCCACTGCATCCTGATACAATGTACCTAGCAACAGGTGATCGCGATGCTGCAGATACCTACAGCTTTGGCCTTCTGAAATCTACGGACGGTGGAATCACTTGGAACAGTACTTCGCTTTCATGGTCGACCTCTCAAAATTACCGCATAGCACGTATTGTAGTCCACCCAGATAGCACACACATTGTAATTGCTGCGACAAACGGAGGGATTTATCGCAGTACCAACTACGGTCAAAACTTTACATTAGAACAAAGCGGATCCTTCTACGGAATGCGCATGGGCCATGGAGATACGGTTTTTGCTACTACAAGTGGCTCAAGCCCAAAATTATATCGTTCAGCCGATGCGGGCGATACATGGACGCAAATGACGAGTGGTCTACCCACAAATGGAAAATACCGTTGTGAAGTGGCTGTGAGCTCAACACCGGGTAAAGTTTATCTAGTTTACGGTTCGTCAAATTATGGTTTTGGCGGTTTATACCGTTCTACTAATGGCGGCTCGAACTGGACTTTAATGAGCTCCACACCTAATATCATGGGCTGGTCAAACACGGGGACCGGTTCCGGCGGTCAAGCCTGGTATGATCTAACCATTGCATGTGACCCTAATTCAGAAAACACGGTTTACGTTGGTGGAGTAAACATATGGAAATCGACCAATGGCGGTGCGAACTGGACGTGTGTTGGTCATTGGTATGGCGCCGGGTCTACCCCATTTGTTCATGCCGATCATCATCACGCTGATTTTAGACCAGGAACATCTGAACTTTATGCGGCTACTGATGGTGGTGTATTCAAAACCAGTAATGCAGGCGCATCATGGGATGACTTGATTTATGGCATGAACATCACACAGTACTATAAGATTAGTCAAAGCACTTCAGATACTTCAGTCGTATTGGCAGGTGCTCAAGATAACGGATCACATTTACGAAGCTCGACTATGAATTGGTCGAGAGCTACCGGCGGCGATGGAATGGACAACGGCGTAGATGCCGTGAACGACAATCTGATGTATACCTCCATTTATTATGGAGATTTCTACAAGAGTACGAATGGGGGCGCATTCTTCAGTTCTATCAACACGCTTTCGGTAGCAGGATCTGGAAATTGGGTAACGCCGTTCAATGTTGATCCAGTCACCACGAATACTATTTACGCAGGGTTTAAGAAAATATGGAAATCAACCAATGCAGGCGGTTCGTGGGCGGCAACGTCTTCAAACAACATTAGTGGAAATTCTAATATTGACGAATTTGAAGTGGCACCTTCGAACACAAACTATATCTACGCGCTCATCAATAGCAATATTTTCCGCTCAACGAATGGAGGAAGCAGTTGGTCTAGCATTACACCGTCCGGCTCAATGAGTCCTTCACCGAACAATATTTCAGGAGTAGCCATTGATCCAGACGATGAGGATCACATCGTTATTTCTATTAGCGGCTATGCCGGTAATAGAAAGGTTATGGAGTCTTTCAATGCAGGTTCAACATGGGCTAACCTAAGTTCAGGCTTGCCAAATGTACCGGCAACTGCAGTGGCTTTTGAAGGCGGGTCAAGCGACGGTATTTATGTCGGCACGGATATAGGAATGTATTACACGAGCTCCAATTTTCCGTCCTGGATAAGCTTCAATAAAAACTTACCTAATGTCATCATCTCCGATATAGAGGTCTATGAAGACGATGCACTAATACGTATTGGAACGTATGGTCGTGGCGTTTGGCAGAGTCCGCTAATGAGCGGCTTTACGACAGCACCTATAGCTTCATTTACTGCAGACCCATTGGCAACGTGCTCCTTAGGAGATACCATTTCCTTAACGGATTTGTCAGGAGGATTACCAACAGCTTGGCACTGGCAAATCTCTCCTTCTACGTACAACTTTGTGGGCGGGACTAACGACAGTTCGCAATACCCTAAAGTACTTTTCTCATCAACTGGAGCGTATTCGGTTACGTTGACGGTAAGCAACAATTACGGTACAGACGATACGACGGCATTCCAGATTTTAGGGGTCGGTGGTGCGCCTTTGCCGTTTACAGAAGATTTTGAATTGGGCCTCTCCGGTTGGGAAATTGCCAATCCAGATGCGGGCATTACATGGGCTTCTGCTGCAGTAAACGGCACGAGTCCAGGAAATACGGCTATGACGGTGAACCATTATTCTTACAGCAGTACGGGTGCGCTGGACGAATTGATTAGTCCCTCACTCGATTTTTCAAACGATACATTAATCAACCTTGAATTCGAATATGCATCGGCTTACTACTCTAGTGGTTATAAAGATAGTTTGAAGGTATATGTAAGCGATGATTGTGGATCAACTTGGGATTTAGTAGCAGGCTATGACGGATCAGAGGCGAGCTTTACTACTGCGGGGGCAGTAACATCCGCCTTTGTGCCCGCCGATTCTACGTATTGGTGCCACGGTTCTTCTTCCGTAAGTTGTCCAACCATTGATTTAGATGCGTACAGCGGTTCGTCTGGCGTTCGCATAAAATTTGTAGCTGTAAATGGCTATGGAAATAACATCTATTTAGATAACATCAATATTTCTGGACAAGCACAATTACCACCTGTAGCTGCTTTCACGGGCGATACTGCAGGCTGTACAGGAAAGACCCTTCAGTTTTATGACTATACTGCACCAACAGCATCGGCCCGCTTGTGGTCGTTCCAGGGCGGTACACCAAGCACAAGTACTTCAGCAAATCCAGTGGTGACCTATTCTACGCCTGGAACATATGATGTAAAATTGGTAGTATCAAATGCCGCAGGGGTAGATTCCGTGGTGATGCCTAACTACGTTACGATCGTCAGCGCTCCAGTCGCGGACATAATTTTAACGACCTCGGGTTCTACAACCTTATGTAATGGAGATAGTGCAACATTTACCGCAACACCAACGAATGGAGGTTTGAATCCAACCATTAATTGGATACTCAACGGTACTGTGGTATCGAGCAATACATTCACGTATAGCGGAACCTTCGTGAACAACGATGTACTTAAAGTAGAAATGTTAAGTTCGGACGATTGTGTTGCCAATCCTTCCGTAGCCGATTCATTAACCTTGACGGTAAACAGTTTACCTACCGTAACGCTTGGGTCACAAGGGTATGTGTGTGAATTGGACGGACCGCAGTTGCTTTCAGGAGGGCAGCCTTTGGGTGGCGTATACAGCGGTTCCGGAATTGTTAATGACAGCATCTATCCGTCAACAGCGGGCGTGGGGTCTCACTGGGTGTATTATACCTACACTGATGCAACTACAGGCTGTTCTAAGACGAAGCAACGTGCGATCAGTGTACAACCTGCGCCCGGTAAGCCTACCGTATCGCAAAACACGACGGGTGAGTTAGAAGCGGCTACACCAGCAGGAACATTTACCTATGAATGGTTAGACGCGAATATGGATCCCATCAGCGGAGCAACTGGCGCGACCTTCTTGCCACAATCGAACGGGGATTATTATGTTCGAATTTTCTCCAACATTCTATGTTCGAATGTGTCGGATGTGTATAGCGTGGTGAATATAGGATTCGGTGAGGCGTTAACTTCGGGATGGAGTGTCTATCCAAATCCGGCGCAAAAAGTTTTGACTATCAGAATTGAAGGATCGGCAGACGTTCGGTTATTGGATGCTGCAGGCCGATTGGTGTACAAGGGAACAATAAGCGGTGAAGCCAATCTTGATGTAGAGAATTGGGCGCGCGGCACTTATGTACTCCAGATTATAACCGATTCAGGTATAGAGAATGAAGCAATAGTGCTGCACTAAGCAACGGCATTGCGATAAAACAAAACCCCCCGGAGCGACAGCTCCGGGGGGTTTTTTATGCTTAAAATTTTGTAACGATTACGCGACAACCATGTGTGCAATCATGCTTTTAAATAATTCCAATCCGTCCTCATTCTTGAGCTCTGCATCTGCCGCGCGTTCGGGGTGAGGCATCATGCCAAAAACATTTTTTGCTGCGTTAGAAACGCCTGCAATGTTCTCTAGCGCGCCGTTAGGGTTAACGGCAGGGCCAACTTCACCTTCAGCAGTGCTGTATTGGAAAAGAATCTGGTCGTTCGCTTTTAATTCTGCGAGCGTTTCTTGCGAACAATAATAATTCCCCTCACCGTGGGCGATTGGGATTTTATAACCGCGCGTATGATCTAGGTCAGCACTTATACCTGCCGATTTAGAAACGGGTTTGATGAATACGTTTTTACAAATGAACTTGTGACTATCGTTGTGACGGAGCGCACCAGGCAACAATCCACTTTCTGTAAGGATTTGGAACCCATTACAGACGCCCAAAACGTAGCCGCCGTTATTTGCAAATTCAACTACACTGCCCATGATCGGACTCATTTTTGCGATGGCCCCAGAACGGAGGTAATCTCCATAGGAGAACCCGCCCGGCAACACAACACAATCCACGCCCTGAAGGTCCGTGTCTTTGTGCCATAAGTTGACCGTTTCATGCCCCATAATGGTTCCGAGTACATATATCATGTCTTGGTCACAGTTTGACCCTGGGAAGGTGATTACACCGAATTTCATAGCAATGTGCTTAAAATAATTTCAACAAAGGTACGTGGTTTTAGGCGAATATGCGACTAGGAAAGGCGGTGGGATAAGGCATATAATACACGAGCACCAACATTGGCATCCCATTGATTTTCACCAGGAACTACCTCGACTAAATCGGCGCCAATTATTTTACGACCAGAGGCGAGAACGGCATCAATGAGGTGAAGAAATTGGGCCATTGATAAGCCCCCGGGAACTGGCGTACCCGTTCCGGGACAGAGGGAAGGATCAAGCCCGTCTATATCCACACTTAAATACACATGCTGTGGCAAGTCCGCGACAATCGTTGCGCTTACGGCAGCCCAATTACTCCCCGCAAAAAGTTGCTGGTTCATTGCCCTGTCGGTATGCACAGTGATGCGCTGGTCCTTTTCAATCATGGTAGCTTCCGCGTGGCAGTAATCGCGTAATCCGACGATGCACAATTGGTCCGTCAAGCCCTCATTTAAGGCATTGTACATAATGCTCGCGTGCGAATAGGTGAAGCCTTCGTAAGCATTCCGGAGGTCGGCATGCGCATCAATCTGCAGTATACCAAAGCTGCCATACTTCGCTTTGTGAGCGCGCAAGGAACCTAAGGATGTACTGTGGTCGCCGCCTAAAAGGATGACACGACGGTCTTTTGCCAATAATTGGCTTACATTCTTTTCAACCCAACGGTGGAAATGTCCGCATTTATCATTGATCTCGTCGAGCAAACGCAACTCTAGGTCACTAACATCGTCTTGTTCGTATGCCGTCAAATATTGAGAGGCTTTTTCACGCAGGTTCGCACTGGTTTCTGCCCATGCTTCGTCGATGGGGTGCATCCAGATGCCCCGCTGCCAGCCGTTGGGAAACTGTTCATCGAACAGGTCCACCTGCGCGGAGGCCACCTCAATTTCCGCGGGACCTTCAGCAGTTCCTGCGCCATAACTCACAGTCACCTCCCAAGGCGCTGGAAAAACATGAATGTCGCATTCGTCTGCATCGAAAGGCAGACCGAATAGATGGGTGTTTAATGCCGGTTCGTTCGGATCAAACGCCACGATTTTGGCTTCTTTATCCATTTGGGTATTTAATTGAGCGAAAATTACGGATTGTAGATTGATAACGGTAGATTTTTTATACGCACTAAAGAAGATTTTTTGAGCCGGACTTGAAGTGTATAAATACCTGTTTCTAAGGGGCTTTCGTTCCATAAGTAGGGACCAATACTAATGGGGTTTCTGCCGGAGATGCCCTCATAAGAAAGCCATTGAGTGAGGGGGCGGCCGGAGCGGTCTAGAAGCCGAAGGGAAAGGATCTCCCCGGCCGCCATGGATACCCATAGGTCGGTTGAAGGGAGGTAATGGTTGAGATCGTAGCTGAGGTGGGTACGTTGAAGGTGTGCATTGAAATCGGGAGGTGTTGCGGGGAAGGAACAACTGTTTTTTTCATTGGGCGAGGCTTCAGTGGGACAACACCAACGTGCATGATGCGGTACCCAATTCGATGGCGTACGTCCGGAACTTAGAAGGGAAATGCGTTCCCAACTGCGGTGTTCGAGGGGAGCATCCCACGGCGTGTAGTTGAGTTGGTCCAGGGTTTGCGCATCAGTGGTTTGGAGCAGTAGCGAGGTACTGTCGTTCGGCAGTGCGGTAGGACTAGGGAAAGCGCGAAGTTGGTGCGGAGCTAAAAGCGGAAATAGAGGCACTGGTAGAGCACAGAACGAAGGCGGGGTGGTGAAGAAACGGTAGGCGGAGGTCCCTGCGGCCGTTGTTTTTATTAGTCGAAGCGGGTCTAGTCGCAGTGGTCGGTCACTGGTAGAGACTAATTCTATGAATTCGTCCAATTGGTCTGGCGAAGGATGCACTTCATTAATAAAAATTTTTCCTGAATCTGGATAGGTATGTGCTAAAAGCGCGAGGGATGAGTCCCCGAGTAAAGGGGGCAGTGTAGTTTGTTTTACTGGCAAAAGGTAAGGCGCTTCCGGCTGCCATTGGTCTGCGAGATGCGGGAGAAGCATGTGGAGGTAGGGATAGAGTGAATGGGAAAATTGGACGTAGTTTTTACCGTTTTCACCCCCGAAAAGAGCCTTAGGTGGGTTTTTTGGAAGGTCTTTGGGTGGAATTGGTCCTGAAATAGACGTTTGGGTGGAGGTTATGCGCCATTGGGCGTTGGTGTAGGTGATGGAATCGGCGACAAGAAGAAAATCCCCGAAAGATTCGTGCGGAGCATAGGGAAAATGGTACGGTTGAACAGCGACAAGAATGCCCTCGTTTTTAAGGATGAGTACGCCTTGATCGGGCATAGAAAATCCAGGAATGAATCTTGCATTTTGGCCAACGCCGTAGCGGTGAAGGCCAGAATCGAGGGGACAATCGTATGCTTTTTTGACACCACTTTCCGTGATGAGCACCAATTCTGCCGCGGGCATGGCTACGGGACTGTAGGCGATAAAGTAGTCTCCGTCATTTCCTTCGATTTGGTGGATGCCTAGAATTTGCACGCTTTGGCGGGTTGGGTAATCTAGTTGAACAGAATCTAGTGCGAAGAACAACAGGTTACCTGCTGTATCAGTAGCCATTGGGATTTCAATCCAAACTTGCCCCAAGGCTAGGGGTCTTAGGAAGGTGATGTCCCAATAATATTCGCTGAGGTAGGGAAACAATGCGGTGTCCAGAGGCGCCCCTTGTGCTGAACGAGCGATTACACCATTTAAACTTCCTGGCGGGGGAAGAGTCGGTTCGGACCAATGGAGCCGCAGTGTTTGCGGCGTTAAAACGTCAATGTTCAGCAATTTCGGTGCAACGGTATCACGAAAGGCATGTCCATCCGCACGTAATGTTGAAAACAAAAATTTATCCACACGGCTTGAGGAATACGTGCACTGCACGCTCAGACTTTTTGAGGAACGTAGGGTACTATCGGTGGTGCTGAATAAAAGAGAATCCGCGTCATAAATGTGAAAGGTGTAGTTGCTGTCCCGTTCAATACGAAGTGCAACGTTTACCGCACTATTGTTGACGTATCCTGAAATTGCAGCGAGTATGGTATCCTTTTCTGCCGTGTGCAGTACGAAAGAGAGGTCATCGCTGCTCGAACCCGAGAGTTGTATGGCGTAATAGCCGAAACTTGACTCCATAAAGCGAAAGCTGCAATAATTGGCGCTGGACGGATTAAAATCCATCTGTATGTTTAAGGTCCACACCCCCAAGACTGCGGCGCGACTTTCTCGTCGCCATTCCAAAGAACCCGCAGCTGGCGCAGCACTTCTCATTCCTTCTGAAGAAAATTGCATCCAGGCAGTATCGCCCTCCCAATCGGTGTGGTAAGCGGTTAATGAATCAAAAAGTGCATAGAATTGGGCTTGGGCCGCGTTAAAAATGAGGCAAAAACAGAGCGTTAGTGCACTACGAAACAAGTGGGTGAACATAAGGCAGTTTAGAAGTAGCTTTGCGGAGTACTATTTAAGTTAAGTCAATTTTTATGAGAATTGCAGTTGTTGGCGCTACAGGTATGGTAGGCCAGATTATTTTGAAAGTATTGGCAGAGCGCAGCTTCCCAGTTACGGAACTTATTCCTGTGGCGTCGCAGCGCAGCGTTGGGAAATCGGTCCAATTCGGTGGTCGCGATTGGACCATTCAAAGCCTGGAGGCGGCCGTTGCTTTGGCACCTGATGTAGCACTTTTCTCTGCCGGAGGCGAAACCTCGCTCGAGTGGGCGCCAAAATTTGCCGCTGCCGGAACGCGTGTCGTTGACAATTCCAGTGCATGGCGCATGGACCCCGATAAAAAGTTGATTGTACCTGAAATTAATGCGGATAAACTGACCGCAGAAGATTACATCATCGCGAACCCCAACTGTTCGACGATCCAGTTAGTTATGGCACTCCACCCACTCCATCAAGCTTTCGGTGCGAAGCGAGTGATCGTGAGTACGTACCAAAGCGTTACAGGAACAGGTAAAGGGGCTGTTGACCAGCTTGAAGGTGAACGCAACGGGGAAGACCCTCAGATGGTTTATCCCTATAAAATTGATCGAAATTGCATACCGCATTGCGATATTTTCCTCGAAAACGATTACACAAAGGAGGAAATGAAAATGACCCAGGAAACCGTCAAAATCATTGGCGATGCAGGTATAAAACTCTCGGCGACCGCAGTACGCGTCCCTGTTCAGGGTGGCCACAGTGAAAGTGTCAACGTGGAATTTGAGCGGGAATTCACACTAGAACACGTGCGGAAAGTATTGAAGGAAACGCCTGGGGTTACGCTTCAAGACAGACCGGAATTCAATACCTATCCCATGCCTCTTATGGCGGAGGGAAAGGACGATGTCTTTGTGGGCCGATTGCGCCGCGACTTCACCACAGACAACGCCCTGAATTTATGGATCGTTAGCGACAACCTCCGAAAAGGCGCCGCGACAAACACGGTTCAGATTGCCGAAATACTAGTAAAAAGGGGCTTCATCGGATAATTTTCTCGAAGGATGACTGTCGTCAAAAACACCGGTGCTGTTTTTGCGTTACTTAAGTATGAGATTTAAAGCAATAGCAATGGCCTTGTTCGCACTCACCGCGAGCTGTACGGCACAAACCAATAAGAAGATGAGCGATGCATATGCGATGGCCACCATACCCGCACCCGCAGAAGGACAGGAAGTAGCCGTCTTGGCATCCGGCTGTTTTTGGGGAACAGAATTTTACCTGCAAAAAATACCCGGCGTACTAGCCACTACTTGCGGTTATACTGGTGGCATGGTGAAGAATCCAACATACCGCGAGGTGTGCAGCAAACGCACAGGGCATTATGAGGCGGTGCATGTAGTATTCGATCCCGCGCAGGTATCCTTTGAAGAGATAGCTCGTGTGTTTTTTGAAACGCACGACCCCACACAGCGCAATGGACAGGGTCCTGATATAGGTCCACAATACCGCAGTGCTGTTTTCTTCCAGGATCAAGCGCAGCGAGAGGTTTCCGAAAAATTAGTTGGACTGCTTGAGGCCAAGGGTTACGACGTAGCAACCGAGATATTACCTGCGGCAACCTTCTATTCGGCGGAAAATTACCACCAGGATTATTATGACAATAAAGGAGGCACTCCCTATTGTCACGCCCCGCGGAAATTGTTTTAACCGGCAAAAAAATGGCGGGCACAAAAAAACCCGGCGCCATGCGCCGGGTTTTTTAATAAATCAAAGTTTCTTTTAGTCTTTAACCAACTCGAAGTCTTCCATAAACTTCGTGGTGTACACGCCTTTGCGGAAATTCTCATCGCGCAATAACTGCTGATGGAAAGGAATCGTTGTATTAATCCCTTCAATAACAAATTCGTCCAAGGCACGCTGTAACTTAACTATAGCTTCATCACGAGTTCGCGCCGTAACTATGAGTTTTGCGATCATCGAATCGTAAAAAGGTGGAATAATATACCCACTGTAGCAGTGCGTATCTAGGCGAACACCGTGACCACCCGGCGCGTGGAATGATCCAATCTTACCTGGGCATGGTCGAAAATCGTTGAAGGCGTCTTCCGCATTGATGCGCACTTCAATACTGTGCATTTCCGGGAAGTAATTCTTGCCTGATATTTTTTCGCCCGCGGCGACTTTAATTTGCTCACGAATCAAATCGAAGCCAACCACTTGCTCAGTGATAGGATGCTCAACTTGAATACGCGTATTCATTTCCATGAAGTAGAAATTGCGGTCTTTGTCCACTAGGAATTCTACTGTTCCAGCTCCTTCATACGCAATGAATTCTGCAGCCTTGACAGCGGCATCGCCCATTTTCTTGCGCAGTTTATCGGTCATGAATGGCGAGGGAGTTTCCTCGACCAACTTCTGATGACGGCGCTGAACGGAACAATCACGCTCCGATAAATGACATGCTTTACCGTAACTATCACCAATGACTTGGATCTCGATGTGACGTGGCTCAAGGATAAGTTTTTCCATGTACATACCGTCGTTACCGAAGGCAGCAGCAGATTCTCTTCTTGCACTTTTCCAAGCTCCTTCAAGCTCACTTTCGGCAAATACGGCACGCATACCCTTACCGCCACCACCGGCGGTCGCCTTCATCATTACGGGGTAGCCAATTTTTTTTGCGGTTTTACGCGCATGCTCGAGCGATTCAAGAATACCTTCAGATCCTGGTACACACGGTACACCAGCTTCTTTCATGGTTTCCTTAGCCGTCGCTTTGTCTCCCATTTTATCTATTTGCTCAGCCGTAGCACCAATAAATTTGATCCCGTGCTCTGCACAAATTCTAGAGAATTTAGCATTTTCACTTAAAAACCCGTATCCCGGGTGGATGGCATCCGCGTTTGTTATTTCTGCGGCAGAAATTATGTTTGGGATACTTAAGTAGCTTTCTGACGATGCTGCAGGTCCGATACAGACCGCTTCATCCGCAAAGCGAACATGCAATGAATCGGCATCTGCCGTCGAATAAACAGCAACCGTTTTAATGCCCATTTCTTTACACGTGCGAATGACGCGAAGGGCAATCTCACCACGGTTGGCAATGAGTACTTTCTTAAACATAACCTGGTAGGTTTAAAATGAATTAAGAAGGATCAACCAAGAATAATGGCTGGTCGTATTCTATAGGTGTCTTGTCGTCAACAAGAATCTTGACAATTTTACCGCTGACCTCACTTTCAATTTCATTGAAAAGCTTCATCGCCTCGACGATACAAAGTACATCACCTGGTTTGATGGAATCGCCAATTTTTACGAACGCATCTTGATCAGGCGATGGTGTGCGGTAGAACGTACCGATCATTGGCGATTTGATCGTAATATAGTTGGCGCTGTCATCGACTTCCGCTGGTACGGTTGGCGCAGCTGGCGCAGCTTCGACAGGAGTAACGGCTGGCGCAGCTACCGGCATTTGCTGCGGTGCCACGGCCTGAACGTACGTTGGCTGGTCGCTGGCATCTGGCCCAGTTTTAATATTAATCTTGAAATCTTCTGTTTCTAAGCTCACTTCTTGAGCACCACTTTTGGCGACAAATTTGATGAGCGCCTGGATTTCTTTCAAGTCCATTTTAAATGTATTTAGGAATATGAAGTTACGAGTTATTTTTTATCGATGGCCCATTTTACCCACATGGCACCCCAAGTAAACCCACCGCCAAATGCAGCGAAGAAGATGTTATCTCCTTTCTTGAATTTATCCCGGTAGTCCCACATTCCCAGAGGAATGGTTGCAGATGTAGTGTTGCCGTATTTTTGAATGTTGACGACCACTTTTTCTTTGGTCAATTCCATTCTACGCGCTGTCGCGTCTATTATTCTGAGATTTGCTTGATGCGGCACTAAATACGCGACATCCTCTCCGGTTAGGCCATTTTTTTCGAGCAGTTCTGCAGAAGTATCGGCCATCCGGCTCACTGCGAAACGAAATACACTTTGACCTTCTTGTCGAATGGCGTGTTGCTTATTATCAATGGTTTCGTGTGATGGAGGCAGGAAAGATCCCCCTGCTTCAATACGCAAGAAGTCACGACCTGAGGCATCAGTGCGTAGAATTTCATCTTGAACCCCCAAGCCTTCTTCGTTTGGCTCCATCAAAGCCACACCACAACCGTCTCCGAAAAGAATACACGTGGTTCGATCGGTATAGTCTACAATAGAGCTCATTACATCAGAACCAACGACCAGCACCTTCTTATACTTACCACTTTCAATGTATGCAGCAGCGTTACTCACGGCATAAAGAAAGGAAGAACAGGCGGCCTGCAAGTCGAAAGCATAAGCGTTTGTCGCGCCGATTTCTTGTGCGATATAGGCGGAGGTAATAGCAACCGGCATATCAGGGGTTACCGAAGCTAGGATAACAAGGTCTACATCATCTACAGTAACACCGTATTCCTCCTTCATTGCTTCAACGGCCTTAATAGCAAGGTAAGAAGCTCCCATGCCTTCTTCGGGTTTAAGAATACGACGTTCTTTGATGCCCGTGCGAGTGGTAATCCACTCATCATTCGTATCGACCATGGTCGCCAACTCATCGTTGGTCAACACATATTCTGGAACATATCCGCCAATAGCGGTGATTGCTGCTTTCATGGTTTCTTCACTTGTGGGGGCTAAAATAGGCCCCCCGGAACACTTAGAGGGGGTTAAAAAAGAAAAAGTAGCCCAAAATTGAGCTACTTTTTTAACAATCAATGTTTTATAGAATGGCTTACGCCTTTTCCATAACTACTTTACCCTTGTAGTACAACTTACCCTCGTGCCAATGTGCGCGGTGGTACAGGTGTGCTTCACCAGTGGTTGGACAGATAGCCAGTTGCTGATCAGCTGCCTTGTAGTGTGTTCTACGCTTATCTCTTCTCGTGCTCGACTGTCTGCGTTTAGGATGTGCCATCTCTACTTAATTATTTATTCAACAAGTTTTTTAGTTGATCCCATCTAGGATCTGTCTTTTCTTCTTTTTCGTCTTCTTCCTCTTCAATGAAATCTTCAAGACCGCTGCCAGCATTTGGGCCTAAGAGCTTCGATGGAATACTGAGAACTACTAGTTCGTAGATCATTTGACCTACGTTAAACTTATAGTCACCGTGCGGTAAAATGAGGAGCTCCTCATTTTCATCGTTGTATTCATCGCCGAACTTAATCTGCATTGCAAAGCTATTCGTAAGTGCCTGCGTGTACACTTCATTTGTAACGTCGCAAGGTGCTTCAATGTTTCCAGTGAAGCGCCATTCTAAATCTAGAACTGTTTCACTTTTCAACATCATTAGCTCAGCCTTTCCAATTAAACCCTGGTAGTCTGAATATTCAAAGAGTGTAAAGAACGTATCATCCAAATCATACTGAAACTCGTGCGGTCCTAACGCTAAGCCTCTAAAGGCAATGTCAAAATCGCGTTTTTTCACAGGTCAAGTATCACTGAATGAGCGGGCAAAGATATCGAAATTGTTGAAAACTTCTAACTCTTCTCTTTTTGTTTTTTTAGCGGGTCTTTTGTCATTTCATCATACGCCTGACGCGCATGGTGAACATCGATGGCAGTATAGAGTGCATTTCTCATGGAAGTAGCATCTGCCTTGCCTTTACCGGCCAGGTGCATCGCTGTTCCATGATCGGGAGATGTACGCACAATATCGAGTCCAGCAGTGAAATTAGTTCCACTACCCATGGCTAAAGATTTAAAGGGAACCAATACCTGGTCATGGTACATGCCTAAAACAGCATCAAATTTTGACTCAAATCCTTGTCCAAAGAAGCCGTCTGCTGGGAACGGTCCCTTAACGATCGCACCGTTGTTTTGCGCTTTCTCGATTGCAGGTCGAATGATTTCTCGTTCTTCTGTTCCTATGGTACCCATTTCGCCGGCATGTGGGTTCAGCCCCAATACGGCAATACGTGGTTTTACGATTTTAAAATCGCGCTTCAAACTGCTCGTTAAGCGCTCAATGGCGCTGCTTATGGAAATTTCTGTTAGTTCCTCTGCCACCTTAGAAATAGGCACATGGCCTGTAACTGTAGCGACTTTTAATTGGTCCGACGATAATATCATGAGGACGTCATTGCCAAAGTGTTGCGCTAGATAACCGGTGTGACCGGAGAATCCTTCGACGTTCGCTGCGATATTGTGTTTATTGATGGGTGCAGTAAGTAGGGCGTGAATTTTCCCGCCTTTTGCAGCTTCAATAGCTGCGTCAATACTTTTTAGCGCATAAGCGCCGCTAACATCTGTGGGTACGCCTAAAGTGATTTCGACATTGTCGTCCCAACTCAACACAAGATTGTTTTTGTCTTCTCTAATATCCTCGATGGTATCGCAAAGATTAAACTGGAAGTCGCGTTTGTCGATGGCGTTTCTATGGTAGGAAGCCAATTTACTCGAGGCAAATACCACTGGCGTGCACAGCTCTGCAATTCGGGTATC
>Ga0206130_10002335_pt1 | contig 26417 bp, 24 predicted proteins | sample Helgoland_Spring_9_FD_148637 | JGI IMG/M metagenome (GOLD analysis project Ga0206130, IMG submission 148637) | Pelagic subsurface seawater microbial communities from Kabeltonne, Helgoland, North Sea - Helgoland_Spring_Bloom_20160512_1 | ecosystem: Environmental > Aquatic > Marine > Epipelagic ...
TTTGCTGCAATCTCTTGTATCGTTCGGTCACCACGCAACGCCGCAAGCGCAACCTTGGCCTTAAACTGGTCTGAAAACTTCCGTCGTTTCGTCATTTCTGTATTCCTTCATAAGGTTGGAATACACCTTAACAGACTGTCTGATTGTGCAGGACCACTTCAATCAACCCGACAACAGCAACCATAGCGACGTCTGTCAGCCGTTTCGGTGATCATGAACGCGCAGCGTACGTCGGGTTGCCGGGCACTGATCTCGCTACATCCGATATTCAACCAATGTGCTCAGCCAAAAGTAATCCAGGCAGAACCCCATGGAACAGGCCCCGCCTTGTTGTCGCAGGCCCATATGGTCAGGTATCAATCTTGCACAAATTCAGTCCGTATCTTTTTGGGCAAACAAAAAGCGCTTTACGCGCCCATCACGTGGGGAAGCCAGCACTCAAGCCCGGCGGAGCGGGGCGACAGGAGTGGTGATTCGGTGTTCTGTTCTGCAACAGAGCAAACAGACACCTATCTTTTGTATAATTTATAAACTTTAAAATAGTTAGAACAATACTTGAGATTTAATACATCTCTTTTAAAATCTTATTTATACTAACTATAACTCCCCTTTAGAGTGTAAAAAGAATTCCAAAAATCTATCATAGCGGCAGTAATTAAAACCCTTATACAAATAGGAATTACCGCAATGAATATTTTAAATCCAAAGTACATTAGTAATAAAGAAGTTAATAGTGCGTTATTTGGCGGCAATATTCTCGCAACCCGCGACCAGCTGGGCGAAGACGGAACCTATGATGAGGTGGCAACCGACCTCGGCATAGAAAGCATCCGTTATCCCGGCGGTTCCCTAACCGAACATTACTTTGACCTGGCCAATCCAGACAACGATCTGGTCAAAGATATCAACTCGGGAAAGCCAATTGATTTCTTACCCTATTCCGAGTTCATGAGTTATGCAGAGGACACGGGAAAGTCAGTCACGATCGTCCTGCCGACACAAAAATATTTTTCACATCAAGTAGATGGAAATGGAGACCGTTACGCGCAGATTGACGAAGACACCCTGCGCGGATTTGTACAAGATACTCTGGATGGCATCTATGGATCCCCCTCAATCCGCGCGTTTGAAATAGGCAATGAATACTGGGGCAGTGGACAGATGTCATCGGTTGAGTATGGTCGCGTCTCAAGCCGGATGGCTGAAATTGTAAACGACGAAATCAGCCATCACAGTGCGGCAGACAGCGCTTTTTCAGAGACTGAAATCGTCGTTCAAATGGGCGAAAATTACAATTTTGCAAACATGAATAAAGACTATGCCCACTATGATTCAGCAGATGAAAAAATTGCAGCTTTGAATAAGGATTACGATCTTGATCTTGACCGATCTATTTTAACGCCTGGCGGTAAAATATCTTGGCCGCAACTTGCGAACAAACTGATCATCAATGAGTTCGATACCGAGAGCGAACAAAACGCCATTGATGGTGTGGTCGCTCACATTTATTCAACAGCTCCTAATAACCTAAACAGTCGTTATTTTGATCTGAATACAATTAACAAAACATGGACTGAAAACTTTGATGATCTGTCCACCTATGTGACCGAGTGGAACTTACGAAGTAATACGGACGCTTTGGACAAAACCGAAGACTATGGCTTAAAACAAGCCCATGAATTGATCAATATGGTCGAGGCAATGACAGAAAACGATGTCGACGTCGCCCATATCTGGGCGGTTCAACATAGCAGCGCCGCAAACCTGTCCGGCGACGAAGGCGTCATCGAATTACGCATCCCCGGCGAGATGTTTCGCATGATGGGAAAAAGCCTTCCCGGCACCAAAGTGGTAGATTTGGGCCATCGCTTCACCTCAGAGACCGAAGCCTCAGACACACAGATGGATGTGCATGCCTTTAAGGGCGATGACAAATTGGTGGCCTATATTGCGTCCACAACCGATCATAGCAGCAGCCAAAATGTTGATTTTTCAAAACTGCTCGGCCAGACTGGAAAGGTGACGATTACGCGGCTTGGAGCCGTCGAAGGTCAAAACCCCGGCTTTCACCAAACCGTGCCCGAAGTTTCGTCAATCGACCCGGATGATGTTTTGGACGGCAGCACATTAACAGTTGAATTGGCCCCGTACGAAATCATTGAAGTGGTCTTTGATGATCCAGAATTTTCCTCTAAATTAACCACAATGACCCTAACCGGCCTGCCGATTGTGCACATTGCGGAAACTGAGGTCAACGACAGTGAACAACAGGTCAACGACGGCGCCCTAGAAGATGACGGCGGCGCTGGGGGCCTTGTCGGCGTTCTTGCAATGTTGCCCATGCTGTTACTGTTTTAAGGCCTCAAAGCGATTGTGCATCGCCTCAAAAACGGAGCGCCGTCAAACTATCAGTTTGGCGCCGCTCTGTGACGTTGCACATAGGCAACCAGCCCCGCCGTAGACCCGTCTTTGCCGGCACTGCTTTCCGCACCAGACAGCACCGGGCCCAGCGCTGTCGCCAATTCTTTACCCAGTTCAACACCCCATTGATCAAATGAATTGATGCCCAAAACCACCCCTTCGACAAACACCCGATGTTCGTATAATGCGATCACCCGGCCCAACATATCGGGGGTCATTTTGGGATAGAGCAGCGTCGTCGAGGGCCGGTTTCCAGTAAAAATACGGTGCCGCGACTGGCGGTCGAGGTCATCCCCCTGAAGGCCCTTTTTGATCATCAAACGCCGCGCATCGCTTAGGGAACGACCGCGCAAAAGGGCCTCTGACTGCGCCAGACAATTGGCCACCAGCAGATTGTGGTGCGCCGCAAGATCGGTCTCATGCCCCAGAGCGGCCAACATAAACTCGCACGGCACTATCCGCGTACCTTGGTGGATAAGTTGATAAAAAGCATGCTGGCCATTTGTGCCGGGCTCTCCCCAGACGATTGGGCCAGACGCATACGCCAGATCACTGCCGTCCATAGCTACGCCCTTGCCGTTGCTTTCCATCTCGAGCTGTTGGAGATACGCAGGCAGGCGCGACAAGCGCTGATCATAGGGCAAAACGGCGCGACTGGCATAGCCACATATCTGATTGTGCCAGATCCCCACTAGAGCCAGCATCACAGGCAAGTTTTGCTGTGGTTGCGCTTCTAGAAAGTGCCGGTCCATCGCCTGCGCGCCGCGTAAAAATTCATTGAACCGCAGGGGACCAATGGCCAGCATCAAGCTCAAGCCAATCGGCCCCCAGAGCGAATAGCGTCCGCCAACCCAATCCGCAAAGCCAAACACCCGGTCCGGCGCAATGCCGAAAGCCGCTGTTTTCTCCTGGGCTGAAGACAGCGCCACAAACTGTTGTGCCGGTGCGGTCACAGCTTTAGCCATCCAGTCGCGCGCACTTTTGGCGTTCGTCATCGTCTCAATGGTGGTAAAGGTTTTAGAGGCCACTATCACCAGCGTGGTGGCTGGATCCAATCCCCGCAGCGTATCAGCCAAATGTGCACCATCGATGTTTGACACAAAATGGCAGCGCGGCCCATCATGATAGGGCGCCAGCGCCAGACACGCCATTGCAGGCCCCAGATCAGAACCGCCAATACCGATGTTCACCACATCTGTTATCGCACCGCCCTGTCCTTGATACGCCCCTGATCGCAACGTGTTGGCGAATTCCGCCATCCGCTCAAGGCTCTTGCGCACTTCGGGCATAACGTCTGATCCCGCGACCATAACCGACCCACCGTCCAGATTGCGCAATGCCGTATGAAGAACCGCCCGCTCCTCGGTCTGGTTGATCATTTCACCTGAAAACATCGCCCGCGCCCGGCCCGCGACATCGCGGATTTGCAACAGATCAATCAGCGCCGTGCGTTCCTCTGCTCCGATATTGGTCTTGGAATAATCAAACACCATCTCCCCCAACTGACAGCGATAGTCTTTGGCCCGCTCCGCAGTGTCGAATAAGGACAGAATGGATCTGTCGGCAATCTCATCGTAGCGCTTTTTCAGCTGCTCGAACATCATCTTTGTCCTGTGTCAGGGTGCCCAATGCACCGTTGTATCATTCAAAACCGCACAGACAGGTGCCACAGACGGTGTCAGGGTCTGCGCATGTTCCAAAGCCACGCGTTTGTCATCGCCCATAATCACGATATGTTTGTGTTCAGAGGCGTCCAGCACGCGCGCCGACAGGGTAATGCGGGCCTCGGGCGCACCGGGGGCACGCATCGCCACCAGCGCTGGCGCATCGGGCGCAAGGCCCTGTGTCAGCTTATCAGCGCCGGGGAATAACGACGCGGTGTGCATATCCGTCCCCATGCCCAACAACATCACCGCGATCGGCAAATGCGGCGCTAACCCGTCAGCCAGCGCAGGCAGCCCTTGCTCGGGGAACTCACAGGCGGCATAAAGCGGCAAATAACCCGCAGCAGCAGCGCGGTTGACCAACAGCCGCTGGCGCAGCAGCCGGGTGTTTGAACGCGGATCATCCTCGGGCAGCCAGCGCTCGTCACTGAGCATCACATCAACCTGCGCCCAGTCAAGATTTTTTCGACACAAAAGATCAAAAATCGGCCCCGGTGTGGTCCCCCCCGGCACGACAAAAGTCGCGCGCGGCCGATTTTGCAGAGCCGAGGTCAGATCTCGAGCAAGATGGTCTGTAATGTTTTCAATTAAGGCCTCACGATCCGCGTATTCAATCATCTGCATCATCGCACCTCGCGCCAGCGACGGTCGTCGCGGTGCAGTAACATCATTGCATCATCCGGCCCAGAGCTACCAATATCATAGGGCGCCGGCCGGTCACCGCGCGTTTCCCATCCATTGATCAAAGGGTCGGTCCAGGCCCAGGCCGCCTCGACTTCGTCACCACGCATAAACAGGGTCTGATTGCCGCGGATGACATCCATAATCAACCGTTCATAAGCGTCTGGCACATCTGCGCTTTCGGCGCCCAAGGCCTCGGCAAAACTCATATCAAGGGGCACATCAACCAGACGCATCCCCCCCGGGCCCGGCTCTTTAATTGTCACATCCAGTGTCATGCCCTCATTGGGCTGTAACTGGATCGACAACACGTTGCGATGGGTTCCGCCCGCATCGGGAAAGATCGAATGTGGTGTGTCTTTGAAAACAATCGCAATCTCGGACGAGCGCGCCCGCAAGCATTTCCCACTGCGTAAATAAAAGGGCGTTCCAGCCCAGCGCCAGTTACTGATATGCGCCTTTAATGCGATAAAGCTTTCGGTTTTAGACGTAGGATTGCCCACGTCCTCTAAAAACCCGCTCTGTGTCTCATTGGCGCGGTACTGCCCGCGCACAAGATCCTGCGGCGCCACGGGATCCAGAGCTCGAATCACTTTAAGTTTTTCATCACGAACCGCATCGGGATCAAACTTGGCCGGTGGTTCCATTGCGATCAGACACAGCAACTGCATGAGATGGTTCTGCACCATATCGCGCATCGCCCCAGAGGTATCGTAATAACCGCCACGCCCACCAACACCGACTGTCTCGGCCACGGTGATTTGGATGTGGTCGACATATTGACTGTTCCATAACGGCTCGAACAGCATATTGCCAAAGCGCACTGCCATCAGGTTCTGTACGGTTTCTTTTCCGAGGTAATGGTCAATCCGGTACACTTGGTCTTCGTTGAAATGTACCGCCAGCGCCACATTCAAGGCCTTGGCACTGGCAAGGTCACGACCAAACGGTTTTTCCACAACAACGCGGCTGTTGTTGTCGACCAACCCATAGCTATGCAGCTGTTCAGCCAGCTCGCCAAACAGCGCCGGTGCAACCGAAAAGTAAAACGCCCGCACAACATCATCACGCAGCAGCGATCTAAGCGCGTCCCAGCCGCGGGTCCCTTTGGCGTCCACTGACACAAACCACAGATGCTTTAAAAAACCTTCTATCTGCGCCTGGTCTTCCACCGATGGTTTCGCAAACTCAATAATCGCCTCGGCAATCAATTTACGGTATTTAGCATCGTCCAGCTCGCCCCGCGCCGCGCCAATGATTTGCGCCCTGTCGGGCATTTGTCCGGCACAGAAGCGGCGAAACAGCCCGGGCAGGATTTTCCGCCGCGCCAGATCACCGGTGCCGCCAAATATAACTAAATCAAACGGCGCGACTGGGATAATACGAGAGACCATGACAATTCCATTCTGTTAGCGCTAACTAAGCGTAACTTTAACTTTGATTTCGCCCAGAGTCTAACAGAGTGTTGCCGCATCACAAGAGTCTCAAAAACCATTTTGATTGAACCTCGAAATCAGATAATACGATGGTAGGTTCATCCTAAACCCCTCGCGGCCAACCACTGGCAGCTGAAAAAACGCTGCGTCTCTGTTGGTGTCGCCAAACACGCCAAACACGCCAACCCCAATAATTTTGGCAACCTTTGAAGATATGCATGGCGTCACAAATATAGTTTTGTCTTTGGGCGTTCGCTCAAAGCACTCGATATATAAATGCGTGTTCACACCGTGCTGTTACTTGTGACCCTTACAAAATACGCGAGGTGTGGATATACGGGCAAGGCTATTTTATATCGTATTTTTGTTGTCATATAAGCCCAACATCAAATCCACACTCATCCACAAGAGCAATGTATAAGACAGGATTACGGGCATATTCATGCACAATTATGCACCGAACAACACACAAAACATCTTAAAACCGCAAAACGTTCTCACAAATTACCTTACAAAATTGCGCAAATGGTGTTTTAGCCACGCGCAAAAATAAATCATTACGGCAAACTTATTTCACCACCACAGACTGGTGCCTGAACGCCGGTGGTCTCCGTACAAGAGGTCGGCAACCCGCGTGCCACCCTGACCGCAAGATATGCAAACGCCTGCGCCTCAAGCATATCCCCATCCAGCCCCACTGCCTCTACCGGCAGAACCGAACAGTCCAATACATCGGCAAGCCCCGCCATTAAAACAGGATTCAACCGCCCCCCCCCCGTCACCAAAACCCGTTCAGGTGGCGTCGGGCAATGGGTCATCCCTTGGGCTACAGAGCCTACAATCATCGCCGTCAGCGTGGCTGCGGCATCACCATCAGACAGATCTTGGACAAGAGCTGGCAACGCCGAAAAATCATCGCGATCAAGGGACTTTGGGGGCTTTTTCGCAAAATAATCAGCAGTTAAAAACTGCTCGACAAGCGCGGCTGCAACCGTACCCGATGCCGCCAGCGCCCCGTCGCGGTCACAACTCAGCCCCAAGCGTCGGTGCAGCAGATCATTGAGCGGCGCGTTGGCCGGCCCGGTGTCAAACGCCAGCAAGGCACACGGTGCCTCGGGGGCAGCCCTGCGCGGATCGACCCAAGTCAGATTGCCAACGCCGCCAAGGTTGAGAAAACACACCGGCTGCGATGCGCCAAGCCATTTGGCGCAGGCAAAATGAAAGAAAGGCGCCAGTGGCGCACCCTGCCCCCCCTGAGCCACATCGGCGCTGCGAAAATCCCAGACCACCGGCAGACCCAGTAAGCGGGCCAAGCGAGCCCCGTCACCCGCTTGATGGGTGCCCTGCCCGAGCGGGTCATGGGCCAAAGTCTGGCCATGAAACCCGATCAGATCAACTCCATCAAAACCACGCAGCACCTCGGCATGGGCCGTCTCACACAAAGCCGCTGCTTCTGCCACCAGCGGTGCGTCTGGCCAACAGCCCAAAGCCGCGCGCAAAACCTGCGCTTCACCGTCGCTATAGGGCCGGTATACTGCGGGGCCAAAGGCTGCAATCTCATGGCCATCGGTCACAACCACGGCCGCATCAACCCCGTCGAGGGATGTGCCAGACATCGCGCCCAGTGCTGTGATCGCCCTTTTGTGTAACATGGCCTCTTTCTTTACGCCGCCAGCAGAGATAGACATGCCGCGAATATGCGAGAGGGGCAAGCCATGACCTATCATCCGAAATCAGAATTTATCCATGTCATGATGGAGCGCGGCTATCTTGCGGACTGTACCGATTACCAAAGCTTGGATACTGCTTTGCTCAAAGGCGGCGTACCCGGATATATTGGCTTTGACGCCACCGCAAGTTCCCTGCATGTCGGCAGTCTAATCCAGATCATGATGTTGCGCTGGCTGCAAAAGACCGGCAACAAGCCGATCACCCTGATGGGCGGCGGCACCACCAAGGTTGGGGACCCCAGTTTTCGCGCCGACGAGCGCCCCTTGCTGACACCGGCACAGATCGATGCTAATATCGCTGGAATTAAGAAGGTGTTTTCTGCCTATGTCAACTATGGTGACGGACCATCAGATGCGTTGATGATCAATAATGCCGAATGGCTGGATGGCTTGAATTATCTCGATTTTCTGCGCGATATCGGCCGCCATTTCAGCGTCAACCGCATGCTGAGCTTTGAATCGGTGAAATCTCGTCTTGATCGCGAACAATCGCTATCATTCCTTGAGTTCAACTATATGATCCTGCAAGCCTATGATTTCATGGAGCTCAATCGGCGCTATGGCTGCTTGCTGCAGATGGGTGGCTCAGATCAATGGGGCAATATCGTCAACGGGATCGACCTGACCCGGCGGGTCATTGATGGCGAGGTATATGGTCTAACATCGCCTCTGCTCACGACATCTGACGGCAAGAAAATGGGCAAATCTCTGGATGGGGCAATCTGGCTCAACCCAGATATGCTGTCAGCCTATGAATTTTGGCAGTTTTGGCGTAATACGACTGACGCCGACGTCAGCCGGTTTCTCAAGCTCTATACCGAGCTTCCGGTCGACGAATGCAACCGGCTTGGCGCTCTTGGCGGCGCTGAGATCAACGCAGCAAAAATTATTCTGGCCAATGAGGTGACCAGTTTATTGCACGGCGCACCGGCGGCGCAAAAGGCCGAACAGACCGCCCGTGACGTGTTTGAAAAGGGCGGCATCGGTGCGGATTTGCCAACCGTTACGCTCACAAGTGAAGATATCAGAGACGGCGTTTCGATCGTGCAGTTACTGGTACGCACCGGATTGGTGAAATCAGGAAAAGAGGCCAAGCGCCTAATCTCGGAAAACGGTGCTAAAATCGATGACGCGCCTTTGACCGATGCCGGCTTGATGATTGATCGCGTCGCACTGTCGGCGCCGATCAAACTGAGTGCGGGCAAAAAACGCCATGCTTTGGTCACGCTTCAATAGCCGGTTGCCCAACCAAACCACGACAGACTGCGCCCCAAGCGCGCGCGCAACAGCCATAATTCACCCACCTGTTTGCCTCTTGTATCTCGAAACCTCGAGCGCTTTCGAAAAGCCACACATTTCGTGCGCCACAAGCTGCCATTCGCAGCCTGCACTATTGGTATGAATGGGTATTGGTCCGCCGATTAGATCGCCGCGATAGCATTGCCTCGGATCAAGAAAACCCTGAACAGGGCCATTTTTTGATTGCCGATCATTCTGCACTGAGACACGATTTCACGACAGAAAGTCCGGGTTACAGCCTTGAAATCAATGGGCAGAATCGCGCAATTTACTCAGAGCTCAACTCATTAGGCGAATTGACGCCATATGCTGCCGATGCAAATGAGCCCGATCCGCGTCATCTAGATTACGGCGTCAGGGCTTTCGGGATAAAGCGTGTAATTTGCGGATACAAACCTAAATTTCGCGCGTTGGATACAGGGCAAAAGATTGAGCTGGTCCAGCGGTTTCGGATACGGCGGGCAGAAAAGCGTCGCATTGGGCTTCTTTAATAAATGCCAAAATATTGTACGCCAGAGCGATTTAATTTATTGGACTCATTGGTGAGGGAGCTTCACGGCTGGAGCAAGATCGACAGTTTAACTAAGTTGTTTCTGAAGCGAATTCTCGAAGTCCATGAGGCGGAGTTTATCGAACTTCTAAGATCTAGGAGCCTCGATGCAGACGTCTGGCTTTGCCAAGCAAGCGAAGTGATATTTAAACGGAAAGGTGCCGCTTATGGGTTATATCAAGATGTAGCTATGGCAAATTGTGACACCTTAATCAATGATCCGGAAAAGTTCGTACAGACCGTTATAGGTTAGTGGATAAAAGACCTTATACGTTGGCACAAAAGAGAGACCGTACATTATCCGATCTAGCGTCGAAGACAGGGAGACAATAGCAAAGTGACACTGTATGCGCAGCGCAACATCAAAGCTGGCGAGCGCAAGGCAATCGTGGATCAACGTGCTGAGGTATAATGCGCCTTGCGCTAAGCTTGGGGTATTTCTTCAAATCTGAGGGAATGTGAGCATTCACTCTTATCAAATAGATTGCAAACTTAACCGAGCGCCTCGATCAGGGTATCGCAAAAGATCTTTGTGATTTGCGACAGCCGTGGTGATAGCTGGAGTTACCCCGGTTTTGTAGACACATTTTACCCGGTGCAGGAGAATACACATTGCCAATTGACTGCCCAGCGCCGGCCATCAGTAGCCTAACAGGGCACGACAATCCACCAATCGAATGACAAAAATGTTTCGGTTTTTGCCTTGGACAGTTTCTCGGCAACGAAGAATAATAATTGTAGACACTGCATTATGGCTGACTGCAACCTTGATTTGGCGGGCTTTTCCAAGGAAAAATCCAGTATCTAGATCGACGTGCAACCTCTACACCCAAAAAATATCGTAACTCCCAAGCACCCCAGCCGCCGACGGTTTTTTTGTCAGTTTTGATGTGAGTCTCCTTGGCCATTGGGCGCATGAATTTTCTGTTATGGTCTGAATTTTGTGGCGCTGTGACGATTTATCTGAATCAGTGGTGGAATGGACCAAGTTGTTGCTCTTGAACACCTCCTCGCCACGGCTCTGCGCAGGATCGCCGAGTTGGAAGCCGCGTTGGCGAGCCTGGCGCAAGAGAATGCGGATCTGCGTCGTCAGTTGGCCAAGAACAGCAGTAATAGCAGCAAGCCGCCTTCGAGTGATGGGTTGAAGAAGCCGGCACCGCGTAGCCAGCGTGGTAAGTCCGGTAAGAAAAGTGGTGGCCAAGCTGGCCACCGAGGCGACACCCTACGTCAGAAAGCAAAGCCTAACTTTGTACACCGACATGAGGCTGTGTCCTGTGGCGCCTGTCAGTATGGCTTGACGGCGGGGATGATCAAGGGGGTGGAGAGGCGTCAGGTTTTTAACATACCGGTGCCGCGCCTGGAGGTTACAGAGCATCAGGCAGCGATTTATTGTTGTGGCCATTGCCGCGCCACGACGACGGCCACTTTTCCCGATGGCGTGAATGCACACGTGCAATACGGTAAGCGCATTCGGGCGGCGGCGGTCTACTGCAATGTTCAGCAGCTGATCCCCGAGGATCGGGTCTGCCAACTCCTGCGTGATTTGTTTGGTGCCACCAGCCTGTGCGCGGCCAGCGTGACCAACTGGGTGAACGGCGCAGCGCGTACCTTGGCTGGCGTCGTCGAGCACATTCTGGCCCGGCTCACTGAAGGCGGCGTTCGGCATCTGGATGAGACCGGACTTCGTGTTGCTGGCAAGCTGCACTGGCTGCACTCAATCAGCGATCCCGCATTACCGCATCAGCGCCAAGCGCGGTGCTGTTCCATCCTTCCTGACCGGCGGGACAATTGTTCATGACCACTGGAAATCCTATTACGCCCATATGAGTGGGGTGGATGCTCATGCCCTGTGTGGGGCGCATCATTTACGCGAGCTCAAGGCTATCGAAGAGATCGAAAAGGAGCCGTGGGCGTGCGCGGTGAGCGTGCTGCTCAACAGCGCCAATCAGCTCAAGAGCGCGCCTCAGGGGCGAGACGAGACCGAACTCCACGCGTCGGTTCACCACGCCATCCTCACCAAATATATGGCGATCCTCACCGAGGGCCTCGCCTTCCATGAGCGACAAGACCCACTGGCTAGACGTCCTGGCGCGCGAGGCCGAAAAGCCAAGCGGCCAGGCCACAACCTTCTGGTCCGCTTGCGCGACTACCGTGATGACGTCCTGAGGTTCCTTACGGACTTCACAGTTCCCTTCACCAACAATCAGGCCGAACGGGACCTGCGCATGATGAAGTTGCGCATGAAAATCTCGGGAACCTTCCGCACCCTCGAGGGTGCGCAGGTCTTCGCTGATATTAGGTCCGTCATTTCGACAGTCAGAAAACACGGGGACAATATCAGCGAAACACTCGCTCTATAACCACAACAGATCATCGCTCGGATCTAAAGTCGCGAGAGCTACCCAAAACCCGATATCCGCTGGGGTGCTTGGGAGTTACAAAATATCATTACAAAAGCCATCGCAGGGAAATCTTTAACCCTCCGCAAGTCCAATACTTATACAACTTATTCACACGTTTTTGCGAAAGCAGGATAAAATGCCTGACCCATAGTAACATCATCGTCCAATCCTTCAATCTAGAGGGTGACACGGTCTGCGTTGATATTTTTATGCGCGCTGACGGAACTTACGGAATTGATGAATTCCGCCGCGATCCCGAGTATGGCCGCGAGTGGTTTAGCACAAGCCATTACCGGCTAAGATAGTTGAGCGGATTTGATGACGCCCTAAACGATGCGAAACAGACGGTGGCTTGGCGCAATGAGGTCAATTCACAATAATCATGTCACTGGCGATGAAAACCGACCATGCAAGCACGGGATCCCACAATTGGTATGATTGTCTATGGCGGTGTGTTATGGGACGTTGCCCGAGATCATCCCAAACAGCCAGCCCTTTTTGACGAACTGATTTTTTTCATAATGACCAACTGGCGTAAAAGCAGCCCTCGCCTCAAAGCGCTAGGGCCAGATTCTAATATAATCGGCCAGTTTTGCCACAACCGTTTCAAGCTCCTGATCGATATCAACCACAAAAGCCGTCTCATCCACCTGCAACGGTTCCAACGTTGCAAATTGACTATCCAGCAATTGCACCGGCATGAAATGCCCCTCTCTTGCGGACATGCGGCGTTCGATCACAGCGCGGCTTCCAGACAGATGCAGAAAAACGACATCACTTTTGGCTTGCTCGCGGATCCAATCGCGATAGATGCGGCGCAGCGCCGAGCATCCAACGATCAGCATCCCATCAGCGGCTGCCAGTGTCTGACCAATACCTCGCAACCAAGGCGCACGGTCAGCATCGCTCAGAGGCTCCCCCGCAGACATTTTTGTGATATTCGCGGCAGAATGTAAATCATCTCCATCCAGATAAACAGCGCCCAGTTCTGCCGCCAAAGCCGCACCAACGGTTGATTTCCCGCAGCCCGCAACCCCCATAATCACGTAAACACCCACTCTTTTCAAAATAAATAACCTTATGTTTTTGTGTCATGACATTGCTTGCCACGCGACATCACAGCCTGATGGTCCCAAAACAAGTCGTTCCGTGCAAGCACACCGGCGCATTGCAGCAGTCCGTACCACTTTTAACCTTTGAGAGACAACAACCCAGCGCCCACAGCTAATTGGCTCAGTTTGCAGCTAGATAACCCCCAAGCCCAAGATAAAACCCGCATGATCGCCACACCGAACAAATCCCTGCAACTTCATATCGACCATGACCTAAAACCTTTACTGTAAAGGCTTTTACATGCTGTGGGTTTTTAGCTTTGCCGCTGATACCATTAAGATGTAAGTTTTGATTACACTTGTGTAAGGATTCTGTATCATGCGGCCAAATTCTGTTAAATTGCTGTGGTCTCAAAACAAGACCGCTTCTTGTGGCTGGGTCAGTTGTGACAGCCCGCTCATCGCCGAAACAATGGGACAGTCCGGTTTGGATGCGGTTGTTGTCGATATGCAGCACGGGATGACCGATTTGCAATCGCTGCCTGCGATGCTGACGGCGCTGGCCACAACTGCGGCAACACCATTTGTGCGTTTAGCATCCGGTGCACCCGCCGAGGTTATGAAAGCGCTCGATGCGGGCACCTATGGTCTTATATGCCCCTTGGTAAACACGGCAGAACAGGCCGAAGCATTCGTGGCTTCAGCCTCCTACCCACCACGCGGCGGCCGCAGCTTCGGGCCTTTTCGTGCAAAATACTATGCAGGTGACGGCTATCTTGAGCATGCCAATGACACCATTGTTACTATGGCGATGATCGAAACCAGCGAGGGCTTTCAAAATCTTGAGGCCATTCTCGCCGTCGAGGGTTTGGATGCTGTGTTTGTTGGCCCTGCCGATCTGGCGCTGAACTTTGGCTATCCCCCTGGCCCCGAACAAGCCTATGAGCCGCTAGAACAGGCGATGGCGACAATCCTAGAGCAGAGCCATAAAGTCGATAAACATGTGGGTATTTTTTGTTCAAACGGTGCGGGTGCTGCCCTGCGTAAAAGTCAGGGTTTCGATCTGGTGGTGCCCAGCAACGACACCTACGCATTGGCCCGGCTTTTGAACGCGGATATCGGTTTGATTAACGGCGCGTGACAGCGTTTAAGGGTGCGTATACCCTTGGACAGTGACCCTGTAGCGGGGCAACTTAGACCCTCAGTACCGCCGTCAGCTTCCCCGCCAGATCCAACCGCCACCCAGAATACGGCTGCTGCCACCGTCATAAAATACGCAAGCCTGCCCCGGCGAAATACCTTCTTCTGGGCTGTAAAGCTCAACCTCTGCCGTGGTTGCTGACAGCGGCCGGATCAACGCTTCGCGCGGCGGCCGGGTCGAGCGGACCTTGACCGACACCTGCCATTCGTCACGGCTGGTAAACGGCGCATCCCCCAGCCAGTTGATTTCGCGCACCGGCACGATGCGTTTGGCCAACATCTCTTTGGGACCAACCACGACCCGTCGCGTGTCCACATCGAGGCGCACGACATAAAGCGGAGTACTGAGCCCACCGATACCCAACCCACGCCGTTGACCAATCGTATAGTGAATAACGCCCTTATGCTGGCCCAAAACGCGCCCGTCAGGGTCTACAATCTCACCGGGATCCGCGGCACCGGGGCGTAGTTTTTCGATCACGCTGGCATAATTGCCATTGGGTACAAAACAGATGTCCTGACTGTCTGGCTTGTCTGCGACGCTGAGACCGTATTTCGCCGCCAGCGCCCGGGTCGCATCTTTGGATGGCAAATGCCCCAGCGGAAAGCGCAGATAATCAAGTTGTTCTGGTGATGTGGAAAACAAAAAATAGGACTGATCGCGCTCGGCGTCTGCCGCGCGGTGTAATTCTGCCGTGCCAAAGGCCCCCACCTTGCGCTGGATATAATGCCCAGTCGCCATGCAATCGGCCTCCAGATCGCGCGCGGTCTCGAGCAGGTCTTTGAACTTGATCCGTTCATTACAGCGAATACAAGGCACCGGCGTGGCCCCGGCAAGATAACTATCGGCAAACTCATCGATCACCGCATCTTTGAACAAGTTTTCATAGTCCAGCACGTAATGCGGGAACCCCATCGTGTCGGCAACGCGACGCGCATCGTGGATATCCAACCCAGCACAGCATGCCCCCTTTTTGGCAAGCGCGGCACCGTGGTCATACAGTTGCAACGTCACTCCCACCACATCATAACCTTCTTCTGCCAGTTGCGCCGCCACAACCGAACTGTCCACACCACCGGACATAGCTACAACCACGCGGGTCTCAGCGGGGCTTTTGGCAAAGCCGAGCGAGTTAAGGGCCGTTTCAGTTTCCACCATAACCAAGGAACTCCGGATAACTTATTGCATAATATAAGAAAATTCTAATCACTCTCTTAGGGCGATTTCAGCCTCTTTTAACTTAGATACACGCAGTCTGGGGCAACTGCTACAGAAAGATTACCAGATGTATTTAAAAAAGACCTCAGGGCCAAGATCGGTTACAACCGCCAATGGCAGTATTTTGTCGCTTGCCGACCTTCCCCCGGCTGGCACCGTGCGCTGGGTTGCTTCGCGCAAAGCAACCGTCGTTCGGGCCGTCTTGTACGGGTTGATTTCTCAAAATAATGCCTTGGATCTGTACAATTTGAGCGTTGATGAATTTCAATCATGGCTACAAGCTCTGCATGACCACGGCGAAACCGCACTTAAAACAACACAGTCACAAAAGTATAGACAACCAAAGGTGTATTTGTAATATTAAACAAAGTAACCTTAGGTTAACTTTTTTACATCATGAATAGAAAGATAAGCGTATAATCCAGGAGTCTCCACATGAGAATCTTATTGGTCGAAGACGATCCGACAACTGCAAAAAGTATCGAAATGATGCTCACCCATGCGAATTTAAACGTCTATTCGACTGATCTCGGCGAGGAAGCGATTGATCTGGCAAAACTATATGACTACGATCTTCTTCTCCTTGATCTCAATCTACCCGACATGGACGGGCATGATGTATTGCGGCACCTGCGTATGGCCCGGATCGAAACCCCCATTCTAATCTTATCAGGGGCAGACGACACCAACAGCAAATTAAAAGGTTTCGGATGCGGTGCAGATGACTATCTGACAAAACCGTTCAATCGCGCCGAACTCGTGGCCCGAATCCATGCAATTATTCGCCGTTCCAAAGGCCATTCGCAATCCATCATCCGCACCGGCAGTATTGCCGTAAACCTTGACGCAAAAACAGTTGATGTGGACAGCAAGCCCGTGCATTTGACCGGAAAAGAATACCAAATGCTAGAATTGCTTTCCCTGCGCAAGGGTACCACCCTGACCAAAGAGATGTTTCTCAACCATCTTTACGGCGGCATGGATGAACCCGAACTAAAAATTATCGATGTGTTTATATGTAAACTGCGTAAAAAACTCAGTGAAGCCTCTGATGGTGACAACCGAATCGATACGGTTTGGGGCCGTGGATATGTCTTGCGTGATCCTGAACCCGAGCATCAAGTCGACACCCAAGTGGCTTAGAGAAAACCAAACAGTGTCAGCCCGAGGTCAACGATGCACTGACGGGTGGACCTCCTTGTTGCGTCAGACTATCAATTGCACAGGCCATCCGGGAACCACGCTGTGCACAAAAACACCAATATCTCTGACTTAAACATTTCCGAAGCTGAGGCAGAATTAAAAAGTCTTTCGTCGGCTTTGAACAAGGCAAACCACGCCTATCACACAGCCGATACGCCAATTGTAAGTGACGCAGAGTATGACCAGCTAAAACAACGCAATCTCAGCATCGAAACGGCGTTTCCAGAATTGAAGCGGGCAGATAGCCCGAGCGATCAAGTTGGAGCCACCCCGGCAGATGGGTTTTCCAAACTGCGACACGCGCGGCGCATGCTCTCGTTGGGTAATGCGTTCACCAACGAGGATGTCACAGAATTTGACCTCCGAATCCGCCGCTATCTGGGGCTCGGTGAACAGGCAGCACTTGCCTATACTGCTGAGCCAAAAATTGACGGGCTGTCACTTAGCCTGCGCTATGAGCAGGGCATTTTGATCCAAGCAGCGACGCGCGGAGACGGTCAGACCGGTGAAAACGTAACCGAAAATGCCTATACCATCGCCGATATTCCCAAACAGCTGAGCAACGCACCTGAAATTCTGGAAGTGCGCGGCGAAGTATATATGAGTCACTTAGATTTCACAGATTTAAACAGCCGGCAAATCCTACGTGGAGAAAAGACCTTTGCAAACCCTCGCAACGCCGCTGCAGGATCCCTGCGCCAACTCAACCCTGATATCACCCGCAACCGACCGTTAAAGTTTTTCGCATATGCTTGGGGTGAAATGTCGGTCCCACTGGCCGCGACCCAAAGTGGCGCAATCCACCGTCTCAAAGAACTTGGCTTTGTGATCAATCCACTTACCCAAACACACACAACGCCACAGGGCCTGATCGACCATTATCAAGAAATTGAACGCCAGCGTGCCACTTTGGGATACGACATCGACGGGGTGGTCTATAAGGTAGACGATCTGGACCTACAGGCACGCTTGGGGCTGCGCTCAACCACGCCACGCTGGGCCATCGCGCATAAATTCCCCGCAGAATTGGCCTGGACCCGCTTGGAGGGGATCGATATCCAGGTGGGCCGCACCGGGGCATTGTCACCTGTTGCCCGCCTTCAACCGGTGACCGTGGGTGGCGTGGTGGTGTCAAATGCTACCTTGCACAACGAAGATTACATCGCGGGTTTAAATGCCACCGGCGGCCCGATCCGCGAGGGCAAGGACATCCGTATTGGCGATTGGGTGCAGGTCTATCGCGCCGGCGATGTAATCCCAAAAATCGCAGATGTGGCGCTGTCAAAACGTGCGCCTGATGCCAAACGTTTTTCCTATCCCACGCGGTGCCCTGAATGCGGCTCTGCCGCTCTGCGCGAAGAAAGCGACGCGGTCCGGCGCTGCAGTGGTGGCATTATATGCCCCGCACAAGCAATTGAAAAAATGAAGCATTTTGTTTCTCGCTCCGCGTTTGACATCGACGGGCTCGGTGCCAAACAAGCGGAACAGTTCTATCAAGACGGCTGGGCGCGGGAACCATCTGAAATTTTCACGTTGCGCACACGCTTCAGCGACGGTGTCCAGCAGTTGAAAAACCGTGACGGCTGGGGCGGGAAAAGTGCAGACAAGCTCTTTCAAGCCATTGAAGAGCGGCGTAAAATCGCCCTTGGAAAATTTCTTTTCGCTCTCGGCATTCGCCATGTTGGCGAGGCCGCCTCAAATTTGCTGGCGGCGCATTACGGCACTTGGGAGACGTTGCGACAGGAGATTGACCAAGCCGGCCATCTCGAGGGGTCTGCCTGGGATGATTTGAACGCCATCGACGGCATTGGTGCGGTGATGGCGAAATCTTTAGTAACAGCTTTTCAACAGCCGCTTGAGCGGGCCTCAATTGACCGGTTGGTGGCGCATCTCGACATTCAAGCCGCCGAACGACCTCAGATATCTGACAGCCCCGTTGCAGGTAAAACACTGGTATTTTCCGGCACCCTCGAGAAAATGTCGCGCGCTGAGGCCAAAGCTCGCGCCGAGGCGTTGGGTGCCAAGGTCGCCGGTTCCGTTTCAGCAAAAACCGACCTGCTGATCGCCGGGCCGGGAGCGGGGTCAAAGGCGAAAAAAGCCGCAGATCTTGGAGTTGAAACTATCGATGAAGACGATTGGCTCACGCTGATTAAAGCCCTATGAGCAGCCGGCCCGAAGCTCTTTTTCCGCTGTTTGCCGATTTGACAACTTTGGCGGGTGTTGGGCCACGCATCGCCGAAAACATGACCTATTTAGCGATCACCAAGCCGCGTGACCTGCTGTTCACCCTACCCCATTCAGGCATTGACCGCAGCCGTCAAAACAGTGTCAACACTGCCGCTTTGCCCGGGGTTATCACCGTCGGTGTAGAGATCGGCAACCACACGCCATCACGCACCAAAGCCGGTGCCTACCGCATCACGGTTACCGATGCAGAGACAAGTTTTCAGCTGGTCTATTTCCATGCGCGTGGCGATTATCTTTTGCGATTGCTCCCCCCTGGAAGCCGCAGGATTGTTTCTGGAAAAGTCGAACAATTTGATGGCATGGCGCAGATGGTGCATCCCGATCATACCGTCAGCGAAGACGACGCAGCCGAGATCCCCGTTTTCGAGCCAGTCTACCCGCTGACCGCCGGGGTGACACAGAAAACCATGGCCAAGGCCAGTAAAGCCGCGCTTACCCAACTTCCCAACCTGCCCGAATGGATTGACCCCTGGCAAAAAGCCAAACACGACTGGCCGGATTGGGCCAGCGCGTTGCGCCAAGCCCATAGCCCCGAGACCATGGCAGACCTCGCGGCCTATAGCCCTGCCCGGCAGCGGCTGGCCTATGATGAGTTTATGGCGCATCAGATGACGCTTGCACTGGCCCGCGCCAATCTGCGCCGCACAAAGGGGCGGTCCACCCAAGGAAACGGCACGTTGCAACGCCAAGTTCTCGACCAACTTCCCTATAGCCCAACCGGAGCACAGACCCGCACGCTACAGGAAATTACCAAAGACATGGCTGGCGGGCAAAAGATGAACCGTTTGTTACAGGGCGACGTTGGCTCGGGAAAAACGTTAGTGGCGTTCATGGCGCTTTTGGTCGCCGTCGAGGCTGGTGGCCAAGGCGTAATGATGGCCCCCACCGAAATTCTGGCACGGCAACATCTCGAAGCCCTGCAACCGCTGGCCACCAGCGCAGGGATCACATTGCAGCTTTTAACCGGCCGCGACAAAGGCCGTGAGCGACGCACGAAACTTGCAGCCTTGCAAAACGGCGATATCCAATTGTTGGTTGGCACTCATGCGGTGTTTCAAAAGGACGTGGTTTTTGCAGATTTGCGCGTAGCTGTAGTCGATGAACAGCACAGATTTGGTGTGCGCCAGCGTCTTGAACTCGGCCAAAAAGGCCAGTCTGTTGATGTGCTGGTGATGACAGCAACGCCGATTCCGCGGTCTTTGGCGCTTGCGCAATACGGTGATATGGATGTGTCGGTGCTTGACGAAAAACCACCCGGGCGCAAATCAATTGCAACGGCAATGATCTCATCGGGGCGGATTGACGAAGTGGTTGAAAAATTACGCAACGCGATTGCCCAAGGTCGACAGATCTATTGGGTTTGCCCTCTTGTCGAAGAAAGCGAGTTGTCAGACCTCACTGCGGCCGAAGACCGCTTCAAACGACTGCGGGCCGTGCTCGGGAATGACGCTGTCGGTCTGGTGCACGGGCAAATGCCAGCTGCCGATAAAGATCAGGCCATGCGGCTTTTTCAAACTGGCGAAACAAGCCTGCTGGTCGCCACAACAGTAATCGAGGTTGGCGTGAACGTCCCCAACGCCACCATAATGGTGATTGAGCGCGCTGAAAGTTTCGGCCTGGCGCAGTTACACCAGTTGCGCGGCCGCGTCGGGCGCGGCGACCAACATTCAACGTGCCTGTTGATGTACCAAGCGCCCCTGTCCAAATCAGGGCGCAAACGGCTGACGGTCTTGCGCGAAACCGAAGACGGATTTCAGATTGCCGAAGTAGATCTTAAAATGCGGGGCGCCGGTGACCTGATCGGAACTGCGCAATCAGGACTGCCAAGGTTTCGAGTCGCAGACATCGAGGGTCAGGCCGATTTGATGGCTGTGGCGCAATCTGATGCCCGCAAATTACTTGCCGAAGACCCCAATCTAGAAAGTGATCGTGGCCGCGCCGCGCGTACACTTTTATGGCTAACCGAACAGGATCAAGCCATTCGGCTCATCACTGTTGGGTAGTGTATCTTAAAAAATTCACCCTTTGTTCTAATTATGTTCTTTACATGATCACCCTAACGTGAGAACACTTTAAGAACACGCTGGATCTGAGAGGTACACACCATGTTCACACAAATAAAGACAGCCTACATCCGATCGCAAAATACATTATTGCAGGATGCGATTGGCGCGGCGTCAATTGTGCTGATATTGCTGGTTGCGCTGCATCTGCCCAGCTTGCATTTGCCGATCCTGCCCTGACATAGAAATTGCATTTCCGAAATCGATGCGCGACCCGTTGATGTGTGTCAGGACTTACCTGCTGGTCCCCGCCATCGCCTTCGGGCCCATAATGCGTCGCAAAAACATTGCTTTCAAACGACGAGATGCACACTGACCGCCGCCTTGATTGCAAGCGCGGCGGTTTTTTTATGTCTTTGCTCCACCCTGTAAGGCCCGTCCGGGGTTGGTCTTACACGGATTGATTTTATACAAATTTGCCTTAAAGGGTTTGATCTTGGAAAGGCTGTTCTTGGTAATGGTCGATCGCTTCGACTACCGCATCCAAAGCCAGCATGATCGAGGCGTGTCGATTCTTAAAATCTTTCGCTGGGCGCAGAACCTCAAGCCCTTCAAACGGCGCTTGCGGCGGCGGACCACCCTCTGTCAAAAGTGTTTGTAACTCCCCCTGAGCCTGTTTCACCTGATCGAATGACGCACCAACGATTGCCCCCCCAATCACCGAAGCGGCCGCCTGTCCCAAGGCGCAGGCTTTGACATCCTGTCCAAAGGCACTGACAGTCTGCCCCTCAAATTCCACATCGACCGTTACTGTCGACCCACATAAGGGCGAGCGTTTCTTGACCGTAACCGCCGGGGCCTCAAGGCGGTCTGAATTTGGAATATCGGCCGCCAGCGCCAAAATACGCCCCGAATAAAGTTTTATCAGATCATTTTCGCCAGCCATGGGTTTTCCTTTGGTAACATCCTCAATAGATAGGGACGCATCGCCACTATGCAAAAGGTTTTTTACGAATGTCATTCGATCCAGCAAGTTTAAGCTATAATGCCGCAGGCCTAATCCCAACAATCGCACAGGATGAGACTACGGGAGAGGTTCTGATGATGGCTTGGATGAACCAAGATGCGGTCCACCAGACGCTTGACAGCGGGCGCGTCACCTATTGGTCTCGCTCTCGGCAGGCGTTTTGGATCAAGGGCGAAAGCAGCGGTAACACCCAAGCTTTGGTCGACTTTCGGATAGATTGCGACCGCGATTGTCTGCTGGTGGTTGTGCGCCAAATCGGTCCTGCCTGCCACACCAACCGCCGCAGTTGTTTTTACACCGCAGTTCGCGGCACCCAAGAGGTTGAGCTGCTAAAGCCCGAAAGCCCGGGCAACGGCAATTAGAGACCGACCAACCGCCGGATATCTTGCGGCGACATCCCGTCATCGCGAAACTTGGCAATCGCCTGCGCGTCGCTGCGTTTGGCAAGACGTTTTGCCGTCGCATCACGGATCAAGCGGTGGTGGCAATAGACTGGCGTTTGCAGCCCCAAAAGCTGTTGCAACACCACATGGATCTGTGTGGCCTCACTTAAATCTTGACCGCGAATGACATGGCTGACGCCTTGACGCGCGTCATCAATCACACAGGCCAGATGATAAGCCACCGCATCCTGACCTTTGCGTCCCAGGACGACATCGCCAACTGAAGCCACCAAAGTTTGGCGCAACACTGCAATCGTCGCAGGCACATCGTCACCAACTTCTTGGTAGTAAAAAATATCTGGCAGAACAGCCGTGGCTTTTGTCATATCGAGGCGCAATGCCTCATCTGCGGTATCGCCCTGCGCAACCCGCCCCCGACAGGTGCCGGGATAGATCAAGCCATCAGGTCCCAGCGGCAGCGCCCCCTCTTGGGGCGCGGCAAGGGCGGCCCGAATATCACTGCGACTGCAGGTGCATGAAAAGGTCAGACCGCGCGCCGTGAGATCAGACAAAACCGCGTCGTAATCTTGCGTCTGCTCAGACTGGCGCAGCACTGGGCCATCCCAGCGAATGCCCAACCAGTCAAGATCTTCATAAATTTGCGCTTCAAAATGATCGCGACACCGCGCAGAATCCAGATCTTCGATCCTCAACAAAAACTCACCGGCCTCAGCGCGAGCACGATCATGTGACAAAAGCGCCGAATACGCGTGGCCAAGATGCAGTGGACCCGTTGGGGACGGTGCAAATCTTGTTCTAAAAACCATTGTTATCAATTATATATAGGGCGTTATCAAACGGCCACTTAAGAGAGCGGGCACACCTGTACAAGCTGCGTTTGGCACAGGCACCAAAAGGCGCTTGTGGATATTCATCACCACATGGATAGGGTTGCCCCAGAGATGTACCCGACATGTGATAACTCAAAGCAAATGGGTCAGCTTGCGTCAACCGAAGACTTAGCAAGCCACGCGCTCCAGGCAATTTTTGCCCGGTCAGTATAGGCTTTATAGCGGTCCTTGCGCCCCCGCCGCCCACCTTTGAGACCGTCAATTGGACGAAACAGGCCAAAATTGACGTTCATCGGCTGAAATGTTTTGGCCTCGGCCCCACCAGTAATATGGTGAATCAAGGCCCCCATTGCGGTGTCTTGTGGCACTGGCGGCAGGGTCACACCCAAAATATCCGCCGCAGCCAAACGCCCAGCCAGCAACCCCATTGCCGCACTTTCTACATAGCCTTCCACACCGGTGATCTGGCCAGCAAACCGAATATGGGGGCGGGATTTCAACCGCATCTGTGGATCCAGAAACGTGGGTGAATTGATGAAGGTGTTGCGGTGAATACCGCCCAGACGGGCAAAGCGGGCCTCTTGCAACCCGGGGATCATCTTGAGCACCTCGACCTGCGCACCGTATTTCATCTTGGTCTGGAACCCAACAATATTATACAATGTGCCAAGCGCGTTATCGCGGCGCAACTGTACAACCGCATAGGATTTGACCTCGGGCTGATGCGGGTTTGTCAAACCAACCGGCTTCATCGGACCAAACCGCAAGGTTTCACGGCCGCGCTCGGCCATCACCTCAATCGGCAGACAACCATCAAAATAGCCAGCGGTTTCGCCTGCGTGAAATTCGGTCTTTTCGGCGGCCAGCAGCGCGTCAATAAACGCCTCATATTGATTGCGGTCCATCGGACAATTCAGATAGGCGGTGCGCTCAGCTTCGGTCTCGCCTTTGTCATAGCGCGACTGCATCCATGCTTGTGACATATCTATGCTGTCGTGGTAAACAATCGGGGCGATTGCGTCAAAAAATGCCAACGCCTCCGTGCCGTTTTCGGCCTGAATTGCCTGCCCCAAATCCGCAGAGGTCAACGGCCCAGTGGCAATGATCCACTGGCCAGATGCCGGTAGGTTTTTATGTTCGCTGGCCACAATCGAAATATTGGGATGTGCCTGCAGTGCCGCCGTAACGCTTTGTGCAAAAGGATCACGATCGACCGCCAACGCACCGCCTGCCGGCAGACGATGTTGCTCTGCAACACGCATAATCAGACCGTTTGCCGCGCGCATTTCCCAATGTAGCAGGCCAACGGCATTCTGTTCGTCGTCATCGGATCGAAACGAATTTGAGCAGACCATTTCGCCCAAATAGCCGGTTCGGTGGGCAAAGGTTTTCACCGATGGGCGCATTTCGTGAACCACCACGTTTACGCCCAATTCCGCAGCCTGCCATGCCGCTTCTGATCCGGCCATGCCGCCACCGATAATATTGAGTGTCTCATTCATACTGCGGGACTTAGTGCACAGCCGTCCGAATGAAAAGGGCTACGATTGATCCCAGTCAGGCGGCCGCTTTTCCAAAAACGCACTGATGCCTTCTTCGGTATCGCGGTGCAACATATTGGTCACCATAACATCGCCAGCATAGGCATAGGCCGCCTCGACCGGCATTTGCAGCTGGTTATAAAAGGCCTCTTTACCGATCTTGACCGCCACCGCCAGTTTTCCAGCCACAGTGTCTGCCAAAGCGCGGGTTTCCGCGGCCAGTTCATCATGCGCCACCACCCGGTTAACCAAGCCCAGAGACATCGCACGATCCGCATCGATAAATTGCCCCGTGGTCAGCATCTCAAAAGCTTGTTTGCGGGGAATATTGCGCGACAATGCCACCATAGGGGTCGAACAAAACAAACCGATATTGACCCCGTTCACACCAAATTGCGTGCCCTGCCCCGCCACCGCCAGATCGCAGGATGCCACCAATTGGCAACCCGCCGCCGTTGCGATGCCGTGTACTTGTGCAATCACCGGCTGGGGCATTTTGGCTATCGACGTCATCATACGGGCACATTTGTCAAACACATGCTTGAAATACGCCTTGCCGCCGTCCTCGGCCTGCCGCCCTGCCGTCATCTCTTTCAGGTCATGGCCGGCACAAAACGCCTTGCCGGACCCCGAGATGATGACCGCGCGCACCGAACGGTCGCCTTGCAGCGCGTCAAAATGTCCCTGCAACGCATCAAGCATCGCCTCAGACAGAGCGTTTAATTTTTCGGGTGCGTTCAAATTTAGATGAGCGATCCCGTCTGCATCAGTCCGTTCTAATAAAGCCATCTTGTTCTCCAACCGTTTTCAGGTCAATTCTAGTTCAACTACTATATGGAGGTAAAGCATGTCGATTAAAATGTCTGTGGCTGCGTTAACCGAATTTCTCAACAAAACTTTCCCGCAGGTCGCAGACGACTTTGTGATTGAACAGGTGACAGAAGACAGCATAACAATCCGCCTCAAAGTGGCAGACCGGCATTTGCGCCCCGGCGGAACGGTGTCTGGCCCCGCAATGTTCGCATTAGCCGACGTCAGTATCTATCTTGCAATTCTATCACGCATCGGCCCGCAGGAACTGGCCGTTACTACCAATGCCTCCATCGACTTCATGCGCAAGCCGGCCGCCAATACCGATTTGATCGCGCAAGGCAGCCTGTTAAAATTAGGCCGACTGCTGGCCGTCGGGGATGTCTTGATTTACCCACAAGGGCAAACACAGCCGGTGGCCCGTGCGTCGATGACCTATGCGCTGCCAAAGAATTAAATTCGTTCTAGTCGTCTTGCGGCGACCTACCGCACAGCGTTCAAACAGTCAAAAATATGAGGTATCATAGTACCTATTTTACAGTATATTGTTTTTAAACAGTTTTTTAACATAAAGCGACCTTGACTGCATCGACATTCGCGATATACCAGCACCTCTGATCACGCGAAGCACTCGCACCGCGTTAGACACAAAAATTAGGTACTGGCAAAATGAAAACTTTTTCTGCGACACCGGCAGA
>Ga0206130_10002340_pt1 | contig 26377 bp, 21 predicted proteins | sample Helgoland_Spring_9_FD_148637 | JGI IMG/M metagenome (GOLD analysis project Ga0206130, IMG submission 148637) | Pelagic subsurface seawater microbial communities from Kabeltonne, Helgoland, North Sea - Helgoland_Spring_Bloom_20160512_1 | ecosystem: Environmental > Aquatic > Marine > Epipelagic ...
ACTGCTGTGCATATTCATCAATAGCCGCAAGGTTAATTGGCCCTAAGCGTTGAATGCGATTAGCGAGTCGCTCCAACTCTGTGTCACATTGCGCTATATCCATCTCTTCAGGCAAGGCATTGAGCACAGCTTCTAGATTGAACTTGGCGTCAGTAAGCTGCTCGAGAACGGCCTCCTGCTTTACTGAAGCGCCTTCGCTTTTAAGCCTCGCCTGCATAAGCACTTCGCGAATTTGATTACTGCGCTCCTGAATACTATTACGCTCGGCTTCAAGACCCCTTATGGCATGCTCGTTAGCGTCGACCTGACCCTTCGCCTGTGCGAGTTCTTGCTCGACCTCTAAGCGCTTTTCGAGAAGCGACTCGAGCTCCAAGCGCATGTCAGCAACGGGCTCTTCGGAGGTCGCTATTTGTGCTGTTAAAGTTTCTATACGTTCTTGGCTACGCTTTACCTGCGACGACATTCGATCCATTGTTTCTCGAGTCGACTGCAACTGCGACTGCAACGTTTGTTGTCGCAGCGCGAAGGCATGAGCAGCGTCCTTATCATGCCGCGACTTTTCTCGAGACTCTTGCTGTGAGCGCATATGTTGCTCCCGCCTGTGCTCGAGTAACTCGCGAGCCTCGATATTCTCTTCCATAGAATCGAGCGCCACCTGAAGTCGCTGCCGTGATTCCGCTATATTTTCTTGCTCAAGCTCTATCTGACGCTTAAGTTCTTCGAGTTCGTGATGGATCCTCTGACGTCGAAGCCCTGCCTCCTCAACTTTTGCTTGTTGTGCGCTCAACTGCGATTTAAGGTTGCCGAACGCTTTGCTGTTATTAGCAATATCTAGCTGAAGTTGTTCACGGGCTTGTTCGGCTTCTGCAATGGCTTCTTTCAGTTCGGCCTGACGCTCGTTCAGTTTATTCGACAGCACAAGACGCGCATCAATCGATTCATTTAACTCTTCGATAAGCCCGCGCCTCTTCACTATCGAGCCTTCTTTGTCAGCGGTCTTTAATTGAATCCATGATCTACCGATCCACAACCCATCGAAAGTCACAATCGACTCATGCGAGGCCAAGGCTTGCCTCTGCGCCAGTGCTTCGGCAAGTGATTCGGCCGCGTAAATGCCCTGGAGCAAATCGCGAATACCGCTGTCGGCCTCGACGTAACCCGCTAGCGGCTTCAAGGTCAATTTTGTTTGCAGGTTATCTGTCGCTAAGGTACTTACATCAACAAGGGCGATACGCCCCTCTGGAAGCTCGGCAAGGAGTGACTCGATATCGTCCAGCCCCTCGACACAAATACTTTGTAGCGTTTCGCCCAAGACTGATTCGACGGCCTGTTCCCATCCTGATTGGATGCGGATGCTTTGAGCGAGTCGCTGCCTGTCTCCAAGACCCTTATTTCGAAGCCAAGCGTTTACCTCTTCGTTGTCCAGACCTAAGGCAGCTTGTTGCAGCGCATCTAATGATGCAAGCTTACCCCGAGCCGTTTGCAATTCACTTCGTGCCGCGTCCAGCTGATCTGCGCACTCACCATATTCGGACCGACGCAGCGCAATTTCACTGCCTGCGAGTTGGCTTTGCCCCTGCAGCGTCTCGATGGTTTCCTCTAAAAGGGCAAGCTCCTCTCTGGCCTCAATAACTGTGTCGTCTTCGTCTGATTGTAAAAGCTGCTCGCGCTCTTCCTCGAGCCGCCGGCTGCGTTCGAGCCCACGCTGTACAATGTTTTCAAGTTGCTGAATACGGGCTTGTTCTACCTCGGCGACTTGCCTCGGACGTTCCGCACCTTTGTTAAATTCATCCCACTCGGTTTGCCATTGCCGCAGGCCACTTTCAGCCTCTTCGAGAATGGCCGCCGATTCCGCTGCAAGTTCTAGTGCAGAATCGAGTTCAGGCGTCACTTCCTCGAACTCACTTTCGATCTCGACTATTCGAGCTAAGTCGGTATCGAGTTCATCTTTCGTTTGTTCATAGGCCTGCTGAGTTTCGTTAAGATCGAAGCGCATTTGATCAGCGCGCTCAAGATGATGCTCGATCGACTGCTCGAGTCGTGCGATGTCGTTTCCTAACCCATAAAATCGCGCCTGTACCTCGCCAAGCTTATCGCCAAGCTCAGTGCCATCGACTAAGCGTTGCTCGATCTTCGCATCCGCTTCGCGTTGGTCGGCAATAGTCGCCTCTAACCGTATTTCCTGATCGCCAATTGCTGCCTTGTTCTGCCTAATATCGACGTCTAATGCCTGCCATTTTAATGCGTTCAAAAAAGCAGTCGTTTGCCTCTCTTGCGTCTTGTATTCACCGTATTTCTCAGCCGCAACTGATTGCCTGTGAAGGTGTGCGAGCTGCCTGCCCAACTCATCGCGGATATCTGACAACCGCTCAAGGTTCTCTCGCGTACGCTTGATTCTGCTCTCGGTTTCTCTTCGGCGCTCTTTGTACTTTGATATTCCTGCCGCTTCCTCGATAAACACGCGTAATTCTTCGGGCTTAGACTCGATAAGCCGAGACACCATACCCTGTTCAATAATCGAATAACTTCGCGCGCCCAAGCCGGTGCCGAGAAAAATGTCAGTGACATCTTTGCGGCGGCACTTGGTGCCATTAAGCGAATAGGTAGACTGCGCGTCGCGATCCACCTTGCGCTTTATCGAGACCTCATCAAAATTGGCGTATTCGCCTGTCAGTTTGTGATCATGATTATCGAACACCAACTCAACGCTTGCTTGACCCACCGGCTTACGTCCGCCGGACCCATTGAATATGACATCGGTCATATTCTCGCCACGCAGGTTTTTCGCAGAGCTCTCTCCCATTACCCAGCGCACGGCATCGATTACATTCGATTTACCGCAGCCATTAGGACCAACGACAGAGCATAGGTTCGAGGGGAAATCGATTGTTGTAGGATCAACGAAAGACTTGAATCCGGCTAACTTAATACATTTGAGGCGCATCGTTTTCTGATTCTGATAGTTATTATTGTCGTGATGTGAGTTACATAACGTACTGTAGAGTAGCGCCCTGCTCGTTGCTACGCTCTACTTGAGCAGCGCTGGCTTAAGCGACATCGCCGCGCCCAAGTGACTAGGCATCTGCTGACTCGTAATATTTACGATTTTAAACGATAGATGACCGCAATAACACTACCAATAGTGGTTCATGGTAACGATCATTACCTCATATTGATCGCGAACCACTCAGCTGGCCTCAATCAATTCCATTGTCACTGTAAACCACCAGTAACCTAGCGCATAGAATTGCGACAGCTAGACTTAGTTTCAGTTTGTATCAGTTAAGTGCTCGATCTAAATTGGCTAGCGAACAAAGCGCACAGACCATTTAAGTAGTCGGTAAGCGCCTGCAAACCTATTAAAAAGGGTTACTAATTAGATGCCTAGACTTCTTCTCTAACCCGTAAGAGAGAAAGAACTCACGTAACATAACAAAAGAAGTAAAGCATGTTCACTATCGATCTGCCACAGCAAATAGAAACACGTCTTTTGATCCTGGCCATGAGTACCTGCCGAACAATCGAATACTGTGCCCGAGAGGCGATTCTAGATTATATCGACGAGATAGAAGAGCGGTGTCTGGCGAGGCAAAGGGCGGTGGTTTGCTGAGGGGAACTTAGCAACCGAGTTCATTCGACTCATACGCAGAGCCTGTTCATCGTCAGTCTCGTCGTAATAATAGCGTTCAGTAAATCCATTGTCGTAGGTGACATCTTTGTATGGCATGGGTCTTTCTCCTTTTAGCTCTAACGTGGCAAGTAGGTATAAATCACGATTCGTCTAGAACCCCATATCATCCATGCCCTGCAGTATCGATTCTCGGGTGGCCTCCGGATGTTTCTTGATCGTTTCCTCGACAATGTGCTCGCGTAATAAATCGACGCCCAGCCTCGAATTTTTAATGTAATCCGCATTTTTTTGTCGCTCAGCTAATTCCAACTGAGCCATTTTACGCAGCAAGGGGTTTTTAGAGTCGACACCGGTGCTTTGTGGGCTACCTTTAATCATTTGACTTCTCCGGTGTGAGTTTTTGAGTCGCTTATATAGTTAACCTCAGCGTTCCACCCTAGTCCGTAATCACGCCAATCCTGATCATCCATGTAAAAACCGACGTCCTCAAAATACTGACTTAATTGACCCGGTGTGAAAGTCCCTGAGTATTCACGGCGAGATAAAGCCGGCTCGAGAGACGCGTATAATTCCCAATATTCGCCTTTACCTAACCTTTTAATCCAATAGTTAGTTCTCGAGCTAAGCCCGGGGGCACCTGAATAGCTGTGCGTTCCCAGATCAAAGACCCGTTTACGCGTACGCAAGGCAGGGCCACTCAGAAAGTCCCGATGAGATTCGATCGTTGCTCATTTTTGGATGGATAAAACGAGTAATACTTGGAAATCGAGAGTTAACTATTAGTGTGGTGCCTGTATTTATTGAGGGTAAAGACCCACTTGATGAACGGATTGAATTTTTTATCTCGAAGGAATTTGATGGCCTAGAGGAAACATATTATGAAGGTGACGCATACCCGCAGGAAAAGACCGAAAAAACTAGCAGAGATCGCCAAACGATTGATACTGGAGGAATTTGCAGAACTAAGGGCGAGCCCGCAGGAACCTAGCGGGTTAATAAAGAGCTTTCAGAGGCTAGAGGCTAAGCGTTAGTTACACAAAGCTTTCATAGATTACATGGCGGGTTGACTTGACTGGAAACTTCTCTTACGGTTATTCAGAATATTGCACAAACGTGTAACTACTGAAGATGATAGTCACTCGTAGGCAGAATTTGGCGCTCACAAAGCAAGAATTCAAAGACGACGAAATTCCAATATTCGATAAAGCTTTTGTGTACGAGTGTGACGAGTATTAGCAATGAAACAACAGCAGTTGAACGTGGCAAAGCTGCCTACCTAGAAATTTACGCAAATCTTCAATAAGGCAAAATCTACTTTTCAATTACCACTAAGGAAGGCGTGCAACAGTGCGGAGACTTTCGCAAACGTGATGTAGAACTTGGGCATATTGTAAGTGGACGTTTGGCAACAATAGCCACGCACTTACGGAAATGGCGGAGCTTCATAAGCAAAGATATAAAGCTGAAAAAACCAGAACGCACTGCCTACGACCACGCTGGCACATTTTGCAACAATTTGACACTTATCCTTTGCGTTTCAGCGGGCTTAAACAGTCATGCGGGAAAGAGATCAACGAAACTGATTCCTGTTCGCAAGCATAGAACCCTAAAATCGTAGTCTCTCGGGAGCCAGAATTTTATGCATACCCTATTTACTAATCGGCAGCAGATTTTAGCCCCCTGTCTCAGTGCTGCGCTGATACTAAGCGCAAATAGTGCCAGGGCTCAGGATCCTTCCACCTCTCAAGATTCTACAGTGACCTACCCTGCCGAGTACTTTGCCCAATTCAATCCTTACTCCGTCAACGATATGTTGCAACGAATTCCCGGTATATCGCTTGCCCGTAGCGGTAGCCGCAGTGAAAGCAGAGGCGGTGGCAGAGGCCTAGGTGCGGGCGGAGAACAAGTGTTGATTAATGGTCGGCGTATAGCGGGTAAAAGCAATGAAGGCGATTCACAGCTTTCACGCATTCCCGCATCGGAAGTGCGCTACATTGAGATTATTCGAGGCACGTCAGGAGAGTTAGATGTCCGAGGAGGAGCCCAGGTTGTCAATGTTGTCTTGGAAAAGGCGCTCTCAAGCGTGAGCTTTGCTTATGAAGTGAGCACCGATCGAGCATTGGACGGGTCATTAATACCAGGCGGTAAGATCTCGGCGACAGGACAGTACGGCGCGTTGAGTTATTTCCTTAGCGCAGAGCGGGAGCCGCGTTATGACTATCGCGACGGTTTTGAAAGAGCATTTGGTATTGACGGGGGTCTCGTCGAGACAGTGAACCGTGATGAAACAACAGACAGCTGGCCAATATCAGTAACAGCAAATTTTGGTTATGAACTAACGCCTGCAGATACTGCAAATCTCAACTTTTCTTGGTCCGGAAATGATGTGGAGTACGATACTGACCGAATCATCACTCGATATCAATCTAACACGGTTGCTAGTAGCATTTTCGAACGAGATTCGCAGCCAAGCGATCAGAGCAATTTCGAGGTTGGTGGCGATTACATGCATGTTTTTGACAACAAAAGCAGGTGGAAAACTATTGCCGTTGTTAATGAAAAAGAAAACGAGTTCGCACGCAGTCGTTTCAAAGTAGATCCCGCCGCATCTACCGAAACAAAAGATCTGTACTTGTTCAACTATGAAAAGTACCAGGAACGCATAATTCGATCGTCATATGTTTTTAATCTGTCGCAAGATCAATCTATTGAGACGGGTATAGAGAGATCGCATACAATTGTTGATACGTCTCTACGACTTGGATTGCTTAACGGGGTCGATGGCGGCTATGAGTTTGGCGGCCTCACGCCAGCGACTAATTCTATAGGGTCGGTAGAAGAGATGAGGCTGGAGTATTTCACAATCCATAATTGGTCAATGAATGAGAGGATGACGCTAGAGACCACGCTGCTTTTCGAGGACAGCTCAATATCTCAGAGTGGTACGTTGGCAAATACTCGCGACTTCTCATTTTTCCGTCCGAAAATAGACTATCGGTTTGATATTACACCAACCGTTCAATTTAGAGGAATTATTCAGAAGATAGTCAACCAGCTCAGTTTCCGTGACTTCACGGCAGGCGTAGACTCTCGGGACGACGAACAGAATTCGTTCGAAGGGAATTCGGATATTCGACAAATGCAATGGTGGAACTATGAAGCTAATCTGGAATATCGCCTTCCTCAGGATGCGGGAGTAATTAATACTCAGCTGTATTATCAAACCGTCAGAGGCGTTATAGATAATGTCGATGTTTCTCGAAATGGAGAAATTCTCTCAGCTCGGGGCAATACTGGAAACGGAAGGCGCTATGGACTTAACTTGAGTAACAGTTTGCGTTTGGGATTCCTCAGTCAGCCCAATATGCTTTTAACCGCCGGACTCAGCCTTGAAGAGGCAACCCATAGAGATTCAATCCTCGGCAGAGACAGGGAGCGCTCAATGGGCGCAGGCAATTTTGGAGGAAGCAGATACTCAATTGGATTTCGTCATGATATTCCCAGACTAAACAATACAAACTGGGGTTTTAATGCAAACAAAAGGTTTTTAAACGATTTCATGAACTGGGATATTGATAAGACTGAGTATTACCCCCCTGATTGGTCTTGGTTTGCCTGGGCGGAAACTCAGGCTTGGGGTGGGCTTGTGTACAGGTTTGAGGCAAGGGACTCTGGTGAACGGTGTAGGCTACGCACGCGCTATGCTGGTGGCACGACCATTACGGGTTATGTGGACGAAGTAGAGGACTCATGTTCAGTAAATGGCCCTGTCTACGCGATCAAAATCCGCGGCACGTTTTAAACCATACAGCCAATTAATGTCTAGGTGCGAAGTTAAAATAGCTGCTGTGGAATGAAATACAGCATAGGGATTTACCAGATGCGATACGCATATGAACGAGTATGCATACCCGCTGCTGGCCAATATAACTATTAATTGCACAACCAGACCCTCCCCACTCCTAAAAATCAGGGCCATTTGTTATATATCACTGGGGTTGAAATAGTTTTAGCGAGAGGTAAAAGTAATTCTGGATTGAGTTTTTGATAGGCAAGATGGCAAGCAGATAGAATTTCTTTTTATAAGTTGCTGATTATAATATATTTTTAAGCCCACCTCAGCTACCTCTTCCTCGCTACAAAGCGATATCTGAAAGTCCAACAACACGCACAGACCCACAGAATAAAGACATCTGTTTGATCCCCTCCACTATTTAGCTTACTAACTGTTCGATTCAGTGCGCCACTTTTATAACAGTCTACGCCCTGGCAGTTGGCCTTGACGAAACTCGCGCCCACCAATCGCTCAAATTTGTCAATTCTACCGGAATATGAATGCCCACAGCAGCTTTAGCCATAACGAAAGCGCACTGCGCCGTAATATCAGCGACCGTGTAATAGCCACCGGCAATAAATTCTCGATCGATAAGCTCTTTATCCAGCCATTCCATCCGTGACAGCACATTAACCTTGTTGATCTGAGCGAGCTCGGAAATTTGAGTGACTCTGCCTTTCCAAATCTCACCGGTATGCACAAAAATTTTGATAATGGGATCGAGCAATTCAAATTCCATTCGGCGGTGCCACATATCTACAAGAGCACGGTCCAGCGCATCGTTTCCCATCAATGAGGGATTGGGGTTAGTTTCTTCCAGATAACGGCAGATAGTAGCGGATTCGCTGATGCAGGTGCCGTCATCCAGTTCCAGTACTGGCATCATTCCTAACGGATTTTTATCGAGGTATTCCTCGGTCTGGTTTTCTCCGGTCATCATATTTACCGGAACAATAGGAATATCCAATCCTTTTTCGGCAATAAATATTCTTACCCTGCGAGCATTAGGTGAAGGTGGGAGATCATAAAGCTTCATGACGGAACCTATAGTGGTGGTTAATAGAATTCTTTTCTACCAACGCTGATTATTTACAGCGGTTCGCTCGCGACGATATAGCGCTCGAGAAAAAGTGGTGGCAGACGAGTAGGTCTGCCATTGTCCAGGTTGGTGCAGACGAAATTGAAAAATCCGCGTGCCAGCGTCTTACCGGTATTAACGTTGATGATTTGAAATTGGCGGCTCAGTCTGAGTTTGCCGTCGCTCTCGACAATCCAGGTAGCGATCCTCAGTCGGTCTTGATCATAGGCCGAACCCAACAGATCGACATTGAATTTTACTGCAGCCATACCGCGAGCCAATTTTCTGCATGTAGACTCAGGTAGGCCGACTGCGCTGGAATGATCAAAGGCGCAATCGATCATCCACTTTATATAGTTGTGAGTGGAGACATGGCCGTAGCCGTCAACCTCGCTGGCGCTGACGACGGCATCAATTACAAATGGATTGCTGCGATCCCAGGTAAATTCTATTTCTCTGCTCCGAACTCGTCGATTTTCTCTGTGCCAAGTAGTATTGATACTACACCTTGCTATATTACAAAATCAAAAGGCGATTCAAAGAGTTCAGGGCCTGCTATGCTTCCCCGCGCTAACAACAGGAGTTCGACGAACTTTCGAATTGAGTCTGCCTTATTTCCATAATTACTTAGGAGAGCAATGGAACCATTCTGACTTATCGGGGGAAGCCCCCTCGGGTGGGGTGGGATGTGGTGGGGTGCTGGCTGGGCCTGCTTAGAGCTTAGCGCAGTTGTAAATCTCGTTAGCTAATGCGCTCCTGCTATCCCCAGCCTCTGCTGCACCAAACAAGGTAGACCTTCTATACTTGCCTAATCTATTTGCTTCGATTTGTAATATTTATTTGTCAATAATTAGCATAATTTCGTCTTCAGAATTATTAAGAAACTCATCAAAATCATTCAAATATTGTGAGCGAGTCTTACCAAAACTTAGCTCAAAAGCCTCATCAAATGCCATTTTTCCAATCTTTCCGTAAAATTGATCGCGAAAAGCTTCTATACCTTCATTATGAATTAGATAAGCTATGAACCATGTCCCAATATCATATGCTGAAACGCTGGAAGAATAGCTCAATTGATCGAGTGGCAAATTTTGTGCTTTATAACCTTCGACTGAGGCTAACTTACGAAGCATTATTTCAGAAAAATAACCTTCTCGTACGCCGTCTTGCTTAGAGTATAACCATTGACCCATGTATTCGGCTCCGCCTTCCGCAAACCACGGCTTTCCTTTTCCACCCATCTTATTACTTCTCTCACATTCATCGCGAGTATCGCCTGTACATTCGTCATTTATGTGTGAATGCTGAAAAATATGAAAATATTCGTGCAATACTACGGGCTTGTAGTCCTCTTCCCTTGGCCCTGGATACTTAGCTGACATGATCATCATCAAATAGTCATATTGCCTAGTTGATCTTTTTTGGGTACTGATCGCAGCGCCACCTTCATCAACATAGCCCGTGAATATTGCGTAGTTACTATTCGCACAATCCCACTCAACCTCCCACTTTGGATCGAGCGCTCTGTGCCGCTGGCAGTAAGCGTCTTCTAGATTTCGAGCGGCTTCAGCATCATTGCCAACTATATACAATTCTACTGGGCCATAGTTACCCCACTCCGCAGCGGCTATGTTGAACCATTTGAGTGTGAGGTCGACTGTTTCTTGCGAAACGTCACTAGAAGGAAAGATTTCGGGAGCAGCAGAAGTAACAATGCCCCAATCAGTGCGCGATATAAGAGTATTCAACGTAACAACTACATTTTCATAGACCTGATTCTCTAAGACTACTTGAGGGATAGTTAAGTAGCCGGTTGGCATATCATAACTATCAGCTTCTCCGGTAATAAGCCTGTCATCTAGGAGATAGCTACCTCCAGCGGAAATAACATCTTTAATAGTCACGACAATATTTTCTATCGGCGCTTGTCCTGAAGACGACCCATCTATAACAACCTTAGGGATCGTTAAATAGCCGGTTAAAGGATTATAAAGATCAGCGCCAAATGTCCAGCATGGGTTCAGAAAGAGCGTAAAAATTAGGAGGATATTTCTACGTTTAGATTTCATCGAATTTTCTCCGCAGTAAGTATTGTATCAAGAGCAGTGTCTACTAACTTCAAACCCCGCCCCAGTCCTTCTAATTGCCGACTAAGATCCCACTTAATTAGGGGCCTTTCTATAACTAGCGAAATCTTGCATGGTTTCTTCTTATTGCCGGGTTAACGAATCGTTAATCTAAAATAGTATGTATACGGGTGCAATGGAACCTTCCTGTGCAAGTTGGGCTACCCCCGGTGGTGGGGTCTGGATATGGCCATTTTGATATTTTAGGGGGTGGGGTCTGAGTCTGCTTGACTAGTGGGGTTATAATACAGTTCATTCCACACCACACAGAGAGCCTAAATATTCAGATCAAGCGGTTACTGGACGATCGAGAGGTGTTCGGTGGCGATAAATTTTTTGATGCTCAGGGGCGCCCCTATGGCCTAGTAGAGCATTCTGGTGGTGAGCTAGTAGTCGCAGCGGAAGACGAGCGCCCTACCCGGATTAAGCCTGAATAGCTGGGCTGCGATGTTATTCACGCGAACAGAACTGATCGAAGGCTGGCTAAGGCGCGGCTTCGTGATTATTGGAAGGGACAGAAGCGCGAGTCTTACCAAAAGACGAACTAAGCCCCTCCTCGCTCATGGGACACTCATGGGACACTGCCAGCCAACTCGACACAATAGCTAACAATTGACGGCCTACGAGAAAGTGCTATTATTCAGTGGCTTAACTATCGCAGGCAGTTGTGGTGAGTTGGGAGAATTAGTAAGCGAAGGACTCATAATTCGTTTGACCGAGGTTCGAGTTCTCGTGGCCCCACCATTTAATTCCAAGATCTAGGGAGAACAACCCTGTCGCTTAGGTCACCTCAAGCAGAGCCAGACTACCTAAGGACTACAGTTCATGCAGTTGGGCCTTTATTAACGGCACAGCCTCGATAAGATTTCCCTATCTGGCATAGCACCCTCGAATCCAAACAATTGCCATTACCTGTGCATGGGTGGCCTTTCTCATACCATCAGGAGTCTGTTTCAGGTTCTACAAGTTGTTACCGTTGACCCACAACAACAAAACATACTGGTTTCGCTGCTATAGACATAGCCGTCTCGAACTCATTAGTATCGTAACGTATAAGCATGTATAACCGGTTGCCAACTGAAAAATTTAATCTATTGGGTTGGACTTAATCTCGCATTGTGAATAGTTATGAGCGGGGCTTACGTAAATTAACGTCAAAGTTATCTATTTAACCGTCGACGTTTTCACTCTAGATTCAGATAAGTCTATAAAAGCCAATCAAGTTGTTCAGCAAACAGTGCAATTGATGCGTGTGGCACCGATATAAATCACCAAAGGAGAGTTGAATGTCGAGCGGATCGAGAACTGCGAGAATAATTGCTCTTTCAGATATCACTAATATTTTAGGAATGCTGGGTATAATAGGATCGTTAATTTTTGTTGGTATTGAAATTCAGCAGTCACAAACTATTGCGATTGCCAGCCAACTTCAATCCAGAAATGATGCACTCATGACATTTTATTCTACCCCCTTGGAGGGAAATGATATTGCACTAAAGCTCTTTGAAGGCGGTTTAATACCTGATATTGATTGGTCCAATGATAGTGAGAGGACCGTATTTTTAGCGATAACAAGAGTACGAATAATAAGCTACCTCAATGCATATAATCAGTATCGTCTCGGTCTAATTCCAGATGACACTTTCGAGTTCACTAAGAACAGGGCAATGGTATTCTACGATGATTGCAGAACAAGGCCATTAATAGTTCAGAGAGTTACAGCTGACTTTGCGTCGTTCCTTGAAGACAATTCTATTGTCGAATGCTCGGATGCTTGATTGATGAGATTGTAGTGGTCGCAAGTTTGGAGAATAGCGAATAGATAACAAAACCGCCCACGGGCGCAAACATGTACGCTGACTTATGAATAGGCTTGATTGTCTCAGCGCTCAGATGTAGGCGAGCATATGTTTGGATTTTTTTTCTCGACTGAGAAAAATGTGGAACGATACCCTATAAAATTTGCGTACATTAAACGCAAATGACAATGATTTAGCTAACAAAAACTTTAGATTAGACACGGCGTTATTCGACTAAAGCAAAACCTCCCGACAATCATGCTCAATGATCTCTTTCAACGGTGCAATTAGATACACTCGCTCCAGCCGCAAAATTTCAACAGTTCAGAAACGCTTTCTTCGTCGCCTCCGATCAAACAACCTACGTCGAATACGCTAGTCAATGAGTGAGTTAGAACACTGGCCATTATTTTCCAACAGGAGCTCCCCGATGAATTAGGAGAAACTCCATACGCTTTTTGGTAACGGCGAGAGACTAAGAGTGTTACTCTGAAGTGATTTTTAGCCCCGCGATTTCAGATGGCGAAGCTTTCAAGGCCGTTCCTACTCGATCAAAAAAATCAAGCTCAGCGTGACGTATAGAATCATCTGCCCTAACCAGATTAGCGAGGCAATAAAGGATAGCTGCTCTGTTTTCTGAAGTTAATTTTCCACCAGCACTCGCCAGAGTTTGCTCTAGTGGCTTACTTTCAAATAACTCCGAAGACGCTGCAGTTTGCACATCGCCTTCTGAATAATCAACACCCGTTATCTCTCTCATAGCCTTTCGGACATGCTCAATCTCTACTGACTCCACGTTTGAATCGACGCGAGCTGCTCGTGAGAGGACTAACAATAAAACCTCTTCAAACAAACCGTTCGAGTCCTCTTCCTCGCCACGGATTATATTCTTTAATTTACTGAAACTGATGAAAGCCATACTTTTTCCCTAATTAACCAAATGACAAAAACTAGTCAAGTATTGTGTCCTATTCAAAACACTAATTCAATTCCAAAAAATATGACGATGCGATGCGAGTTTGATTCAGCTTAAAATCGTACGATAAACTAGAAACACCGTTGAAAGCGATATGCAGCAAAGTTAAGGCGTTGAAATAAGAGTACAAGCTTTGAAATAGGTTTAAAGCAAAGGATCAGCTAAACCCAAAATTTAGCAGAGGTAACGTTTTCCAGCCTAAAATATAACTTAATCTAAGAGTGGCCGAGAAGACAGTGGTCAACTTAAGCTAAACTCAAAAGGCTTCGATTTTCTCAAGCAAACTAGTTAAATTTACTGGTTTTGTATCGAAATCATCTGCACCGGCCTCAAGTGCACGTACCTTATCTGCTTCAAGAGCATGAGCGGTAAGAGCTATTATCGGAATAGATCGAAGAATCGGATCTGCTTTAGCCTCAGCGGTAGCAGTCCACCCGTCTTTAACAGGCAGTCCCATATCCATAAGAACTACATCTGGCTGATACTCCTTCATAAATAGAAGACCTTCGGCACCATCGACTGCTATTTTGACTTCGTAGCCTTTCCGTAAAAGCCTTCTCGAAAGCATGTCACGGTTCATCTCATTATCTTCAACTATCAAAATCTTTTTCATAAATATAACTCAATTAAATTCAGGTATATAACTGCTGTGCGAGAACAATCAGTCTATCTCGAGAGTTTAGACTTGGGAAGGTGCTCCTATCGGGATTAAGAATTACCTCAGCATCGGGACCATCTCCTTTCTGATAGCCGATAATCAATTCATTAACCGCAAAAGCATGACTCAAATAATCGGAGTAATCCATACTCTTTCCAAGCGCATTATAATTATCTAATTGCCGAAACCCCATTTCAATGCCGCCTGCGCTTATTAACTCGCTGTAAATCGATTCCAAAAAAGGATTTGTAGCGACCTGCAATAGAATAGCGCTCACGAATTCAGTGCTAATAACTGAATCAACAATAGTTGAATGCTTTAGAACATCTTTTGTTTTTGAATCTAACAATTCGACCACTATCGGAGGAAGTACGCCGACTTTTCTATAAACATCCTCTAAAAGCAGCATAATCATAGCGGTACTGCTGTCGGCATCAACATTTGACTCCGACTCATCTGCTAAGACAAAAATCGAATCGTAACCGCTCAGATCTAAATGCTCAAGCGACCATCGACGATTAAGATCGAATTCCATTGGTACAATAGTTATCGATTCGAGCAGAGATCGTCTCACCTCACAATTTAAAACTATGTTTTCATTAAGACTTGAAACAATTTCAGCAGCATTTCTACATGCAACAGTTACAATAATTTGTGATGAAGAGTTTAAGCCCAATTCACTAATTATAGCAGAAAGGTTTGGACTACTTGAAAAGACAAGTACGTCTCTAATTTTTGATCTGTCCAAAAACTGGCGCGGTTTCTCCTGGAGCGCTATTTTCAACCCCGGATCAAAAAGAATCGTAGAATTACGGCTATTTATGACAACTAGCTGGTCATCCTCAGCTAAATCATAATCGGGCTCCGGATTAAGAACAGTAACTCGTTTTGTGGAACCATCATCAAGTTTTTTTATCCAGCTGACCCCAATGACGGTTGCATTGGTTATCATTAGGCAGGCATCCGCGAACAGCGTACCCTCCAAGCTATTGCAAGAAAACAAATCAAAACCAATTTCAGCAGACGAGAACAACTTGCTATAAACCCGAGCATACCCAGGATTTCTTGCGCATTGGACCATTGTCCGACTCATCAACAAACTAGTACAAACTAATGGAGAAGAAGATGCTATGTTCGCAATACCCAAACGCTCAGAATTGACTATTTCTGCTACTACATGAACTTTCGATTGAGCAGTTAACTTTGACTCGATAACCATTAGAGAATTAATTGTGTTTACATCGCTATACGAGTCTTTTAGCCCCTGACCTTCGGCAAGAATTATAATATGTGCTGCTTTCGAGACCCCTATCCGATCGAGCACAGCCGCTGAAGTCGTAAGGCCGGTCAAAACAAGTATTTTTTTATTTTTTTGACCGACGCCCTCTGCTTTTAAAATAATTTTAACTTGTTGGGGAGAACTACCCGAAAGGATTACTACGCGCTGCGTAGTGTTTAGCAAAAAAAATTGTTTTATCAGAGAAGGCCCCTTTCTATTCCACCCGAGAATAATAAGGTGTCCTTCCTCGTCAATACTTGAAATACCTTGTTTTGCTGATTCCAACGTATTTTGTAAAGAATTTACAATTAACCCAATAAGCCCTCCCGTCAGCGCGAGCCCCATCATTGAGTTTAAAAGAGCGAAAATTATTACACCTATAGGGGCTCCATAATTTTCAGACAATGCGCCAGGATCTAATACATGTTTGAGCGACCACCAAAATGAATCTATAAATCCCCCTCCTAAGAGATTATCTATACCCTCTGCCCTAAGTGCTTCTGCAGAAAATAAACCTGAATAATAAGAAAGCATTCCAAAGCTAATTACTAAGCACATCAGGAAAAGCAAAAAAAGATAAGGGAAAAGAGAATTTGTCGTTAAAGTAAGGAAAATAAGATAACGAAATTTGTTAATCATTGGATTGTTGGCCAACTAGAGATTTAATAGTATTTTCTAAATCAACTTGTGAATTAATACTATTTTTATTCAGCATACCTGCACATCGAGCTTCTAACTTTTTACTTACAACTTCATCTAAAAGTAACGATGAGTAAACGATAATTTGTGGCTCTTTTGCAAGCTGATGTTTTCCAGAATCGAGCTCTTCGAGAAATTCAAACCCATCCATCACTGGCATTTGTAAATCTAATAACACTAGGTCAAATCCTTCTCGAACTTTTTCGAGCCCTTCTTTACCGTTTGTCGAAATTTCAACACTAAAGCCGATGCCCGTTAGCATTCTCACCGCAAGATCTCTGGCCGCAGGATCGTCGTCAATGATCAAGGCGCTTTTTGAATCCAGATTATTCTCAAAAATCGTCCTGATGTGGGCGAGTAGTATATCTTTATCGATAGGCTTTTGAACAAAGGCTTTTGCGCCAAACGATTTCGCAGTTTGCACGTCATCTAACGTACTAATTACGACAATCGGTATATTTTTAAGACCGGCATCATTATTGATCTCTGAGATTGTGTTCCAACCATCCTTACCTGGCATCAAAATATCTACTAAAATAAGATCAGGCGTATGAAGTTGAGATTTTTTAATTCCATCAAACCCATTATATGCAGAAATAATTCGTAAGCTTTCACCAGCTAATTTGCGCCGAATTATATCGTGTATGTTTTTATCATCATCTATGATAAGAATAAGAGGGTCTTTAGAAGATGCAATTATTTCGTCATCAATTTCTTGCGCTTCAGTAGTGGCTAGACTAAATGATTCGTAGTTACGAGGAATTCGAAGTGTGAACGCTGAACCAATTCCTTCTTCGCTTGCTACGTCAACGCTACCCCCCATCATTTCTACAAGGGTCTTAGTTATTGTCAACCCTAATCCAGTCCCCCCAAACTTAGACGTCGTATCTTCACTGGCTTGGCTAAACTCCTCAAATATTTTCTGAAGCTGTTCTTTTTTCATCCCTATGCCAGTATCTTTAACAGTAAAGACTATGACTTCATTGCCATTATTGGCTGATGAATCAATAGTTAACGTTACCAGTCCATTACTAGTGAATTTGCAGGCATTGCTAATTAAATTAATTATACATTGACGTAATCTAGTCTCATCGTTTTTCATTAGTCCGAGATCACTGACGGACTCGAAAACTATTTGATTATTATTTTTTTCACCAAGAGGTGCTGCCAATCCGTTAATCATTCCAAGAGTATTCTCAAGATCAAACTCAGATATATATAATTCTAAACGCCCGGCTTCAATCTTTGAGATATCTAATATATCATTGATTAGGTTAAGCAGATGACTTCCTGAATCAGTGATTCGTTTTAAATCTTCGGCCATCGTTTCGACACCTAAGTCTTCTGCTTCCTCCATGAGCAATTCTGAATAACCAATGATCGCATTTAGCGGTGTCCTTAGCTCATGACTCATATTTGCCAAGAATTTACTTTTTGCTAAATTCGCATCATTTGCCTCATCTCGCGCGGATTCTACCTCTTCGGTTCGCGCAGTTATTAAGGCTAAAACTTCATCGGACATTCGCGCAAATGCTAATGAAATTAATTTCGTAGAATTTTCGTCTGCGTCAGCACCTGCTTCTAGTGACTCAGTGAGCCTCTCCATGTTTCGAATATCGTCGAGAATGAGCGATTTAGCTTCTCCATCTAATTGATCCGCTAAAATCTTCATTTTCCCAATAATTAGGAGTTCTCTTTCTAACCTCTGCTGCGCTCTATTACTTCGTTCTTTTTCCAATTCTCGCAAACTTTCTCTATAACTAGTCAGGGCTGAAACGAGTTGTCCAATTTCATCTGTTTCACTCGCAAATATGCTTTTTTTGGCAACTGCTTCGGCACTAAGGTTTCCATGTGTAAGTTCATTAAGAACATAAATCGCACCACTTAACCTATCAAAAATCTGGCGCTGGATAAGATACATAGTGCCAAGTATGAGGGCTAGTGCGATGAGAGAATACGCGAATACGCTAATCGTAATTCCATCCAGGACGCTCATAGTTTCGGAAATATCCCTCGACAAGACCAACCGTATATCTGTTCCTTCGACAGAATCCTCACTCAAAGGAAGAAGCGAAAAAACAGATGCTGTTCCTGCGGCATCACAGCGATCGGTACTTAAATTGATATAATTCAGAGCCTTGCACGATAATCTGAATTGAGAGCCCGGAGCTATTAAGGTGCGAATAGAGCCATCATCACTTAAAGCACTGAGCAAGTAAGATTTTGCCGATATTAACTCGAAAGAATCTCCTTCGCTGTAGATGCTGTCATCCCGATTCGTATTGTAGACATTAACGCCTAGGTTTAATTCATCACCAAGCCTTTCAACAGCCTCTGAAAGTGGCTTTCCGACCACAACAATAAATTCAGCACTCCCGTCAACGCTCACAGGAAAAGCATGGACTATTGAAAAATTATCTCGCTCCGGTGTGGACTGGGACATGTACCCAGTCCAAGGATTACCAGATGCGGCGATCTGACCGAAGAGCTCGAACCTTGACCCCATGTCTAAAAAATTGGTTTCAAATATTGTTGAGCACGGATCAAAGTCTCTAGAAAAAACTGATTTTTGGCAGATCAGGGGCTCAAAGTTTCTAGCGGAAATAACGGAATAAAAACTGATTTCTCGCCTTTGGATGGGCGCACCAAAAAAGAGACGTAGATATCGATTTGAGGCTCGAGCGTCTCGAGCAAGCACCGCTTCAACAAGCGGATTTAACACTTCCCCGGTACTCGTGCCGCTCAGATCTAATTGATATATGCCCGGACCATCTCCTCTATTTAAGGGACTCGGATTTTCAGGGGACCAGAAATACGAACTCTGGCCTTGCAGCCCAAAATTCTCAAGCAATAATTTGTCAGAACCTATCAGTCGATCCCAGGTTTCCCGATAACTAGATATCTGAAGGCTATTATTTGCTTCTTCTTGGACGGAAATTTTTTCGTCCATGAAAAAAAGAACGACACTTGCTGAAGAAATAGCACCCACTACAGAGATCAACAGTAGTAACGTTCTAATATTCATTTCTTAACCCATTTTATATAACTCTTAATCCGGAAATCTTGCCTCATCAAACTTTTCCTCTAAAGAAATCGTTTGATTGTACCGGCCTGGGTATACACTAGTTGCAATTACTCCAACTGATTTATCGGAAGGATTTATCCAAAACCCAGTATTAAAAATTCCTCCCCAAGTGAAATAATCTACAACGGATGCATCATTTTCATCAAGCGCTATTCCAAATCCGGCTCCAAAAATATTATTACCAATCATCGCGGGATAATTCAGATTTTGAACTTGCTCTTTCTGCATCATTTCAACAGAAGATGAGTCCAAGATCTGTACACCGTTTAAAGAACCACCGTTCGCTATCATAGATAGAAAAACAAGATAGTCACGCACCGACATTGTCATACCACCGCCGCCTGATTCAAATTTGAAATCAGTCGAAGTAGGGCCGCACGATGAAAAAGGACTGTCGCCGTGAGCTATTTTCCAATCAATATCAGACCCGTCTATACGACCAAGAGCCGTCGCACCGGCGAGCGGAGACACTCCTATCGCTGCGACTTCACTATCTTCAACTTCTTGCGAGTATTGAAATGAAGAGCGCTCCATACCTAATGGCTGCAAAATCTTTTCATCAATATTCTCATAAAGAGTTCGGCCAGTAGCGACTTGAATAATCGCTCCAAGCACATCAATGCCAACTGAGTAATTCCATGCAGTCCCAGGCTGAGCTACAAGAGGGATCTGCGATAGTACATCCATGTTTTCATCAGAACTGTTACATGCATTCGTAGGCTGTAATTCGTCATAAAGTTGAGCTACATCGCCTTGCCCTGTCACTGCAGTACCATAGGTTAATCCCGATGTATGCGTTAATAAATCTAGTATCGTAATTCCCCTGTTTGCCTCCTCTAAATTTTCTAGGCTGCCCCCAGGTGCGACAAACATATCTCCGAACATGGGCAAATATTCTGAAATCTCATCGTCCAGCGCGAGCCTCCCTTCCTCTATCAGTTTGAAGGTTACCACGCTTACTAGTGGCTTCGTCATTGAAGCAACCTGATATCGGGTGTCGATGTCTACGTTGCTTCCTGAACCAATCCGCATTGTACCTAGAGATGCGGTATAAAAAATTTCACCATCTTTCGCAGCAGCAACAACATAGTTTGGGATAAGCCCATCATAATAAAGAGCCTTCAGCTCGGCATCAGCCTCTGCCAATTTTTCAGCATCATAGCCGGCTTTCATTGGACTTATTAGAGGCATTTCGGCAACAACTGGAGTTGAAAATAACGCCGATAGGATACATAGAACTAGTGTTGATTTTTTTGAATACATACAGTTAATCTCCCCTATACCCCAGACATTTGTTGAGGTTGATTTCTAATATGAAAAATTTCTTCCTTAAGCGTTCTTGCTTTTTCATTGCTTGTTATTAGCGCCGAAAAAATATTGTCTAATTCTTGCATTTCTTTTGAATAGAATTCAAAAATTTCTGCAGTTTTTTTCAAGCTGCTAATGCCGTTTCTCCATTCACTTCTATTTTTCTTTATAGCGGTCTCGATAAAGAGTGGCTGGCAGTAAGTAAAGAAAAAAGAGCCATTGCTAGTTGTTTTCGCACAAGTTATATCAAAATTTTCATCACGATTAAACTCGTTGTAAAACCTTATTAGCTCTGCCTCCAACACGGTTACTTTTTCTTGCGCAGAAAAATCGGTACTTATGAATGGGTTTTGTAAAATCCAACTCAATTTTAGCGTATCCGAAGCCGAAAAAGCTGGAGTCACCGAGCTCGCCATGATGAGAGTTAGTGCTACCAACCCGATACTTAGTCTCATCTATTCGTCCCTTCTAAAAAATTTCGTTTACTGTAAACTATTCTTACAACGAATATAAAACGGCGTCAATCAATAGATTGGATGTAAAAGCAAATTATGGAGCATTTCTGAGCAAGTGGGGAGTACCCCCGGGGGTGGGGTCCGGATAAGGCCGTTTTGAGGTTTTAGGGGGCGGGGCCAGAGTCTGCTTGACACGCGGGGTTATAATACATTGCGTTCCACCACACAGATGCCCTGAATATTAAGATTAAGCGGTTACTGGATGATCGAGAGAGCTTTGTTGGCGATAGATTGTTCGACGGTCAGGGGCGCCCCTATGTGTTTGTAGGGCATTATGAACTGGAGATGCTGGGTCGAGAGCTGGGGCTGATAAGTGGAGGCATTGTTGGGAGGAAGCCAGCGGAGCGGTAGAAACTTCAGAATGTAAATCCAGTGCGCTTGCGCCGGGGAACTGCAACGACGGACCCCAGTCAACCCAGCTGATACAACATCACATCATCACTTTGGTCTTGCATAACAACACCTCAAAAGCTGACTTTATATTACGCTACCGGTGCTCTATTACGCTTTCAAAAGTATTACAACAACGACTCAAAAACCGTTAAACATTTCCTAGGCCTCAAGTGCGCCAGGATTGCCAGCCTCTACTACAAACGAAGCACGGGTTCTTATGGGATGACCGGGCTCGCTCACCTTATCCAAAATTTTATAATCTGATTGCCACAAATCTTTGCTGAGATGACAGCTGACATAGCCGCGCTGGCGATTGTAGAACTTGACGTGGGAATTGTCAGAAAGTGTTTGTGCGGCAGTGTTGCTGCTATCAGAACCATCACCCCCAGAGGTAATTGAGGTACCAACGAATTCAGTTGCAATAACTTCACTGCTTTCATTGCTGAAGTCGGACAGGATATTGTTTACCCAATTACTGTGTATGTCGCCTGTCAGCACAATCGGGTTGGGTGTTTGTGCCGCTTTGAGTCTTGTTAATAATTCATCTCGCTCGTCGGGATAGCCATCCCAGATATCCATCAAGAACATTTCCTCTTCTTGTTCATTGCGCCGCAACAAACGCCCCATCATTACTTGTTGCGCCATCACGTTCCAGGTTGCATCACTAGTGCGTAGGCGTTTGAATAGCCAGTCTTTTTGAGCCTCTCCCAATAGAGTTCTATTAGGCTCTCGATGTTGATCACAGCTAGGTTTCATGCCGTCGCCACAGGCCTGATCATTACGGTACTGGCGAGTGTCTAGTATTGTCATGTCCATTAACGTACCGAATTGCAAAGGGCGATAAATTTGCATCGAGGCCCCTTGTCTGCCGGACGGTAAACGTATGGGCATAAATTCATAGAAAGCTTGATAGGCTGCAGCCCGACGAATGAGTAGCTGCTTCGGGGTTTGCTCATCGACGGCAATAACGTTAGCGTAGTTGTCGTCAACCTCATGGTCATCCCAGGTTACTGCCCAAGGCGCAGATGCGTGAGCAGCCTGTAAATCTAGATCCTGCTTGTAAAGTTCATATCGCGCGCGGTAATCATCCAGCGTATAAATTTCCGGTGCATTGTGATGGCGAACATTATTGGCTCCCCAGGTTTCTTCATAAATATAATCTCCGAGGTGCACAATTAAGTCGAAGCGTTCTTTCGCCATATGATCTAGTGCGGTGAAGTAGCCGTGCTCATATTGTTGGCAGGAAGCGAAGCCAAAGCGGAAGCTCTCAGGCGTAGCATCTAGTGCTGGCGCTGTTTTAGTTCTGCCCACGTTGCTAACTTCACCACCAATCATCCAGCGGTAGTAATATTCTTTGCCCGGGCTCAGGCCTTGCAAGTCCAGGTGCACGGAATAACCTAATTCCGGCAAGGCGGCTGCACTGCCTTTACGATAAATAGTTGAGAAGTTGGCGGTTTCAGCTATCTCATAGTCCACCGCCACGGGCTCGTTTCTGCTAAGCGCATTGCCCAGTGTTTCACGCGCCAATCGTGTCCAAATAACCACGGAGTCAGGTCGGGGGTCGCCGGAGGCCACGCCCAGATAAAATGGATTAGCTGAAACTCTAGCTAGTCGGGTGGCTCCCAATGCGGATGCAGACAACGTGCTCGCCGCCAGCAGTGTAGTAACGTGCATGCCCTGCCGGAGGAAAGTGCGTCTATTGAATGCCATGACAATTCACCTTGAAAATATTGGGGATACCACCCTTTTAACACCGTAAGGTCCGTTTCTATGCTGCCACTACAGGGGAAGATAGCTTAAATTGGGTCCTTAAGTTGTTAACTTGTTGGTGCCCAGATCTTTCTCTATTTTTACTATCTTATCCACGGCGAAGGCTCAATGCACAACAGTGCGTCGTCGTCTTCGTCAGTCAATAACTACAGCAGCCCCTCAGGATTTTCCCGCACTTCTCTAATTCGTTGCCGGAGCTGGGTTAACATGCTTTCGCGTTGCAACTTCTCGGTTCACCCGTTGAAGACGACGAGTTGTAAGTGACCAGTGCCCGGTATGCTGCCCTGAAGAAGAGAGCCGACGAAGAGGTTACCTTTCCATGCCTGGTACTCACTAGGACTATAACGAATTTAGTTTCATAGCATAGCTCTCAAGAAACCATCCTCATACCCAGAATAGTGTGTACCAGCAAAATAGGGAACCTTTCTGTGCACTTGGGGGTGCCCCAGGGGTGGGCTCTGGATAAGGCTATTTTGAGGTTTTAAGGGGGTGGGTCTGAGTCTGCTTGACTCGCGGGGTTACAATACAGGTCGCCACACCACACAGAGGCCCTGAATATGTATATCAAGCGGTTACTGGGCAATATTTATTCTTAAAAGTTGAACGGGTCAAACCAAATAAAGTATAGGAGAGTAACAACCAATATATAACCGAGAGGCTCTGCTCTGCTCTCGATAAATCGAATCAGTGTATCGGGAAGCACAATGGTAAGAGTGGTGTGAAAAGCTGCGATGATGTTCATAATTTTTTGGCAAAAGGAATATTCAAAATACATTTTTACCGATTCCTAATATTTCAATGAGCTCAGTATTGTTAGATTCTTTTATTGCCGAGCTAACGGGCTCTGCGGCCAACAAATCGACATCCCTGCAATGATATTGTGTAAGCCGGATAGGGGTTTGCACGCCCGGCTCCCCCGGCGGTTGATTAACGTCACTGATAAAATAAAAATCAAATGCCTCCAAAGGACTTAAATTATCATGGCGCTTACTCCAGCTTCGACATAGCCAGCTTCCATAGGCGAGGCGGTATTCTGAGTAGCGAGCCTCCCAAAGTCTGCTGTAGTATTTGCGCCATCTATAGTTTCTGAATTGATCTTCCCAGCTGCTTGGGCGAGCTCCAGACGGCGCTCGGTCGCCGCCGTTATCATTGAGGGCGATCAAGCTACCATCGGCAAGTAACCCCGGGCTAATAAACCAACCATTTTCTTTTTGGGGATACGGGGCAAACATACCCCAGCGTTGGTCCAGTCGGAGACTCAAGTAAAAAGGCATAAAAAATTCAGGTGAAGGAATTCTATAATTTGCCTCAACGCCGGTATCTAATCCGTGGACAGGGTTCCATTGCTCAATGGTAGAAAAATTATGCCATAGCACTAAAAGAGCAATTGTAGCAGCGGTAATAGAGCCGAATTTTCCTGCGCGGGGGTATTGATCACGCCAAGGCAACCATTGCGCGCTGATGCGAGAAAGTTCGGATCGATAGCTTCCTATCCATATGTATACGCGGTCCCCAAAATCATTGAATCTCGATAAAATTGAAGATATCCAGCTAAATCGCGGGCTGCACTGCACGACATATGTCAACGCATCCCAGCGCAATCGCTGATTATTATCTTCGTCGACTACAACCCAGCTATTTTCACGCTCTAGAACTGGGCCAATAATTTCATGGTCTTGAGCAGCAGAAATTTGTGCACTGCGAAGGCCCAATAGGTATTTTAATAAATAACAAATTTTCTCGCAGAAAGAGCAGTCCTTATCAAAATAAATTTGTATGGCAGGACCCGAGCGTGGCGACGACCTCCATAGCCGATCCATTAGTGCTGGCGGGATCAATGCGCACAGCGAAATAATCGAGATAAGTGGGAAAAGGCCAATACGGAGGTTAAAAAGAAACCCCACCTCGAGCGCAATGAGAAGGAAAACTGCCAACCCTCTAAAGCCTATAAACCAGATGGGTAAGAGAGCCAGCGGAGGTGCTAGTAACTCTAACCACCAAACATAATGACTTAGTAATTGAGTGAGCCCATGCCAATCACGCCATATCGGGGCTAATCCAAAAGCGTATTGATCAAGATGTAACGCATAATAGATAGCGGTGCCATCAGTAATCCATTCTTCTCCAGTTTTCAGCAGGGCAGAAAAGAAATATACCGACAATACCTGTAATACGAGTGCGATACCGGGCGCACCGAAATAGTCATTTGATATCCTCGTGGTTCGAACCATTGAGGCATCTATAGATGCCCTCTCACCCCATGGCAAAAAACAACCCCAAAAAAGCAGAAGCAGGAGAAGGTTATCGCCTCCTTGCAGTAGCAGCGGGTTACGATTGTGAAGAGAAATTAAGAATAAAAGACTAACTATCGAGGCTAGTCGCGTACGGATCCCTAAGGTTAACATCATCGAAAAGCCCGCGGCGACCGCAGTCAAAAAACCAGCCCACAAAGCTCCCCCGTTAAGCCAATAGAGTGACCACCTCCACTCGGGGCTATACGCAATGGATTTCTCTCGAGATAAAATACCACTGTCGGTTAGCCAGATTGATAGGTCTGGGGTTCGGATGGCAAGATCAGCCAAAATTAGCAATCCAACACCGATTCGAAGTAGTGCTAATGCTCTGAGATCGAGGATAAATGGATTAGTAAAAAATTTATGCCGAAGCTGCATGTTTCCTTTTTCCTCAGTGCTTAAATTCAAACTAGTTTAGAGAAACCCACACTCGCAAGTATAGGGTGCGGCCCTGGCCGAACGGAGCTGTGGGTCCATATGCCGAGAGAAATTCTTGATCCAACTAAAAAGCTGAGTGACTTTTTAATTTTAATTGAGCGGTTGCCTTTGCTCTGAAAGTTCAGTTTAGCTTTTTCTTAGATAATTATTAAGAAAAAGCTGCAAATTCAAATTTCTCAGGTAGTATAGGATGCAGTTAAAAAAATAAACATAATTACAACGGGCTAGCATATGAAACTTCCAACTAGTTTAGAGCCATCAGCAATCCTTCTCATCTCCGCTTTATTAATCTGCGGCTCTCCCTTAGCCCTAGGACAAACCGCTGGTGGAGCAACCGGTGGCGGGATGGATATGACCACTGGCGGGATGGACAATTCTGGTGGTGGCGCAGCCGCTGGCGGAGGAACGGCAGCTGGCGGCGGAATGGATATGACCACTGGCGGGATGGACAATTCTGGTGGTGGCGCAGCCGCTGGCGGAGGAACGGCAGCTG